>Ga0315285_10000729_pt1 | contig 34259 bp, 28 predicted proteins | sample YL17G09_36_MG_FD_203698 | JGI IMG/M metagenome (GOLD analysis project Ga0315285, IMG submission 203698) | Sediment microbial communities from Yellowstone Lake, YNP, Wyoming, USA - YL17G09_36 | ecosystem: Environmental > Aquatic > Freshwater > Lake > Sediment | place: USA: Wyoming | collected...
AAAAGGGACCCTGGCGACAATTCTCGTGAGAAACGGCTCTCTCAAAGTTGGGGAGGAACTGATAGTGGATAACAAGGTGAGTAAGATTCGGGCGATGTTCAATGAATGGGGGAAACCAGTGGCTTTAGCCGGGCCGAGTACGCCCGTGGAAATTTTGGGCTTCAAAGAGGCACCGACGGTCGGGGCGCCAGTGATTCATTCTCAAGGCGAAACCCCGGTGAGTTTAGAGGAGAAGGGAAAAAAGAGGACCATTGGGAAAGCCGAGGCAGAAAAACTGAAAATTATCCTCAAGGCTGATACGGCCGGGACACTGGAGGCGATTACGAGTAGCCTTCCCGAAGAAGTCCAAGTGATTTATTCTGACGTGGGTAATGTCAAAGAATCAGAGGTGCTTCTGGCCGACACCACGAGAGCGGAGATCGTGGCCTTTAACGTTAAGGCACCAGGGTCGGTGAAGAAATTAGCCGAGATAGAGAAAATTAAGATTACTCATCACAAGATAATTTATAAACTTTTAGAGGAAATTGAAAAGAAAGTCTTAAAGATATTAGAGCCCACCATTGATGAAGAGGTTTTAGGCAAGGCAGAGGTGCTGGAAGAGTTTGAAATTGATAATGAGCGGATTGCCGGTTGTCGGGTAGTGGAGGGAGAGATAAAGAAAACCGACCGTTTTCATTTATTGAGAAAAGGAGAGATTTTGGGTGACTGTCGGATTAAATCGATGAAGACAAGTAAGAAAGATATCGAGAGGGCTAAAAAAGGCGAGGAATTTGGGGCCATTCTTTCCCCCGTGCTTGACTTCGATATTGGGGATATGTTAGTATCGTTCCGTAAAGTGGAAGAGTCTTAAATGACTAATTTTTACGATTTTTCACCGGTTCAAAAAGCTCTTACCACTGCCCGTAATATTTCCATTGCTCTCCCCAAGCAACTTGATCATGACAAAGTGGCCGCGGGTTTATCTTTGTTCCTTTCCCTAAAGAAAATCGGTAAAGAGGTCAATCTCCTCTGTTCTGAGGAAATGACGGTCAGGTTTTCCCACTTAGTGGGGGTGGATAAGATTAACAAAGAAGTGGGGGGTAACAATCTCGTGATTGCCTTTGATTACATCGAGGACTCAATCGAAAAAGTAAGTTATAACATCGAAGAAGGCAAGTTTAATTTAGTGATTCAGCCAAAGGAAGGTTTTCCGCCTCTCTCAATGGATAAAGTAAAATATTTATACGCCGGAGGCCAAAGAGACATGATTTTTGTCATCGGCAGCGCCTCTCTTGAGGGATTGGGAGAAATTTACCAGAAGAATAAAGAAGTGTTTAAGAAAGAGAAAATAGTCAACCTTGACAACAACCCAAACAATACCCAGTTTGGGGGTGTTAATATCGTCGATCGAGAAGCGCCGGCTTGTTCAGAGATAATCTACGAGCTTCTCTCAAAATTAAAGCTGCCGGTTGATGTCGATATTGCCAGTAACCTTTTTCATGGCCTCCAAAGGGCGACACACAATTTTTCCTCACCGGGAGTGAGGGCCAGCACTTTTGAGGCAGCCGCTTTCTGTCTCCGTGCCGGGGCGAAGAGGGGCGTAAGAAAGCCATTGAGGCGAGAAGAGAAGAAAGGAGAGTCTCTCAAGCCTATGCCCACTGAAGTTTCAGCGGCTCGTCCGCCTGATTTACTCCAGCCTGGAGGGCCGGAAGAAGAAAAAATGGAAGAACCGGCGCCAGATTGGCTTGAACCGAAGATTTATAAAGGTAATACTCGCCTTTAAAGCTCGGCAAATTCCTCCTTGTTCCTTTATCTACCTTGTTTTATAATACTCGAAGAGAATTATCGAGGCACGGAGTGCCGCTGTATAATATTGAAGAGATTAGAAGCGATGCTTGATTCTCGCCTTGCTCGAATGCGGAGCACAACGAAGTATAATCTAACTCAGTAATGGCTTTAACAACAAACGAAAAACAAAAAATTATCAAACAATTTGCCCAAACTAAAGGCGACACCGGTTCGCCTGAAGTTCAAATTGCCCTCTTAACCGCTAAGGTAAAAAAATTGACCAAGCACCTGAAGGACCACAAAAAGGATGTCCATTCGCGGAGAGGGCTGCTTTCGATGGTTTCTAAAAGAAGAAGGTTACTTGCTTATTTAATGAAGAAGGACGAGAAAAGATATAAGAAGTCAGTTAATGATTTAAAACTGAGTAAGTAGCTTCTTAATTTTCCGAAAAAAGATGAAATTAGTTTCAAAATCAATAGAAATTGGCAACAGGACGCTCACTTTAGAGATTGGCCGATTCGCCGAACAGGCAAACGGAGCGGTTTTGGCTCGCTACGGCGATACGATGGTTTTAGCCACGGTAGTTTCCGGCCCGCCCAAGGAAGACCTTAATTATTTCCCTCTTTACGTAGAGTATGCCGAGAAACTCTATGCGGGGGGGAAGATTAAGGGTTCCCGCTGGGTAAAAAGAGAAGGCCGGCCTTCTGATGAGGCCCAACTGACGGCTCGCCTAATCGACCGTTCAATTAGGCCCCTTTTCCCCGAGGCTTACAGAAGTGAAGTTCAGGTAATGATCACCGTGCTTTCGGTTGATGCCGAGAACGATGCTGATATTCCGGCTGCCTGTGCGACCAGCGCCGCCCTGGCGATTTCCGATATTCCTTGGCATGGGCCGGTGGGGGCAGTCCGCGTCGGTTTTGTTTCTCGCAACGGGAAGCCCGCCTTCATTGTTAATCCTACCTATCAAGACCTAGAGTATTCGGAAATGGACTTGGTTGTCTCGGGGACAAAAGAGGGGGTAATCATGATTGAAGGAGGGGCGAGGGTAGTTCCTGAGGAGACAATTTTGGCCGCCATCGATTTTGCTCAGAAGGAAGTCGAGAAGATAATCAAAGTTATTGAAGAGCTGCAAAAAGAAATCGGGCAAAAGAAGCAGGCCTATAAATTGACCAAGCTAGATCCCAAGCTAGTCAAGAAGATAGAAAAAGAGGCCGGTGAGCAAGTAAAAGAAGCCATCAATTTAGTGACGACTAAAAGCGGCTCTAAAACGACATTAGGCGAAATCATCGAGGCGTTGGCAGAAAAACATAATGAGGAAAAGAGGAGCGTGATTGTCAAGATAGTTGACGATCTGGTAAAGAGAATAATCCGAACGCAGATTTTAGAAAAGAACAAGCGGTTGGACGGAAGAAAGAAAGACGAAATTCGGCCAATTGAAGTCGAAGTGGGTATTTTACCTCGGACTCATGGCTCAGCCATGTTTAAACGAGGCAGTACTCAAGCTTTGACCATTACCACCCTGGGTTCTCCTGCCCTAGAGCAATTGATTGAGAGCATGGAGGGAGAAGAGACAAAGAGATATATTCATCACTACTATATGCCGCCCTTCTCTTTAGGAGAAGTAGGGCGAGTTGGCTGGCCGTCAAGGAGAGAAGTAGGCCATGGGGCCCTGGCCGAGCTGGCTTTACTCCCCTTGGTTCCCCCAGAAGAGAAATTTCCTTATACGATTCGGGTTGTTTCTGAAATAACCTCTTCCAATGGTTCGACTTCGATGGCGGCTGTTTGCGGTTCAACGCTTTCCCTGATGGATGCCGGGGTTCCCATTAAGGCGCCGGTGGCGGGAATTGCGATGGGGATGATTAATGAAGGCAAGAAGCGAGCCATTCTTTCGGATATCTTAGGTGTGGAAGACTTTAACGGTAATATGGACCTGAAAATTGCCGGCACGAAGGAAGGAGTAACGGCCATCCAGATGGATGTTAAGGATATTTATTTGACGACTAAAGATTTGGGAGAAATTTTATCTCAGGCGAAGGCGGGCAGGCTTTTTATTTTAGAGAGAATCCTTAAAGTATTACCGACTTCACGGGCACATGTCTCCAAATTTGCGCCTAAAATTCGGGTTATCCACATTGCGGTGGAGAGGATTGGCGATGTGATTGGGCCGGGAGGGAAAATGATTAGAAAACTTATCAGTGAGACCGGAGCGGCCATCGATATCGAAGATGACGGAACGGTGAGTATTTCTGCCCCCGACGAGGCCTCAGTTGAACAGGCGGCCGCTCGAGTTGAGGGTCTCACCAGAGAAGTAAAAGCCGAGGATGTTTTTGAGGGAACGGTTAAGAGAATTCAGCCTTTTGGGGCTTTTGTGGAAATTTTGCCCGGAAAAGAAGGTTTAGTTCATGTTTCTCAGATGGCGACAGAATATGTTTCTAACCCGGCGGCAGTAGTCGAAATCGGGCAAAAGGTTAAGGTTCGAGTGACAGAAATTGATGATTTAGGCAGAATTAACCTGTCGATGCTTTTTGGCCAGGAGCCAAAAAGGCCTTCCGGGGAAAAGATGAGGCCAAAAAGATTTTTAAGGGAAAAACGTCCTCGTTGAAAGCCATGCCCAAAGAACCTGCCGGACTTTTAAAAGAAGTCAATGAATTAGAACAAAAGTTAACTTCGATTACCCTTCCACCAGAGCTGAAGGAAAAAGCTTTGGCGATGACCCGACGTCTTTCGCGAATGGTTCGTTATGGCGAATATTCGACTGAATACGAGAAAACGGCTCATTACATTGATTGGATTACAGTCTTGCCTTGGTTGAAGAGAAGCGAAGACATTCTCGATTTAGACCACGCCAAAGAGGTTTTAGACAGCCACCATTATGGTTTGGGACAAATTAAAGAAAGGATTTTGGAATATATGTCCGTTTTGAGGTTACAAGGAGAGAAGGAGGAAAAAGGGAAAGAAGAAGGGGTTCTAAAATTGGTAAGGGCACCAATTCTCTGCTTTGTTGGCCTGGTGGGTACCGGTAAGACGACGATTGCTTACTCGATTGCCGAAGCCATGGGGCGAAAATTTGCGCGGGTTCCCTTTGGCGGACTGGGAGATCCCCTTGATCTTCGGGGCCAGTCCCGAGTTCGTCCTGACGCCGAGCCGGGATTAATCATTAAGGCCTTGCGTCGGACAGGGACTAAAAATCCAGTCATCCTCCTTGATGAAATTGATCGCGTGACCGAAGAAGGAAGAGCAAGCATCATGGGTGTTTTGGTGGAATTGCTCGATCCCGAACAGAATATGGCCTTTCGCGATCACTTTGTCGACTATCCTTTCGATCTTTCAGAAGTTCTCTTTATTGCCACCTGTAACAATACCACCAATATTTCTGTGGCGGTGTTGGATAGGTTGGAACCCATGCAGATGCCTTCTTATACTGATGAGGAAAAGATAACCATTGGGAGAGATTATGTTTTACCGCGAACAATGGGAGAAGCGGGGTTAGATCAAGATTCGATTAGACTCGATACCGACGTCTGGCCACGAATTGTGAGGCCTTTGGGTTTTGATGCCGGCATCCGCACCCTAGAGAGAACGATTAACGGCATCGTCCGTAAGGTGGCGAAATTAATTATTCAAGGGAAAGAAAAGAAGTTTCACATTACGACCGAGAACATGAAAGAGTTCCTTCCCACTTGGTAGAGTGAAAAAAAGAGCGGTTTAATTATTTAAAGTGTTATTTGGATGGACTTAAGCGAGAAGCGAAGAAAATTAGAAGAAATCGCAGGGCGGGTGGCAAAATGCACCCGCTGTAATTTATATAAACAAGCAACCAACCCTGTCCCCGGAGACGGCAATCCTGAGGCGGAGATTGTCTTTATCGGTGAAGGGCCTGGCTATTATGAAGATCAACAGGGCTTGCCTTTTGTTGGTGCCGCGGGGAAACTCCTAGATAAACTACTTCAGTTAACTGAATTAGAAAGAAAAGAGGTTTTCATTGGTAACGTCGTTAAACATCGACCTCCTGGTAATCGCGACCCTTTGCCAGAAGAAATTGAGGCCTGTCAACCGTTTCTTGATGAACAAATAAAACTAATTAATCCGAAAGTTATTGTTACTTTAGGTCGTTTTTCGATGGATAAGTTTCTGCCGGGTGAAAAGATTTCTCAAATTCACGGCCAGGCAAGATATGTCGACTTTGCTGGTAAGAGATATATTGTCATGCCGATGTATCATCCCGCCGCCGCCCTAAGAAATGTTAGAATAATGGAAGAGATAAAAAGGGATTTTCAAAAGATACCCATGTTCCTAAAGGAAGAGGTTGAATTAACTGAAGAGGATGGGAATAAAGATGAAGAAGAACAACTGAGTTTAATTAACTAAAGGGTTTTTATGAAGTTTAAAGGCAAAAAAAATTCCTGGTTGAAAGTAGTCTCCCTTGGAGGTTGGGGTAAGGTCAATCAGAATATGTTCGTCTATGAAAGTAGTAACGATATTATCATTGTTGACTGTGGCGTTGATTTTCCTGACGACACGGCAAGCGAAGTAGAGGTGATAATCCCTGATACTAGTTATTTGAAGGACAGGAAGAACAAAATCCGGGGGATTATTATCAGCCATGGGCATCTGGATCACTTTGGGGCTTTGCCGTTTATTTTGCCCGCGATTGGTAATCCACCGGTTTTTGCCACGAGACTGGCCGAGGGTTTTATTCAGGCAAGAATGTCAGAATTTAATATCACTCGGCCAAAAACAAGAGTGATTACTCCTGACGGCGGCGTCATTAATTTGGGTGCCTTTAAAGTAACACCCTTCGGGGTTAATCACTCCGTTCCTGAAAGTCTAGGCCTTTGTTTAGAGACCCCCGTGGGTAAAATCTTCCACGTCTCTGACTTTAAGTTTGACATGACGCCGGTTGAAGGTCGAGTCTTCCAGATAGGCAAGGTAGCCAGATTGGCTTACCCCAACGTGCTGGCTTTGTTTTCGGATTGCCTAGGGGCAGTCAATGGCGGCTATACTAGCTCGGAAAAGAAGATCGAAACCATTTTTGACCAGATCGTGGGGAAAGCAAAGGGGCAAGTTTTCATTACCTCTGTTTCCTCGAATATCTCTCGATTCCAACAGGCAGTTAAGGTTTCGCTTGAACATGGGCGGAAAATTGTGATTTTGGGTCGCTCGGTCGAAGAAAAAATCAGAGTTGCCCAGAGGTTGGGCTACTTAAAGATTAAGGAAAAAAACATTGTTCCCCTTAAGAAGGCGAAAAAACTGCCACAAAAAGGACTTACTTATCTTATTGCCGGGAGCTATGGCCAGACAAACTCTGCTCTAAGTCGCTTGGCCGAGGATGACTATCGGTATGTAAAACTCGAAGAAGGAGCGGTAGTAGTCTTTTCTGCCGATCCTTCCCCGCCCGGCTCGAAGAGGGCGGTTGACACCCTGGTTGATAAATTAACCTTGAGAGGAGCAGAGGTTCATTATTACGAAATTCAAGAAAATCTTCATGTTTCAGGCCATGGCTCAGCTGGAGACATTCGCCTCCTTTTTACTTTAGTAAAGCCAAAATACTTCGTGCCTATTGGCGGTGACCCTCGGCACGTGAGGGCCGGCTCCCTTTTGGCCAGAGAAATGGGGGCTCCAGAAGAGCAAGTTTTGGAGCTCTTTGATGGCGAGGTGATTCAGTTTAGCGAAAATCAAGCACGGATAGCCGACAGAATTACCATCAAAGGGGTGCCCATTAAATCCCAGTGATTCCTGTATAATACTCGAAGAGGATTATCGAGGTCGCCGCAGGCGACCGCTGCATACCTGTATAATATAAGTATCGATGGCGCGCGGAAGAAGAAGGAAACCATTTAAACTGAAACTTAAAACGAGCACGCTTTATACCTTTTCTAGCGTCTTTCTTTTTGCGATTGCAGGCATAATTGTTCTCTCTTTTTCTCGCCAGGGGATGATTTTGACCAAGCTTTACCTGCTTTTGACCCACTATTTCGGTTGGGGAGTTTTCTTCTTGCCTTTTTTGTTTATCACGGCCGGTTTAATGCTCTCGCGGCTTAAATGGCGCCTCGCCGAGCCTAATGTTTTCGTCGGCACGATTTTATTGTTGGTTTCTTTCATTTCCCTCACACGCTCCGGCTTGATTGGTTCAGAACTTTGGCAGAATTTAGCCGTTTTAATTACCGGGCTGGGTGCCTTTTTAGTTCTTTTAGGCTTTATTTTTATTGGTTTTGTCGTTACTTTTAACACTTCACTTGAGGAGGTGCTTCTTTTCTTTAGTCGGATTTTTTCTCAAATCCGAGGCACTAAAGCCACCCTGGGAAGAATTACTTCTCGACCGAAATTTGGGACGCCTAAACCAAAACTTGAAGTGAAAGAAGGAGAAACAGATAAGGAAGTGGCCAGAGGGGCGAAAAGAGAAGGAAAAGCAGAGGCGGCTCTAGGGGCGACCTTAGTCAGCAATTTACCGGCAGAAAGGCAAGCCTGGGAGTATCCGCCCATGTCTCTTTTGGCCGATTCTGTTTCGGGGAAAGCTGACCGGGGGGACATCAAGAAGAATGCTGAATCAATTGAAAAAACACTGGAGTCCTTCGGTATTTCTGCCCGGGTGTCGGAGGTTAACCTGGGTCCGGCGGTGACACAATATGCCCTAGAGATTGCCTTGGGGACAAAATTATCAAAAATTACGGCCCTCTCCAACGATTTGGCTTTGACCCTTGCCGCTCCCACCGGCCAGATAAGAATTGAAGCGCCTATTCCTGGTCGTTCTTTAGTGGGGGTCGAAGTGCCTAACCGTTCCGCCGAGTTTGTGACGATGCGACAGATGTTGGCTTCGGATAAGCTCAAGAAGGCCAAATCGAAGCTCATGGTGAGTTTGGGGCTTAATGTTTCCGGAGAACCGGTCGTGGCGGATATTAGCCAGATGCCTCACATTTTAATCGCCGGCGCCACCGGTTCAGGAAAATCAGTCTGTATTAACTCTTTCATTACGACTATTCTTTACCGGGCTTCACCGGCAGAAGTGAAGTTTATCTTAATTGACCCGAAGCGGGTTGAGTTGACTCAATATAATGGTATTCCTCACCTCTTGGCGCCCGTAATTGTTGATCCGGAAAAGGTAGTGGCCGCCTTAAAATGGGCGATTAGCGAAATGGACCGTCGTTATAAATTATTTGCTGAGGTGGGAGTAAGAAATATCGATGGCTACAATGAACTTTCGGGTTTTGCCGCTCTTCCTTATATTTTGATTATTATTGACGAGTTGGCCGACATTATCTTTTACTCGCCAGCCGAGGTTGAAGATTCCATCTGTCGTATTGCCCAGATGGCCCGGGCAACAGGAATCCACCTCGTCGTTTCTACCCAAAGGCCATCAGTGGATGTCATCACTGGCTTGATTAAGGCGAACATTCCTTGTCGAATTGCCTTTAATGTTTCCTCGCAAGTTGATTCAAGGGTAATTATCGATATGCCGGGGGCGGAGAAACTCCTAGGGCGGGGAGACATGCTTTTTATTCCTCCCGACCAAGCGAAACCCACGAGGATTCAAGGCACGTTGGTCTCTGAGCCCGAAATCCGGAAGATTATTGACTTCTTAAGGAAGAGTGGCGTGGCCCCTGCTTATACGGAAGAAGTGACGGAGATGCCGGCGGGCGGAGCCGCGGGTGTAGGCATGAAGATTGAAGAGAAAGACGAGCTTTTTGAAGACGCCGTCCGGACTATTTGCCAATACGACCGGGCTTCGGCTTCACTGCTACAGCGGCGACTCAAAGTAGGTTATGCTCGGGCGGCACGGATTCTTGATCAATTAGAAAAAACGGGAATAGTCAGCCCGGCTGAGGGTTCAAAACCTCGGGATGTCTTGGTCAAGGATGCGGAAGAGTTTTTGGCTAACCTATGAAGACAGCGGGAGAAATCTTAAAAGAGAAGCGGCGGGAAAGGGGAATTGAACTAGAAGAGGTAGCAGAGAAGACCAGGATCAAAAAAAACTATCTAGAGGCAGTCGAAAGTGATCATTATCAAAGCTTACCTTCCGCCATTTCCGCCCGGGGATTCATCAAAAACTACGCTGAATTTTTAGACCTCTCTCCGGAATCTGTCCTTGGCGCCTTTAAGCGAGATTTTAAATCCAGTCGGAGAAAAGGCCTCCTGCCGCCAAAAATTCCCTCATTGATGGGTAAATCAAAGTTTAGTTGGGGGCCAAAGATAACCTTAATGACGGTTATCCTGGTTGCCGTGATTACCCTGTTGTCCTATCTTGGCTATCAATATTTTTCTTTAATTAAAAGACCTAGTTTAGAAGTTTTTCAGCCTCAAGAGGGAGGCGAGTTTCTAGAAAGAACGGTGGCAGTTTTCGGAAGAGCTGATCCTGATGCGGCCGTGACCATCAATAACAACCTGGTTTCACTCTCAGAGAAGGGAGAATTTCATTTTAACCTAGACCTCCTGCCAGGTGAAAACAGGATTGTCGTTGAGGCAACCAACCGGTTGGGTAAAAAAAATAGGCTAGAACGAAAAGTGTTTGTGAAAGAGCCTAGCTAACAACGCCTTTCGATACATAAAGATAGGGAAAGTGATAATTGACGAAACAGGCAGGAAATTGTAGATTAAGAACAGTACGTTATAGGCTTAATAGACCTGCCCGATGAGTGATCCAACCCAAGTCCTACTAATCATTGTGATTACCACCCTCACGGTTCTTTTGGCGATTATTGGTGTCCAGGTATTTTTCATCCTTCGGGAAGTGCAGCAGTCGATTAAGAAGATGAATAAAATGCTTGATGATGCCGGGACAATTTCTGAATCAATTGCCAGACCAATTGCCTCTCTCTCGAGCGGAATTACGGGCGTCTCGGGGATAGCGGGCTTGTTCGGTTGGTTGGCCAAGCGTAAGAAAAAGGAGGCTAAAGAAGAAAAATGAGAGACTTCGAAGAAAGAAGCAGTAGTTTCTTTAGGGGATTGATTTTAGGGGCCTTGATTGGAGCGGGTGCTTATTACTTCTTGACGTCGACTGAAGAGGGAAAGAAAGTCAAAGAAAAACTCAAAAAACAAGGTGAGAACGCGCTGGATAATTTAGGTGAAATTGTTAATGAATTAGAAGAAAAAGGTGAGGAGTTTAAGGAAAAGGCAAAGAAATTACAAAAAGAGTTAGAAGAGAAATCAAAAAATGTGGGCGGGGAGATAAAAGAAGAAGTAGAAGAGAAACTGACGGAGATAGAGTCACTGCGGGAAAGAGGAAGAAAAGCGGCCAGGTCTTTTACCCGGAATGGCAAACCCCTGGCCTAGTCGCTTGCTTCGAGGCTAACTTTCCAGTATTATTATCCTAATGACAGCAGAAGAATTAAAAAAGAGATATCTTGATTTTTTTGTGAAGAAAGGACATAAGAAACTACCCAATGTCTCTTTAATTCCAGAGAATGACCCAACCGCTTTGTTTATTAACTCCGGTATGCACCCTTTGGTACCTTACCTTTTAGGGGAAAACCATCCACTGGGAAAAAGATTAGTGAGTAATCAGCGGTGCTTGCGTACCCAAGACATTGGGGAAATTGGCAATATGATGCATCTAACTTTTTTTGAGATGCTTGGTAATTGGTCGCTGGGTGATTATTGGAAAAAAGAAGCGATTGAGTGGTCTTGGGAATTTTTAACCAAAGAGCTTAATCTTGAGCCAAAAAGAATTTATGTCACCTGCTTTTCTGGAGACAAAGACGCTCCTAAGGATGAAGAGGCGGTCGGTATCTGGCGAAAAATTGGTCTTCCCAAAGAAAGAATTTACTTTTTAGGTAAAGAGGATAATTGGTGGGCGGTGGGCGATTCTGGACCCTGTGGTCCTGATTCGGAAATGTTTTATGACACGGGTAAGAAAAAATGTGGACCCAAATGCCGCCCAGGCGATAATTGTGGCAAATACTTCGAGGTATGGAATGATGTTTTTATGGAATTCAATCGCCTAGCCAATGGCAAATTAGAGAAATTAAGACAACAAAATATTGATACCGGCATGGGGGTGGAAAGAACGACCGCAATGCTACAAGGGAAAGATGATGTTTATCAAACGGAATTATTTACTTCAATTATTCAAACGATTGAAAAAATTTCTAATAAAAGATACCAGGGAGAAAGCCAAAAACCAATAAGAATTATTGCCGACCATGTTAGAGCCGCTACTTTTGCTATTGCTGATGGGGTGACGCCATCAAATGTTGAGGCAGGTTATATTGTAAGGCGATTAATCAGAAGGGCGGCTAATGAAGGTAAAAAATTAGGTCTTGAGGGTAAATTTTTAAATAAGCTTGCTGTTGAGGTAATTGAGAACTCTGGGGCAGAATATAGATTCTTAAATAATCAGAAAAACTTAATTCTTCAAAAAATAGAGTTGGAAGAGACTGCTTCACAAGAAGTTTACTCATCAAAAGGAATGGAGTTCTCAAACAAGTGGCAAAAAGAGATTTTTCAAAAAATGAAAGCAGGAGAGCTAACCCGAATTCAAGCCGTACAGGAATCGGCAACCCTTGCGCATGATTCTTTAGCAACCTATGGCATTTATCCTGATGTTACTTTTGAGACCGCAAGGAACTTAGGAACGGTTAGTCCACAATATGAGAAGGAGTGGTGGAAAAAATTTAATGAAGAAGCAGAACAACACAAAGAGAAATCCCGAGCTAGTTTGGAGAAAAAATTCGCCGGTGGTCTGGCTGATCATTCAGCCACGGTAACGAAACTCCATACGGCCACTCATTTGCTCCATCGGGCCCTACGGGATGTGCTGGGGAATCACGTCCAGCAGATAGGCAGCAATATCACCCCCGAGCGCTTGCGCTTTGATTTTACCCACCCCGAAAAACTGACAGAAGTACAGGTAAGGGAAGTCGAAAAGGTTATTAATGAAAAGATTAAAGCGAAGTTGCCGGTAAAAATGGAGATGATGAGCTTGGAAGAGGCGAGAAAAAAAGGAGCCCTGGCTTTTTTTGCCGAGAAATATGGCGATAAAGTTAAGGTCTATTCTATCGGGGATTATTCTAAAGAAGTTTGCGGCGGGCCTCACGTTGGCTCGACGGGGGAAATCGGGGGTGTTAAAATAACTAAAGAAAAGCCTGTTGGCGCCGGGAGAAGAAGGCTTTATATCGTTCTTGCCCATGGAAGTTAAACAAATCCTAGAAAAAATCCGTCAGCCCAAAAAGGAGGGGAAGGAATATTTTTTTGCCCTCCAAATCGGGACTGATTTTGTTAAAAGTGCGATTTGGACTGTAACTGAAGGTCAGGTAAAAGTTTTAGCCATTGGTAAAACTCAAGAATGGCGTAACCAGGAAGAGTTACTTGGGGTGGTTGATGAAACTTTATCCTCGGCGACGGAACAGTTTCTCCCCGAGGCAGGGGCGACGGAACCCAATAAAGTTATCTTTGGTTTGCCTCCAGATTGGGTGGAAGGAGAAAGAATTGTTGCCGATAAGATTAAACTTCTTAAGACACTTTCTGAGAAATTAGAGCTTAACCCTGTTGGTTTCGTGGTGACCGTCGAAGCCCTTATTCATCATCTCAAGAAGATTGAGGGTGTCCCGCCGACGGCGATTTTGTTTGGCGTTGGGGTTGAGAGGTCAAGAATCACCCTGGTTAATCTAGGCAAGATTGTTGGTACCGAAATAGTGAAAAAGAGCGAGAACTTGGGAGCAGATTTAATTGAAGGTCTTTCCCGGTTTAAGGCCGAAGCCCAGTTTCCGGCAAGAATCCTACTTTATCAATTAGGTAAAGTTCCGGATGAAGCCATTAACAAGGAAGAGGGGGCCTTAGAAGAAGCGAGGCAGGAATTAGTCAAGTATCCTTGGCATGAGGGACGACTCAAATTTTTTCACTTGCCTAAAGTAGAAATCCTATCTGATGATTTTGACATTAAAGCCGTGGGGTTAGCGGGGGGTTATGAGGTAGCGAAGGCAGAAGGAGTGACTGTTTTAGAGCCAGCCGAGGAGAAAGAAAGGGAAGAACCAAAAGGTCTGGAGGAAAAGGAAGAAGAAACTTTTGGTTTTATTAAAGGAAAGGATGTTGCTCAAGAAATACCGCCAGAGGCACCTGAAGCGGAAGAGGAAGAGAGAAAAATAGCGGAAGAAACGGTAGAGGAAGAGGCGCCAATACCACTAGCCAAACCTTCAGTTGAACCTTCCCGTTTTTCTTTCCTTATTGCCAAGCTTTCTCAGTTTAAGTTTCCCAAGTTCAACCTCGCCGGATTAAAAGCAGTTGTTAGCGGCTTCAATTTTGAAGGACGAACTCCCCTGATAATAGGTTTAGTCGGCGCTTTTCTCTTAATTATAATCGGGGGCTTGTTTGCCCTTTATTGGTATCTACCACAGGCAGAGGTCGTCCTTACCATGAGTCCTCAAAGGCTTGAAAAAGAATTCACGCTTAAACTCGATCCTAATCTGGAAACGGCCAATAAGGAGGAGCTCGCTTTACCTGCCGAAGAAGTGACCGCGACATTTGAGGGGGAAAAGACAAAAGAAACCACGGGCACTAAACCGGTAGGAGATCCGGCTAAAGGAGAAGTGACAATCTATAATCAGACTTCTAGTAAGAAGACTTTTTCCGCCGGGACAGAGATTATTGGCCCGGACGACTTAACCTTTTCTTTAGACGAAGACGTGACCGTTGCTTCTGAGAGTGCCGGCCCGGATTATACTAAGATTCCAGGTAAAGCTTCGGTTAAGGTGACGGCCCTGGAAATTGGGAGCGAAGGCAACTTAGCTGCCGGGACAGAATTCAAGATTAGTAATTACGCCAGCTCAGATTTTATCGCCAAAAATGAGAACGCCCTCAGTGACGGTACCAGTCGGGAAGTCCAGGTTGTTTCTGAAGACGACCAAGATAAGCTCTTGGCGGAATTAGAAGGGGAGCTTAAGAATAAAGCCGTTGGGGAATTGTCGACCAAGGTTCCTGGGGGTAAAAGATTACTTGAGGAGTCTTTATCAACAAAGGTAGTGGAGAAATCTTTCAATAAAAAAGCGGGAGAAGAAACTAATGAGGTTAAGCTTTCCCTTAAGTTAGAAGCAACCGCCCTCAGTTACAGCGAGGAAGAAGCTCAAGCCCTAATTGAGGAGAAAATTAAAGACTCGGTCCCTTCGGATTTTGAATATAAGCGCGAGGAGAGTGAAGTAAGCTTTACTTTAGATGAAGTCAATAAAGATGGGAGTGCTCTTTTCACTGCCAAACTCAAAGCCGACCTTCTCCCTAAAATGGACCTAGAAGAAGTGAAGAAAAACTTGGCCGGTAAATATCCTGAAATTGGCAAGACTTATCTTGATAATCTCTCTAATGTTGAAGGGGTGACAATAAAAATTTCTCCCCCTTTCCCTGGGAGGTTGGCAACTTTTCCCCGCCGGGCCAGTCGGATTGAGATTGAGTTGAGAATAGAGTAAATTTACTTCATTGGAGGTCAAATGGCACTTTATGCCTATGTTAAAGCTTACCCGAGTCAGAAAGGAGAAAGGCTAACCGCCTTTTGGCATTTTTTCTCAATTAGCCTCGTGGTAATTGGGGGTGTTTTTCTGGCAAATGCGCTTTTACCCATTCTTCAATATGAAATTAAAAGTGGCCGGTTTAATCAAGAAATGATTGCCCCAGTGGTTTTGGGTGAGACAGTAGAGGAAAAGGAAATTGATTACACCAATCCCCACAACTGGTTCCCGACTGCCCCTCAGCTTCCGGTGAGGCCAAGCAAGATTACTCACTACACCCTCTCTATTCCCGAATTAAGCATCGAGGAGGCGGTGGTTCAGATTGGCGGTGAAGATTTAATGACCAGTTTAATTCATTATCCAGGTACCGCTTTGCCGGGTCAATTTGGGAATGCGGTCATTTTTGGCCATTCTGTTTTGCCTCAGTTCTTTAATTCTAAGAATTATAAAACGATTTTCTCCACGTTACCCAAACTTAAGGAAGGAGACGAAATTCTGGTTAGCTTTGACGGCGTCCTTTATCGATATCAAGTAGTCCGAATGGTAGAAACCTCGCCACAAGACGTAACGGTTTTAGAGCAGAGATACGATAATAGCTATCTTAGTCTGATTACCTGTGTTCCACCAGGAACTTATTTGAAGCGTTTAGTCGTGGTGACGAGGCTCGTTTCGATATGAAGCTGCTGGCGATTGACTTTGGCTTAAGGAAGATTGGGCTAGCCATGGCTGACGGAGATTTAGCCGAACCACTGATGGTGATTAGCAATCGACCGCAAGTGATTAACGCTCTAGCAAAAATTTGCCAAGATTATGGGATTCAAAAGATTATCATCGGCATGCCCGAGGGCGAGATGGCGAGAAAAGTCCGGAGTTTTAGTGAAGAATTAGCCAGAAAAAGTAAACTGTCGATTATTTATCGAGACGAGACCTTGACCACCAAGGAAGCAATTGCTAAAATGGTAGAAGCGGGAAGAAGAAAAAAGTATCGGCGGGAAAAGGAGGATGCTTTCGCGGCGGCTTTGATTTTGCAAGAGTATCTCGATAGGTAAAAAAGGAGGCGATTTGTTTAAAAATATTATTGCTCCGGTTCAGGCTTGGCTTCTATCTCGAGGACAATGTGTTGGTTGCGGAGGATTTCTGAGTAAGGGAAAGAGAGAAAAGAGGAAAGACGGGACGGAAAAAATCACCTGTGGATGCGGGCGGATTTTCATTTACAACCCAAAAAATAAAAAATATCGCCGCGCTCTTTTCGAAGAGGTCTGATTAGTGCGAATTAAAAGAAAAAGTAAGTTACTTTTCCCCTTCTTGGCGTTACCAGCAGCGCTTATTTTTTTTATTATCGGCTTTTTTTGGTGGCAAAGAAGCCTTCTGCCAGTTGGAAATCAAGCTAATATCCCGGCGGAGATTTTTGTGATTAAAAAAGGCGAGAGTCTGTCTTCCGTGGCGACCAGGTTAGAAGATGAGGGTCTGATTAGAAGCTCGTTTGCCTTTAAAATTTTGATTTTAGTCAAAGATTTATCGGGGAAAATTCAAGCAGGCGATTTTCGCATGAGCGCTTCTTTATCTACCGAAGAAATTGCCTCTCTTTTAACCCACGGTTCTCTAGATATTTGGTTAACTTTTCCTGAAGGATGGCGACGGGAAGAATACGGCCGACGCCTTGTGGCTAACCTCAACGATTTTAGTTATCAGCAATTTTTTGATTTAACAAGCGAAATGGAAGGTTATCTTTTTCCCGATACATACTTAATCTCCAAGGACGCCAGCCCTTCGGCGGTGGTAAAAATTTTTACTCGGAATTTTGAAAGGAAGTTTACCACCGAATTAGAAAAGAAGATAGAGGACCAGGGACTGACCGAAAAGCAGGCGTTGATTTTAGCCTCGATTGTTGAGAGAGAATCGAAGGCAGGGGAAGATAGACCAATCGTGGCTGGGATTCTCCTGAAACGCTGGCAGGAGAACTGGCCTCTACAGGCCGACGTGACCGTCCAGTATGCGCTTGCCACCCGGGACAATGCCGCCATGAAAGAGCAGAAAGATTTTAATTGGTGGCCAAAAAAGTTAACAAGAGCCGATTTAGAGTTAGATTCTCCTTACAATACTTATAAGTATAGGGGATTGCCGCCAAAGCCGATTTGTAATCCTGGCTTGGCCTCGATTAAGGCGGTAATTTATCCCCAGGAAACTGATTATTGGTTCTACCTTTCTGATACGCAAGGGAAAATTCACTACGCAAGAACGTCCGAAGAACACAATCAGAACATCGAACAATATTTGAAATAGATAGGCTTGACAAAGTGATTGTTTTGTGTTACTTTTTGACTCAATTGAATAAGAAAATAGGCGTACAGAGGTACGCTACTTTTCATTCCGATTAAAAATCGGTGTTTTTTTGGTAAAAATGGGGAAAAAAATTGATCGCCGCCACTGGGGTAAAGTTTATGAAAATTTGCCACCCCTCAATCTAACTGCCATTCAGAAAGATTCCTACCAGTGGTTTCTCGATAAGGGAATAGCCGAAGTCTTAGCCGAAGTCTCCTCAATTGAGGATTTTACCGGGAAAAACTGGGAATTATCTTTCGGAGAGCACTATTTCGGGAAAGGAAAATATACACCTAAGGAAGCCTTAGAAAAAGGCGTCACCTTTGATGCACCTCTAAGAGTTAAAGCCTCACTCATCAATAAAAAAACCGGCCGGAAAACAATAGGAGAAGTTTTTCTGGGCGATATTCCCCAAATGACCGAAACAGGGACATTCATTGTCAATGGTATCGAGCGGGCGGTGATTAATCAGATTATAAGATCTCCTGGCGTTTTCTTCTTTGGTCAGATTGATCGTGCTAGCGGGAGGATGCTTTATAATGCCGAGCTTCGGCCGTTACGGGGATCATGGCTCGAGTTTTTCGTTGGCCGGAATGATGTGGTGAGTGTCCGGATTGACCGTCGCCGGAAGTTTCCGGTGACAACCCTCTTTCGCGTCTTTGGTCTTTCTACTGATGACGAAATCCTGGCTACTTTTGCCCCGCCCAGGGAAGCAAAAAATAAAGGGGAAAAAGAACTTCAGAATTTTATCATCGCCACTCTGGAAAAAGATCCTACTAAAAGTCGAGAAGAAGCCCTGATTGAGATCTATCAGAAAATGCGTCCTGGGGAACCGGCAGTTTTAGAAAATGCTCAAGGGATGATTGAGAATATGTTCTTTGATCATCGTCGCTATTATTTAGGAAAAGTAGGCAGATTCAAAATAAATAGACGGTTAGGATTAGTGACGGAAAATAAGAGGGAAAATTGGATCCTTTGCCGAGAAGATATGGTGATGACAGTGAAATATTTAATTGGACTACAGAACGGCGAGGGAAGGGTCGACGATATCGACCATTTGTCTAATCGAAGAGTAAGAGCCGTGGGTGAAGTCGTGGCCGATAGTACTTTTAGGGTGGGGGTCTTACGCCTCGAGCGGTCGATTAAGGAGAAAATGAGCCTCGTCTCGATTGAGGAGAAAGTGACGCCTACCCAACTGGTAAACGCCCGGCCGATAATGGCCGCCATTAACGAGTTTTTCCGTTCAAATCAGCTTTCAGCTATTTTGGATCAAGTCAATCCTCTTTCAGAACTTGATAATCTCCGCCGCCTTTCGGTGATGGGGCCGGGAGGTATTACCCGGGAGCGGGCTTCCTTCTCGATAAGAGACATTAATTCTTCTCAATATGGGAGAATTTGTCCGGTTCGTTCGCCAGAGGGACAAAATATTGGCTTGGTTACTTATCTTGCCCTGTATGCCCGGTTGAATGAAAACGGATTTTTAGAGGCTCCTTACCGGAAGGTGGAGAAGAGAGGCAGTCGGATGAAAGTGACTAACGAGGTGGTTTATTTAACGGCTGATGACGAACAAGAGCACTATGTTACCCATGCAGGCGTCGCTATCGATAAGAACGGTTTTATCACTGATTCTTGGGTACCAGCGAGATTTGGTGGTGAATTTTTAGAGACCCCAGTAGAAAAGGTGGAATATATTGATTTGGTTCCTCGTCAGGTTGTCGGTATCGCGGCGGCCTTGATTCCTTTTCTTGCTCATGATGAGGCAAATCGGGCTTTAATGGGCACGAACATGCAATGCCAGTCGGTTCCTTTAATTTCACCCCAAGCCCCCATCGTGGGTACGGGGATGGAAAAAGTAATCCCCAAACAGATGGGCTGGGTAGTCAATGCTCGTCATGACGGTAAGATTACCTATGTTGATGCCAATAAGATTATTTTAAAAATCAAAGGCAGTAGGACTAATCTTCCCAGCACGGAGCAGATCGAGGTTAAAGGGGGAAGTGAAACTTACTTTATAAGAAAGTTTAAGCGCACTAACCCCAGTAGTACCTGCTATTCTCAGTTCCCCTTAGTTTTGACTGGAGACCAAGTTAAGAAAGGAGATCTTCTTGTTGACGGCCCTGCTTGTGAGAATGGCGAGCTCGCTCTAGGAACAAATCTTTTGATTGCCTATTGTTATCTTGACGGTCTGGAGTATGAAGACGCGATTATTATTTCTGATCGATTGGTTAAGGAAGATGCTTTAACCTCAATCAATATTGAGGAATACGAAGCGGCGATAGTGGAGACTAAATTAGGACCAGAAGAGTTGACTCGAGATATCCCCAACGTTGGTGAGTCTGATTTGGCTAATTTGGCCGAGGACGGCATTGTCGTGATTGGTTCCGAGGTGGACCCGAACGACATTTTAGTGGGTAAAATTGCCCCAAAAGGGGAAACCGAATTAACAGCTGAAGAAAGGTTGTTACGAGCTATCTTTGGCGAGAAGGCGCGTGAGGTAAGAGACACCTCGCTCAGAATGCCCCACGGTGAACGAGGAACGGTCATTGAGGTTCAGATTTTTGATCGTGAAAAAGGCGATGAGCTCGAGCCGGGGACGCTGAAGAAAGTCATCGTCAGGGTAGCCCAATTACGCAAAGTGACTGTGGGTGACAAATTAGCCGGGCGGCATGGGAACAAGGGAGTGATCAGTAAAATTGTTCCCCAGGCCGATATGCCTTTCTTAAAGGACGGAACACCAATAGATATTGTTATTTCTCCCCTCTCGGTGGTTGCCCGGATGAATTTAGGTCAGCTTTTTGAGGCTCATCTTGGTTGGGCAATGAAGGAGTTAAATTATAAGGTGGAAGTTCCCTCTTTTGAGAAAACGGACGAGGATCAAATTGCTAAGGAGTTGAAAAAGGCAGGCCTACCCGTTGATGGCAAAGTCTTTCTGCGTGATGGCAGGACGGGAGAGCGTCATGAGACCAAAAGTGTCGTCGGTATCGCCTATATCCTGAAGCTTGTTCATATGGTAGAAGATAAGGCCCATGCCCGATCAACCGGACCTTATTCGCTTGTCACCCAGCAGCCCCTAGGGGGAAAAGCGCAAATGGGTGGGCAGAGACTAGGAGAAATGGAAGTTTGGGCATTAGAGGCTCATCGGGCCGCCTATACTTTACAGGAAATGCTGACCATTAAATCCGACGATGTCGTCGGCCGAGCCAAGGCATTTGAAGCGATTGTTAAGGGCGTCAAGATTCCTGAGGCGACGGTGCCTGAGTCTTTCAAAGTTTTAACAAAAGAGCTAAACAGCTTAGCCCTTGATATTATCCCTCTAGGGATGGTTGAGGAACAAGAAGGGGAAACAACGGAAGAAGTTGAAGCCGAAGAAAAAGTCAAGAAAGAAGGAAAAGATTTAGCGACGGCAGCGGGGGCAAAGCTCGTCGACGAGGGAGGAAAATGATTAAACAATTGGTTGATTTCACCAGCTTAAAGATAAAATTAGCCTCGCCAGAGGCGATTAAATCCTGGTCTCATGGTGAAATTACTAAACCGGAAACAATCAATTATCGAACACTAAAAACCGAGAAAGACGGCCTCTTTTGTGAACGTATTTTTGGCCCAACCAAAGATTATGAATGTTATTGCGGTAAGTACAAGCGTATCCGCTATCGAGGGATAGTTTGTGATAAGTGTGGCGTCGAAGTGACGACTTCTCGAGTAAGAAGAGAGCGGATGGGACACATCGCTCTTGCCTCGCCAGTGGCCCACATCTGGTACTTTAAAGGCATCCCTTCGAAGCTTTCCCTTCTTTTGGATATTGCCCCTAAGAAATTAGAGGCCGTGGTTTACTTTGCCCAATACCTCGTTTCCGCCGTGAATCAGAAAGAGAAGAAAAAGATCTTGGAAAGACTAGAAAGAGATTTAGATAAGAAGAAAAAAGAGTTGAAAAAAAAGCTTGAAACCGCGATAGACGGGATTAAAAAACAAACTGGGAAGGAGAAAACAGGGGTAAAGAAAAAAATCAAAGACAAAGAACAACAGCTGTTAGCCTTAGAAGAGCTGAATTTGAAATCAAAACAAAAGAGTCAAAGTCTTAGGGACGAGTTTGTTTTGGAGCAAGAAAGGGCCGAGGAGGTTTACAGAACGATTATGGATTTTGTTCGTCATCTCGGCGAACTCTCTCTTTTGACAGAAGACGAGTATCTTAAACTTTCCGAATATAAAGCCACGGCCTTCTTTGAAATAGGGATGGGTGCAGAATCTCTTTTAGAAGTGATCAAAAAACTCGATTTAGAGAAACTGGCAGACTCTTTGCGTAATGAGGTTAAGAAGAGTAAAGGGGCAGGTCGTGTCAGGGCGACCAAGAGACTGAGAGTGATTGAGGGGATGAGAAGGGCGGAGGTTGATCCCGCCTGGATGATTCTTCAGTTTTTGCCCGTGATCCCACCAGATTTGAGACCGATGGTCCAACTTTCCGGTGGTCGATTTGCCACGAGTGACTTAAACGACCTCTATCGTCGGGTTATCAATAGAAACAATCGGCTAAAACACTTGATCGAACTAGGGGCGCCGGAGATTATCTTACGCAACGAAAAAAGAATGCTCCAGGAGTCTGTCGATAGTCTGATTGATGGTGCCAAAGGGCCTACCCGTCGTTTCCGCCGGCGCACAAGGCAGCTTCGCTCTCTTTCTGACATGCTCAGAGGGAAGCAGGGCCGATTTCGACAAAATCTTCTTGGCAAACGGGTGGACTATTCGGGAAGATCAGTCATTATCGTTGGGCCAGAGTTAAAGCTCAATCAGTGCGGCTTGCCTAAAGAAATGGCGTTGGAAATGTTTAAGCCCTTTGTTTTACGAGAACTCATTTTAGACGGAATTGCCCCGAATGTTAAAAGCGCTAAGTATGTTCTTGAACGACGGCCGCCCGAAGTTTATGACATTTTGGAGAGAATCACCAAAGAACACCCGGTCTTACTCAACCGTGCTCCTACCCTGCATAAACTGGGTATTCAGGCTTTTTTCCCAATCCTGATTGAGGGCAGTGCCATTAAAATTCATCCCAATGTTTGTGCTGGCTATAATGCCGATTTTGACGGCGACCAAATGGCCGTCCATGTTCCCTTAGGAGAGAAAGCTAAGGAAGAGGCGGTTAAACTGATGAGTCCAGAGAGTAATCTTCTACGACCAGCCGATGGTTCGCCAATTACCATTCCCGGTAAAGAAATGGCCCTTGGTTGTTATTTTGTGACCTCAATTGATTCCCAAATCGATGCCTTCTCGACTATTTTTACCAGTAAAGAGGAGGCAATCTTTGCCTATCAGGAGGGAACGATTAAACTGCGGCAGTTGATAAAAGTAAAACTAGAAGGGAAAGTAATCGAGACGATCGTGGGGAGATTGTTGTTTAACGAAGTTTTACCCCAAGAGATTCCTTTCGTTAATGATGAAGTGAGATCGTCTACCCTCCGGGCGTTAGTCACGCGGGCCCTCCAGGTCTGTACTAAAGAGACCGTGGTCAATTTGATTGATAGCCTAAAAGAGATAGGTTTTTGGGGGGTAACCCTTTCTGGGTTGTCCGTGGGAATTTGGGACTGTAAAGTTTATCCTCAGAAAGAAGAGGTAATAGAAGAAGCTAATAAAAAAGTTGCCCAGATCGAGAAGAATTTTAACCGGGGATTGATTACCGATCAAGAGAGACGTCGATTAATCCAGGATGTTTGGCTAGAAACCACGGAAGATTTGACGGCTAAGACTTGGGAGAGCTTCCCTCCTGAAAACAGCATCCGTTTAATGGCGGGGGCAGGCCTGAAGAGGGTTTCCCGAGATCAGGTTAAGCAGCTTTCGGCGATGCGGGGTTTAGTCGTCGATCCCTTAGGAAAAATTGTTGAACTGCCAACGAAATCCAACTTTAGGGAGGGCCTTTCGGTTTTTGAGTACGTCACTTCCGCTCGAGGCTCAAGAAAAGGTTTGACCGATACCGCCATTAAGACAGCCGACGCTGGTTATCTCACCCGGCGACTAGTAGATGTGGCCCATGACGTCATTATTAGAATTGATGACTGTAAGACCAAAGAGGGAATTAAGGTTAATAGGAGTGGCAAGAGCAGCGAGAAGTTCTTAAGTCAGGTTTTAGGCAGGATTTTGTCAGAAAAAGTAGTCAGCCCCAAGACGAAGAAAACATTACTTAAACAAGGCGAGATTATTACCGAGGCCAACATTGGTCTTCTCGAAAATCATAAGATTGAGGAAATCAAGGTTCGCTCGCCGCTAACCTGTGCGAGTCGATATGGAATTTGTGCTCTTTGTTATGGTTGGGATTTCTCCAGTAAGGAGCTGGTGAAAATTGGCACGCCTGTGGGTGTGATTGCGGCTCAATCAATCGGTGAGCCTGGAACCCAGTTAACCCTACGAACGCATCATTTCGGCGGAATCGTCATCTCTGACGTTACCCAAGGTTTGCCGCGGGTGGAGGAGCTTTTTGAAGCCCGCACCCCTAAAGTCCTTTCACCCCTCGCCGAAATCTCGGGAAAAGTGAGCATTTTGGAAACAGACCAAGGCTATAGGGTAGTAATTAAAAGTGTTGGCATCAAGCCGGCTGAGGAGAAAGAATACTTAATACCAGCCGTCGCTCAACTGAAAGTTCAAGATGGAGATTTGGTTGATAGAGGCACGCAACTGGCAACGGGTTCGTTAGACATCAGAGAAACATTACAGATTAGAGGTTTGTTGGCGGCACAGGAATATTTGATTGAACAAGTCCAGGCGGTTTATGAGTCTCAAGGAATCCCGATTAATAATAAGCATTTTGAAGTGACTGTCAGGAAAATGAGCGATAAGGTTCAGATCGAGACGGCCGGAGACACAATTTTCTTGCCTGGCGAACTGGTGGAAAAAGCAAGATTTGAGGAAGAAAACGCGCGGGCTTTGGCAGAAGGAGGAGAACCGGCAGTGGCTCAAGTGGTGATCCTGGGTATTACCCGCGCCTCTCTTTATACTGAGTCTTGGCTATCGGCGGCGTCTTTCCAAAATACCACTAACATTCTCACCGAGGCGGCGATTGAAGGTAAAGAAGATCGATTGTTAGGGTTGAAAGAAAATGTAATTATAGGCCGCCTTATCCCCGTTACTCCCGAGAGAGCAAAGATTGAAGACTAAAGACTTAATTACTCAGCTAGGCTTTGTTTCTTGTGAAAGAGGCTTAGATTTGATAAAATTACCTTATGCCAACGATTAACCAGCTTGTTCGCCGAGGGCGAAAGAAATCAAGAAAAAAGATCAAGGCTACCGCCTTGCGGAAGTTTTTCAATGCCAAAGAGCGACGGATGAAGGAGTTCCACAGCCCCACGAAACGAGGGGTGGTCCTTTTAGTGAAAACAATGCCACCCAAGAAGCCGAACTCGGCTTTGAGAAAAGTGGCGCGGGTCCGACTTTCTAACCGTCAGGAAGTGACGGCTTATATTCAGGGAGAAGGCCACGATTTGGCTGAACACGCTGTGGTTCTTGTTCGTGGCGGTCGAGTCAAAGACCTTCCGGGGGTGAAGTATCACATTGTTAGAGGTAAATATGATACTGGCGGCGTGGTTGGCCGGAAGAAAGCTCGTTCCAGGTATGGGACCCGGATGAAAGGAGTCACAACACAGAAAACGACAGAAGGAACGGCTGAGAAAGGCAAGAAGCAAGAGGAACCCACCGTCGCGGCTTAAAGAGAAAAGAAAATGCCAAGAACAGGCGCTGTTAGAAAGAAAATTATTCCTCCCGACCCGATTTATAAAAGTCGGTTGGTGACTCGTCTCATTAATCGGGTAATGAAGGAGGGAAAGAAAACTGTTGCCCAGAAACAAGTTTATCAAGCTTTTGATTTAGTTAAAGAAAAGACAAAAAAAGATCCCCTAGAAGTTTTTGGTCAAGCAGTGGAAAATGTGAAGCCGACCATGGAAGTCCGACCGCGGCGAGTAGGGGGAGCGGCTTATCAAGTTCCCATTCCGGTTAAAGGCGATCGCCGAGAGTCCTTGGCGATTAGGTGGCTTATTCTCGCTGCCAAAGCCAGGCCAAATAAGGAATACCACTGCTTTTGGGAAAAGTTGGCGGCCGAATTGATTGACGCTTCTCAAAATTCTGGTGGTGCCTTCAAAAAAAAAGAGGACATTTACCGCATGGCCGAAGCCAACAAGGCCTTCGCCCACTTCCGTTGGTAGCGCGAATCCTAACTGGAAGCCTAATTTCCTGACCTTTTTAATTTAGTAGTATAATCTAAGAGATTATCGAGGCACGAAGTGCCGCTGTATAATCTAAGAGATTAGAAGCGATGCTTGTTTCTCGCAAGCTCGAAATAAGACAAGCTTGTTTCTCGCAAGCTCGAAATAAGACAAGCTTGTTTCTCGCAAGCTCGAAATAAGACAAGCTTGTTTCTCGCAAGCTCGAAATGCGAGGCCAGCGAAGCGCCGAAGTATAATGTGAATATGTTATTGAAGGATTTTCAGAAACAAGTTGATGACTGGACAGGGCAATTTAAACTTCAGTATTGGCGACCTCATGAAATTTTGGCGAGGTTAGTTGAAGAAATGGGTGAACTGGCAAGAGAAATTAACGATAAATTTGGTCCGAAAAAAAGAAAGTCAGAGGAAGCGAAAAAGAGAATAGGTGATGAAATAGCAGACATTCTTTTTACTTTGGCCTGCTTGGCAAACTCTTTGGGAATAGATTTGGAAAAGGAATTTAAAAAGATGATGAAAAAGTACCAAAAGAGAGATAACAGCCGTTATAGGAAGAAAAAGAAGTTCTAACTTTGTCCATGATAGGGAGCAAAACGTTCTTAATCTAACCAAGTAAATTTGTGATATTATATAAATAAGTATGGAAAAGAAAACAATTAATAGATATGTAAATTTACTTTCTTTGGGAATTGGTTTAATTTTTTTCGGTGTTGGAGTTTCAGCATATAAGTTAAGAACTGATTTATTTGAAAAGTATTCATTAGATAGCATAGCAACCATAATAGGCGGGTTGCTTATAATTTATTCTTTACTTCACTTCGGTCCAAAAGTTTCAGAAATAATCAAGAAATTAAAGTAAGTAGTTTTATCTGTTTCAATCTTTCTCTAGCTTGTTACGCCCAGACAGGATTCTGAAAAGCTTTGATAATTTGTGATAAAGCATCGGTCAGTGTGAAACTAGGACTCGGGAGCAAGATAGCCTCAAAATATAGCGTAAAGCGTGATGGGGTAAGCCTCTGGTATAATTAAGTCATGAATGAAGTCTTATTAAAAAATGGAGAGATAGAGTTAAAAACATTCTCTCTAGATGAAGCAATTAAGTTATATCAATTAATTGACAAAAATAGAGTTCACATTGGTGAGTGGCTCATCTGGGTTGATAAAACAAAATCTGTTGAAGACGTAGAAAAAATGATACAAGAGTATAATGAGAGAAGAGAAAAAGGTGAAGGATTAAATTTTGGGATTTGGTATCAAGCGAAGTTAATAGGTGTAATTAGCTTTGCTTATATTGACAAAGAACGTAGAAAAGCCGGGATTGCTTATTGGCTGGATAATGATTACCAAGGAAAGGGCATTATAACTAAATCGTGTAAGTACCTGATAGAGTATGGCTTTAATAATCTAAATCTCCACAGGATTGAGATAAGTTGCGCTGAGGGGAACAGTAAGAGCAGAGCCATACCAAAACGATTAGGCTTTACAGAGGAGGGGATATTTAAGGAATCAGAATTAATAAGGGGTGGAAAACTTGTAGATAATCACTATTACGCTTTACTTAAGCAAGATTGGAAAAAATAGGTTCTAACGTCGTCTACTGTTCAGACCAAGAAAAGAGCGGCTTTAAGAAGCCGCCCTTTTCTGTTAAAGAGTTGTAGATTACTGCTTGCAGGGAAAGATTTTTCCTCTTGACTTTTCGTGTTTTCTTCGGATAAAGTAGTCTCATGGATCTCTATCAAAAGATTTCTGTCCTGGGACCAAGCGCCCAATATGATACCTGTGGACCCAAAGATTTTGGCAAAACGACGGATATTCCCGGCGTTTATCACGCTAAAGTCGGCGGCAGTCGAATTTGTCGGCTTTTCAAGGTCCTTCAGACGAACGCCTGTCGTCATAATTGTTTTTATTGTGCCTTTCGTCGTGACCGTCCTTGTCAAAGAACAACGGCCACCTCCGAGGAAATGGCACGGGCTTTTGACTCGGCCTATTCGCGTCGTCTAGTGGAAGGTTTATTTCTTTCCTCGGCGGTATTCGGCAATCCTGAGACGACGATGACCCTCATGATTGACACGGCCCAGATTTTGAGAAGTAAATATCGCTATACCGGCTATCTTCATTTGAAAATCATGCCCGGAACTGCCTCGGCCACCATTCGTGAGGCAGCCAGACTTGCCAATCGGATTTCTCTTAATATTGAATCACCGACGGAATCTACCCTTGCTTCTCTTTCACCAGATAAGAGTCTTAGAAAGGGTTTTTATTACACGCTTTCTTTAATGAAGAAGGAACTGATTAGACTTCGCTTTGCGGGTGAAAGGGCACCAAGCCTTACTACCCAGTTTGTTGTCGGGGCCGGAGGAGAAAATGATAAAGAGATTATTAAAACCACCCATTTCCTTTATAAAAATTTTGGCCTAAGACGGGTTTTTTACTCGGCCTTTCGTCCTGTTCCCAACACGCCCTTAGAAGGGAAGCCGGCCGTTTCCCCCGTGCGTGAGCATCGCTTATATCAGGCTGATTTTTTGATGCGGTATTACCGTTTTACTCCCTGGGATATTCCTTTAGATGGAGATGGCTTCCTTCCAGAAGTGGCCGATCCCAAGATGCTTTGGGCCAAGAAAAATCCTCAATTCTTCCCGGTTAATCTTAATCAAGCCGAGTATTGGGACCTTTTGAAAGTGCCGGGGGTTGGCCCGACGTCGGCGAAAAAGATTATGAGAATGAGACGGGAAAGAAAAATTAAATCTTTTGACCAACTTGCGGGCCAACGAATCCAAGTTAAGAAATTAACCACCTTTGTCTCTTTTTGACCTTTCTGGTAAAATAAATCCCAGTTGAAAATAATGAAGATCCCTTTTAAAAAAGAAAAGAAATTATCTTTACCATTCATTGCCTTTTTACAGGCTTTAGGGCTGGTTGTCTATTGTAGTCTAGTTGGGGTTTTGTTTTGGCAAGGAGAAGAAGTGATTGGGGTGCCCTATACTTTTTTGGGACCAGCCCTTTTTCTGGTCCTTTTTGTTGCTTCAGCCTTGATTTCAGCCCTGACGATTCTAGGCTATCCTTTCATCTTGTTTTGGGAAAAAAAGAAGACGAGCGAAGCGTTGAAGTTAATTGTCTATACAATCGCCTGGTTAGTCCTTTTCATTCTTCTTGTTATTACCCTTTTTGTTGTCGCTTGAATAAGAATTGAATTTTTGTTAGAATAATTCCGAGGCAGAAACTGCTTCTTGGGAGAAGCGGTTTTTTCAACGCCTAAAATGTTAAAATAATAAAAATGGTAGAAGAAAGCGAAACAGCGAAAAAACGAGCCGTTCCGATTGAAAACGTCCGGAACATTGGCATCATTGCTCATATTGATGCCGGCAAAACCACCACCACCGAACGGGTTTTATATTATACTGGCCGAACTTACAAGATTGGCGATATTGACGAAGGCACCACCCAAATGGACTGGATGGAACAAGAAAGAGAGCGAGGAATTACCATTGTCTCGGCTGCCACCACTACCTTTTGGCGTGATCACCGCATTAACATCATCGACACTCCCGGTCATATCGATTTTACGGCTGAGGTGGAGCGTTCCCTGCGGGTTTTAGACGGCGGGATTGTTGTTTTTGATGCCGAGGAAGGAGTGCAATCCCAATCAGAAAAAGTTTGGCATCAGGCTGATCGTTATCATGTTCCTCGACTTTGCTTTATCAACAAAATGGATAAATTGGGGGCTGATTTCAAACGGACGCTGGGGATGATTAAAGATCGGTTAGGGACTAAGCCGGTGGTGGTGACGATGCCTATTGGGAGTGAGAAAGAAATGGTAGGCGTTGTTCATATTCTCAGGCAAAAAGCGCTCATCTGGGACGATAAAAAAGATCCAACTGGGGAGAAGTTTGAAGAGAAGGAGATTCCCGATGAATTAAGGAAAGAAGCGAAAAAGTATAGAGAGGAGTTGATTGAATTAGTGGCCGAGGCAGAGGAGACCTTGACGGATAGGTACCTGCAGGGAGAAGAGATTTCTCTTGAGGAGCTTAATCAAGGTTTAAGAAAGGCGACGATTACTAATCAATTAGTGCCTGTTTACACAGGAGCTTCGCTCCGAAACAAAGGGGTTCAACCGCTTCTTGATGGTGTGGTTGACTATCTTCCTAGTCCGGTTGAGGTACCTCCCATTAAAGGGATTAATCCCAATACCGATCAAGAGGAAACAAGGGTGAATGACCCTCATGGCCCTTTGGCCGCCTTGGCCTTTAAGGTTCAAACCGACCCTCATGTTGGTCGCTTAACTTATATTCGGATTTATTCGGGCAGTTTAAACGCCGGGGAAGAAGTTTTCAATAGCACCGAACAACGGTCAGAGCGGGCAGGGAGGCTGCTTTTAATGCACGCCAACCAGCGGGAGCCCCTCGAAAAAGCGGTAGCCGGGGAGATCTTGGCGGTGGTGGGCCTGAAAGAAACCATGACGGGAGACACTCTTTGTAACAAGAATAAACCTATTGTCCTCGAATCGATTACTTTTCCTGAACCGGTAATTTCGCTGGCGATTGAACCTAAAACCAAGGCTGATCAGGAGAAGTTGGGCTACGCTTTAAAGAGACTTTCTGAAGAAGACCCTACTTTTAAGATTAAGTCTGATCCAGAAACAGGCCAGACAATTATTTCTGGCATGGGCGAGCTTCACCTGGAGATTATCGTTGATCGCATGAAGAGGGAGTTCAGTGTTGAGGCGAATACGGGTCGGCCCCAGGTAGCCTACAGAGAGACAATTAAGAACACAGCGACAGCCGAGGGGAAATATATCCGTCAGTCAGGAGGCCGGGGTCAATATGGCCATTGTTTCTTGCGAGTTGAGCCTTTAGGCCGAGGCGAGGGTTCTAATTTTATCAATGAAATTAGAGGGGCAGCGATTCCCTCGGAATTTATTCCGGCGGTGGGAAAAGGAGTCAAGGAAGCAATGGAAAAGGGTGTTTTAGCTGGTTACCCCCTCGTGGATATGAATGTGGCCGTTTATGATGGTAGCTATCACGAGGTTGATTCGTCGGAAGTAGCCTTTAAGATTGCTGGCTCAATTGCCCTCCAAGCTGCGGTCAAAAAAGCCAGCCCGGTCTTATTGGAACCCATCATGAAGCTCGAAGTAACGACGCCGGACGAATTTATGGGTGATGTTATCGGCGATCTTTCTAGTAAGCGGGCCCAGATTTTAGGAACCGAAGCCCGGGGGAATATTCGGGTGATTACGGCGACAGTTCCTTTGGCTGAAGTGCCAGGCTATGCGACGACCCTTAGAAGTATGTCTCAAGGCCGGGCGACTCCTTATATGGAGCCGAGCCACTATGAAGAAGTCCCAACCCAAATTGCTGAGAAAATCGTGGAAGTAAGGATGGGCTTGAAAAAACGAAGATAGTCTTGTAAAATAACTCAGAATTAGTTACAATTTAAACCAGGAGGTTTTAAATATGGCCGAAAAGAAAGCATTTAAAAGAACCAAACCCCACATTAATGTCGGGACAATAGGTCACGTTGACCACGGCAAGACAACTTTAACCTCAGCGATCACCAAAGTTCTTTCTGAACAATCTGGGAACGAAACGGAATTTTATCCTTTCGAAAAAATTGATAACGCCCCTGAAGAAAAAGAGAGAGGCTTAACGATTTCTATTTCCCATGTCGAATACGAGACCGAGAATCGTCACTACGCCCACATCGACTGTCCGGGACACAAAGACTACATTAAGAACATGATCACCGGCGCCGCCCAAATGGACGGAGCGATTTTGGTGGTGGCGGCCGATGACGGCGCGATGCCTCAGACTCGGGAGCACATTCTTTTAGCTCGCCAGGTGAACGTTCCGGCGGTTGTTGTCTATCTTAACAAGGTAGACGTGGTCAAGGATGCTGAACTCCTCGATCTGGTGGAAATGGAGCTGCGGGAGCTTTTGACTAAATATAAGTTCCCCGGTGACAAAATTCCCATTGTGCGCGGTTCAGCCCTTAAGGCGCTCGAGGGGGATAAAGAAGCCCAAAAATCAATTCTCGAGCTCCTAAAGGCGGTTGATGAATATATTCCTACGCCTAAGAGGCCACTCGATCAGCCTTTCTTAATGCCGATTGAGGATGTTTTCTCCATTAAAGGCCGAGGGACAGTGGTCACTGGTCGGGTTGATCGAGGCGTGGTTAAGGTTAACGAAGAAGTAGAGATTGTTGGTCTCCGTGATACCAAGAAGACGGTGGTCACCGGCGTAGAGATGTTTAGAAAAACCTTGCAAGAAGGCCAAGCCGGAGACAACATCGGTGTTCTTCTCCGGGGGATTGAGAAAGGTGACGCTGAACGAGGCCAAGTCTTAGCCAAGCCGGGAACGATTACTCCTCACGCTGATTTTGAGTGTGAGGTTTATATCCTGACTAAAGAGGAAGGTGGCCGTCATACGCCCTTCTTTAGTGGCTACAAACCTCAGTTTTACATTCGGACAACCGATGTGACAGGTGAGGTGACCCTCCCTAAGGGGGTAGAAATGGTTATGCCTGGCGATAATGCCAAAATGACGGTGAAATTAATCCAGCCCGTCGCCGTTGAAGAAGGACTTCGTTTCGCTATTCGTGAAGGCGGACACACCGTTGGTGCCGGAGTCATCAGTAAGATTATTGCCTAAACAATGCCTAAAGGCAGAATAAGGGTACGTTTAAAATCGTACGATCATCGGATTATCGATGAAAGCTGCGAAAAAATTCTTGAAGCAGCCTTAGTGACTGGAGCTAAGGTTGTTGGTCCTGTCCCCCTGCCTACCAAACGACACCTGATCACGGTGACGACTAGCCCCCATGTCGATAAGGACGCTCGAGAACACTTCCAAATTCTAACTCACAAGAGAGTGCTGGATATTCTTGAGGCGACAGATAAGACGATTGATGCCCTTTCCCACCTCGAGCTCCCGGCGGGTGTTGATGTCGAAATAAAAATGTAATTCTTCTTATTCGACAGTTCAAGAATGCCCCGATTCTCAAATCGGGGATGAATTGAACAAGAGAAAACATTTTCCCTTATGGGTGAAACACCAGACTTTAGTCTGGTGAAAATGTTATTTATCCACAGAAGGATAGTTCTTGATTACCTAAGTTTTTTGAGGTATAATTACTTCCAATGGAAGTGAGGCTGACACCGGGTTGAATTAACCTAGCCTAGCAAGAGGAAAAGCTAAGAGTGCCCCCGGCACTCTTTTTGGTGGAAAAAACGGCGATGATAAACCAAATAGCAGGACAAAAACTAGAGACCACTCAGAGATTCACTAAAGACGGTCGGCGTGTTCCGATTACCAGGATCAAGACCGACATTGGTTGTGTGGTCCAGGTTAAACATGAAGCTAAAGATGGTTATCAGGCAGTCCAAATAGGTTGGGGGGAGAGAAAGCCTATTGGGATTAATAAACCACTCAAAGGACATTTGAAAGGAGCCAGTTTAGAGAAGGCTCCTCTTTATTTAATGGAAGTAAGATTGGATAAGGTAGCCGACTTGAAACCTGGCGACCAGGTTAAACCGAGTGACATTTTACAACCAGGGGATGAGGTGAAAGTGGCTGGTCGGTCGAAGGGAAAAGGATTCACGGGGGTGGTAAAACGTTGGGGATTTGCCGGTGGGCCGAGAACTCACGGTCAGTCTGATAGAGAGCGCGCGCCAGGGTCAATTGGCCAGACGACCACTCCCGGGCGTGTTTTCAAAGGCAAAAAGATGGCCGGCCGTGCCGGCGGAACGAAAACAGCAATTTTAGGTTTAACCGTGATGGAGGTTGACTCTGAAAATGGCCTTTTACTCGTTAAAGGGCTGGTGCCGGGACCAAAAAAAGGCTGGTTGGTAATTGAAAAAGTAGGCGAAGTAAAAAGATTTGTTCCTTTGATGAAAGTAGGCGAAAGAGAAATTAAAGAAACAGAAGAAGAAAGAGCGGGACGGCTTAGGAAAGAACAAGAAACGGCTGAGAAGTTAAAAGAAGCAGAAGGAGAAGAGAAGAAGGAAATAGGCGGAGTAGAGAAAAAAGAAGGAAAAGAGGAGGTAGAAAATGCCGCCAGTTGACGTCTTTACTATTTCAGGGACTAAGTCCGGCAAGCTAGATTTGCCTAAGGAGATTTTCGCTGCCAAGGTGAATCCGGAGTTAATGGCCCAGGCCGTTAGGGTTTTTCTTTCTAACCAAAGAAAGGCTGGGGCGAAGACTAAATCTCGGGCGGAAGTGGCGGGGTCAAGAAGAAAAATCTGGCGCCAAAAAGGCACAGGCCGAGCCCGGCACGGTGATCGTTATGCGCCAATTTTTGTTGGTGGTGGGGTTGCCCATGGTCCCACTGGAAAAGAAAACTATAAGCTAAAAATGAGCAAGAAAATGAAAAGACAGGCTCTTTTTAGTGCTTTAACCAGCAAGTTTAAAGACGAGGCTATTTTCGTGGTTAAAGAATTAGGGCAAGTCGAACCAAAGACAAAGTTAATGGCTCAGGTTTTAAAAAAGGTCGGGGGGAACGAAAGAGTCTTGTTAATTTTACCAGGGGAGATAGAAAATGTTATCCGGGCGGCGAG
>Ga0315285_10000731_pt1 | contig 34196 bp, 23 predicted proteins | sample YL17G09_36_MG_FD_203698 | JGI IMG/M metagenome (GOLD analysis project Ga0315285, IMG submission 203698) | Sediment microbial communities from Yellowstone Lake, YNP, Wyoming, USA - YL17G09_36 | ecosystem: Environmental > Aquatic > Freshwater > Lake > Sediment | place: USA: Wyoming | collected...
CGCCCACCCTGGGAGCTTGGGGCATCGGCTGGCAGGTGATGCTGGACGGCTTGGAGATCACTCAGTTCACCTACTTCCAGCAGTCTGGCGGCATCGACTTGGAGCCAATTAGCGTGGAGCTGACGTATGGGCTGGAACGCATCGCCGCGTTCTTGCAGGCCGCCGATGATGTGTTCCGGGTCCGCTGGGATAGCAAGATTACCTACGGGGATATGAGACGCGAGGAGGAGCGGGAACTCTCCCTGTACGATTTTGAGGCCGCCTCGGCCCAGACCTGCCGCACTCTCTTCGAGCTTTATGAGGGTGAGGCTGCGCGCCTTCTCGCCGCCTGTCGGGCTGGCGCTAGCATCCACGGATTCCCTCTCCGCAAGGTCTATGAGCTTTGCTTGAAATGCTCCCATCTGTTCAATATCCTCGATGCGCGCGGCGCCATCAGCGTCACCGAGCGCGTGGCTCTGATCGGCCGCGTGCGCAAACTGGCCTGTGAGGTGGCTGGCATCTACCTGGACCGTAAAGCTGCGGTTGTGGAGGCTGAGCCCGCGTGAAGCATTCCACCCTCCCGCTGCTGGTTGAACTGGGTTGTGAGGAAATCCCGGCGCGTTTCCTGGACGACGCCCGCGACGATTTCGGCCGGCAGATGCTTTCTGCGCTGGGAGAGTCCCGGCTCTTGCCGGCTTCGGCCGAGCCCGCCCGGTGGTATTCAACCCCCCGCCGTCTCACGGTTTGGGTTCCCGCCGTGCTCGCGAAGCAGCCGGATGTGGTGGAGGAGCTTATCGGGCCGCCCGTCAAGGTAGGACTCGACCCGGCAGGGAAGCCCACCCGGGCTGCCGAGAGCTTTGCCGCGAAGAATGCCGCCCGCGTTGCAGACCTCGTTCAGATAACCACGCCCAAGGGCCAGTACTTGGCGCTGAAGAAAACCCATCGCGGCCAGGCGGCGGTCGATTTGTTGCCGGGGATCCTCCCCGGTGTGGTCAGCAGTCTGAACTTTCCCAAGAGCATGTACTGGGTGGCCAAGTCCGGGCCACGGTTCGTCCGGCCCATCCGCTGGATCCTGGCATTGTGGGGGGAGGGCAAGCAGGCACGGACGATTCCCTTCGAGATTGCCGGGGTGAAGGCCGGGAACGTGACCTGCGGGCACCGGATTCTGGGCCAGGGTGGCCTTCGCGTCCAAGGCTTCGCGGATTACCTGAAGAAGCTCCAGCAGGCGGGGGTCGAGCTTGATCCAGAGAAGCGGCGCACAAGGATACGAGCCGAAATTAAAGCGTTACTTGAAGATTTGCGGCTAAGGCCCGTTGAAGACAACTGGCTCGAGGCCTGGATCGTGAATTCTACGGAGTGGCCCACAGCGCTGCTGGGTCAGTTTGATCGGCGCTATCTACACCTGCCACGCGAAATCCTGGTGACGGTAATGCGCGACCACCAGAAGTACTTCGCGGTGGAGGACGGCAAAGGAAACCTCCAGCCGCGTTTTGTTACCGTGCTCAATCTGGATGGCGATAAGCAGGGCCGGATCCGCGAGGGTCACCAGCGGGTCCTGAGCGCCCGCTTTGCGGACGCCGAGTTCTTCTGGAACGCTGACCAGAAGGCAACGCTGCAAGATCGCCGGCCTCTGCTCGACCGGGTTACATACCAGGCGGAGCTGGGCAGCTACGGCGAGAAGGTGCAAAGGATGAACACCGTCGCCCGGGAACTCTGCGCGGTGCTGGAATCTCATCCCGATCCGTGCATCCCTGACGACAGCCTCCTTCCGGACAACGAAAGAGCCCCCAAGGGAGCAGTTCCACGTTTAGTCAGATTTGTTCCTATGGTGAGGGAAAGAGTGTTGCGCGCCGTGGAGCTCTGCAAGTCCGATCTTACGACGCAGATGGTGCAAGAATTCCCGGAACTCCAGGGCGTGGTGGGAGGGCTTTATGCCTCGGCACAGGGAGAGTCCTCCCAAGTTTCTGAGGCGATCTCTGACCACTACCTACCGCAGGGCGCTGAGGACCGCTGCCCACGCTCCATCGTCGGCGCCATAGTCTCCTTGGCCGACAAGATCGACAGTGTGGTGGGGGGATTCGCCGTCGGCCACGAACCCACGGGATCGAGTGACCCGTTCGCGCTGCGCCGGCAAGGAAACGGAATAATTAAAGTAATGGTTGAGAATTCCTTGCCGCTGCCTTTGCGCCTTCTGGTGGAGCGGGCGCTGAACATTCTGACCATCGAGTGGCGCAAGCCGCAGTTGGAAGTCTTTCGCGCGGTGCTGGAATTCCTGGAGGATCGTTTGCGGCACTATCTGGAGACGGTGCGGAGGCTGCGGTATGACTCGGTGCGCGCCGTCCTGGCGGCGGGCTGGGACGTGCCCGTGGATGCGCTCTGGCGTGCCGAGGCCCTGGAGCGCGTTCGGGGGAGTGAGAACTTTGAGTCCCTGTCCCTGGCCGCCAAGCGAATCAAGAACATTCTCGGGAAGTCTGCCACCGCCGAGGACTGGCAGCCGGGCGACGTGGACCCAGCAACCATAGAGGAGGGGCCGGAGCGGGAGCTTTATGTTGCCTACGGCTCGGCCGCTGCGGAGGCTGGCCAGCTCACGGCCTCCGGAGAGTACGATAAGGCGCTGGCAGCGATTGCCGGCTTGCGACCGGCGGTGGACCGGTTCTTCGACCAGGTGTTGGTAATGACCGGGGACCGCGGGGTGCGGCAGAACCGGCTGCGCTTGCTGGGCAAGCTGGATCAGCTTTTCTCAGGCATAGCGCGGTTTGCCGAGATCGTCGGCGGTCCCGGCGATGTCGACGCGTCGACATCGAGAAAGCAGTAGCCAGTTCTCAGTGGTCAGTTGTCAGTAACGGTCGGAGAGGTTCGAATGGGTGCCGCAACTCTCCTGGGCAGCGCTGAGTACCGATGACTGGGGACTGGCAACTGGGAACTGGCTACTGACAACTGAAGAAAAGGAGCAGCAATGACAGAGAAATGCGTCCATTTCTTTGGCGGCGGCAAAGCCGACGGCCACGGAGAGATGAAAGACGTGCTGGGCGGTAAAGGCGCGGGTCTGGCGGAGATGACCAACGCTGGGCTCCCGGTGCCCCCCGGATTCACCATCGCGACTTCTGCCTGCCGTCTCTATTTTCAGAACGGCAACAAGACGCCCGAATCAATCCGCGGCGAGGCCCATCAGGCCTTGGAAAAGCTGGAGTCCTTGCTGGGGCAAAAACTGGGCGACCCGCAGCGCCCATTGCTGGTCTCGGTCCGCTCGGGGGCCAAGTTCTCCATGCCCGGCATGATGGATACGGTCCTCAACCTGGGCATGAACGACACCGTCGTCGAGACTTTTGCCCGCATGGCCAACAACCCGCGGTTCGCCTACGACAGCTACCGCCGGTTCATCCAGATGTTCGGAAACGTGGTAATGGAGATTCCCAAGACCAAGTTCGAGCACGTCTTCGACGGCCAGAAGAAAAAGAAGGGCGTCAAGCTCGATACTGAGCTTACCGCCGAAGACCTGAAGGAAGTAATTGCGGGTTACAAGAAAGTCGTCCGCAAGGAGGCGGGGAAGGACTTTCCCCAGGACCCGCAGGTCCAGCTCGACATGGCCATCGAGGCGGTCTTCCGGTCCTGGTACAACCCGCGCGCCAAGACCTACCGGCGCCTGAACAAGATTTCCGACGACCTTGGGACGGCCGTTAACGTCCAGACCATGGTGTTCGGCAACATGGGCGAGACCTCCGGCACCGGCGTCGGCTTTACCCGCAACCCGGCCACGGGGGCCAAGGAATTCTATGGCGAGTTCCTGATGAACGCCCAGGGGGAGGATGTGGTGGCGGGCGTGCGGACGCCGGTGCCCATCAAGGAGCTGGAGAAGATCATGCCCGGCGTTTATAACCAGCTCCGCGAATTCACCACCCGCCTGGAGCAGCATTACAAGGACGTCCAGGACTTCGAGTTCACCATCCAGGAAGGCACGCTGTACATGCTCCAGACGCGCAACGGCAAGCGCACCGGGCCGGCGGCGGTCAGAATCGCCGTAGAAATGGTGCGCGAGGGCCTGCTGACGCCGCAGGAGGCCATATTGCGCGTGGAGCCCGAGCAGTTGAACCAGTTGCTCCACCCGGTCCTGGACGAGTCGAAGCCGCTCAAGGTGATCGCCAAGGGTCTGCCGGCTTCGCCGGGAGCGGCGGTGGGCCGGGTGGTCTTCACTGCCGACGAGGCGGTGGTGAAGGGCAAAGCCGACCCGGTGATTTTGGTCCGCGCCGAGACTGTCCCGGACGACATCCACGGGATGGAAGTGGCCGTCGGGATTCTCACCTCCCGCGGGGGCATGACGTCGCACGCGGCCGTAGTTACGCGGGGCATGGGCAAACCTTGTATCGCGGGCTGCGGTGAGGCGGAGGTGGACGACAAGAAGAAACAAATCCGCGTCGGCGAGCTCACCATCAAAGAGGGCGACTGGATTTCCCTGGATGGCTCGACAGGGCGGGTTATCCTGGGCAAGGCCAACTTGGTCGAGCCGGACCCCCATAGCGGGGTCTTTGCCGAGTTCATGAAGTGGGCGGACCAGTATCGCCAGCTGGGGGTGCGGGCGAACGCCGACATCCCGCGTGATGCCCTCGTAGCGCGTCGGTTTGGCGCGGAGGGAATTGGCCTGTGCCGCACCGAGCACATGTTCTTTGAGAAGGACCGCCTGCCCCACGTCCAACACATGATCATGGCCTGCAAAGATACACAGGACGAGAAGGAAGCCGAAAAGCTGCACAAGGAGCGACAGGCAGCGCTGGCCAAGCTCCTGCCCCTGCAACGCAAAGACTTCTTCGGACTGTTCAAGGCGATGGACGGTCTGCCGGTAACCATCCGCACCCTTGACCCGCCCCTGCACGAGTTCCTGCCCAAGCGGGAAGAGTTGATGGTGGAGATTGCGACACTGGAGATCAAGGGTAGGAAGGGAACCAAATTGAATCGTCTCAAGAAGTTACTGTCGGTTGTTGAAGGATTACATGAGTTGAACCCCATGCTCGGTATGCGCGGTTGCCGGCTGGGCATCATGTATCCGGAGATTACGGAGATGCAGGCGCGGGCGATTTTTGAGGCGGCTTGCGACTGCAAGAAGCGGGGCATTGAGGCCAAACCCGAGGTCATGATTCCGCTGGTGGGCGACGTGAAGGAACTGGCGCTACAGAAGGAGATCGTCAACCGCGTTGCCGCGGAGGTCTTCAAAAAGAAGGGAGTGAAAGTAGATTACCTGGTGGGGACGATGATCGAGTTGCCGGCAGCGGCGCTGTCGGCGGCGGAGATTGCCCAGGAGGCGGACTTCTTCAGCTTTGGGACGAACGACCTCACCCAGACGACCTTCGGCCTGTCGCGCGACGACTGCGGCAAGATCATCAATGCGTACACGAAGCTGAAGATCTGGCCATCCGATCCGTTCGCGCAGCTTGATCCCAGGCGCGTGGGAAGACTGATGAAGCTTGGCACGGCGGAGGGCAGGTCCACCCGTGCCGACCTGAAAGTAGGTATTTGCGGTGAGCATGGCGGCGACCCCTCGTCTATCGAGCTGTGCGCCGAGGCCGGCTTGAACTACGTCAGTTGCTCGCCCTACCGGGTGCCGATTGCCCGGCTGGCGGCGGCGCAGGCGGCAGTGAAGAAAGCCGCGGCGAAGGCCTACACCACAGCCTAGTGACAAGTGACGAGTGACGAGCAAGCGTATGTAACAGCAAGCGCCTTGCTTGACAGTTTGAATAATTAAAGTATTACTTTAAGTTCTGATTTGCGCCGCAAGTTTCCATGAGGCTTGCGGCGCTTTTGTTTTCGAACGGGGGTAATAGCTCCTGTCGTGTAGGAAGTGCTCCGGGAATCTTGACTGGTCACTCGTCACTGGCCTCTGCTCCTAAACGTCGACGCGTCGACATGGAAGAGCAGTGACGAGTGAAAAGTGACGAGTGACGAGCAAGGGCCTCGATTGGTGTCTTTGGCTCGTCACTCTTCACCCGTCACTTGTCACTGTTCTTCAGGTTCGGACGCGCAGGAGCAAATAGACGCCGCCCAAGCCAAACAGCAAGTCTGGAGACCAGGCGGCGACGAGGGGTGGAAGCTGGTTCAAGTTCCCCATGGCCTCGAACAGGCTGGAGATTGACCAGTAGACGATGGCGATGGCGATGCTCAGGGCGACGCCGGAAATTGCCCCTTTGCGGCCCACCGTGAGGGAGAAGGGAATCCCGATCAGCGTCACCACGAAGGCAATCAGCGGAAAGGAGAACTTGCGGTAGAACTGCACGGAAAGGCGAACCACGTCAAAGCCGCTCTGGGCCAGCCCATTGATGTAGCGCCGCAGTTCCAGGGCGCTCATTTGATCCGAGGGCTTGACTTCTTTCTTGAAGTAGGAAGGGCCTTCCGTGAGCTCATCGAACTTGGCGATGGCGAAGGGCATGTAGGAGGTGACCCGGTCACCATTCAGGTCCCGCACCCACCCGTTCTCCAGTATCCAGCCGCGGATGGCTGGTTCCCAGAGGGCGCGGCTGGCGTAAATGCGCCGGGTCAGGCGGAAGGTTTGCGGATCGAACTCAAACACCGAGAGGTCGGCAAAGACGTTCCGGTCAGGGTCAAAGAACCGGTGGTTGTAGATACGGTTCGCCTGCCCGAAGATCCACTGCCGGTCGGGCCGGTAGTAGGTCTGCGGCCGCTTCCCCTTGATTTGGTTGCGCAGGGCGTCCCTGCGCTGATTGGCTTCGGGAAGGTACCGGTCGCCGAAGAGAAACATCCCTACGCTCAGGATAGCCGAGGCGGCCAGGATGGGGAGGGCAGCGCGATAGATGCTGATGCCTGCCGACTTGATGGCGGTGATCTGGTTTGTCTTGGTAAGCAGGCCGAAGCTCACCAGGGTGGCGACCAGGATACTCAGGGGCAGCGCGGGGTAATAAATGGCTTGGGGGAGGAGAAACCAATAGTAGTTCACCACCACGCGTGCCGCGATGTGGTTGCGGAGGACGTCGCCCAGGATCTGGTAGAAGTCGAAGATCAGGTAAATGCCTGTGAAGGTCAGAACCAGCAGCACCAAGTAGAAAAGCCAGCTACGGAGGATGTAATAATCGAGGATCTGAAACAGATGCTGGCCAGCCGGCCGAGGCTTAGGCGCCCCGGTCACCTCCCGGGTTCCCTCCTGCCGTGGTGGGCGCGAACGCCGCTGCTGCCACTGGCGCCAGAGGTCCTCCAGCCAATCCCGGATGAATTGCAGCCGGAGCCGCAGGCGGCGCCATTGGAGCAGCATCAGGGCGCCGGCGACACCGAAGGCCGCGTTCGCCAGCCACAACCCCACGGCCGGGCTGAGGCGCCCTTGCTTGGAAAAGCTCCAGCCGAAGGCCATGATGATGTAGTAGAGAAAAACCAGCAGCACGGTCAGCATTACCCCGACGCCCTTGCCTCCTTTGCGGGTGGAAAGTCCCAGCGGAATGCCCACCAGGGCCAGAACCAGAGAAGCGACGGGCAAAGCCAGGCGGTAGTGCAGCTCCACCCAGGCTTCCTGCTGCTGGCGTGGGTCCGCCGTCGCCGCCAGGAGCTTCTCCAGCGAGAGGGCAGGCGGCACCCGCCAATCGGAGATGGTTCCATTGCCCCGGTCCAGCGGGATAGGGATGTCGGTGTCGGTGAAAGAAGCGACCGAATACGTTTCCGGGTGCTTCGGGTCAATCTCATGCGTGCTGCCCCGCTCCAGGTGAAGCGTCAGGCGACGGCTGTCCGGGTCGTTGACAAGCATGCCGCTTTCCGCTAACGTAACTTTCGGCGCGTCGCGCTGGGTGGTGTCAGCGATGAAGACGCCGCGCCACCGCGAGCGGGAACTGATCACGTCTTGCAAGTAAACTAATCGGTTGGGAAACTGTTCCAGAAAGACCCGCGGCTGGATTTCATAAGGCACCTCACTGGTGGTAATCTCCTGCTCCATGCGGTGCAGTTTCCGCGCCGACTGTGGGGCCAGGAATAAACTCATCCAGAGCGCCAGCCCCCAGCCGCACAGGGCGATGATCATGACCGGTCGCGCGAACTGCCCCAGGCCGAGGCCTGAGGCGCGTGTCGCGATCACCTCGCCGTCCGCGGACATGCGCGTGAGCCCGATCAGGATGCCCACCAGGACGGCCATCGGAATGGTGCGCACCAGGATCCCGGGCAGAGGCAGCAGGAAGAGCGTGGCAATGCTCGTGGCCGGCAGGCTATGGCGAACTACTTGTTCCAGCAAGTGCGCGATATAGGGGACGAAGATCACGAAGGTGAAAACGAGCAGGCCCAGCAACGAATGCGAGAGGATTTCTTTCAGGATGTAGCGGGTAAGAATCCGCATGGGGGGCGTTGGGCGTCGAGCTGCGGCTCTGCTTCTCGCCGGGCCGCGCTACCGGCAAACCCTCATGCTAACACACCGGTTCTCATGCCGTAAAGCAACAGCCCTCGAGCCTCATGGCGCAGACCTACCTCATGCTCCTCTGGCACATGCACCAGCCCTTTTACAGGGACTTGGCCGAGGACGTGTACGCCATGCCCTGGGTGCGCCTCCACGCCCTGAAAGACTACTACGGGATGGTGGCCCTGTTGAGGGAGTTCCCCTCCGTCCACGTAACCTTCAACCTGGTCCCTTCGCTGGTGGCGCAACTGGAGGACTACATCCAGGATACGGCCCACGAGGAACCTTACCAGATTGCCTTCAAGCCGGTTGGGGACTTGACCGCGGAGGAACGCGAGAAGCTCCTGGTGTTCGGTTTCCAGTTGAACCGGGAGAACCTCCTGAATCGTTATCCGCGTTTCGGCGAGTTGTTTGACAAAGCCCAGGCTACTCGCCGCCAGGAGGGAGCGGGGCGGCTTTTCAGCGCGCAGGACTTGCTGGACCTCCAGGTCCTGTCGCAGTTGGCCTGGTATGAAGAAAGCTACTTGGAGAATGACCCGCAAATAAACGGGCTGGTGCGCCAGGGTCGTGGCTATTCGGAAGAGGATAAGTCTATCCTGAGGAATAAGGGAATTGAGATATTTAAAGCAACACTTGAAGAATATCGAGAAGCCAGCCGGCGCGGACAGATCGAAGTATCCACCTCTCCCTTCTACCATCCCATCCTGCCGCTACTCTGCGATACGGCCGTGGCGGCGGAATCTCATCCCGGAGTCAGGTTGCCCGGCAAGCCCTTCCGGCACCCGGAAGATGCCCGGGCCCAGTTGCGCGCTGCGGTCGCGCAGTATGAGCGGGTCTTTGGCCAGCGGCCGCGGGGTCTGTGGCCCAGCGAGGGAAGTGTCTCGGACGAAGTGCTGCGCCTGGCTGCCGAGGAGGGTTTCCAGTGGGCGGCAACTGACGAAGGCGTCTTGGGCCGCTCGCTGCAAATGGGCTTCTATCGCCAGAGCGACGGGACCGTCTCCGGCGGAAACGAGTTGTACCGTCCCCACCGCTTCGTGGCGGGCGAGCGGACGGTGGGCCTGTTCTTCCGTGACCACCAACTCTCTGACCTCATCGGCTTTGTCTACTCGCGTATGGATCCTCACGCCGCCGCGGCAGACCTCCACCTGCGAATTCGCGCTGCCGCCAGGAGCACCGGAGAGCGCCCCGCCGTCATTTCCATCATTCTGGACGGCGAAAACGCCTGGGAGTTCTTCCCCGGCAACGGCCGGGAATTCCTCCGGAGCTTCTACGGCCGCGTGGCCTCAGATCCGGAACTGCACGCCGTAACCGCCAGCGAAGCCCTGGAGGTGACTACGCCCGGCAGGCTCACCCACGTCGTGCCGGGCTCCTGGATCAATGCCAATTTCGATGTCTGGATTGGCGCCGAAGAGGACAATCGGGCTTGGGATTTGCTGGCCGACGCCCGCGACTTCTTCGCGCGCCAGTCCGCAGACTCGGAACTGGACCCAGAAGAGGTGAAAAAAGCCCAGGAGGAACTCTGGATTGCGGAAGGAAGCGACTGGTGCTGGTGGTACGGCCCCGAACATACCAGCGCCCACGACGAGGAATTTGATCTGCTCTTCCGCAAGCACCTGAGCAACATCTACCGCCTGCTGGGCGGGTCTCCGCCCGATGAGTTGGCTGTGCCCATCAAGCGGCCCAGGGCGCGGGCGGTCGTGGTGCCACCCACGGGACGGATTGAGCCCCGGGTGGATGGCCAGGTCAGCAATTACTTCGAGTGGCTGGGCGCGGGCGTCTACTCCCCGGATTATCGTTCCGGCTCCATGCACGGCGGCGCCCAGTGCGTCGAGGCGCTCTATTACGGTTACAATGAGAAGGCCATCTATGTGCGCCTGGACCTGAGCGTTACTTTTCTTGAACAGCAGCGACAGTTTGAGATTCGGCTTAACGTCGAGAGCGAAGGTCGGGCCCGCTGTCATGCCACGATAGAGGAGGGCCGCCTGACCTTGGTCCAGTTCTGGAAGCATGATGAGCAAGTCCTGGTGCCACTGGGGACAGGCGAGCAGCTACATGTGGCCTTTGACCGTATCTTCGAGCTGGGCATCGATTACACCCTCGCCGGCCTTGCCGCGGGCGAGCAAACCCGCCTGCAAATCTCTGTCTGGGCCGAAGAATTACCCCTGCAAGTCATCCCTCCGGAAGGCTGGCTGACGCTCGAACTCGCCGAGGATCTGGCGAGCTGGTAGCTGAAGAACAGTGACAAGTGACGAGTGACAAGTGACGAGGAAGGCCGACATGCTTGTCACTCCCCCCTGGTCACCCGTCAGTGCACTTCACGTCGGCGCGCCGACATCTTGCGTGAGCCTTCCATTCCTCTCCAATACCAATCAAATGCCAAAGCCGTGGATTCCCAGCAGGGGCTTGGCTAGGGCGCTGAAGTTAAAGTTTTACTTTAAGTTGGGCAGGGTTCGGCCAGCATGGGGCTGGCAACGGCGGCCTGGTTGGCTCTGGTTATCTGCGGCGGTGCGTCCTTGCGTATGGGAGGACGGCACAGTCAACTGACAGGCCGGGCCCGGCGAATCGAGAAGCCGCCAAGAGCGGGGGAACGACCCTTGCACTACTTGAGCCAATCAGGGACGACGACATCCACGGGACGAGTGCCGACAGGAATCGTAGTAACCAGCGCGGGGCGGTCCGTGCGCAGGATGGCAAGGCTGGAGGCGGCACTGTCCACTGCCACCAGGAAGCGTTCATCAGGGGTCAGGGCCAGGGCGCGGGGCTGCGCCCCGGTGTGCGTAGAGGCCACGACCAGGCGGTTCTGGACGTCGAACGTGGTGATAGAACCGTCCCCGGAGTTGGCGATGTAAAGGACACTCGAGTCCCGCCGGCTGACCGCCGCCCCGGGCTCGCGCCCCGTGGTGATGGTTTGCGAGACGTTGTCGCGGTAGGGGTCCACGATGGCGAACGTGGATGCCTGGGCGCAAAGCACGAAAAGCTCGCCGCCATCCGGCTTGAGGATGAGCGCCGTGGGTTTGGCCCCGATCTCGATGTGCGAGAGGATGCGGCGCGTGGCAATGTCCGCCGAGGAGATTTTCTCTTCCCCCGTGTCCGCTACCAAGACCTTGGAGCCGTCCGCCGTAATCACCATGGGGCCCGGCTCCTTGCCCACCTCGACCGCGCCGAGCACTTTCCGGGCCTCCACGCTTACGAAGAAGATTCGGCTGGTGTGGCTCGAGGCCGCGACCAGAGTCTTGCCGTCCGGGGTGAGGGCAAGGCTCGAGAGCGGCGCGCCAACCGAAACGCGCGCCAGCACCTTCGAGGCCTCGCCATCGAGGAACACGATTTGCCCTTCGCCGGGGTCGAGTACGTAGGCCTGGCGACCGTCGCGGCTGAACCTGAGGTCGCGCGCGCCGCGCCCCACGCGCAGCGTCCGGATAACGCGCAAGTCAGGGAAGCCGATAACCTCCAAGTGCCCTGAAGCGGCGGTAACGTAGACCTCGCGGCTGCCGGGCCGCACGGCGAGCTGCTCGGGCTGGGGGGCCACGGGGATGGAAGCCACCACCCGAAAGCTCTCCAGGTTAACCGCCGCCACGGAATGGCTGCCGGCACTCGCCACAAAAGCCAGGTAGGGTTGGGGCGGATAAGACCGGCGCGCACAGGCAGGGAGCGCCAGGGCTAGACAGCTAAGCAAGAGAACTAGCCCCAGCGAGCGCGGGCTAGGCGCGGCCGGGAGGAGGGACCAGGGACGACCGGGGCTGGACAAGCCCTGCCCGGTTTCCCGTCCAGGATGATGTGGCTCGGGCAAGTCAGACAACCCGCCTCCGTTCAATCGGCAACTATCAATCGTCAATCTCGGGCCGTGGTACGGCCCAGGATCGCGGCAATGGCGGTGATCTGCTCCATCAGCGCATCGAACTGATCGGGGTAGAGCGACTGGTAACCGTCGGAGAGCGCCCGCTCGGGCTCCGGATGGACCTCGATAATCAGCCCGTCGGCACCCACGGCCACCGCGGCGCGTGCCAGGGGCGTCACCTTGTCGCGGGTTCCGGTGCCGTGACTGGGATCGACGATGATGGGCAGGTGCGAGAGGCGCTTCACGGCCGGGATGACGCTCAAGTCCAGGGTGTTGCGCGTGTGGTCGGCGAAGGTGCGCACACCGCGCTCGCACAGGATGACGTTGTAGTTGCCCTCGGAGAGGATGTACTCGGCGGCCATGAGGAATTCCTCCAGCGTGGCCGAGAGGCCGCGTTTCAGCAGCACCGGCCGCGGCGAGCGTCCGGCCCGCTTCAGCAGCGAGAAGTTCTGCATGTTGCGCGCGCCGATTTGCAGCACGTCGGCGTATTCTTCCACCAGGGCACAATTTTCCGGGTCAATGGTTTCCGTCACGATCGCCAGGCAGAACTGGCGGCGCACTTCGGCCAGGATTTCCAGCGCTTCTTTCCCCAATCCCTGGAAACTGTAAGGTGAGGTGCGGGGCTTGAACGCGCCGCCGCGAAACAGGCGGGCGCCCGCCTTGCGCACCTGCCCGGCGGCAATGAAAGCCTGCTCACGGCTCTCGATGGCGCAGGGTCCGGCGATGATGGCCAGCTCTCGGCCACCGATGGTGACCAGGTTATCGCCTGAGCCCACGCGGATGAGCGAGCTCTCGCTCTTCACCTCGCGGCTGACCAGCTTGTAGGGCTTCGAGACCGGGATGGCTTCGGCCACGCCCGGCAGGCATTCAAATTCTGCCGGCTCCAGCGGGCCCTGGTTGCCGGTGATGCCGATGGCCGTGCGCTGCGCCCCGGGGATAGGATGGGTGCGGAAGCCCATTGCCTCGATCTTCTCGCACACGCGGCGGATGTTTTCCTCCGTCGCCTGCGGCTTCATGACGATCAGCATGGGTTTCGCCTTCTAAGCTGAGGCTGCGACCAGGAGTCTGAGGTTGAAGTCTAATTGAACCATTGACCTCAAACAATCCCAGATTTGCGCTCGCTCCGGTGCCTGGCCTTCACGCCTGTATTCCTGGACCTCGAACGTGTAACTGCGCACGCACCGCTCGACCCGCCTTAGGCTTGGTCAGGTGCAGTCACATAGGCTTCCTGGCAATCTCCACGGCCTTCTCTTTCTCTGCCGCGCTGAACAAGGCCTCGATATCTTCCAGCCTGACCGTGCCGTAGTACCATTCGCCCACGGAGAGGCTTTCGGCGCGCACGGCGTAATAGATTTCAAGGATGGACCGCTGGCCGTCCACGTAATTCAACGCCTCCCACTGCATCAGTCCGTGGAGCCCTTTAGGCCCTTCAATCCGGTCTTTGCTGCGCAGGTATTCGCCGAGCGCGCCGAGGCTGCGGGGGACTTTAGCCGCCAGAGCCTTTTCGCGCTCGCTCATCGTGGGTGGTGTCTTCTTGCCGCCCAGCGCCTGATGCCACTCCTCGATACGTTGGTGGTGGTTCACCTCGGTGAGGTGGAGGTCGGCGATGAGGCTGTCGAGCAGCTTCCGGCTACCCGCGTCGGCAAACCGCCGCAAGGACTCAAGCCCGGCGCTTTCGCGGGCGACGGCCTGAGCGAGCAGGTTCAAGCCGTCGTCGTAGGCGGCGCGCTTTCCGGTAGCGGGCGCCTGCGCCATGCGGGAGAGGCCGGTGGCCAGGTCGTGCGCCACGCGTTCCCGGGCCTCGCCGGCTATGACGGCCATGAGGGTGGGCACGTCGGCGTCGCTCAGGTTGGCCAAATAGAGCGCGGTGGCCGCCACCGCCACAGCGTTGCGCTGGAGCTGCGTCGTATCGATCTGCCAGAGATCGTCGCCGGTGGAATGGATGTAAGGATCGGGCCAGTTGGTGAAGTCGACGCCCGGAATGCCGATGGCGGCTTCGTTGAAGACCATATGGTCGGTGGAGTCAAAGTAGGGCACTACCTGCGCGGCGTACGGTTCATGGCTGCCCAGACGCGCGAAGATGGGCCGCGAGTAAGGGACGGGATTCTTGTTCTGCCAGGAGGCGAGGTAGGCATTGTTGCCGCGCGCGAGGCTTGTGACGATGCTCTCCACCACGTCATTCAGGTAACTCCAACGCGAGTAGGGCGTGCGGCTGATGTGCTGGACTCGCCCGCCCAGCGATTGCCGGGCCCCCACCATGTCCTGATTGATGTTGGCCAGGATGCGGTCGCGCTCCTCGGGGTGGTCGGCGAAATACTGGTACTCTGACGTGACTTCGTCGACCCACCAAAAGCGGATGTCGCGCTGGGGGCGGGGCAGGCGCCCGTCGGCAATCATGGTGGTGAGGGCGCGCGCAATCTCCAGCAGGCTGGCGCAGCCGCTGCGGTCGTCGTTGGCCGAGGTCTTTTCTTCCTGGAGATGCGCCGTGAGCACGATGGCTTGGTCGTGGTACCGAGTGCCGCGGATGATGCCTTCAACGAAACCCTGGCGGCCCGGCCGCGTGACTTCCGACTGAACCTTCAGGTGGACGCGAAAGACGGGCGGCGTGGCGGGCTTTTCAGGCTGGCCCGCGAAGATGTGGCTCGGGGCGCGGCCCGCCATCCAGCGGCTGAGCATCAACCCGGTGCGCGGCGAAATCACAAAGACGGGCGGCGTGGGTTTCTTGCCTTCCTCGTCCGGGCTGACGCGCGTCCAGGCCACCTGATCGGGATAGTCGGTCCACGGATTAACGCGCTGGGAATAGTAGGAGACAATACCCACCGCGCCCCGTGCCCAACAAGCAAGCTCCTTCACCTTGTCGGGGGAGCCGTACGCCAGCACGACCTTGCCCGCCACGTCTTTGCCTGCGTACTCGCTTTCCAGGATGCCTTCGCCGACGTCAATCAACTCCGCGGTGATGTCGGCCGAGGGGCTGTTGTCGGCGACCGAGAGGGGCGTTTCACGCACGTCACCCAACTTCATCGGCTTGGGCTCGAGCAGCCACAACTCGCCGCCCTTGAGCGTCCAGTTTTGATCCACGCCCTTGGGTGACGGGCGCCAGGCGGGCTGGGCGATGGACTTGACATCTTCCAGGCCGTAGCTCTGCGCGCGTTCGCGGACCCAATCGGCTTCCTTCTGGAAGTCCTCGGCGCCGCCGCTGCTGGCGTGATACATCACGAGCGAGCGCAAGCTGTCGTAGGCGATGTCGCCGGAAATCTCGTTCACCAGTTTGTTGTAAGTCTCTTCGGGAAGGAACGGGCTCTGCTGGGCAAGCGCGGGTAGGCTGCTGCAGGCGACGAGCAGGGCAACGACCCAGATGAAGCGTCGCATCCATGGCCTCCTGATGGTGAGGGAAAGCCGCACCAAGGGTAATGAAGCGGCGTCCAGTATAGCAGGTCAGTGCGTGCGCCGTACGGAGGAGGCGCCAAGCTGGAAGGGCGCTGGGACGTCCGAAGAGATGCAAAAGGCATGTGTAGCATGTTATCATTCGAGCATGGTTCTCCTGAAAAGCATCCTTGCCGGCCTGGTCTTCCTAGTGGGGGCTGCCATCCTTTTGCTCCTCGGCACAATCGTTTACTTCACGGCGGTCCTCGCTCCCGAGCCTGGAACAGCCATTTCCTTCGATCCGGTTTCGATCGCAAAGTCTTCACCCCTGATCTGGATGCTGGCTGTCCTCGTTTTCTTGCTCGGCTTCTCCTGGGAGTACAGACGGGTTAAAGCTCGCCAGGCCGCATAACGATTCGTCGCGAAAACCTCCGCAGCGCTGTTGCATGGGGCGGGTGTCTTCACAAGCGCGTTTGTTGACGCCTTTTAAACCGTTCTGTTACCATGGGAATTTAACTTGGCGGAGAAATTTCTGTGAGGGTGGGCGTCCACACTTCGATTGCCGGGGCGCTGGAGAACGCGGCGCACCGCGCCAAGAAGCTCGGCTGCGACACGTTCCAGATGTTTTCCGCTAACCCTCGCGGCTGGAGGACGTTAGAGCCAACGGCGGAGGAGTGCGCGCGGTTCCAGGCGGCCCGGCGTCAGTATGGGCTTTCTCCGGTCGTGGTGCACGACAACTACTTGATTAACCTGGCCTCGGCGGACCCGATGATGCGCGAGAAATCCGTTGCGGCCTTCCGGCGGGAAATCCAGCGGGCCGTGGCGCTCGGGGCGGACTACTTGGTAACGCATCCCGGAAGCGCAAAAGGTGCAAGCCCTTCGGAAGCCATTAAGACCTGTGTTGACTCGCTGCGACGGGCGGCGAATGGAATCTCTCTGGATGGGCTGATGGTTCTGGTGGAGAACACGGCCGGCCAGGGCTCCGCCATCGGCCGGACGTTTGAAGAAGTGGCGGAAATCATTGCCGGGGCGGCGCGGGATTTGCCGGTCGGCGCCTGCATCGATACGGCGCACTGTTTTGAAGCGGGCTATCCATTGCACACGCCGCGCGGGCTGCGCGAGACGTTGCGGCAGTTGGAGTCCACCGTAGGCCTCGCCAACGTCCGGGTGATTCACGCCAACGATTCGAAGACGCCTTGCGGCTCGCACGCCGACCGCCACCAGCATATTGGCAGGGGAGAGATCGGCACGGCAGCGTTCCGCCGCATTGTGCGCCACCCCCAGCTCAGGGTCATGCCGTTTATCTGCGAGACGCCCATCGACCGGCCGGGCGACGACCAGCGGAACTTGCGGATGATGCGGCGCCTGGCAGGGATCTCAAGTCGACAGTCGACAGTCCACAGTTGACAGCAGGCGACGCGTGGGCACTTCGGTCTTTCTACTGTTGACTGTCGACTGTTGACTGTAAACTGGAAACAATGGACCTCATCTACGACCCGCAAAAAATCGAAGCCAAATGGCAAGCGCGCTGGGCCGAGCAGAAGCTTTTCGACGCTGACGAAGTGCCCGGGCGGAAGAAGTACTATGTCCTGGAGATGTTGCCCTATCCCTCCGGGGACATCCACATGGGGCACGTCCGCAATTACTCGATTGGCGACGCGCTGGCGCGCTACATGTGGATGAAGGGGTACAACGTCCTGCACCCCATCGGCTGGGACGCCTTCGGACTGCCGGCGGAGAACGCGGCCATCAAGCTCCAGCGGCATCCCTCGGAGTTCACCTTCAGCTACATCGACCGGATGCGCGAGCAGTTGAAGCGTCTGGGGGTGAGCTACGACTGGCGGCGCGAGATAGCTACCTGTGTTCCGGAATACTACCGCTGGAACCAGTGGTTCTTCCTCCAGATGTACCAGCGCGGCCTGGCTTACCGCAAGAAGAGCCGGGTTAACTGGTGCTCGCTCTGCCAGACTGTCCTGGCCAATGAGCAGGTGGTGAACGGCTGCTGCTGGCGTCACGAGGAGACGCCGGTAATCGAACGGGAACTCGAGCAGTGGTTCCTGAAGATCACGGCCTATGCGGAGCGCCTGCTCGAGGACACGAAAGAACTTGTGCGCTGGCCCGAGCGCGTGCTCACCATGCAGCAGAACTGGATCGGCAAGTCGCTGGGCACGGAAGTGGATTTCTTCCTGCCCCAACTGGGCCGGCCGCTGCGCATTTTCACCACGCGGGTGGACACGATCTTCGGCTGCACCGCGGTGTTCCTGGCCCCGGAGCATCCGATTGTCGAGAAGCTCGTGGCCGGCTCCGAGGCGCCGGAGAAGCTGCGGGCCGAAGTCGAGCGCGTCAAAGCCTCGGCGGTACGGGCGCGCGTGGAGGTCGATCTGGAAAAGGTCGGCATAGACACAGGCTTCAAAGCCCGCAACCCGTACAACGGGGAACTGGTGCCCGTGTGGCTGGCCAACTTCGTTCTGATGGAATACGGCACGGGCGCCGTCATGGCCGTGCCGGCGCACGACCAGCGCGACTTCGAGTTTTGCACGGCCTATGGGCTTCCCATCCGGACAGTGATCGTCCCGGCGGACGGCGCGCTTGCAGAGAAGCTGGAGGCCGCCTACGTTGAATATGGCCGGCTGGTCAGCTCCGATCCTTACACGGGTTTGACGTCGGAGCAGGCCATCGAACGCATGACGCGCGACGCGGAAGCGCAGGGCTTCGGGAAGGGAACCATCCAGTACCGCATCAAGGATTGGGGAATTTCGCGGCAGCGCTACTGGGGCACGCCCATTCCCATCGTTTACTGCGATGCCTGCGGGATCGTTCCCGTGCGGGAAGCAGACCTGCCGGTGGTGTTGCCCCCCGGGGTCAAGCTGACGGGTCAGGGTGAATCGCCCTTGGCCAGCGTGCCGGAATTTGTCGCAACGTCCTGCCCCCGCTGCGCCCGGCCGGCCCGCCGCGAGACCGATACGATGGATACCTTCGTGGATTCCTCCTGGTACTTTTATCGTTACACCGACCCGAAGATTTCCACGGCCCCCATCAGCCACGAGGCGGTGCAGTATTGGTTCCCGGTGGACCAGTACATTGGCGGCATCGAGCATGCCATCCTGCACCTCATTTACATGCGCTTTTTCGCCAAGGTGATGCGGGATATTGGCCTGGTGGATTCGGCGGAACCCGTGGCGCGCCTCTTCACCCAGGGCATGGTGATCAAGGATGGGGCGAAGATGTCGAAGTCGAAGGGCAACGTGGTGGACCCGACGGAAATGTGCGCCAAGTACGGCGCCGACACCGTGCGGCTCTACATGCTGTTCGCTGCGCCGCCGGAAAAGGATCTGGATTGGAGCGATGCCGGCATCGAGGGTGCGTCGCGATTCCTTCATCGGGTCTATCGCCTGGTGGCGAAGCACGCCGACCGGCTGCGCTCCGTAGGCGCCCCGCCTTTCGAGCTCCACACGGACCAACTTGGCTCCGAGGAGCGGCGCCTGCTGCGGAAGGTGCACCAGACACTGCGGCACGTCACGGAGGACATGGAAGGCCGGTGGCACTTCAATACCGACATCGCCATGGCCATGGAGCTGGTGAACGAGTTGAGCGATCTGGAAGGGGCCGTGGAAGCCGGGAAGATTCGGCCGGAAATCCACAAGCGCGGACTGGAGTGCCTGGTCCTGATTCTTTCGCTCTTTGCCCCGCACGTTGCGGACGAGCTCTGGGAAGAGCTGGGGCATCTTGAGCCCACCCTGCGGGTTTCCTGGCCGGCCTTTGCCGCGGAGCTGGCTGCCGAGGACGAGCTGGAAATGCCGGTCCAGGTGAACGGCAAGCTGCGCGGGCGGATCCGCGTTGCCGTGGATGTGGAGGAGGAGGAAATCCGTCGCCGTGCCCTGGCAGAGGAGAAGGTCGCGCAGCACGTGGCTGGCCGGCAAGTAGTGAAGGTGATCGTCGTGCCGCACAAGCTGGTGAATATTGTGGTGAAGTGACGAGTGACAAGTGACGAGCAGGAAAGAAACGGGAGCTAAACGTTACATGGCGACCCCGGTTGGGGCTGCCGATGGTCTGGCGATTAGCGTAGGGCTGCCTTTGCTTTTCACTTGTCACTGGTCACTTGTCACTCATCGCTGTTCTTGACATGCAACAGCCTCGCCCGATCGTCGTCCTCGATTTCGGCTCGCAATACACGCAGCTCATTGCGCGGCGTATCCGGGAGATGCATGTCTACTCGGTCATCGTGCCCTGCCACATCCCGTTCGCGGAATTGGAGCGGCTGGCTCCGCGGGCGGTGATTCTCTCGGGCGGTCCGGCCTCCGTATACGATCCCGCCTCACCCACGTGCGATGAGCGGGTCTTCAAGTTGAATGTTCCCGTGCTGGGGATCTGTTACGGCCTGCAACTGATGTCCGCGAAGCTGGGCGGCAAGGTGGAGCCGGCCGCGCGGCGCGAGTACGGCTTCGCGCAACTCGAAATCTTTCCGCCCAGCGAGCTTCTGGCTGGCCTCCCTTCGCCCTTGCGCGTCTGGAACAGTCACGGCGACCACGTGGCGGAAGTCCCGCCGGGATTCCGCATCACGGGGCGAACCGAGAACGCGATTTCGGTCATCGAGAATTCACTTGCCAAGATGTACGCGGTGGAATTCCATCCCGAGGTGCGCCACACGGACCGGGGCAGCGACATTCTGAGACGCTTCGTGCTGGACATCTGCGGGGCGCAACCCAACTGGTTCTCCCGCTCGTTCATCGAGGAGACGGTGGAGCGGGTGCGCGCGCAGGTAGGCGACGGCCGCGCTTTATGTGCGCTCTCGGGCGGTGTGGACTCGGCCGTGGCGGCGACGCTGGTGGGCCGGGCGTTGGACGACCGCCTGACCTGCGTTTTTGTCAACAACGGCTTGCTGCGCCAGCATGAGTTCGAGCGCGTGACGGCCAAGTTGCGTGAGCAGGCCCATCTGAATGTGCGGGCGGTGGATCGCTCGGAACGCTTCCTCCGCCGCCTGCGTGGGGTCACCGACCCGGAGCGAAAGCGGAAGATCATTGGAGAAGAATTCATCCGCGTTTTCGAGGAAGAGGCACGGAGCCTGGGGAATCCTGAGTTCCTGGTGCAGGGCACGCTTTACCCAGACGTCATCGAGTCGGTTTCCGTGAAGGGCCCCGCGGCCACCATCAAGAGCCACCACAACGTGGGCGGGCTGCCTGCTGACCTGCAATTCAAGCTGATTGAGCCCCTGCGCTACCTCTTCAAGGACGAGGTCCGCGCGGTGGGCAGAGAACTAGGCCTGGATGAGGAGATCGTGAACCGTCAGCCCTTCCCGGGGCCTGGACTGGCGGTGCGGATTGTGGGGGAAGTCACCGAGGAGCGGTTGCGGATGGTGCGGGAGGCGGACACCGTGGTTTTGGAGGAAGTGCGCGCGGCTGGACTTTACGGCTCTCTCTGGCAGTCGTTCGCGGTTTTGTTGCCGGTGGCAAGCGTCGGCGTGATGGGGGACTCGCGCACCTACGCCTTTACGGTGGCGGTGCGGGCGGTGGAATCGGAAGATGGAATGACGGCGGACTGGGCCAGACTGCCCGCAGCTTTGCTCGAACGGATTGCCACGCGGATTGTCAATGAGGTGAAGGGGGTCAACCGCGTGGTCTTCGATGTCACCTCGAAGCCGCCCGGGACCATTGAATGGGAATAATACACCTCTCCCGCGGGCAAGGGGCGTCGGCTCTTGTGCTCCGCCCGCGGCCGCCCAGGGGCTTCTTAGCGGCTTGCCAGTTTCTGAGCCATATAGAGCAGAAGCTGACGGTCCTGCTCGTTGATCCGAGACAGCAGGCGCTTGACCTTCTCGAAGAAACGGTATTCCTTCGCCGTTTCCTCGTCCATGGCCAGCTCTTCCGTCGTTCTGCGCTTGCTCAGATTGGGTAGTGGCGGCGGCTCATCCCCCTCGTAGAACAGTTGATAGAGAGGGATTTCGAGCGCCGAGGCAAGCTTCTCCAGGGTCTCGATGGAAGGAACGGTGTGGCCGTTTTCCACCCGCGAGATGTAGCAACGCAGCAATCCCGTGCGCTTCTCGATGTCGCCCTGGGACATTTTTCGTTCTTCCCGCAAAGATCGTAAACGAGTTCCGATGACCATGCGGGTATTCTTCCATATTGTGACAATAGGGTCAATGAGAAATTGCAGCAAGCGGTGCCTGCGGCGCTCGTAACCTAAGTGACGCCTTTTTCGTCCTCCTGAATGAGGACATGGTGTCGATGGGGCCAGATGGGGAGTTTGCCAGCACAGGAAGCCCAGGAGGTTCAGTGGGTCGAACGCGCTCAACGCGGCGACCGCGAGGCCTTCGGGCTTCTGGTGGAATGCTACCAGCGGCGCGTCATGTCCCAAGTTTTTCGCTTGGTACGGCGGCGGGACGAGGCGGAGGATCTTGCGCAGGAGGTGTTCATCAAGGCGTTCCGAGCGATCCGGAGCTACAACTTCCGCTCGCCTTTCGGCGCTTGGTTGTCTCGGGTGGCGGTGAACCATTGCTACGACTACCTGCGCAAAGAGCGGGCCTCGCGGATCAGCTACCACTGGCAGATGGCGGAGGAGAGTGTTCGCCGCATCGAAGCCCAGGCGGAGAATCCGCAGGGCAGCCGCCTGGATCCCGAACAACAAGCGGCCTTGCGGGACTTTGTGGGAAAGCTCTTGGACCGCGCGCCCGCGGAGGACCGCGTCGTGCTCGGCTTGAAGGAGCTGGAAGGGCTGTCGGTGGAAGAGATCGCGGAGATTCTGAAGCTCAATCGGAGTACGGTCAAAGTGCGGCTGCATCGAGCCAGGAAAAGGATGCTGGAGGATTTGAAACGGTGGCGAGAGGGAAGGTGAGCCATGCGCTGTGAAGAGATGCGCAGGATGATTCTGCAAGACTGGCCGGAGGAGGTGCCCGCCGCCGTCCGGGAGCACGTGGCGGGTTGCGCCGAGTGTCGCGCCTATGGGCGCGATTTTGGCGTGCTACGGGTGGGGTTTCGCGCCCTGGCCGCGGAGCCGGTGCCCGAGCCTTCCTGGGGTTTCGCCACCCGTGTGCTCCGGCGGTTGGAGGAGACACGCGACGAAGTGAGTGTGGAATTCCTGGAGCGGGCCGGTCGGCGGGTGGTCTACGCCACTTGTGTTCTGGCGCTCACCCTCCTGTTGGCTCTTGCCTTGCCTTCCTCGGGCCCTTTGCGCGGGCCCACGACGGCAGAGCTGTACCTGGCGCAGGCAGAAGAAGTGACCGCGGGCAGCATCCCCATCTTCACGGGCGAGTTGCCCAGTAACAACGGGGCCACCCCGGTGGCTCCACAGAACAGTGGGACGGGTAAAAAACCATGACACGCCGTGCTTATCTTTATTTCATCATCACCTTCCTCCTGGGGATCGTTGTGGGCGGGGCGGGTGTGCTTTTCTACGGCTGGTACGGAGGCCACTGGCACCGGGGTTTCGAGAAGCAGCGGATTGTTCAACGCTTGACCCGGGAGCTCAATCTCACCGACGCGCAGGTCAAGCAGCTCGACCAAATCGTGGATGATTCCATGAAACGATTTGCGGAATTGAGGAAGCAGTTTGAGCCTCAGTTCGACGCCGCGCGCGAGGAGAGCAACAACCGCATCCGGCAGATCCTGACCCCGGAGCAGTTGACCAAGTTCAACGAGATGGTGCGACGCTTTGAGGAAAGAGGGAAGAGGGGAAGGCCTCACTGATGCCCTGCAGGCCGGGCGGAGGCCAGCGTCGTAAGCCTCCGGGGGGAGAGCTTACGCTGACAAAGGTTCAGAAAAGCTATGTCGGTACGGGAATACGTTGAGCAGCACAAGAAACTTGGGACCATGGCAGTGATTGCGCTGGTGGCCCTGGCGACGCTGGGCACGGTGGTGCGGGCGCGGTCCGGCGCCCGTTGCCGGGGTAGGGCTTGATTGCCACTGGGGCTGGGCAAGGTTAGAAGGGAATATCCTGGTCGGTGATTTCTGGTTCCGGCGCGGGTTCAACGTCCGGGGGATGCGCCGGCGCAGCGCGCTCCTGGGCGAGGCGTTCCGACTCCGCCTTCGAGCCGAGCATCCTCATGTCCCGGGCCACAATCTCGTAGGCAGTCCGCTTGTTTCCACTCTGGTCTTCCCATTGCCGGCTCCGGATGCTGCCCTCGATGTAAATCTGTTTGCCCTTGGTGAGGTATTCCCCGCAGATTTCGGCCAGCCGCCTCCAGGCGACAATGGTGTGCCATTCCGTGCGCTTTTGCTGTTCGCCCGACTGGTCTTTGAAGACCTCGTCCGTGGCGAGCGAGAACTTGGCCACCGGAGCTCCGCTCGGAGTGTATTTGAGCTCCGGGTCCTTCCCTAAGCGTCCGATCAAAATCACTTTGTTGACTGAGCTAGACATAAGAACCTCACAGAACAGGATGCGTTTGCTGGTGCGGCCGATGGCCGGAACAGCCGGCAATCGGCGGGGCAGGCAAGTCTCCGCCTAGTCGGCGCCTCGCCCGGCGACGGTGATGCCCAACTGCTTCAAACGTTGGCGCGCCAGGCTGGCCTCGGAGGACTTGGGGTACCGCTGAATCAAGGAGCGAAGTTCACGCACCCCCGCCGCCTTCTCGCCGAGCTCGACCAGGGCAAAGCCCTTCTTCAGTTGAGCCGCCATCGCCTTATTGCCCTTGGGATACCGCTCAATGCACTTGTCGTATTCCTCGATCGCTTGCTTGAAGTCTTTCTGGGAGTAGTAGCTGTCGCCGATGAAAAACTGGGCGTTGGAGGCCCGGTCCGTTTCCCCGTAGTACTGCAGGTACTCCTGAAACGCCTGTGCGGCTAACTGGTACTGCCCCCCGCTGTAATAGCTGCGGCCGGAATTGTAAAGCGTGTCGGCATCCGGGACACTCGCGGGAAGCTTCGCCTCTCCGCCCGGGCCGGTACCACCGGTCCCTTCTGCGGCTGGGGGAGGAGCATTGAGGGTCTGGATGATGTTTTGCGTCTGCGCCACCTGCTCGCTCAGCTTCGCGATCCGGACCTTGGCTTCTTCCAGGCTCTCGCTCAGCGCCTGGATCTGCGTGGTCATCGACTCCAACCGGTTGTTGTTCTGCGCCAGGTTCTGTTGAGTGGCTTTCCTCAGCTCCTCCACCGTGACTTTCATGCCGTTCACGTTGTCGTTGGCCTGCTCGACCAGGGTGCGCAGGATTGCGGTCTGCGTGTCCAGGGTCTTCTGCATGTTCAGGATCATTTGCTGGAGAGTATCCAGCTGGCGCATGAGTAGCAGGGTGTCTTTTTTCTGGGCCGACGCGGGCGGCGCCCCCAGTGTTCCCAGAAGCATTGCAAGCAACACAAGTATGGCTGGCTTTCGCAAAGTTCTTGTGTCCTCGCTCTTAGAAATAAAATCCCCTGGCAGTGTACCTTCTCGGTGTGAGTGAGGTCAACTGACAAGGGACAACTAAGATAGGGATAAACCAGTGCTCCCTCGGCTGGCGGCAGCCTCACCGGGCAGAAGGAGCCTTTCCGAGTTCCCTGGAGCTCGTTGTCGGCCACGGACTGTTCCGCAACCGAGGGCGGTGCCGGGAGCCCCGTAAGCTCCCGGCGTGCGCTCCTTGCTTATCTGCCGAACCTGAAGTGAGCTCGACGGTTTCTCTGCCAGCAATCCTCGTTGGACTCGGTGCAGGCCGGGCGGCTCTTCCCGTAGGAGATCGCCCCGATCTGCTCTTCGCCGACACCGAGATTCTTCAAGAAATTCTTGGCAGCGTTAGCGCGCCGGTCTCCCAGGCCGAGGTTGTACTCCTCGCTCCCGCGCTCGTCGCAGTGGCCCTCGACGGTGAACCTGATACCCGGGTGGGCCTTGAGGAAGTCGGAGTCGGCGGTCAAGGCCTGCTGGGCATCCGGGCGGATGTCGTACTTATCGAAGTCAAAGAACGCATCCTTCGCGTTTTGCCCGAACAGGTCTTCCTCGCTCACCTCCACGGGCTTGGGTGGGGGTGGTGGCGGAGGCGGTGGAATGGTTACGGTCACGCGCGCGGTGGCCGTGGCTGTTCCTCCCGGCCCGGTCGCCGAAAGCGTGTAGGTGGTGGAATCGGCGGGCGTCGCCGTGGTTGAGCCGGTCGCCTGCACGTTACCGATGCCAGGCTGGAGGTCCAAATCCGTAGCGTTCTCAGAGCTCCAGCTCAGGGTGATCGACCTGCCTTTCTCCACTGTGCTAGGCTCCGCCGTCAGGGTAACCGTGGGCGCCGCGGGTGGAGGTGGCGGGGGTGGGGGTGGAGGTGGGGCAGCCACCTTCTTCTCCTTGCAGGCTCCCGCCAGCAGAACTAGTCCCAGGATACCGACGAGAACCGCAAAACAGCGTTTCTTCTGTCGCATGCTCTATCCTCCTTGGTCGGCAAAAAAATCCTCGTGATCCCGTGGATGGGTCTTATTCTCTTACAACTATCCCTTCCGGCGATGGGGGCCCCTCGGCAGGTACCTGCCCGTCGCCAAAGGGGCTATGACAGTCAAGGCCAGCTATACTAACACCAAATCAAAAAAAAACACAACCTCTTCCGTTTTTTTTAGGGTGGGGCGGTGGGCACGGGTTAGGGCACCGCCCAGCCCGTCCCCACGTGCCGCCGCGGGCGCCGGCCACTCAGTTCGACCACGCCGGCCCCCAGTTCTGTCCCGCACTTGTCAGTTGCTTAGGGTTGCTGCCATCGGCCAGCATGGTCCAAACCTGGCGGGTCCCGGAGCGCGTTGATTCAAACACTAAGTGTCGGCCGTCCGGCGACCAGGTGGGATGCTCGTTGCGTCCTGCATCGTGCGTGAGCTGAATGATCCGGCCGGTAGCTATCTCCACCACGTAGACGTCGTAGGTTCCGGTCTCCGTCACGCGCCAATGGAATGCCATGAACAGCCCATTCGGCGACCAGGAGGGGGAACTGGCATCACCGCCTCCCGTCAAGAGGCGGCGCAAGTTGGTGCCGTCTTTGGACATGAGGTAAACCTGGGGCGAGCCACTGCGGTCGGAGACGAAAGCAATTTCGCTCCCGGTTTTCGGATTCCACACCGGGGAGATATCCACTCCCGAGGAAAACGTCAGCCGCTGCAGATTGAATCCATTGGGATCGGAAACGTAGATTTCTTGGTCGCCGCTCATGCTGGAGCAGAAGGCCACCAGTTTCCCGTCTGGTGACCACGCGGGAGTGGTGTTCAGCCCCTTATAAGCCGGGAAGGGAACGCGCCGATTGGTGATGAGGGAGAACATGTAGATGTTGGGGTTGCCCTCCGCGTAGCTGGTGAAAGCCAGCTTGCTATTGTCAGGTGACCAGCGTGGAGTGGTCGAATAGGAGCCATAACTGGTGATGGGATGTTGGTTGAACCCGTCGTAGTCCATCACCCAGATTTCCGAGATTTCCGGATGGCCGGTGCGGCTGCTCACGAAGCTGAGGCGCGTGAGGTTGATCCCCGGGACCCCTCCTCCCAACGTCTGGATGATCTCGTTCGCAAACCGGTGCGCGGCTTCGCGGGTGGCCACTTCGTTCATGGTCGCAACGTAGCGCTTGGCCAGCACGCTGGGATTGCCCGGGTTCTGCACATCGAAGAGGCGCGCCGTGATCACCAGGTTCGCATTAATCACTTCCGCCTTTCCGAAGACCAGCATATGGGCCGAGGCGGGGGGGTCGGTCCAGTTCTTGAAAACCACCTCCGCGGGTTCCTGGGGCAGTTTGAGGGGAAAGTAGCTCTTGCTGACGATCTCAAATATGCCCGCGTTGTCCAGGTCGTTGGTCAGAACCTGGTTGAACTCCTGCGTCAGACTGACCAGCAGTTGCTCAACCGATTGAGGGGGAAGTTCCGTCACGGCCAGGCGAATCTTAGGGGCGCCCAGGTTGATGCCGGTGCTGAACCAATCTTGACTGCGCGTGGGACGGAGTCCGACGAACAGTGCCACCATCACCAGCGCCGCGGCCAGCGGGACGGACTTGAACTGTGCCCATTTCATGCTTGGAGAACTCCTGGTGGGTAAGATGTGCCGAGTTTAGCCGACTGATGTCTCACCATGCTCCATGGCTAACCACGCCGGGCCTTGAGAGTGACCTCTTCGGAGCGGGTCACCGCCGGCGAAAGTCAAAATAGAAGTCCACCGAGATTTTGCCCCCGGAATAGTCGGCCGGGAGAGGACCCAAGGGATTCGATGCCAGGACAGCTCTCAGGGCCGAGCGGTCCACTTGTGGAATGCCGCTGGATTGCACCACGCGCACGTCGGTCACGGTCCCGTCGCGCGCAATACCAAAGTTGATGTACACGCGGGGCGCGGTCACAATACTCGGGCTGACCGTGGAGAGCAGCCAGTTGGCACTGATGCGGTTGCGGACCGCCGCCACATACCAGCCGTAACGCTCCCCGAAATTGCCCTCCCCGAAACCCAGGCTCCCCTCGCCCGCCGTGTTCACGAACTGGCTGTAGGCCATGGAGGGTTTTCCACCCAGACCATAGGGGATGGCGTTCTGGGGGGTCTCCAGCGGCTCCTTCTGGAGCCGCTTGGCCACACGCACAGCCTTTTCCGGGGCGACCGCTTGCTGAAACTTGGGAATCTCCTCGGCCTGGGAAGGGGGCTCAGCCTTAGCGGTGGGTTCGCTCTTATAGAGGCCAACGTTCTGCGTGGCTAGGGTGCTGCGCGTGGCCAGCAAAGGCGCGGGCAAGGGCACCCCAGGCAGAGATGAGACGGCGCTGACGCGGGTGGCGCCTCCTCCTCCCCAGTTTCGGCCCCATCCGCCCCCCATGCGCCCTCCCAGGGCCGTGTACCCGACGGAGACGACGAACAGCAGCCCGTGCAGCCCGAGGGAAAGCACAAGCATGCCCCGCAGGCTTTCGTGTCGGTCGAAGTAACTTGGCAAGGTTGCCGTGTTCATTGCCTATATCGTTTGCCATCCCGAAGGCCGAGCCGTAGGCCCGCTACGAGGAGCCACGCGTCGCGAGGGGTTCCGTGACGATGCTGATATTGGTAAGGTTCGCTTGCTTGAGCGCATCGACCACCTGGGCGAACGCGCCGAAAGGAACATTCTGGTCGCAGCGGATGTAGACCGGCGAGTCGCTGGCGCCTGCCATATGGTCGAGGACAAAGGACCCCAGCCGGTGGATGTTCACCGGGTCGTTCCCCACGTAGATAGTCTGCCGCTTGTCGATGGTGACGACAACCTTCTCGTCGGTGACCACCTTGACGGTCTTTGTCTTCGGCAAGTCAACCTCGATCCCGGATTCGAGCAACGGCGCGGTGATCATGAAGATCACCAGCAAGACCATCATCACGTCCACGAAGGGCGTGACGTTGATCTCGGAAAGCGACGTATGCGTTCGACCCTTGGTGGTTGTGAAAGCCATGGGAAAACCGTCCTTTGTCTGTAGTCCCTTGTCCGTGGTCTGCGGCAACTCACATCTGACAACGGACGATGGAGGTCTGCGGGCGCGCCCCCGCAGACGCGCCATTACGTAAAGTGTCGCTCCGTCATGTTCAGGAACTCAAGGGCGAAGTCATCCATCAGCGCACCGAATTCCTTCAGTCTCTGCACAAACTGGTTGTAGGCCACGACCGCCGGGATAGCGGCGAACAAGCCCGCGGCCGTAGTGACCAGCGCCTCGGAGATCCCCGGGGCCACGCTGCGCAGGGAAGCGGTCCCGGCAGTCCCCAGGCCGCGGAAAGCGTCGATGATCCCCCAGACCGTTCCGAACAGCCCGATAAAGGGTGTCACCGACCCCGTCGTGGCCAGCCAACTCAGCCATTGCTCCATGCGTGTGAGTTCCGCAGACGCCGCAATCTGTAAAGCGCGATGAACCGAATCCAGACTCCGGATCCGTGGCTTACCCGGATTCTCGCCGACCACCGCCTGGTTCTCGATCTCTCGATACCCCGCCAGGAAAACTTCCACCAGAGGGCTGGCCTTCAAGGTCCGGCAGGAGGCGCGAATGTCCGACAGCTTCTTGCTTTGGCGGAAGATCTTCAGGAACTCCCGCGAGTCCCGTCGCGCCGCCTTGAAGCTCCGCTGCTTGTGGAAAATGATGGCCCAGGAGAAGACAGAGAAAATGAGGAGCAACCCTAGAACGATCCGAGCGACAAGTCCTGTGTTGGCAAACAATTGCCAGATTTCACCTTGAATAACGACGAGCAACGCTGCGACCAACCAACCTCCTCAACAGAAAGGCTCCTGCGAACTTCTACCTCTAACTCAAACTAACACAGCCCCTCAGACCAGTCAATGAAACGCCGTGGCCCCTTCCTTCTTGGTGAGGACCGCATCGCCATGGCTGAGGCCAGCCGGGTGCATTCCGCCTCGTGTGTCAAGGCATAGGGCCGATGCGAGCGGCTACCCCAGAACCTGCAATCAACCCTTCTGTGGCACTGCCCTGATATAATGGCCGGGTCATTCCTTTCGGGTGGAGATATATTCATGCTAGGCCGGCGCGCGCCCTGGTGGATGTACGTAGTGGCAGCGTCCTACGTCGCCTTTGTGGCCCTCTTCTTCTACCAAGTTTTTGCGGGCCCTCCCATCCTGCCTGGGTTTGAGGGCCGCTTCACCAGCGGAGGAATGGCGGTCCTTTCCGTCCACCCCGGCTCTCCGGAAGCTCGCGCCGGGCTCGAGGAGGGCGACCGTGTGCTGGCGGTTAACGAGCAAGTCATCCGCAATGTCCATGACTGGGAGGGCATTCGCGCGAACACCGAAATCGGACGCCCAGAGCGGTGGCAAGTCGGCCGCGCGAACCAGCGGCTAGAACTCACGGTGGCCGTTCCTCGGCTGTCCTGGCGTGAACGCTTGTCAGGGGTTGCTGTCCATAACGTGCCCTTCTTTACTGGATGGCTAGGCCACATTTCTTTTCTCGTGACTTGCCTGGTTTTCGGCCTAGTTGTCGTTTTTCGCCGGCCCTACGACCCGGTGGCCAGAATGGGTGCCTGGATGCTGGCCACCGCCTCCGTCGCCTTTGGATTTCACGACGGCTGGGCGGCAACCTGGCGTCACCTCCCCGGATTGCTGGGTTTGTTCCTGTGGATTCCCGAAATCAGCAGATTCGTCTCGGACGCGATCCTTTTGACTTTCTTTACGGTTTTCCCCCGAAGAATATTCAGCGCTCGCTGGCCTTGGCTCTTGATATGGACTCCAGCGTTGGCGTTCCTGCCCTGGCGGGTCCTGGGCATGTACCGGGTGATATACCAACCCGGTCACGCCACAGACGTGCCTGCATGGGTCTTCTCGGCGATCTCGTTGAGAAGTGCGGTCTACGTCATGGGCAGCTTGGTGGTCCTAATTCTGAGTTATCGGCGGCTGGAGGACGTTAACCAGCGACGTCGCGTGCGTGTGGTGTTGGCCGGTATGCTGGTAAGTACGCTGGGGGTCGTCGGTTGGGTGGCCATCGGAGCCGGACGGGCGCTAACCCCCTGGGTTCTCGTGCCGCAAGCTTTGGTGTATCTATTGTTGCTGGCGTTTCCTCTGTCGTTCGCCTACGCCATTCTGCGTCACCGCCTGTTCGACGTTGGTGTGTTGATCCGCCAGGGGCTCCAATATGCGGCGGCGCGCGGGGCACTGCTTTCGCTGGTGCCGGTGCTGGTGGCGGTCATGTTCGGAGACGCTTTGCTTCATGGCGAGCAGCCGCTGCTTGAAATTGTGCGGGCCCGGGGCTGGGTTTATGGAACGCTGGGCGCGCTGGCGCTGCTGGCCCATGCCCGGCGACGGCAGTGGCTCGCCGCGCTCGACCGCCGTTTCTTCCGGGAGCGGTACGATGCCCAGCGACTTTTGCGTGAGGTGGTGGAAGAGGTGCATGAGGCGCGCAGCTTCGAGCTGGTGGCGCCGCGCGTGGTGGCCCGCATTGAAGCGGCTCTGCACCCAGAGTTTGCAGCCATGATGGTGCACGAGCCACCCGGGGCGGGCTTTTGCTGCTTAGCTGCCGCCCCGGCCGGGCAGGCACCACCGCTGTTGCCCGCTGACAGCAAACTCATGGCTCTAATGCGAGTGCTGGGAAAGCCCTTGGAAGTCACGCTCACCGAGTCGGGTTGGCTCAAGCAACAACTGCCGCACGAGGAGACGGACTTCCTTCGTCAGGCGCGCATCGAGTTGGTGGTGCCCGTGGCCATCGATCAGAACCGCAGGGAGGCGCTACTGGCTCTGGGAGCGAAGCGGTCAGAAGAACCCTACACTCGAGAAGATCAGGATCTGCTGGTGGCCATCGCCGCCAGCCTCGCTCTGCTTCTCGAAAAACCCGCGCCCGAGGTGGTGCGAGTGAGTGAAGCGTTTGAGGAATGCCCGGAATGCGGAACATGCTATGACACGCGCGCGGGGCGTTGCACACAGGAAGGCGCGAACCTCGTCCCAACGCGATTGCCACGCCTCTTGGCGGGGCGCTATCGCCTGGAGCGACGCCGAGGACGAGGCGGCATGGGGGCGGTCTACGAGGCCGTGGACACGGCCCTCGAGCGGCGCGTGGCCGTGAAGGTGATTCGAGACGACCTGGTGGGCAGCATGGAGGCGGCCGAACGCTTCCGGCGCGAGGCACGTGCGGCAGCAAGCTTTACGCATCCCAACGTGGTGACGGTTCACGATTTCGGCGTGGCGGCGGGGACCCGGGCGTTTCTGGTCATGGAACTTTTGGAAGGTCTGACACTTCGCGAAGAGCTGAAGCGACAAAAACGATTTGAGCCCCCGCGAACCGTGGCGATCCTGCGGGGCGTGTGTGAGGCGGTGGAGGCAGCTCACCGACGACTACTGGTCCACCGCGACCTGAAACCAGACAACATATTTCTGGTCCGGGCCGAAACCGGGGAGATTCCGAAGGTGCTCGACTTCGGCATCGCCAAGTTCTTACCCTTACCCACCGACACGCTAGCGACGGCAGACACCGGCCCCGGCCAGTTGGTGGGTACCATTGCCTACATGTCGCCCGAGCAGTGGCTCGGCCAACCAGTCGATGCGGCATGGGACCTGTGGGCCTTGGCCATCGTAGCCTACGAGATGTTGACGGGCGCGCAGCCTTTTGCCGGCGGCGTGACCCCCGCCGACTGGCAGGTGGCGCTGCTGGCCGGCCGGTTCACTCCCGTCGCCAGGCATTTGCCGGAAGCGCCGGCGCAGTGGCAGGAGTTCTTTGCGCGGGCGTTTGCACTGGAACGGGAGCGGCGTCCTGGCTCCGCGCGGGTGTTTTTTTCTGCCCTGGAACAGGCGTTGGGATGAGCAACCGCCAGTGTGGTAGTTTCACTGAGGACGAAGCGGGCCTGTCGGATCATGCTGCACGAGATTCACATCCAGAATTACGCCGTCATTGAGAGCCTGAGCGTGGAGTTTCATCCCGGGCTGAATGTCCTCTCAGGTGAGACGGGCTCGGGGAAGTCCATTCTCGTGGATGCTCTGGGGCTGGCGCTGGGCGGGCGAGCCTCACCGGACGTGATCCGCACCGGCCAGGAGCGGGCCACGGTCACGGCCATCTTTCGCGCGGACCGGATGCCGCCCTGGGCAACTTGGCTGGAGGAATACGGCCTCGCGGGCAGCGACGAGTCGGAGATTATCCTGCGACGCGAAGTCCAGGCCAGTGGCAAGAGCCGTCTGCTCGTAAACGACCAGCCAGTGACCGTCGCCGCAGTCAAGGCGCTGGCACCCTTTCTGGTGGAAGTTCACGGCCAGAGCGAACATGTGGCGTTGCTGGCGCGCGACGCCCAGCTTGATCTTCTGGACCAGTTTGCCGCCACCGACGAGCTTCTCCAACGCGTGGGTGAGCTTTTCGCCCGCCGCCGCGAACTGGAACGTGAAATGGAAAGCCTCAGCCAGAACGAGCAGGAGCGCCTGCGGACAATTGACCTGCTCGCTTTTCAAGCTCAGGAATTGGAGCACGCGAAACTCGAGCCGGGCGAGGACACGCGCCTGGAAGACGAAAAGCGAGTGCTGGCCAACCTGGAAAAAATCCGCGCCGCGGCAGCCTCTGCATTCAGTCATCTTTATGAGGAGGAAGGCTCAGCCTGCTCGCGGCTGGCGGTCGTAGGACGAGCCTTGGAGGAGTTGCGGCGCTACGACGCCGCCGTAGAGACCTATCTTGAACCTCTGGCCGGAACGCGCGCCACGCTGGAGGACCTGGCCTTCTTCCTCCGCGACTATCTCGGCAAGCTTCAGGCGAACCCGCGCCGGTTGGAAGAGCTGGAAGATCGCCTGGCACTCATCGACCGCCTGAAGCGCAAGTATGGAAAAACCATTGAGCAGATCCTGACCTACCGGCAGCAGATTCAGCAGCAGCTCACGAGCTTGGAACACGCCGACGAACGCCGCGGGGAAGTGGCACGAGAACTCGAGAAGGTGAGGGGGGAATACGAAAAGACGGCGCAGCTCCTTTCCCAGCAGCGGCGCGAGGCAGCCCGAAAGCTCGAAAGGCTTATCCGTGACGAACTCGCCCAGCTCGGCATGGAGAAGGCGCGCTTCCAGGTGCACTTCGAGGCGTTGCCCGGGGCTGGCGCAGACCTTCTGAAGTCTGCGAGCCTGGGCGGCACGAAAGGCATTGACCAGATCGAGTTCCGCATTTCTCCCAATCCCGGCGAAGAGCTGCGGCCCCTGGAAAAGATCGCCTCGGGCGGGGAACTGTCGCGTTTGATGCTGGCGCTCAAGACGGTGGTGGGGAAAGCACGCGCGGGCCTGGCCAGGGGTTGGGCGGGGCAGTTAAAGACGTTCATCTTTGACGAGGTGGATGCGGGCATCGGCGGCCGCATCGCCGAATC
>Ga0315285_10000732_pt1 | contig 34182 bp, 27 predicted proteins | sample YL17G09_36_MG_FD_203698 | JGI IMG/M metagenome (GOLD analysis project Ga0315285, IMG submission 203698) | Sediment microbial communities from Yellowstone Lake, YNP, Wyoming, USA - YL17G09_36 | ecosystem: Environmental > Aquatic > Freshwater > Lake > Sediment | place: USA: Wyoming | collected...
CAGGGGCAGGAGAGAGGCTACTGCCCCTGCGAGTAAGAGCCGGGGATCGGGAGGCATGAGCCTGGTGTCGAGCAGTCCGCTGCATATCGAGAGACGTGAAGGTTACTCCCTGGTGGTTGACCCGGCGGCCCCCTCCTGGCTGGCGACGAACGAAGACGGGGCCTGGCTGCTGCGGCAACTGCGCACGGGGGCATCGCGGGAGGCAGGGCAGGTTTCCCAATCTGCTAGAGATGAGGTGAGCTATCGCTATGCCAGGCGGGTCGGAGTCAGCCTGGCGCGGGCCCTGGAGCTGGTGGGGCGATTCGCCGACGAGGCGGGCGACTTCATCTCTCCGCCCTCCCGGACGCCCTATCGCGGGCGGGCGAGCTACCTGGAGGTGGATCGCCTCAAGGAAGTGTGGCTGCACATCACGGACCAGTGCAACCTCGCCTGCCGCCATTGCCTGGTTTCCTCCGGCCCCCGGAGAGAGGATGGGCTCCCGACCGACTTGCTGCGGGGGTACCTCCGACAGGCGGTCGAGCTGGGGGCGGACACCTTCTACTTCACCGGCGGCGAGCCGCTGCTGCGGCGCGATCTTCCCGAGGTGTTGGGCGCCGTCACCGCGGACTACGGCGGCACGGCCGTCGTGCTCACGAACGGGACGCTCCTGGATGAGGAGCTGGCGGAGCGCCTGGCGCGGCTGCCCAGGGAGCGGCTCTTCCTCCAGGTCAGTCTCGATGGCTCGACCGCCGCGCGCAATGATGCTCTGCGCTCGCCGGGGAGCTTCGAGGGGGCTGTGCGCGGGATTGGGAACGCAGTCAGGGCGGGGCTGAACGTCACCGCCGCGACCGTGGTGCTGAAGCGGAACCTCGACGACCTCGTGCCGCTGGCGCGGCTGGTGCGCGGGCTGGGGGTGAAGCAGGTCCACCTGATGTGGCAGCACACGCGGGAGCGCGGAAGGCGTTTCCGCCGCGCCTCCCTGAGGGATCTGCAATCTGCCGTGCCCGAACTGCTGGCCGAGGCCGCCGGCCTGGGCCTGATGGTGGACAATGTGGAGAACGTCCGCCGGGTGGTCAACGGCGAGGCTAATGTCAAGTACGACCTATCGAATGCTTGCTGGGACAGCGTCGCGATCTACCGCGATGGCCGGGTCTTCCCTTCAGCCTGCCTGGTGGGGATCGAGTCGGAGTCCGGCGGTTCGCTGCGGGAAGAGCGGCTGAAGGACATCTGGCTGGGGTCGGAGCGCTTTGCCGCGTGCCGCGCCCGCAGCGTGGTTGATCTGCCAGGCGCGGAGCGCGACCCGCTGGTGTTCCTGCATGGCGGAGGCGATCCAGAGCAGGCGTTCTTCGCCGCGGCGGGCAACGGCCAGGCTCCGCGCGACCCCTATCTGCCGCTGCATCGAATGCTGGCGAAGGCCGCGATGGACGAGATCGTCGCTCACCGCCGGGCGCTCATCGGATCGCCGCCCCCGGGGCCGATGGTCTACCACTTCATGGGCGAGGACGGCCTGGGGTGCCCCAGCGAGGCCGGGGTGCGCAATGGGGGCGAGCACGCGGTTGACTTCGTGCACTCGAACTGCGTGCTGATCCAGGATGTGATCGCCAGGGCGAGAGCGCAGATCAGGCAGTACTACGGCGAGGCCGCGCGAGAGGTGAAGAGTGATATCTGCTCGCCGCTGGCCGTGGACCCACGCTACCTCGCTCACATTCCGGATGAGGTGGTAGCGCGATCCTACGGGTGCGGCAGCCCGGTCCTGCAGGCGGGGCTGGCGCCGGGCGAGACGGTGGCTGATCTTGGGTCCGGCGCGGGTCTGGAGTGCTTCATTGCCGCGCGCCTGCTGGGTGCCGCCGGCCGGGCCATCGGCGTGGACATGACCGAGGAGATGGTAGCGTTCGCAGAGAGCATGCGGCCGGGGGTGGCGGCCCGTCTGGGCTATGACAACGTGCGCTTCCGGAGAGGGCTGCTGGAGGCGATCCCGCTGGCCGACGCGGAGGCCGACGCGGTGATCTCGAACTGCGTGGTCAACCTGTCGCCGGAGAAGCTGCGCGTGCTCGCCGAGATCCGGCGGGTGCTGAAGCCCGGGGGTCGGGTCGTGATCAGCGACATCGTGAGCGAGAGGCCGCTGCCCCCCAAGATGCGGTTCAACCCCCGGCTGCGCGGGGAGTGCATCGCTGGCGCGCTGACCGAGGCGAAGCTGCTCCGCCTGCTCGATAAGCTGGGGTTCGAGGGCGTGGCGGTGATAGCGAGGGCGCCCTGGAGAACGGTGGAAGGGATCTCCTTCGACACCGTGACCGTGAGGGCGTGGAAGCCCGCGGCCGCGGGGCAGGCACGGCCGGCCGGGAGCGCCCTCCTCTCGACCGCGACGCCACCCCCTCTTGCGCGGATCACTCGTGCTTCTTCCTCCAGGCACATTCGCGATTGCCTGGTGTGCGGGGCGCCGCTGGAGTATCTCACTGAAGAGCAGTGGCTTACCTGTCACTACTGCGGGCAGTCGGCGGCGGCCACCGCGCGCTGCCAGGCCGGCCACTTCGTCTGCGACCAGTGCCACACCGGAGATCATCTGGAGTTCATCAGGTCTTTCTGCGCCCGGACGGCGGAGACGGATCCGGTGGCCCTGTTCTTCGCCATGAGGAGGTCGAGCCTGTTCCCGATGCATGGCCCCGAGCACCACGCCCTGGTGCCGGCGGCCTTCCTGACGGCCTATCGCAATCGCTTCGGCGAACCGCTTGAGGGGAGAGTGGCGGCGGCGATCGAGCGGGCGGCCAGGATGCCGGGCGGGACGTGCGCCTACTGGGGCGCCTGCGCGGCCGGCCTTGGGATCGGGGTCGCCTACGCCGCGATCCTGGGCGCGACTCCGCTGACCGGCGGAGCGCGCGGGAGCGTACAGACCGTCGTCAGCAGGCTGCTGTCGGAGATCGGCCGGTTCGCGGTGCCGCGCTGCTGCCGGCGAGAGAGCTACCTCGCGCTCCGCCTGGGCTGTGAGCTTTCGGGCGAGCACCTGCCCCACGCTCTCAACGCAGGCCCGCCACCAGCGTGCGATCAGACCGACCTGAACCGCGAGTGCCTGGGGCCGGACTGCCTGCTCCACCCGGACCATGCGTAAGGCGAGGCAGGTTGGGAAACCTGCCCCACTGGCTCGGGCGAGGACGGGCGCCGGGCGGCGGCGAACTGAGGGCGCATGAAGGCCTGGTTCCTGCTCGGCCCTGGGGAGTTCGAGCTGCGCGACGTGCCCGATCCAGAACCTGCGCCAGACGAAGCTGTGGTGCGGGTCGGGGCGGTGGGCGTCTGCGGCTCGGATACCGAGGCCTTCACAGGGCGCCACCCCTTGCCCAACTACCCGCGGCTGCCCGGCCACGAGTTCGCCGGCGAAGTGGTGGCGGTCGGTGCCGTGTGGTCCGGCGCGCGAGTGGGGAGGCGGGTGGCGGTGGACCCGGCCATCTCGTGCGGGCACTGCTACGCGTGCCGGCACGGGAGGCATAACTGCTGCCCGGAGGTCTCGATCGCGGGAGTGCACCGACCGGGCGCGATGGCGGAGTATACGCTCTGCCGAGCGAGTCAACTCCATCCGATCCCGGATGCTATGAGCTTCGAGACTGCGGCCGTGGTGGAGACGCTGGGCATCGGCGCGCAGGCCACCAACAGAGCGGCCGTCGGCGAGGGCGACCACGTGGTCGTGCTGGGGGCAGGGCCGATCGGGCTCTGCTGCCTGATCATGGCGCGCCTGCGGGGAGCGCGGGTGCTGGTGTCGGAGCCGCTGGCGTGGCGGCGCGAGCTGGCGGCCGAGCTGGGGGCCGACGCGTCTGTGGACTCGGCCGCGGACTCGGTCGAGGAGCGCGTCCGCGATTTCACCGACGGCTACGGCGCGCACGTGGTGATCGATGCGACCGGAGAGCTGGAGGCGGCCGAGTCCGCGTTCTCGCTGGTCGGAGCGGCCGCGCGGGTGGTGATCCTGACCCTCTCGCCGGAGCCGATGCGAGTGCAGCCCTGGCAGTTGGTGCGCCAGGAGCTGACCGTGCTCGGGTCGCGGCTGACCGCCACCAGCTTCGCAGAGCTGGTGGAGTTGGCGGCATCTGGCAAGGCCCGGATTGGCGCGCTGGCGACGCATCGCTATCCCTTCGAGGAAGCGCCGCGCGCGTTCGAGGCCGCCCGCGACCGGCCGGGGGGAATGGTGAAGGCCATCGTCCGCCCGCGGGCGGGTGAGGAGAGCTGATGCTCGACGAGCTGAAGGAGAGGGTCTGCCGCCTGAACAAGGAGCTGGAGCGGCAGGGGCTGGTCACCATGACCAGCGGCAACGTCAGCGGGCGCGACCCGGCGACGAACCGGGTGGTGATCAAGCCCAGCGGCGTCGCCTACGAGCGACTGCGGGCGGGCGACATGGTGGTGGTCTCGCTGGAGGGCGAGGTGATCGAGGGGAAGCTGAAGCCATCGGTGGACACGGCCACTCATCTTTACGTGTATCGCCACCGCAGTGACGTGAACGGCCTGGTGCACACGCATTCCAGCTATGCCACCGCGTTCGCGGCGGTGGGGCGGGAGATTCCGTGCGCCCTCACCGCGATCGCCGACGAGTTCGGCGGCCCGATCCCGGTGGGGCCCTATGCTCCCATCGGCGAGGACGAGATCGGTCAGGCGATTGTGGAGCATATCGGGGACTCGAAGGCGATCCTGATGAAGCAGCACGGCGTGTTCACCATCGGCCCTTCGCCCGAGGCGGCCCTGAAGAGCGCGGTGATGGTGGAGGACGTGGCGAGGACGTGCTTCCTCGCGCTTCAGCTCGGCGAGCTCTCTCCGATCCCACCCGCGGAGGTGGACCGCGCTCACGCGCGCTACCGCGATCGCTACGGCCAGGGAAAGGCCTGATGCCCGAGGTGATCTACCTGAACGGACGCTTCGTCGCCCCGGAGGAGGCCGTGATCTCGATCAACGATCGCGGCTTTCTCTTCGGCGACGCGGTTTACGAAGTGCTCCGCAGCTATGACGGCCGGCTGTGGGCGATGGAACGGCACCTGCGGCGGCTCCGCCATAGCCTAGCCGCCATTGACCTGGCGGCGGTTGATGTGGAGGCGATCCGCGGCCTCATGGAGGAGGCGAACCGGCGGAGTGAGCTCCCCAATGCCTCGCTCTACCTCCAGATCACCCGCGGGGTTCAGCCCCGCCGGCACGCCTACACCCGCGACCTCCGGCCCACCGTGCTGGTCACGGTGCGCGATATCAGGCCCATGCTGGCCCGGATCAACCGCGAGGGCGAGTCGGCCATGACCGCGCCGGATGTACGCTGGCGGCGGTGCGACATCAAGTCCACCAATCTGCTCCCGAACGTGCTGGCGCAGACCTGGGCGATCGAGCAGGGGGCGCACGAGGCGATCCTGGTGGACGGGGAGGGGTTCGTCACCGAGGCCGCCTCGATGACCGTCTTCTGCGTCGAGCGGGGCGGCGTGCTGACCACGCCTCTGGGACCGGAGATCCTGCCCAGCATTACGCGAGAGTTCGTGGTCGAGATCGCCGCCGACGAAGGGATCCCACTCCGCGAGGAACGCGTCGCGCTTGCCCGCTGGCACAAAGCAGATGAGATGCTCTTCGCCAGCACGAGCCACGAGGTCTGTCCCATCACGAAGCTCGACGGGCAGGTGGTGGGGGAGGGGCGAGCGGGGCCGATCACGCGGCGGCTGATGGCCGGGTTCAAGGCGAGGGTGGCGGCGCGGGACGACGCGCCGCGGTCGTGAGCTCATGATCATGAGCGAGTGCTGACGAAACGATATGGGCGAGGTGAGGGGGATGGCAGAGGTCTCCCCGCTGCGGCGGGTTGGCGATCTCATCTCGATCTCTCCGGCGCCGGCGGTCGTGTCGCTGGGCCAGATGCCTGTTGGGCAGGAGCCTGCTCCTGCCCTCGCGCTGCTGAGCGGTTACTCGCTCGCCGAGGCGGAGACGCGGGCTGCGTTCGAGGCGATCACACGGTCGCTGGCGAGACGCGAGGAGCGGGGTGACGCCTTCCTGATCTCGGGCGTCTACGGCTCAGGCAAGTCGCACCTGCTGGCAGCCCTGGCGCTGCTCGCTGGACATCCGAAGGAAACCTGGCCGGCCTTGCTGGCATCTTACCCCGGCTACGATCGCATCTCGGCGGCATTCGACCGGCCCAGGCTGGTGGTCGCCATTCCCCTGGACGAGTACCCGTCGGCCAGCCACTCCCTCGAACACATCGTGCTCTCGCGCCTCGAAGCGGAGCTCGCCGGGCGGCACGGCGCGGTGGTGGCGCTCACCGAGCAGTCACACTTGCTCGATCTGGTGGAGCGCTATGTTGTACCACAAGTAGGCGATAGATTGAATGAGGCCGCGAGCGCATCCGCAGGGGAAAGCTGGCCGTCGCTGCGACAGCGCGACCCGGAGCAGGCGGCCGAGGTGGCGCTGCGGTTTCTGGCCGACTCGGGCTTCCCACTCGACTGGCGGCGGTCGCGGGCGGAGGCGTGGGGCGCGCTGCGGCGGGCGCTGGAGGCGGGCGGGGTTGACGGAGCGCTGGTGCTGCTGGACGAGTTGGGCACGTTCCTGGCGGGGAAAGACCGCCAGGGCCTGAACGCGGACGCGGCCTTCCTGCAATATGTCGCGCAGCGGACCTCGGGCGAGCGCTCCTGGCTGGTGTGCGTCACCCAGCGCGGGCTGGAGGAGGTCGGCGACATTGACCGCCGGACCCTGCGGCAGCTTCGCGATCGGTTCCGGCCGTCGTTCACCTTGAGCCTGGCCGAGCTGGGCTGGGTGGTGCAGCACAGGCTGGCGCCCCGGCGCGACCCGGCCGGATTCCGGGCGGCGATGGCCCAGGTTCACGCGGGCCTGAGTAGAGGCGAGCACGACCTGGGCTTCACGGTTGATGAGCTGGCCCGGTCGTACCCGCTCAACCCGCTCTGTCTGGACGCGCTCCAGCGGGCGGCGGAGATGTGCCTGTCCCAGACCAGAAGCGCGGTGAGACTGCTCCAGGAGGCGGCCCGAGAGCGCCAGTGGCTCGAGCGGCCGGCCGCACATCTGGTCACCCCCGATCTGGTCTTCGATGTCTTCCGAGATGAGATGGCCCAGAGCATCGCGGGGCGGAAGCACCTGCACGCGTGCGAAGTGGTGATGGCCAATGCCGAACGGATCGCGCCGGGCCGCGAGCGGCAGGTCGCGGTGGTGACGAAAGCACTGTGCGTATTGGGCATCGCGGAACTGCGGTGGTCATTGCGGGAGCTTCGCGCGAGCCTGGTGGGGTGTGAGGACGAGGAGCTGTGGCGGAACACGGAGATGCTGGAGGTTCTGCTAGGCGCGCTCTACCGGCGTGGGGCCTATGTGGAGCGGGCGCGCCGAGAGGGCGAGGAAGCGGACGAGTACTACCTCGATGTGACCTCCGAGGCCTCCGAGCGCATCCGGCAGCGGATGAACGAGCTGGTCAGGGAGCTGACGCCGGGCGACTCGCGGGTGGCGAGAGCGGCGCTGGAGGCGTGCCGGGCCGATGCCTTTCCCCTCGCCGGCCTCATGGAGCCGCGCAGCCTGCCGGTCGAGTGGCACCACGCGCGCCGACAGGTCATGGTGGTCTCACGCGACCTGTCAGGTCTGGCCGCGGGTGAGCTGCAGAATCTGGCGGGGTCGCTGGAGGCGCCGGAGAGCAAGGAGGATGGTTGGCTGTTCATTGCTCTGCCGACAAGCGATTCCCCCAGCCAGGGGCGGCCCTGGAAGGAGATCGCGGGGCAGGTGAAGACGCGGTTCGCCGGAGCCCTGTTGGCCTGGCTGCCGCGGGAACTCGGCGGGGCCGAGCGGGATCACCTGGTCGAGCACGCGGCCCTATCGCTCATGGTCAGCGATCCGACGGTGGCAAGGCCGCGCGAGCGAGAGCTGAGGGCGAAGCTGCGGCAGCGTTGGGAGGACTCGGAGGCAGAGGTCAGGCGGATGCTCCAGCGGGCCTACTACCAGGGGCGGATCGTGACCGCGGCCGGCGAGCCGGCGGTCGCGCCGGAGCGGCTGGCCGGGCTGGCGGGCCGGTGGGAGGAGACGCTCACGACCGCCTTCGCCGATGCGTTCAGGAAGCTGTTCCCGCACTTCCCATCGGTGGCGCCGGAGCGAAGGCTGGCGGGTCGGGCGCAGACCAACCAGATCATTGACCAGTTCATCCGGCCGGGCCAGGTCGCGCTTCCTCCCGCCTCCGCGCTGGAGGCACACCTGGCCGCCTATGCCGCGCCACTGGGGTTGGTGGAGGGCAGAGAAAGGCAGTATCAGCTCGCGCTCACACGCAGGGACCTGGTCGCGGCGACGCTGGAGGCGACGCCGCCGCGAGGCGCGGGCGATGAAGTCGAGCCGGGGGAGACCATCTCGTATGCTCAGCTCGCGGGCCGGCTGGCGAAGAGCCAGTGGGGCATCACGCGCGAGCAGAGCGAGCTGCTGATCGCCGCGCTGGTTCGCACCGGCCACCTGATCGCGCTCGACGCGTTCCTGCGGCCGGTTCGGCTGGACGTGACCGCGGCGCCGCTGGGCGACAACCTTCCTTACCTGATGCGCGGGACGGCGCTCGTGGGCCCGACCGCGCGCGCCGCGCGATCGCTGTGGGCAAGCACCACGGGCGGGAGCTTGGCTGAATGGGATCTCCCCGCCCAGGAGAGAGCATGGGCCGACCTGCTGAGGTGGGCCGCGGCCCTGCTCTCGCGAAGGGAGCAGACGAGGGCGACGCTGCGACGAGTCGCCGCGGCATTCGCACACGCCGATGAGGAATGGGCCTGGGCCTGGGAGGCGCTGGCGCGGGCCGAAGTCCTGGCCGCGGGGCTCGACAGCTCACTCACCTCGCGGGCCGGGCTGGCGCGACTGGTCGCGGCGGCAGAGTCCGCCGAAGGCGGACCCGGCGGGGTGGTGGCGGCAGAGATGCTGTCCACTTGGCGGTGTTGCCAACACTTCCTGGACGAGGAGGCAGACGGCCTCGCCCGCCTCGGCGGGCTGGCGGCGGATGAACGGGTGCAATGCCCGCAGGGCTCATTGCTTGAGCGCGAGCGCCGCGTCCTGCTCGCCGAATTTGCATCTTCGGCGCGGCTGGTGAAGCACACCCGAGAGGTGCGGGCGGCAGCGGCGCGCTGGCTGGAGGCCTACCGCCGGCATTACCTGGGCTGGCACGCCAGCGTCCACGCGCTGGCGCGGTTTGCAGGTCTGATCGAACTGCGACAATCCGCCCCGCTGGAGGCCGCGCGGCGGCTGGCGCGGGCCGGGCTCGCAGCGGATCGAGTATCGCGCGTAGAGGCCGAGCTGGAGCGGGGGCTCGCCCAGCGCTGCCAGACCGGCGACCCTCTGCCCGCCGGGAGCCCGGTGTGCCCGACCTGCGGGCTGAGGCTGGGCCAGGAGGTGCCGCTGCCCGCGGCCGCAGTCGTCGCCGCAGAGATCGAGGTCGCACTGGCCGAGCAGCGGAAGGAGTTGACCGCGCAGGAGGACCTGATCAGGCGCCGGCTGACCGGGTGCGGCGACACCCAGGTGGCAGCGGCGGTCAGCCGGCTGCTGGCTTACGCGGCCGAGGGCTCGGCCGAGGAGGTGAGGCAGGCGCTGGGCGAGGAGGTGATCGCCTGGCTGCGGCAGCAGTTGGCGCAGCCGAAGGCCGCGCGGCGGGAGTGGCGCGAGCTGGAGACCCGCCTGCGGGGCAAGGAGATGGGCAAAGGCGAGGTGAGGCGGCAGGTGGAGGAATGGCTGGGGGAGGGGGAGGAGGTGGTGGAGATCGAGTGAGAACTCCATCGGTGTGCCGCGATGGGCAGGTCTGGGAGCCTCCCCATCGCCTCGGCGGGCATAGGCTTGCCCGCCTCTGGTGGGAATGCACCACCTACACGCCGGCGAACTCGTCGCGCACCCGCAGCATGAGCTCGTAGTTCTCCAGCGGGACCCCCTCGAAGATGCAGTTGCTGGTCGAGTAGATGTACGCCCCGGTCGCCGCGCCGCCGTGTTCGAGGCAGTAGCGCGCGCTCTCCACGATCTTCGCCGGCGGGCCCTGCTGCACATAGGCGCAGTTGACGTTGCCGATCAGGCAGAGCCCCTCCCCCACCCTCCCGCGCACCTCGCGGATGTCTACGCCGGCCATCGGGTCGAGGGAGTGGAGCGCGTCCGGCCCGGCCTCAACGAGCTGATCGAGGATGGGCATGATGTCGCCGTCCGTGTGCTTGACGGTGAAGGCGCCGGCCGCGCGGAAAGCGTCAGTCTGCCGCTTGAGAAAGGGCGTGACGAACCGCCGGAACATCCGCGGCGAGAGGAAAGGGCCGTTGTTGAAGCAGTAGTCCGCGCACATGAAGATGACCTCCGCCCCGGCCTGGATGAGGGGTAGGGCCTGGGCGATGGCGTGCTCCACATTGCGCGCTGCATCCGCCAGCGCGCGCTCTCCCTCCTCGATAAAGTAGACCGCCTGCTCGGTCATGTTGGTGCCATCGGGGATGGCGAACGTGCCGTCTACGAAGGCGGCAAGCATATAGGTGTCCCCCGCGATCTCGCGGAGGTACTGGAAGCTGCGAACCTGATCCTCCGGGGCCAGCCAGTGCAGCCCCGTGATCACAGACCAGTCGAAGCGCCGCGCCACCTCCACCCAGTGCTCTGCATTCCGCTTCAGCAAGTCCTGCCGTCTGGCGCCGCCGACTCCGTCGAGGTGCTCGCGCCGGAGCGCCGGGAACCCGAAGATCTCCTCGGAGAGCTGGAACTCCAGCTCGAGGTGCGGGACCAATCCCTCGGGCTTCTCTCTTCGCAGCGCCGCGATGGCTCGTTCGCGAGGGGTCATCATCGTGTCTCTCGATGGAGCGGCAGCAGGAGAGCATTCAGGTTCGCCTCCTCTCACTCCTGCCCTCTGTAGGGCGAGCGTTCCCGCGCCACGGCAGGGCGCGTTCTCCCTCTGGTCGAACACCACTCTTCGTGTTTGACGATGTGGGCCAGCCAGAGGAGCACCGCGAGCTGAGCGGCGCCGTCGAGGCGGTGCGACATCACAACCCCGAGGACGGGTGGACAGTGGCGCGGCTGCGCGTGTCCGATGGGCAAAGCGGGGCCGGCGACGTGGTCTCGGTGGTGGGCAACCTGGCGGAGGCGCGCCAGGGGATGGACCTGAAGCTGTGGGGGCAGTGGGTGACCCATCCCCAGTACGGCGAGCAGTTCCGCTTCGTTCGCTACGAGCTGGTCAGGCCGCTCACGGCGGAGGCGATCAGGCGCTTCCTCTCCAACGGCCCGATCAAGGGCATCGGGCCCTCCACCGCCGCCGCGTTGGTGGCGCGCTTCGGGAGCGAGACCCTCCAGGTGCTGGCCGACCCGGAGCGACTCCGGGAGGTCCCCGGGATCGGCAAGAAGCGGGCGACCACCATCGCGGAGGACTGGCGGCGGCAGCAGGAATCGGACAGCCAGGGGATCCTCATGCGCCTCCAGGGGATGGGGATCAGCGCCGCCCACGCCATCCGCATCCACCGGCACTACGGCGAGCAGTCACTGCCGGTGGTGGAGAAGAACCCCTACCAACTGGCGATGGAGGTGGAGGGGATCGGGTTCAAGTCTGCTGACCGGATCGCGCGCGTGCTGGGCGTGCCCTCCTCCTCGCCGTATCGCCTCCAGGCCGGACTCGCTCACGCCCTCCAGGAGGCGGCCCAGCAAGGGCACTGCTTCATGCCCAAGGACACGCTGCTGGAGTATGCGGGGAGGCTGCTCGAGACGGAAGACCTCGAGGCTCTGGCCGAGGCCTATGAGACGCTGGTGGCGCGGGAGTGGGCGATCGCGGAGGAGGCGCCCGAGCTGCGCCGACCAGCGAGCGAGGTGAGCGCCGACCACGGGATCGCGGTCTACCTGCCCCGCCTGATCAACGCCGAGCGCGGGGTGGCGCGGCACCTGCGCAGGTTGCAGAGAGCGTCCGCCGAGGCGAAGGCCACCGGCGACTCGCTCGAGGAATGGCTGACCGGCGATCGGCGTGTGGGCGAGACCGTGCTCTCACCCCAGCAGGCCGAGGCGGTCCGCCTCGCACTGACCGAGAAGGTCCTGGTGCTGACGGGCGGCCCCGGCGTGGGCAAGACGACCGTGACCAGGGCAATCGTGGACGTGTTCGAGCACTCCGGCTGCCAGGTGCTGCTGGCCAGCCCGACCGGCCGCGCCGCCAGGAGGCTGTCCGAGCTGAGCGGGCGGCCGGCGAAGACCATCCACCGCCTGCTCGAGATAGACCCGCGGGAGTGGGTCTTCCGGCGGAACGAGGAGCGGCCGCTGGAAGGTGAGGTCGTGATCGTAGACGAGGCCTCCATGCTCGACATCGAGCTGATGCACTCGCTGGTGCGAGCCATCCCCGACCGGGCGCGGCTGGTGTTGGTGGGGGATGTGGACCAACTGCCATCGGTGGGGCCTGGGTTGGTACTCCGCGATCTCATCGAATCGGGTGCGGTGCCGGTGACGAAGCTGACCGAGATCTTCCGGCAGGACCGGGAGAGCCAGATCGTGATGAACGCCTACCGGGTGAACGAGGGGCGGCCGCCGGAGTTCCATCTCCCGCCGCGGCCGGAGGATGACTGCGTGTTCATCCCCGAAGCCGACCCCGAGGCCCTGGTGCGGCGGGTCGTCGCGCTGGTTGGCGAGGAGCTGCCGAAGCAGGGGCTCGCGGCCTCGGACATCCAGGTGCTGACCCCGATGAACAAGCGCAATCTGGGGACCGTGCAGCTCAACCAGATGCTGCAGCAAGCGCTCAATCCTCCCGGCGCGGGCCGGGCGGAGGTGCAGCGGGGAGAGAAGGTGATCCGGGAAGGCGATCGGGTCCTCCAGACTGTCAACAACTACGACAAGGACGTGTTCAACGGCGACGTGGGGACGGTGCTGCGCGTTGACCCCGCCAACCGCAGCGTCACGGTGCAGTATCTGGACGCCGCCGCCTGGTACGACTACGATGAGCTGGATGAGCTGGAGCTGGCCTACGCCATGACCGTGCACAAGGCCCAGGGCAGCGAGTATCCGGCGGTGGTGCTGATCTGCCACACCAGCCAGTACATCATGCTTCAGCGGAACCTGCTCTATACCGGCCTCACCCGCGCCCAGCGCAAGTGCGTGTTCGTCGGCAACCGCCCCGCGATCTGGACCGCGGTGAGGAACAACAAGCCGGCGCGAAGGTATACGCGGCTGAAGCAGTTGCTGGCGGCCTGACCGTGGCTGTTTTGCACGGCGGGCGTTCCCACGCCCGCCGCCTCGCAGGTCAGGCCTGCCCCGAGCGTAGCCGAAGGGAGCGTGCTCCGGCCCCATAGGGCATCGGAATGCCCGCCCTACAGGTGCGATGAACAAGCCACGCAACGAGCTTAACGACCTCTCCGGCAAGGACTGGATCAAGTTCACGCGGACCTGGTTCGTGTGCGATTCGCCGCGCTACTGGCGCAACCGCCCCACAGAGCTGCACCCCGCGCGGTTCCCCGAGGAGATGGTGGCCGACTTCCTGGGTTTCTTCACGAAGCGCGGCGGGGCCGTGCTGGACCCGTTCGTCGGGTCCGGCGCCACCCTGGTCGCCTGCGCGGAGAACGGACGGGTCGGCGTCGGAGTGGAACTCAGCAAGAGGTACGCGAAGACGGCCGCGCGGCGTCTATCCCTTCGTAGGGGCGGCGCTCTGCCGCCGCCCGCAGACGGGGAGCCGGCGGAGCGGCCCCCCGACGAACCCCGTCAGACTGTGATCACCGGCGATGCCCGCGATCTCGGCAAGCCCGGGTTCTGGCGGTCGCGCCGCGGCGACCTGGAGGCGGCAGGGATCGCCTTCCGCCGCGGCCTGCCGCAGTTCGACTTCGCCATCACCTCGCCACCCTACTGGCGGATGCTCCAGACCAGCCGCGGTGGCGTGTTCTCGAAGCACAAGCAGCGCGCGGCCGGCGGCCTGGACACGACTTACTCCACGCGGTCGGATGACCTCGGCAACATCCGCGAGTACGGCGAGTTCCTGCTGGCGCTGGAGCGAGCGTTCGACGGCGTGAGGAAATGCGTCAAGGCCGGGAAGTACCTGGTGGTGGTCGCGCAGAATCTGCGCGATCCCGATGGGGAGATCAGGCCCCTGGCCTGGGACCTGGCGCGGAGGACCGGCAGGCGGTGGCAGTTCCAGGGTGAGCGCATCTGGTGCCAGAACACGAAGCCGCTCGGCATCTGGGGATACCCACGGATCTTCGTGCCCAACCACCATCACTACTGCCTGATCTTCAGGAAGCGATTGGCCCGACCGTGAGGAACATGGCACTACAGATCCTCTTGCATTACGGTGACAACCGCAATGCAAGAGGATCTCCTGTAGAAGCGTCACGCTCTGCGCTGAGGAGTTTCTTGCATTCTAGCTCGTATCACCATAATGCAAGAAACTCCATAGGCGCGCTGGTCGTGCTGGCGCTGATCGGAGCGTGCCCAAGAGCAAAGACCGCAGAAGAGGTGGCGATGAACGCAAGCGAGCTGGAGGCCAGGATCGTGAAGGCCGGGCGGCCGAGGCTGTTCTTGCAGGCCCCCGAGTTGGCGGAACTGAAGCAGGCGATCAGGACCACTCACGCGCAGGACTGGGAGCGCCTGAAAGCGGCGGTGGATCGGTCGCTCGATGACGATCCGCCCGAGAACCGCGCCATCGAGGGCGATCCCACCCGCCCGGGGACGCCCAACGACGAGATGCTGTGGCAGCGCGCGTTCGGCTACCGGATTCCCGGGCTCGCCCTGGTGGCTCTGCTCGACCCGGACCCCGAGTACTTCGAGGCGGCGCGGAAGTGGGCGCTGAAGCCGGGCGAGTATCCCCTCTGGGGTGCGGGGGTGTTCGAGGGCAGCGACCTGGCGGCCGCGCACGAGCTGTACGGGATCTCCATTGCTTATGACTGGCTCTATGATCGCTGGTCGCCGGAGGATCGGGCGCGGCTCCGCCAGATCCTGGCCGAGCACGGGAAGGTGATGTACGACACCGCCGCGGGGATCAACAGCCGCGGCTGGTGGAAGAACACCTGGCGGCAGAACCACGCCTGGTGCAACTACGGCGCGCTCGGCGTTACCGCGGTGGCGCTGGCCGGAGATGTGCCCGGCGTCGGCGAGTGGCTGGCGAAGGCGGACTGGGGCTTCCAGCATATCGTGAGCGAGCTGCCGGAGGAGGGCGCCTATGAGGAGGGCGTCCCCTACTGGGGCTACGGGATGGAGTCGCTGATCAGGTTCATCACCGCGGTCAGGCCCTATCTCGACCACGACTTCTGCGCCTCTCCCTACCTCCGCAGCACCCACCTCTTCCGCCTCTACCTGGCCGGTCCCCAGATCGGAACGATCGCGAACTTCGGCGATGGGCCCACGCGCGACTGGCACGCCATCGCACCGCTGATGTACCGGCTGGCCGCCGAGTACCGGGATCCGCTCGCCCAGTGGCTCGCAGACGCGCTTGTCCGGACGAGGGACCTGGACGCGGCCATGTACAACCTCCTCTGGCGCGACCCGTCGCTCACATCCCAGGGGCCGGAGCAACTGCCGCTCTGGCATGCCTTCACGGAGACCGGGTTCGCCGCGGCGCGCACGAGCTGGCAGGATGATGCGCTGACTCTGCACCTGCGCAGTGGCAAGGCCGACGTCTCCCACTCCCACCTCGATGTCAACAACTTCCTCCTTAACGCCGCGGGCGAGTGGCTGCTCAAGGACTATGGTTATGGGAAGGTGGGGCCTGGCTACTTCAGCAAAGAAACCGCCTACTTCAGCAACAGCACCCTTGGCCATAACTGCCTCGTGATCGGCGGGCGCGATCAGCGCAAAGAGGATGACAGTCGCGGCGTGATCACCGGCGCGGCGGAGCAGGACGAAATCGTGTGGTTCCGGTCGGACGCGACCGCGGCCTATGGGGGTGCGGAGTCCGTGGTCCGCGAGCTCACCTTAGTCCGACCACACGCGGGCACGGGCAAGTGGGGATATGTGATCGTGCGAGACCGCGCCCGCACGAAGGCGGCGGAGAGCTTTGATTTCATGCTCCAGCCGGGCGGGCCGGTGAGCTTTGCCAGCGTCGAGGTCGTTGCCTGCGGTCCGGAGGCGCAAGCCGCGGGCGCGGCCGCGCCGGGCGAGACATGCACCGGCGACCGGTTTGTCATCCGCGGGGAGCGGGCCTGGCTGGCCGGGCGGGTGCTCGCGCCGAAGGGCGTGGTCATGAGCGTCGCGTCGGGAATCGGCGAGCACGTCAACGTGGACTCCCCGCTCACGCTCCGCATCTCCGCCCCCGGCACGTCACGAGAGATGGAGTTCGTCGTCGTGTTGGCCCCTCTGGCCGACGGTGAGACCGCGCCCGAGATCGAAGCGATCAAGGGCGGCGTGCGGGTGGGCAAGGACCAGATCCTGTTCTCACCCGATGGCGCTAAGCCGCCGACTCGGTAGCGCAGGTCAGCGACCCGCGCAGCCCCGTCCCCCGGCCCCGCTGGGCAGGAGCGGAAGCTCCTGCCCCTCGCCTCCCTGCCGCCGGCCTGCTCCCCTCACACCACCCGGATCCGCACCCTCACCCGTTCCCCGGGCACGCGCACGTCGCACAGAACATAGCTCCCTGAGCAGAGCAGCACCCAGGTCGCGCGCGTCAGCGCGCGGCCCACGAGCTTCCGGTCTACGCCGGCTGCGGCCGCGGGACGCGCGCTCGCCCAACGCTTCCAGACCACCCCGGAGGCGGCCCTCACCACCCAGGCCGCCACGTACAGCAGCAACGAAGGGATCGGCAGCCAGATCCTCCCCCGCGGCAGCCGCGGGTGCTCGACCGTGATGCTCACCAACAGGCTGGGTCGCCTAATCTACGGTCACCTCCACCTTCACCTGCTCGCCGTCCTCGCCATGCACGTTCACGTCCACCAGCTTCCCCTCCACGCCCTCCTTCACCAGGGCCAGCAGAGAGGCGATGTCCACCCCACCGAGCTGCTTCAGGTAGTCTCCCAGCACGATCACCTGATCGCCGCGCACGAACTTCGCTCCCTCCGCCAGCTTCAGCGCCACATCTGCCAAGGCCACTGGCAGGTTCAGGTTGACCGCGACTACCTTCCCGTCTTCTCCGTGGATGTCCACCTTCACCCGCACGAACCGCGGCTTCTGCCCCCCGGCGGTGGGGATCACCGCCGGCTGGTGCTTAAGCGCCTCCAGCAGTTGCGCGCCCTGCTCGGCGGTCACTTTGTTCTCTGCGATCATCCGCAGAATCTCCAGCCCTTCCTGATCCATGATCTCCTCTCCTGTTCTCTCCTCGGAATCGGGTGCAGCATGCTCGCGAGCTACCCGTCGCCGGCCCGTCAGCCGTCCCCACATGCGGGCCCAGACGCCTGGTCGCCTCTCAGTCTCGGAGGGCACGGACTGCCTCCTCGGGGGTGATCTTCCCTTCGCTCAGGTCGTCCAGGGCCTGGCGCCTCCGCTCCTGGCGATCGGCCGCCGAGACCGGGCTGACCGGGTAGCCCAGCGCCTGCAGCACATCATCCAGGCGCGCCCTCACGGTCGGGTACGAGAGGCCGAGCTCCCGCTCCAGCTCACGCAGATTACCTCGCCGGGATACGAACAGCCGCAGGAACTGGAGCTGCTCCGCCGGCAGCGCGCAGAACTCGCACCGGTCAAACCGCCCCCGGATCGTGATCTCGCACTGCGGGCAGCCCAGCTCCCGCACCTCCAGCCGGCCCCCACAGCTCGGGCACTGGTTGACGCCGCTTCCGCTTTCCATGCGATTATTCTATCTTCTATATGAACTTATGTCAAGATATGGGCAGCGAAATTCATCATTACTCTACTGGCGAGTCTCATTTATGAAATGGCCAGCTGCGCCAGACCGGCGGTGGGGTAGGCGCGGGCCAGAGGTCTGCGCGGGTGGGAAGGCGAGACGGCCGATGGGCACGCGCAAGCATGCCCGCCCTACAGGAGGTTCAGGGACACTCCGCGCGAAGGGATGGCCGGCGGCAGAGGCGGGAGCGTTACTTGCCTTCGGCTCCCCTGGGCACTTCCCGGGAGCCCACCTCTGGCGGGGCGCCTTGCTCCCTGAGAGCCGCGGCGAGTTGCGCAGGGCTGAGGGCCCCCATCCCGACCAGGATCTGGCCGATGGGCTGCTTGGTGTGATAGTGCCGGACCAGCGCGTCGGCTAGCTGCCGGTCGGTGATCCATCCCTTCTCGGAGACCAGCTCGCCTAGCAGACGCGGTGGGCCCTTCTCCGGTTCCACATGGGTGTAGTAGCCGGAGAGGATCAACAGCAGGCCGGAAAGGAAGGTGAGCGCGCCGACCCACCGCCAAGCGAGGTCACTCGAGGCCCAGGCGTACCCGAAGCCCACTCCACCCGTCGCGGCGAGGACCAGACCGAGCCGCACCCGGCCCCGCCCGTAGGACGAACCAGATGAGCTGCTCATTGTCCCCCTCCTCTCGCTCCGAGAGGCGTGCTGGCAAATCGCTGGCAGAGCTAAGCTCTCCAGGCGGCGTTAGGTGTCTGTGCTGGGGGCACTTCCGCCATAGCTTTATCTTCCCTGATCTGGGGCAAACGCGCGATCATCTCCTGCAGTTTCAGTCGGTGAGCGCCTCGGTCACGGCGGGAAGCTGGGCCACCACATCGGCCACGTCCCGCGTGATGCGGCTGGCGCCCGCTCCGACCTGCCCGTTGCGGGCCGGGAGGCAAGAGCGGGGGCCTTGCCGCCCGACGCGTCGCCAGGCGCCCGACGGCTTCCCTTCCCGCCGGGGCGCAGGTAGAATCCGCGGGTAGACGAAGCAGTGGATCTGGGCGCAGCCTCAGCAACCGCGAGCGTCGCCGGGTGGTGCCGAAACGAGAGCGATGGCCTGAGGAAGCGCGAACATGAACGCTGGAGTCGGACGACCGGGTGTGGTGACGGCGATAGGTTGGCTGTTCATCGCGGTGGCCGCGTTGACGGCTCTGGGGGGCATCGTCGGACTGGTGAGCGACCTGATCATGCCCATGCCCGAGCTCGGCCCAGGAGTGCGCTCGCCGGTGGCGGGCGGCGTGGTGGACTTCCTCACTCGCTACGTCCATGCGATAGTCGGCGTGGTGATCGCGTTCGCGGCGCTTCTGCTCATAAGCGCCGAGCAGTTCCTGAAGCTGCGGGCCTGGGCCCGGTGCGCTCTCGAGGTGGCCACGTGGTTGGGGCTGGTCTACGTGATCGGGTTCGGGATCTTCTGGGTGTTCAACTGGGTGAAGGTGACGCCGAGGGTGGGGGCGCCCGATACGTTCACCATCCTCGGTGCGGTGATGGGATCGGTCGTGACGGTGGTATTCCTAGTGCCCTGTGTCGTCCTTATCTGGCTGCTGCGAGGTGCTGCCGTCAGGCAGGCCATGCTGCCGCGGAAGGTAGGGTGACACGGCTGTAGGGCTCGTCTCCCTAATCGGCATTGCACTCGGGGCATAGGATCACGCCCGGCGGCGGCCTCTTCCCGCACCCGCCGCACACAATGCCGGACGGCCTCGATCCGAGCTCGGTGGCGTTCTCGTCCTCAGGGCGTCCCGAGGCCCAAGGCACTGCGCGGACCTCGCGGTACCAGAGGAACATGGCTGCGCAGAACCATGCTCCCAGGGCTGCGGCCATACAGGAACCTATGAGGAAGGCAGGCAAGCCCTGCAGGGCCGCTACCGCGCGGTCCGCAGCGCTGCCGGTCGTCATACGCATACTGTACGGGAGAACGCATACCCAGGACACACACAGGTTGATAGCCCCGGGGCCTAGTATGAATGCGATAGCGACGGGAAGGTCCCGCCAGATGGTTGAGATGCTCCGCCCGATCGCCAAGATCACCGGAGCATCGTCGGCGACGATCGCGAAACGAGTCAGCCCAAGCAAGAACGCGATGAGCGATAGGGCGTAAGCGAAAACCATCAGTCCAGGCCAACCCCTGTGGTAGAAACGGACCGCCACGATGGCCATCGCACTTAGCAGGAGGATGGAGTCCAGACACCCGAAGGCGATCAACCGCCAGAAGAACCGGCGTCCGTCAGTGAAGAACCAGGACCACCGCGCCTCGCCCTCCGCTACCGACCGCCAGACCACTCCCAGGTATCCCCCCGATACGAGTGTCCTGATGGCAAATGCGAGAGCGAGCGACACCGGGAAGACCAGTAGGTCCACAGGTGATGGCATCGGGGGTCGCCCGGGCCTAGATCGCGTCTGGGTGTTCCAATCGCGTGTTCGGCCCACACTGGTTCGTGCGATACCACTCACGTCCAAAGAGACGGTTGGCACAGGCGTCGGGCAAAGAACCATGATGGCCGACGCGACCGGTCCGTATATGACCGCCTGGAATGCCGCTGGAACGCGCCTCTCGGACTCCCCTCGCCGGGAGTTTATCGTTACGTGTTCCGGGACCCGCCGGGAGAACTGGAGATAGGTGACCATCTCGAACTGGACCGTGGTGAACGCGGCCATCGCCAGAGCAATCAGCAGTAGCGATGGATGCCGCCGCAGCAGCTGCGCCGCCCCCACCGCGTATCGTGCAGCTCTCCTCAACGAATCACGCATCACACCCCCTCGGTGTTGCGAGAGATGGGCTGTACCTGTTGCCCGCCTACTGTCGCATTCTACCCCCTCCGCCGCGGGAAGGGAAGTGTGCTGGCCGGTTGCCGCTGTGTACGGCGGGCATGTCTCAGCATGCCCGCCGCTCTTATGTGCTGCTACATCGCCAGCTGGAAGAAGCACAGCAGTGCGGGTCGGTGAAGCGGAAGGGCCGGAGCCGCTGCTGGCTTCCTCTTGCCCCTGCGCTCTCCCCTTCTTACTCCCCCTTGCTCTCGGCAATGATCAGCATCTGCTTTCCCAGCAACAGGTGCGCCGGCCGCAGTGCCAGATAAAGCGAGACCAGCCAGGGCCACTGGGGAAGGCGGCTCTTCGTGGTCATAGGCAGGAAGCGCGGGCGGACCTCCTTCACCGAGAAGCCGGAAAGCCTGAGGGCCTCCACCATGCTCCGGTCGGAAAGTGGTAGATGGTGATCGAAGAAATCCCAGAACGCGCCGGGGGCATATCGAATATTGGGCTGGAGAATGATCAGCCGCCCGCCCGCCCGGAGCACCCGCTCGATCTCGGAGAGGCAGCGCAGCAGCGTCGGCTTGTCCGGGAGATGCTCGAAGAAGTTGCTGGCGAAGACGACGTCCACGGAGGCATCAGAGACGCCGGCGAGGTTATCCGCCGCCGTTTGCAGCACCGTCACCCCCGGCGCCGCGTACTTCTGGGTGGCCGGGTTCAGGTCCACGGCCGTCTTGCGGGCCGCGCGAATGGCGTTGATGAACTCGCAGTAGCCGGCGCCCAGGTCTAGCACGTGGGCCTCCGCGGGCAGGTAGCGCTGGAAGAACCGGCAGAGCACGCGCCACACCGCCGCCCGCCGTGGCAACTCACTCTCCTCGAACCGAGCTTTGTAGAGCCGATCCCAGTCGTTCATGCCTGCCAGGGCCTCCCACCTATCAGCTTCGTGACCCGATCGGCGAGCTCGATCATCCCGCTCAGGTTGCGGTCCGCCGGGTAGAGTTGGGTGGACTCGGTGATGAACAGATTGGGCCAGGCACCGGTGAAAGGGGCCACCCGATCTGCGAAGTTCCGGGTACAGATGGGCTGCGCGTAGGGATCGCGGAAGACCCGCCACTCTACCACCTGCTCCGCCCGCAGGGAAGGGGCGATCAACTGGAGGGCCGCGAAATACTCCTCGCACACCGATGCGTCGGACTGCGAGAAGCGCGGCTCGCTTGGGTGGCAGTAGTAGGGCACGTAAACCACGTGTCTGCCTCCGGCTCGCTGCCGATCCAGGTTGGTGAACTCGATGAACCCGTTGAAAACCACCCGGGGATCGTTCACGTTGATCCAGAAGCTATCGGTGACAGGCCTCTCCAGCACCAGCAAGAGACAGACGACGCCAATGTAGTCAATCCCCTCCAGCTCAGCCCCATTCGCCTCCGCACCCCTCGACTCCGATCGGCGTGTCCCTGGTGCCGGCGCAGGGGACGACCCTGAGTCTGCCGAAGGGCCGCCCAGGATCCCGTGGGCCACAGGGGCGGGAAGGGCCAGCACCGCCGCGTCGCAGCGCCGGACTCCGGCGGAGGTCTCGACCTCGATGCTCCCATCCCCGGCGCGGCGCAGGCGCAGGGCCGGAGTGCTCAGATGGATGTCGCCACCGGCGGCGCGCAGGCGCTCGGCCAGGCGGGCGATGACCTCGCCGGCCCCCCCGTGCATGTAGCCCAGCAACTCCGGCGCCAGGGGGTGGCGTCGGCTGGTGAGCACCCGGTGGAGCCGGTGCCAGATCCAAGCCGCCGAGATCTCCCGGTAGCGTTCCCCAAACTTGACGCGGAGCAACGGGTACCAGATCACGCGGTAGGCCCGCTCGCCGAGCCGCTCGATCAGCCAGTCCTCGGCCGACACCGCGTCCAGGTCCTGCCAGTTCCGGTCCCGGTAGCAGGCCAGCATCATCCTCGCCAGCCGGTACCGGTCGCGCCAGGACAGGGCGTCGAAGGAGATCAGGTCGCGTGCCGAGCCGAAGGGGTGGAGTTTGCCGTCGTAGTAGAAGCTGGTGCGGGTTGGGGCCCAGTGTATGGGAAGGTCGAGCTCGGCGCATAAGGAAACCAGACGCGAGTCGCCACCGCAGACGAAGTGATAGTAGCGGTCGAGGGAGATGCCGCCGACCTCGCACCGGGCGGCCAGCCCCCCGAGCCAGGGCTGCTTCTCATAGAGATCAACCGCGAAGCCCGATTTCGACAGCGCGTAGCCTGTGGCGAGTCCACTGATTCCGCCGCCGATGACCGCGATCCTCAACGGTCCGTCTCTGGGGAAGGGCGCCGCCATTGCGCGCCGTAGCGCGGGTGGCGCAGAATCTCGTTGCGGAAACGACGCCCTACCAGATGGTACCAGAAGAAGTAGAACACCAGGGCACCCCGGCAGGCCAGCCAGAAGATCGGGCCTGCGAACACGACCTGCTTCAGCCGCGACCGTCTCAGCTTCAACTCGACCACGGACACCAGGTTGGAGCGGGCGGGGCGGAAGCCGAAGTTCAGGTCCCCAACGGGATCGCCCAGCAGCTCGATGCCGCCGGGCTGCGCGCACCCCAGCCCGGCCTGCTGGGCGATCTGGAGGTGTTCTATCCGGGCGGGATCGAACCCCATCAGCCGGGCCGCGGTGGCGTCCAGGGCCACCAGATCTCCGGAGGCCAGCACCAGGTCGGTCACCCGCGGGCGGCCGGACTTGGGCCCGTTGCCCTCCAGGGAGACGGTGGCGTCCATTACCGCGAATCGAGGCCGTAGCGCCTGGTTGAGTTCGACGATGGCGCGCGACACCTCCAAGTGATAGGTGTGCCGCACCTTATCCAGGCACCCCCATTGGTTCTTGAGAGCCCCGGTGACCACCGTCTTATCGTGGGTCTTCATCACCGGGATGGTCACCAGATTCGCGTCGAGCAGCAACCTGGGAAGGCGGATCTCGGGGAACACCTCTCCGCCCAGGGGGACGCTCACCATCGGCTCGCGGGACAGGTTCACGAATGGAATCCCGTGCTGCTCGCAGACGCGATCTGCGCCCGCTTTCCGCAGCGCCTTCTCGCAGCGCACCAGCACCTGGTCAGCCTCGACCACGAGCAGCGTCGAGGCGTGAGGGCGCAGCACTCGGATCACGGCGTCGAGCACGGCCGGAGAGGTGACGGCCCCCGGGAGGAAGTTGTCCCATCCCAGGTTGGGCTTGAGCAGCACCGGTTTGCTGAGATCCAGGTGTCGGCGCCAGTCCGCGAGCTCCATCACCTCCCGCACCGCCTCAGCCAGGTCTTCCCCGACTCGTCTTGCCGCTACCCGGCTCACCGTCTTCCCTTCCATCAATCACCAGCCTGTCGGAACACCGACAGATGGTAGCGCTTGAGCACCTCTCGCTTCTCCCTCAGCGCCTTCGGATTGGGGTGTATCAGGCGCAGCGCTTCATCGTCTCCCCCGGCCAGCAGGGCTGCGCGGCCGGCCGCGAGCCGGTGGCTCATTCCGGCAAGATCCGGTTTGGCCGCCTTGGAACTGCGCAGAGCACAGCAGGCCAGAAGGGCGACGGCGGCCACTCCGGCCCCCGTAAGGTAAGGCTGTATCCCCCGCCCCGCGCGCGGAGGCCGGCTCGTCTTCACCAGCAGGTACAGGAGGGCGAGATCGGAGATCCACAGCAGGTTGCCCGAGACAATGTAACGCGAGCTCAAGGCCTGGGCGATGCCGAAGGACATCCGGCCCGTGCCGGTAAGGCCGGCGCTGATCACCGCATAACCGGAGAGCCCCAGATAGGGCATGAGCAATTCCAGTCTCACTCGCTCCTGCCGCAGTAGCACGAGCGCCAGGGCCGGCAGAGCCAGGAGGCCCAACGCCCCCGCGAGCATCGCGTGCTCCCGGCTCATGGGGGCGCCGAGGTAGGTCAGGACATATCCGGCGAACCAGGCCGGCTCCCTCAGGAATGTGCCCAGCGGAGTATGGTAGGGTCCCGGGCGAAAGCCATGTAGATAGCAGGCGACGACGGCGGCCCCGGAGAGCGCCCACGCCGCCAGGTGGAGGCGCTTCTCCCGGCGGCCGGCGCCGGGGCGAAGGCCGACCACGATAAGTCCGACTGGCCAGTAGACCAGACCGGAGGCCAGCGAGTACGAGGCGACAAGGCCCAGCACCAGGGCCAGAGGGAGCCGCCACCATTGCAGGGGAGCGCTGGCCAGGACTACCAGGCCCGCGATCACCGCGCACACGTTCAGCAGAAAGCTGATCTGCCACCCACACAGCCAGTTCCCCCACTGGTTGAGGGAGAACACCATCGCCGACACCACCGGGATCAGCCAGTTTGGCCCCCTATCGCCGACGGCTTTCCTGCTGTGCTCGAGCTGCCAGACGAGCGCGGTGCAGATGCCGCAGGCCACCAGCAGGTTGGCGGCCAACTCGTAGGAGACGTTCCATCCCGTCGCTCGTACCAGGAGCAGCAAGATCGCTCGCGGGAAGAAGATCCGGTGTTCGTTGTGCCACGCCCACAGCTGAGGCCACGCAAAGGAGCCCTCATAGCTCCTCCCCACCAGCGGAACCAGGTCCCATTCATCCCAGAACGGCACGTCCACCCGAAACCTGACGACCACGCGGATGATGTAGAGCAGAGGAACGGCGGCAAGGACGAAAGGCAGGAAGCGCCAGCCAGGCCAGGGTCGGGGATCGGGACTACGTTTGCGCTCATGCTGGGGGCTCTTCTTCCTGCGGCTAGGCATCGCGAATTCCTGCGGACGCGCCCACAGGGAGAGATGGGTCGCCGGGGAGAGGTCGGCGGTGCGCAGAGTATTCGCCGTCCCATCGCATGTTATCCTACCTTCCACGCGCCCCGCCCCGGTCCTGCCCCGGAACAGGCGGCAGGCGTGGGCTTGCCCTCCGCTGTGTCGGAACGCTCGCCCTACAGAACGGCGCCTATATGGGCAGCCTGGAAGAGCGTAGACGTGCGCGTCGGCGGCGGGAGCGGCGTAGAACCGCTTCTGGCGTTCTCGATCTCGGTACCAAGAGAGGAGCTTACCTTACCGCAGAGCGTGGGCCTGGCGGGCGGGAGCCGATTGGCAAGGCGATGCCCTGGCATCGGCCGGCGTGAGCGGGCGCCACTCCTTCGGGCTCATCAGCCGGTCCGAGCCGAGTTCCACCTTCGATACAACGACGAAGTCGATGCCGTCCACAGATCCCCAGTATTGCCGGTTGAGGGGGTCTGCCTGGAAGTCCGCGAAGTAGCCCTGCCCGATCAGGAATGCAGCCCAGTTGTGGTCTCCGGGGGCGTGCTTGATCTCGATCACGTTGATCGCCCGCGACTGGCCCTCGCGGGCGTATATCAGGCGCACCGCGTGCTGCGCGGGGATTCCCGACCCCGCGACGACCCAGACGATCTCTGGCGCATGCAGCTCATAGTGGGCCGGAAGCCAGCAAGGCAGCTGCGGCCGGAACGAGCAGCGCATACGCAATTCTGATAGCGTCACAGGTTTGCCTAGCCACTTCGCGCCGACATCCTCGGTGCCGACATCGCCGACCACGGGATCCGGTAGGATAGGCAGCGGCCGCAGGTTCCCATCCGGTGCCTTCCACGGGGCCACCCAGGGCACGTGCTGCAGTTGTTCAAGAGTCTGGCTGTTGATCGGCGGACCCGAGAGCAGAACGTACTCGATCTCGCCCATCGTTCTGGACATCATGAGAGAACAGGAATCCGGCACATACCAGTCAGCGAAGTAGTTGGCAGACAGGATGTCCAGGATTGCCATCCCGTCGCGGCGCGGGGTCTCCACGACATTGATGGTCCCTGGGTGGTCCGCTCGCCGGTAGACGAAGCGAACGGCCTGCCGGGGGGGAGAGACGGCCTTACCTTCGAGCTGATCGACAGTGGCCATCTCGATCCGGTCCAGCGCGAAACCTTCCGGCATGGCCGCGGGGACCAGAGGCGGGAAGGCGCTCTCCATCCGCAGCCCATCGATCGAGACCACCCTCCCCGGCCGCACTGCGGGCACCGCCTCGGGCCTTTCCCTGGATGCCGTGCCCACTGCCCAGCAGGCGGTGGCAAGCACCGCCAATGCTAGTGCGATCCCGATCCGCCTCACCTTAGGCGACGACACTCGCATCTTCGTCTCCCGATGCCCACCTACTGCGGCAAGTTCATATTCCACCACTGTTGCCGGGGGAAGCGAAGCCCTTCGGGCGAGAGCGGCCGCGTGGCATCCCCCTACCTCGGCAACTTGAACGCCCGCTGCACGTAGACGGCCATCATGGCGCGGGAGCAGATGCGCTACCATACGCTAGTCCGTTTAGCAAGCATACGAAAGCCAATATTGCTGGCAGGCGATTGGATCCGAAGCGGGAGGCGCTGACAATGAGTCGGGCGCACAGGCCGATGCTGGACATCACGGCTCCTCCCCTCCTCTCGCCGACCAGTCAAGGATACCACAGCGCAGCGGGGTCTGCGCGGCCTCCCGGCCGGTATGTGAACGGGATGCGAGCACGACTGCCGAAACAAACAAGCGATTAGTAGCTTTTCGGCAGCCCTGGATCGCGCTTATGCCTCTGCAGGATCCAGCGCGTATTGCTGTTGACAGAAGCGACTACACCCCGTAGAATGCCGCATCTCGCGCCTGGTAGGCAGCCGGTGGGCCGCGTTCTCGCGATTGTGAACCAGAAGGGCGGAGTCGGGAAGACCACGACCGCGATAAACCTGGGCGCGTGCCTGGCCGCCCTTGGGCGGAAGGTGCTGCTGGTGGACATGGACCCACAAGGGAATGCCACCAGCGGCCTCGGCGTTGACAAGTCCCAGCTCGGCGCGACGGTCTACGAATGCCTGCACCAGACGAGGGCGCTCGCCGAGGTGGTGGTGGACAGTCGAGTGGAGGGTCTCCGGGTGGCCCCGGCGACTGTTGATCTGGCCGGCGCCGAGGTGGAACTGGTGAGTGCCCTCGCCCGGGAAACGAGACTGCGGTCGTGTCTGGCACCTGCCCGGGAGGCCTATGAGTACGTCATCCTGGACAGCCCGCCCTCGTTGGGCCTCCTGACGGTCAACTGCCTGACCGCGGCGGACTCGGTCGTCATCCCGATCCAGTGCGAGTTCTACGCGCTCGAGGGGCTGACGCAGCTGCACAGCACGCTGAGGCTGGTGGCCCGGATGCTGAACCCCGGGCTCGAGATCCAGGGCATCGTGCTGACCATGTTCGATGGCCGGACGCGCCTGTCCAGCGAGGTCGCCGACGAGGTGCGGCGGCACTATCCAGGACGGGTCTTCCAGGCGGTGATCCCGAGGACGGTGAGGCTATCCGAGGCGCCCATCTATGGGCAGCCGATCATCCAGTATGCGCCAGGCAGCCGGGCCGCGCAGGCCTACGAGCAACTGGCGAGGGAGGTGGTCGCAGGTGGAGACTCGCAAGGGGATCAGGTCGTTGATACCGACGGGGATGCTCTCCGAGTTGGAGACGGTCGTCCAGGAGGTCCCGGTGGACCGGATCTCCCCAAGCCGGCACCAGCCGCGAGTGCGGGCGGGGGAGGAGGGTCTGGCGGAATTGGTGGAGTCGGTCCGAACTCATGGGATCCTTCAGCCCCTGGTGGTCCGCCGCAAGGGAGCGGAGCTGGAGCTGATCGCCGGGGAGCGGCGGTTGGAGGCGGCGAAGCGAGCGGGGCTGGCGCGGGTCCCGGTGATGGTGCGAGAGGCGAACGACCGGGAGACGCTGGAACTGGCCCTGGTGGAGAACTTGCAGCGGGAGGACATCAACGCGATGGAAGCGGCGACAGCCTACTCGTGGCTGGCGACGGAGTTCGGGCTGACGCAGGAGCAGGTGGCGGAACGGGTGGGGAAGAGCCGGCCGGCGGTGGCGAACACGATGCGACTGCTGGTGCTGCCGCCCATGATGCAGGAGGCGATCCGTGAGGGCCGGATGGAGGAGGGGCACGGGAAGATCCTGGTGGGAATCGCTGACCCGAGGGCGCAGTTGAGGGTCTACCGGAGCGTGGTGAGGCGAGGGCTCTCGGTCAAGGAGACCGCGAAGTTGGCGGCCAAGGTGTCCGGGAGGGATGTTCCACGTGGAACATTTTTAGAGGGGCCTAAATTACTGGGCCTGGACCCGAACCTTCAGGACCTGCAAGACCGGATGCGGGACAGGCTGAGCGCCCTAGTCCGGGTCCGACCCAAAGGGAAGGGCGGAACGATCGAGATCGCCTATGCGGATGAGGCCGATCTCGATCGGATCTACTGGGAGGTGATGCGGTAGGGGGGCTGGAGCAGCGCGGCTCGGCCGGTCGCCGAGGCGATCACAGGCCTTCCTTCTGCACCCAGGCGTGGGCCTGATCGTCTCTCGGGTGCATGATGCGCTGTTCGCCGGCCAGAATCCAGAGGTAGTAGAGCTGATAGCCCGGGGCGGCCACCACCGGATGGTAGCCGCGGGCGATGGTGACGGTGTCTCGATCCTGCACCGCATGGCTCTCGTCGAACCCTTCCCCGTATACCCGCTGGATCCCGAAGCCCTGGGGCGGCTTCACGCGGAAGTGGTAGACCTCCTCGAGCTTCGACTCGGCCGGGGGGGAGTGAACGTCGTGCTTGTGGGGGGGATAGCTGGACCACAGGCCTGGCGGGTTGTAGGTCTCACCCACCAGCATGCGCTGGCAGTCCAGACCGCCGATGACGGCGATGTCGTGGATGCTCCGCTGGAAGCTGCCCCGGCCGACGCTTCTGACTCCTACCTGGTCCGGCGTGACCAAGGTGACCTCCGGCCCCTTCTCGGCGCGCGCCAGGCAGACCGCGATTTCCACCTCGTGGGGGGCGGTGACCCGGAAGGACTCGCCTGGCGGCAGGTAGACCGCGGTCGGGCGCCCGTCGAAGACATCCCTCCGCTGCCCGATCGTCTGCCATGACTTGCCGCCAGCCGCGAGGTCACACTTCCCGCCGAGGAGCACGAGGAGGCACTCGCGGCCTGGGAAGCCGTGCTCCCAGGACCCCCCGCCCCTAAGACTGAGCAGCCCGAACTCAATGTAGGTCATGTCGGAACTGTCGGGCGCGACCAGCTGGGAGTAGCCCGGCTGTGAGGGCTTGCCGCGAAGAAAGGCCATCTCTGCACCGCCTTGTGGGGCGCGGCGCGACCAGGTCCACGCCGGCCGGATAGGGTTGGTCTGGTATGCTAACAAGGGTCGCGACCGTATGTCAACCTTCCAATCGCTGTCTTGCACTGGCTGGTCGGTTGCGGAATCGAAGGGGTCATGCTATAATGCGGCGGAATCGAGTCCTGGCAAAGGCAGCAGAGTCAGGCACGGAGACTACCTTCCTTGCCCCGATGCGAAGGGGGCAAGCGGCGAGCGGCCCAAAGCCCGCCTCATTCATCTTTCATCCCGGAGGAGCTCGATGGTGGGCTCGCCGAGGGGAAGGTAGGCCGTGATGACGAAGCCGCCGGCGCCACCAACTCTGATCTACGACCATTCGTCGGACCCGGAAGACCAGCTCTGGGATCGGCTCCACGCGCGCTCCCAGACTGCTCCGGGGCTGCGCGTCATCGTGCACCTCAAATCCGGAAGCACCCTGGTCGGGCAACTGCGCTACTACAACAACTTCCACCTGACCGTGGCCGCAGAGGGCCAGCTCCGGGATGTGCTCTACCGCGATATCGCGCACATCCTCCAGGCCGCGGAAGCGCTGTAGGGACCAGGCGGTCGCGCGACGCGTCTTCAGCTCTGAGGTCTGAGCTGGGGGAATAGGATTACGTCGCGGATTGAGGGGGAGTCCGTCAGGGCCATCACCAGCCGGTCCACACCCAGCCCCAGGCCGCCGGTGGGCGGCATCCCGTACTCCAGGGCGCGCACATAGTCCTCATCCATGGGGTGGGCTTCTTCGTCGCCGGCGGCGCGGGAGCGAAGCTGCTGCTCGAAGCGTCGGCGCTGCTCATCCGGGTCGTTCAGCTCCGAGAAGGCGTTCCCCAGTTCCAGGCCCGCGATGAAGGGCTCGAACCGCTCGGCCAGGGCGGGATTGTCGGGGCGGGCCTTGGCCAGCGGAGACACCGAGACGGGGTAGTCGGTGACGAAGGTGGGCGCGATCAGCGACGGCTGGACGTAGCGCTCGAAGATGTTGTTGATCATGGTGCTCAGGGGCAGGTCCGGGTCGGCCGGCAGCCCTCGCTCGGCGCACAGCCGCTGCGCCTCCTCCTGAGTCGCCAGGCGCGCGGGGTTGAGGTCGGCCTGCTCGGCGATGATGTCGAGCAGGGCCACTCGCCGCCAGGGAGGAGTCAGGTCCACCGGGTGGCCCTGGTAGGTCAGGCTAAGACTGCCAAGCGCTTCCTGGGCGGCCTGGCAAACCATCCCCTCGAACAGGGCCATCATATCCCCGTAGTCGGCATAGGCCTGGTAGGCCTCCAGCATGGTGAACTCGGGGTTGTGGCGGGCGGAGATACCCTCGTTGCGGAGGACGCGGCCGATCTCATAGACCTTCTCCAGTCCGCCCACCACCAGGCGCTTGAGGTAGAGCTCGGTGGCGATGCGCAGGTAGAAGTCCACGTCGAGGGCGTTGTGGTGGGTGATGAAAGGTCGGGCCAGCGCGCCGCCCGGGACCGGCTGCATCATGGGAGTTTCGACCTCGAGAAAGCCCCGCTCGTCCAGGAAGCGGCGGAGCGCGCTGATCACCTTGCTGCGGATAACGAAGACCCGCCGCACCTCCTCACTGGCGCTCAGGTCAAGATAGCGCTGGCGGTAGCGCACCTCCACATCGCGAAGCCCGTGCCATTTCTCGGGAGGGGGACGAAGGGCCTTGGCGAGCAGCCTGTACTCGGTGACCTCGACCGTGATCTCCCCGGTGCGGGTGCGCAAGAGCACACCGGAGGCACCGATCAGATCGCCGCTGTCGAAGTCGGCGAGGCCCTGGTAGCCGTCCTGGCCGAGCCGGTCAATGCGGAAGAGCAACTGCACGCGGCCGGAGAGGTCATGGAGGTCGGCGAAGGTGGCCTTCCCGTGGCGGCGCTCGGCGCCCAGGCGCCCGGCGACGCGCACTGCCTTGCCATCCAGCTCGGCGAAGGAGGCGTGGAGATCGGCCGCGACGTGGCTGCGGTCGAAGCGGGTGATGAGGAAGGGGTCGCGACCGGCGGCGCGGAGGTGGGCCAGCTTCTCCCGGCGGTGGCGGACCAGCTCGTTCTCGTCCCGCGCCTCTGCGCCCGCATCCGGCATCTTCGCCTCACTCGCCGACAGAGAGGATCACGTAGGTGCGAGGGCCGCCCGGGGTCTGGACCTGGAGGGTCTCGCCGGCCCCGTGGCCCATGATGGCCTCGCCCAGAGGAGATTGGTTGGAGATGCGGTGCTCGGCTGGATCGGCCTCCAGCGCGCCGACGATGTGGTAGTCGGCCTCTTCGCCGCTCTCCACGTCGCGCAGCCTGACCTGCGAGCCGACGCCGACCCGTCCGTCGTGCTCCGGGCGCTCGACGATGACGGCGTTGTGCAGGATGTACTGGAGCGCCTCGATCCGGCCCTCGAGCTGGGCCTGCTCGGCCTTGGCCGCCTCGTACTCCGAGTTCTCGCCGATCTCGCCGAACTGCTTGGCCTCGCGAATCCGGTCGGCGACGCGCTTGCGGGCGACGGACTTCAACTCATCCAACTCGGAGGTGAGCTTCTTGAGGCCCTCTGGAGTGAGTACGGTGTCTTGCTTCGGCATCTCGCCTGCTCCCGGTGGGCTTCGCCCGGTCCGAGCACCTGAAAGAGAAGCACTGACCTGCTCCTGGCTCCCAGAAGCGATCAGTGCCATTAGTCTTGGCTGACATCAACCAAGGTTACGATAGCATAATGGGGTGGCGAAGTCAACCGCGCGGGGCCGGCGGGTGTGGGTCAGTCTCAGGGGAGCAGTGCCACGATTTCCTCGACTGACCAGACATGATCGGCAACCCCGGCGGCCACCGCGGGGGTGGTTCTCAGCGTCTGATTGTCAATACCTTTGCCTGACCCATTCACGGGGAATGCCAGGTGAAACGAAGGTCAGTTGACGACCCGAAGGTGCGGGAGCCGTTCGTCGCGCACCTGCGACAGATACAACTGATCGAGGTCATTGCGATTTAGGCGAAGCAACGCGGAGAGGTCATCGGCCGTGTATCGCAGCTCCTTCTGGTAGAGCCCGACGATACCGGGGTACAAGGTCGGTCTCTCGACAAGCACGTCAACTTCCCGCGGCTCCCGCTTCCGGTAGCCAGCAGCACTCATCCGCTTCCAGAGGTTGGTTTCGTCTTTCTTGCTTACCAAGCCGATTCCCCTCGTCGGCCCGGCACGCATTATCAGTGCCGCCATGGAAACGCGCCAATACTGTTTGAGCGCGGCGAAAGACGCAACCGAGTAATCGTCAAGCACTATGTCTTCTCTCGGGATCAGGAACTCCGCCGCAAACTCGTTCGCCTGGTCTTCCATGTCCGGTTCGAGGTAGGACCGATGCATGATGATATGGCCCAGTTCGTGGCACAGAGAGAACCGTAACCTATCGCCGGGCATACTCAGGTCTACGAGAAACAAAGGCGGCAACTTCAGATCATCCGGCCACATGCTGATAGCGTCAATGTGCTCAGTGCCAAATGAGAAGGGGATCACGAGGCCGCCAGCCGCCTCGATGGCCCTCGTCAGATTCCGCACCGGTCCTCGGGGCAATCCCCAGGATGCTCGAACAACGCGTGCGATATCCTCCGGAGAGCCCTTGAACTCCTCAATGTCGACTCGGGGAATGCGCAGTTCCGGCACCTCGACTGCACGCAGCAATCTTGCGACGTTCCACCGGATGATGTTCACCTGCGCATGGATCTTGGCGAGGACCTTCGCAGATGCAGCGCGTCGCTTCCTGTGGAACAACTGCGTAGGCTCAAAGCCACGTATCTGCGCGCTCTGGGAGAAGAACTCCTTCGGATAGTCGAGCGCCCTGGCTATGCAAGATACCTGTTCTTCCGAGGGCGCGCGAATCCCAGCCTCGATGCGCGATATCGTGGTCTTGTGGATCGAAGTGAGTTCCGCAAGTTCGGCCATTGTAAGGCCGCGCGATTCCCGCGCGATCACGAACATCTCTGCATTGCTCACGGGACCATCACTGACCATCCGCTGTTTCCCTGTTGCGCTTGTCCCTATCGGCGATCGTGGGCAGGATTATCGCGCCAGCGCCCTGATCCAAAGGCATGATGGGCAAGGCGGAAATCCCGGCCGCACTAACACCCGATTCCCCGTCCAGACGCAGGACCCATAGGTTGCTGACTCGCTGACCTGCTGGGTTCTTGAGCGGGCACGCGACATAGACGCCGAACGGCATACGGAAATCATCGTGCCAGGAATATCCGGCTTCAATGAACGTGCGATCCCGGAGAGGCAACTGCAACTGTGGGTGCTGCTGCTCTAGGAATAACCGCCGCTGTTGCGTCAGGGTGCCGACGCTGCGTCGCATGTCATCGAGTTTCTTGAGGTGCAGGGTGAAGTCGTCGCCAAGCGTGAAGAGGTGTCGCCCTCGCAGAGGAAGATAACCTACGCCAGGCAGCGCAAGCAAGGTGGTCTTGGCGTAGTTGACCATGTAGTCATTGATCGCGCTGGACTGTGTTCGCTTGCTGAACGGACCGCCGGCCAGCAGTTCCTGATGAAACTGGTGGATCGCGTCGGCTACGCACTCCACGATGGTAGAACGGTACGGCGATAGCGCCTCTGCTGCTTCGTCTGGTTCCTGTATCACGTCGGGCCTTTCTGGTCTCCTGTCTGGGGCGAGTGTAGCAGGTCTGGCCCGCGCTGTCAACTTTTGGGGCAACTTTTGTCATCGAAAATCCGAAGGGGCCCTTACCCCCTGGCAGAGCGTCTCCACCGCGCATTGGCGGCCC
>Ga0315285_10000733_pt1 | contig 34169 bp, 33 predicted proteins | sample YL17G09_36_MG_FD_203698 | JGI IMG/M metagenome (GOLD analysis project Ga0315285, IMG submission 203698) | Sediment microbial communities from Yellowstone Lake, YNP, Wyoming, USA - YL17G09_36 | ecosystem: Environmental > Aquatic > Freshwater > Lake > Sediment | place: USA: Wyoming | collected...
CCCCTGTCAAGAAAAAAGAAACTCCTCCACAATGCGAATTTCCCCCAAGTCCTTGTAACTCAGTTCCTTGCCCCCGGTTCCTCACGGCCGTGCGAAATCCTTGGCTGTGGACGTCCGCGCTGACCCCCCCCATGACGTGATTGGCGAGAACATGACGCTTACAGGCTTGGTGAGTCGGTTGGGGGCGAAGCCCTGAGGTTCCCTGTGGAGCAGACGACCGTGGGCAGGAGCTGCGCACATAGAGGAGCCAAGGCGCCGTCCTGTCGGGTCGGGCGGTGATTAAGCCTTGAGCGACTGGGCGAATCGGTAGGAGATTAGCTGGCCGTTTTGGGTTTCGCGGTAGGCTGGCTCCTTGTGCGAGCGATCGCTGAGGGCCTTGGCGGTCATTCGTCCGAAGTGATCCCGTACTTCAGTTAGGACCTGAAGCTCGCGACTGGAGAACAGACCCTCCTCGGGCTGGGCTACGGAACGGATCTCCTCGCCGGTGTAACTTGCGATCGCAACTTCGGACACCTCGATATCCTTTCGGTCGGCAAGCCAGGCAAAGAGCGACTCGAACTTGTCCGGGCAGGGGCCGAACGGGCCGTGGGCATATCGGGCGCCGGTAATCGAATGCTGGTGGTCCCGGAAACATCGAAAGTCGGCGTAGAAGAGGAGCTTGTTAATTGTCGTTTTCCACCGGGGGGACTGGCAGAAGAACAGGACGGCATTCCGGAACTTCTCAAGATGGAAGCGGCGACGACCACTGAGGTGGCTGGAGCCATAGTCCAAGGCTGCTTGGAGCGCGGGGTCGAGCGGCGCCCGGTCGCGCATTCTTTCCTTTACCCTCTCGCGAACGCGGGCAAGCGTTGCCGGTGAGATATCTCCCATGTCGCCTGTTTGCTTGAGCAGGGCCCAGAATGCCCTCGGATCTCGGAGCATTTGAAGGATTCGATCTTGGGCGGCGGTTTGCAGCATGCCGGTCTCGTACCGGCTGAGGGTCACGGCCCCGAACCCCAGGATCTTGGCCAGTTCGCCCTGAGTTAGGCCGTACTCCTCACGGAGCCGCTTGATCTCCCCGGGCTGCATCAGTCCTTTCTTGGCACGATAGACCGTGTAGGCCTGGGCGACCTCGTCGTGGCCGTCCGGTCCCTCAAATTCCTCGCCGCAGGCACGGCAGCGCCAGTAGGAGGCTTGCACCTGGATCTTCTCCCCCCGCACCGTAACGGTTTCGCGCCTCCGTACATGCTCCAGTTCTTGCTCGGACTCACAGCCCGGGCAATAGCCCTTCTTGGGTGTCGCTTTTTTCATCTCCGGCCCTCCCCCTTCTTCTTGAACGGATAATGCAGCCTGTGCTCGGTCGGATGGAACGACAAGCACTTCGGCGCCTCTGTTCTCGTCAGTTTGAGCTTGATATAAACCTCAGTACCTTCGACGTGTTTACCGAAAACCCACACGTCACCTGGTTGCATTTCGTCCGGAAGGGGGCCTTCGCAGTAGTCTTCGGGGGAGAGGGACCGAATTACCTCGTTGCGTTGTTCTTTGGTGATGCCGATGGCAATGAGACCTTCCCGATTCCTCTCTCGGTTCGTGACCCATAACCATCCCACCTCTGCCATGGATCGCTTGAAGGCTTCGAGGAAGCGGGCCACTTGCCGTAGGGTCGCCATACGCCCGTCTCCACAATCACATATATCAATTGATAAGCCGGGTTGCAACCCAAAAATTTCTTCCGCGCCTATGCCTCATTCTGGCGCTTGTCAATATAAGCCCTGATCCGAGAAAAACTTTGAACCGCCATGACGCCAACGCCGCCAAGGATACGATCTTCCGGGCTCTGGACCGGGGCATCTGAAAACTCAGTTTTGGGGTCTTCAGAAGTTTCGCTTGTTCCTTTCCATTGAGAGTAATGGAGGACCGGGCCGTTTTCTCGATGTCAAGGTAAATTCCTCCTTGCGATGTTGAAACGTCGTGCGTTCGTATCTTTGCCCGCTCCTCCGGGGTGCCTCTCCCGGTGGATGCTTCCCCGCTCCATCGTAGTGGTGGTATGCGGCGTGGTCGCTGCCTGACCCGCCCAACGGGCCTAGGGACGTATGAGACGGGACGTACGTATGAGACGGGACGTAGGGCGGATATGAAGCTTATACGAAGGGGACCCGGCCGTTTCTTCGGTGTCAAGGTAAACCCCTTTTCTCGACGTCCATGCGTCGCCGTGTCCGTTTATTGACCCGCTTCCCGGGGTGCCTCTCCCACGTGTGCTCCCTCGCTCCATCGGAGTGGCATCTGACGATTGCGGAATGCGGAATGACGAATGCGGAATGTATGAACACGTAAGGCGGAAGACGTGAAGCGGGAGGGGGAACTCAATTATCGAATGCGCAATGTCATGGACTAAGCTCCCTTGGCGGCGGCGTCGCTGTCGGACGTACGCAGCCGGCTTGGGCGTCCCCATCTGCCGACGTTGCCGCTCTGATGCCTTTTTATTCGATTGGCGTGTCTCAGCGAATGTTGAAAATGCGAGAATGGGAGAAATGGATCCCTCCATAATGCGTAGCGCGGTTATTTCAGAAAGCAAGCCCCAGCCGTCCTTTCCTTGTCAAAACGAGATCCCCATGCAGACGTCAGGGCGGCATGCCTGGCCAGTCTTTGCCCGGCTCGACCTCAAAGGCGTCCCCGGAAACAATCCGTCAACCAGCTACGGGAGCCCTTCCGAAATGGGCCAAACCACTGGTGGCATGAACATTGACATTTGGTTTTCAGGGGCCGGGCTGGTAGAATAGCCAAAAAGACGAAGGGGGGTGGAGTCCATGAAAGCTGTCACGATAGACCTTCCCGCGGAGCTTCTGGCGTTGCTCGGATCGGAGGAAGAAGCTAAGCGAGGAGCCAAGGTTGCTCTGATCCTGGATCTCGTCCGGCGGGGGAAACTTTCCCGAGCTAAGGCGGCTGAGCTATTGCAGATGCCGTTGTGGGGCCTCCCCGAACTCTTGGCCCAATATCGAATCCCCTGGTTTGACTACTCGCCGGAAGACCTTCGGCAAGACCTCGAGACCCTGCGCCAACGAGAAGGCACGGGCGCGTGATTCTGGTCCTGGATTCCAGTGCCCTCATCACCCTCGCCCGAATTGGCCGCCTGGATCTGCTCCGCCAGGTCGCGGGAACAGTGCACATCCCGGAAGCCGTCTATGAAGAGGTCGTCCAGGCCGGCCAAGGGCGCCACGGGAGTGAAGGAGAGGGGACGTAGCGCAGTTATGAAAGTTATGGATGGGGTCGCGGCTGCCCTGTCGCCGTGAAGGCAGGGTCCTCCTCTTGACGGTAGAACGTCGTGCGAGAGCCCCCTCGGCCCGCTCCCCGAGGATCTTCCCCCGACCGGCTGGCCCGCCGCATGACGCACCCGACAACCGGCATGATCGCTGCCGGACGCGATTAGTCCGCCGCGAGTAGTGCGTCCCGGGAAATTTTCCCATTGACTCACCCGCGCCATTTGTGGTTGGATGTCGACACTCTACAAGCTGTCTCAGTGTCCGATCGGAGCCTTTCCGTGCCCCGCGCCTCGCAGGCTCTCCGTGCAGACCGCCAGCATTCCGTATCCCTCCGGGAGCGAGTGTTTGCCCTGACCCCCGTCCGTTATCGCAACATGGCTGAGCAGATCGCCACGGCCCTCCGCCAGGCCATTACCGATGGGAAGCTCCGGCCGGGGGCCCGCCTGCCGGAGGTGCATATCGCTCGCGAGATGGGGACCAGCCGGGCACCGTTGCGAGAGGCGCTCATCCAGCTGGAGCGGGAGGGATTGGTCATCCGTCGGCCGAACCGGGGGACGTTCGTCACCGACCTCAGCGAGGAACTGGTGCGCGAGGTGGCCAGCCTGCGTGGGGTCTTGGAGGGCTTCGCCGCCAGCCTGGCCGTGAAGCGGCTGACCCGGGAGGATTTCGAGCGGCTGGAGACGATCCTCAAAGAGATGTTGACGGCGGCGCGCCGGGGAGACTTCCCCCGCATGATCGAGTGGGACTACCAGTTTCACGAATACATCATGCGCGCTTCGGGGCACCGCCTGCTCTACGAGACCTGGTTGGGCATGGACGGGAAGATCCGGGTCTATGTATCGGCCACCAACCTCATGTACGCGGACATGAAGACGGTGGTGCAAGGGCACCTACCGATCCTGGAGGCCCTGCGGCGGCGTGATCCCCAGCGGGCCGGCCGGGTCATGGCGGAGCACATGGGCGAGGTGCTGGAGCTGTTCCTGACCAAGGTCCTGCGGAAATAACGGCGGCAGGATGGGAACCGGTCGGAGGCGTTGCGGCAGGCGAAGCGGGCGCGACGCCTCGCGGTGGAGCGGCTGGGCCGCTGAAGCCGCCCCCCGGGAGGACGCATCCCGGCTGACGGGATCGGATAGGCGACACCCCCTGGTGTCGATTCACTGGTGCTCGGAGAGGCCGGGCGGACGGCAAACCACAGGTGGGCGGCGGCCGCGAGCCGGGGATGACCCCGGGGGCGGCCGACCGTAACCGACGCGGCCGCGCGGCGAGCGCAGGCCGCAAGGAGGAGAAGCGATGAGGATCACGTGGAGATCTGTGGGAGTCGGGATCTTGATCGGTGTGCTAGCCCTGCTGCTCTGGCCCCAGGCGGCGAAGGCGGGCGAGGCGGGGCCGGTGATGCAAGACACCCTGAACACGGTCATCAAGCGGGGCGAGTTGATCGTGGGGACTTTCGACTTCTTCCCGCCCTGGGGGTTCCGCGATGCCCAGAACAACATCGTGGGCATGGACGTGGACATCGCCAAGGAGTTGGCAGGGGACGAGGTGCTGAAGGTGAAGTTGACGCTGGTGCCGGTGCCGACGACGCAGGACCGGATCAACTTCCTGCTGTCGGGCAAGATCGACGTCGCTATCTCGAACTTCACGGCGACGCTGCCGCGGTCCAAAGCCATCACCTTCAGCAATCCGTACGTGATTGACGGGATCGGGGCCATCTTCCGGAAAGAGGCCAAGATCAAGACGTGGGCCGACCTCAACGAGAAGAAGGTGGCGGTGACGACGGGCTCGACCGGGGAGATCCTGGTGAAAGAGCAGGCCCCCAAGGCGACCCTGCTGCGCTTCGACCAGGCCTCCACGGCCCTCCTGGCGGTTCAGCAGGGCAAGGCGGACGCCCAGATCGAGGACTACACCTACACCGTGTACCATGCGGGGCGGGATCCCAAGAAGAGCCTCGGCTACATCGACAAGCCGCTCGCCTTCCAGCCCTACTGCTTCGGGGTGCGGAAGTTCGATCAGGAGTGGCTGAACTACGTCAACTTCTTCATCTACCGGCTGCAGCAGAGCGGGAAGATGAAGGAATTGTACAAGAAGTGGTTCAACGCGGAGCCGTTCCGCGTCTCGCCGATCTGGTAGCCAACCCGCGGGGCGCCCCCCGGTCTTTCCGGGGGGCGCCCTGTCCTGCCGGGGCTGACACGGTATGCACGGATACGTCTTTCAATTCCGGCCCATCTTCCAGGAGCTTCCGCTGCTGCTCAGCGGGGCCCTGGTGACCATTCACATCTCGATCCTGACGCTGTTCTTCAGCTTCATCGTCGGCACGATGGGTGCCCTGTGCCGTCTCTCGCGCTTGCGGTGGCTGAACGTCGCGGCCAAATGGTATGTGGAGTTCATTCGAAATACGCCACTCCTCGTCCAGCTCTTCTTCATCTATTTCGGCTTCAGCCAGATCAACATCGAGGTGCCGAATTATCTGGCCGGGCTCATCGGTCTCGTAGTGAACAACGGGGCCTATCTTACCGAGATCGTCCGGGCGGGGATCGAGGCCATCCACAAGGGGCAGTTCGAGGCGGGCCTGTCCCTGGGGCTCAGCTTTCCGCAGCTCATGCGGTACGTGGTCTTCCCGCAGGCTTTCCGCGTCATCTATCCGCCGCTGTGCAACCAGTTCATCGGCATCATCCTGTGGTCTTCGCTGGTGTCCACGATCGCCGTCGAGGACCTAGCGCTGCGGGGGAAGGAGCTGGCTTCCACGACGTTCCGTTGCTTCGAGACCTATGCGGTAGTGACGCTGGTCTACGTGGTCATGACGCTGACCATCTCTGGTGTTCTGAAAGTCTTGGGTCGGCGATTTTTCAGCCGGCCCGCATAAGATTGCCCGACGAGTCGGGCCCGATGCCGGGCTCGTCGGCGACGAACGGCAATGCCCCAATACGTTCAGGATTCGCTGAACCTCTACGACGCTGTCCTCTTTCTCCAGGGTCTCGGGAACACCGTGGCCCTGTGCCTGCTGGGCCTGGGCCTGGGCACGCTGATCGCCTTGTTCGTGGGCCTGGCGCGGGCCTCGCATTTTCGCTGGCTCTCCTGGCCGGCCGGCCTGTACATCGAGATCATCCGCGACTCGCCCCTCCTGATGCAGCTCTACCTCGTCTTCTTCGCGCTGCCGCTCCTCGGGCTGCAGGTTCCCATTTTCGTGGCCGGGGTCGCCACGCTGATGGTCAACGCCAGCGCCTTCATGGCCGAGATCGTCCGGGCGGGGATCCAGTCCGTGGGCAGGGACCAGTGGGACGCAGCCCGGGGGCTGGGCATGGGATACCCCCAGGTGATGCGCTGGGTGGTCATGCCCCAGGCCTTCCGCGTGATGATCCCGCCCGGCGTCGGCCTGCTCATCGGGCTGATCAAGGACTCCTCGATCATCTCGGTCATCAGTTATTTGGAGCTGACCCGGGTGGGCCAGATCCTCACGGAGAAGACGTTCCTTTCCTTCCAGGTATTCGGGATCGTGGCCGCCCTGTACTTCGTCTTATGCTACCCGCTGTCCCGCCTGGCCCTGTACGTGGAACGGAGGTTGAAGGTCGGTGGTTAAGGTCAAGAACGTCAACAAGTACTTCGGGCACCTCCACGTCCTCAGGGATCTGAGCCTGGACGTCAGTAAGGGCGAGGTCGTGGTGGTCATCGGCCCCAGCGGCTCGGGCAAGAGCACGCTGCTCCGCTGTTTGAACTACCTCGAGCCGGTGCAGTCCGGCGAGATCTGGATCGACGGCATCCGCCTGGACCACCACAAGACCAACATCCGCGCCGTCCGGGCGGAGGTGGGCATCGTCTTCCAGGCCTTCAACCTGTTCCCGCACCTCACCGCGCTCCGGAACGTCATGCTGGCGCCGCGGGTGGTGCGCAAGCGGCCCGAGGCCGAGGTTCGGCAAGAGGCCGTGGCCATGCTGACCAAGGTGGGCCTTCAGGACAAGATCGACGCCTATCCCTCGCAGCTCTCGGGCGGGCAGCAGCAGCGGGTCGCCATCGCCCGGGCCCTGGCCATGCAGCCGAAGCTGATGCTGTTCGACGAGGTCACCTCGGCCCTCGACCCGGAGCTGGTGCGGGAAGTGCTGGACGTCATGAAGCAGCTCGCCCGGGACGGCATGACGATGCTCGTCGTCACGCACGAGATGGGCTTCGCCCGAGAGGTCGCCGACCGGGTGATCTTCATGGACGAGGGCCGGATCATCGAGCAGGGGACGGCGGCCGACCTCTTCGATCGGCCGCGCAATCAGCGCACGAAGGAGTTTCTCGGCAAGATCTTGTAGGGTGGCCGCCCGGTGCCCGCACAAATGCGGGCGGAAAACGCATGGGAGAGACGCGATGGAACTCGACGGCAAGATGAAACAGGCGGTGGTGGGCTGGGACCTCAGTCGGGTGGTGTTCCGGGATCTGGAGCGGGACTATCCGGTGGTCGAACGGGGGGAGGGGATCTACCTCTACGACACCAAGGGCCGGAAGTACATTGACGGCTCGGGCGGTTCGTCTGTCGTGACTTCCATCGGCCACGGAAACAAGCGGGTGGCGGCGGTGATGGCCCAGCAGGCCGAGACGATCGCCTTCAGCCCCGCCCACTGCTTCGCGAACAAGCCGCACACCGAGCTTTGCCGCAAGATCGCCGAGATCGCACCCGAAGGGATGCAGCACAGCTTCCTGCTCTCCGGCGGGTCCGAGGCCACCGAGAACGCCGTGAAGTTCGCCCGGCAGTACGAGTTCGAGCGGAACAACCGGGGCAAGTTCACCGTCATCGGCCGCTGGCAGGGATTCCACGGGAACACCTTCGGCGCCATGACGGTCAGCGGGATCACCTATCGCCGCCGGATCTACGGGCCAATGCTGGGCCACGCGGTGAGGATCCCGCCGTGCTTCTGCTATCGGTGCGACTGGGGGCTGACCTACGGCAACTGCAACCTGGAATGCGCGCGGGCCCTGAGGAAGGCGATCCGCCAGGAGGGGCCGGAGAACGTCCTGGCTTTCATCGCCGAGCCGGTGGTGGGCGCGGCGTTGGGCGGCGTGCCCGCAGTGCCGGAGTACTTCCCCTTGGTCCGCGAGATCTGCGATGAGTTCGACGTGCTCTTCATCGCCGATGAGGTCATGACTGGGTTCGGCCGGACCGGCGCCAACTTCGGCGTGGACCACTGGCAGGTGGTGCCCGACATCATCGCCACGGCCAAGGGGATCTCGGGTGGCTACACACCGCTGGCCGCCGTCCTCCTGCGGGACAAGATCATGAACCTGTTGCGGGAGAAGCACAGCAACTTCCGGGGCGGCCACACCTACTGCGCCAACCCCCTGTCGGCGCGGGTCGGGATCGAGGTGCTGGACATCATCCAGGAGCAGCACCTGATCGAGAACAGCCACCGCATGGGACTGCACCTGCTGGAGGGGCTCAAGAAGCTGCTGGACCACCCGACGGTGGGCGACGTGCGAGGGAAGGGCCTCATGGCCGGGGTGGAGTTCGTCCGGAACAAGCAGACGAAAGAGCCGTTCCCGGTCGAGTACAAGTTCGGCAAGCGGATTTTCGAGGAGGCCTTTGCCCGCGGCCTCGTTGTCTTCCCCACGAGCGGCACGGTGGACGGGGTGGCCGGGGACCACATCCTCATGGCGCCGCCTTTCATCATCACGGCGAGCCAGGTGGACGATCTGGTGGCCATCCTGGATGAGGCCATCACCGCCGTCGAGCAGGCGCTGCCCGCGGGGCTGCGCGGATAAACAGGCGAACGACGTTCGGGCGTTTCCGCCCCTGGCGGATTCGGCTGTTCGATTGGACGGGAACCGCCAGGGACTACCGAACGCCCGACCCACTGAACCCCCGATCGCTTTAAGGAGGGTCAACATCATGGGTGCCCAGGTCTTCCGCGACTTCCAGAAGATCTACCCGGTGATCACGCGGGGCAAGGGAGTCTTTCTCTACGACCAGGCGGGGCGTGAGTACCTCGACGCCGTCGGGGGGATCGCCGTGGTGAACGTGGGGCACGCCGTCCCCGAGATCATCGCGGCCATGACCGAGCAGGCCCAGCGGGTGGCCTTCGTCCACGGCGGATCCTTCGCCAACGAGGCGGCCGTGGCGCTCTGCGAAGAGCTGGCCACCTGGACGCCCCCCGGCCTCCGCCACGTTCTGCTACTCTCGGGAGGATCCGAGGCGACCGAGACCGCCATGAAGCTGGCGCGCCAGTACCACCTGGAGCGCGGACGGGCCACCAAGTACCGCGTGATCTCCCGTTGGATCAGCTATCACGGCAACACCATCGGCGCCCTGTCCATGTCGGGCCGGACCGCCTGGCGCGGCGAGTTCGTGCCGTACCTGCAGCACTTCCCCAAGATCCATCCCCCCTACTGCTACCGGTGCCCGTACGGCAAGACCTACCCGAGCTGCCAGATGGCGTGCGCCGACGACCTGGAGCGGGTGATCACGCTGGAGGGGCCGGACAGCATCGCCGCCTTTATCGCCGAGCCGGTGATCGGGACCTCGGCGACGGGCGTCACGCCGCCCCCCGAGTACTATCCCCGGATCCGGCAGATCTGCGACAAGTACGACGTCCTGTTCATCGCCGACGAGGTGATCACGGGCGTCGGGCGCACTGGGAAGAACTTCGGGATCGAGCACTGGGGGGTCATCCCCGACATGATCACGACTGCCAAGGCCCTGAGCAGCGGCTATTCGCCCCTGGCGGCCGTGATCCTGCATGACAAGGTGTACGATGCCATGGCCAAGGGCTCGGCCCGGACCACTCAGGGCTTCACCTACTCGGGTCATCCCCTGAGCGCGGCCGTGGGGCTGGCGGTACTCCGCTATCTCAAGGCGCACAATTTGGTGGCCAATGCCGCGCGGATCGGGCGCCTGCTCCTGGAGCGGCTCACGACCCTGAAGAAATACCCCATCGTAGGCGACGCGCGCGGGACCGGCCTGATCTTGGGCGTGGAGTTCGTCGCCGACCAGGCCACCAAGCGGCCGTTCCCGCCCAGCGCCGGGGTCACGCGGCGGATCGTAGAGGCCATGCTGGGGGAAGGGGTGGTGGTGGTGCCCGGGATGAGCGGCATGATCGACGGCGTGGCCGGGGATCACATTCAGATCAGCCCGCCCTACATCTTCACTGAGGCCAACGTGGAGCAGCTCGTGGCCACCCTGGAGAAGGCCATCCAGCGGGTGATGCGGGAAGTCGGCACGGCCCGGGGGTAGGGGTGACCGCGCCCAGAGATCCGTGAGGCGAGAGGGGGTGACCTAATGACGAAATGGAGGTGGTGCTCATGACACCCCAAAGTGACGCGCGCTTCGCCACCGAGGAGGCCCTGCGCCACATCATGCTCGATTACATGCAGATGACGGAGTTCGTGAAGGAGCCGTTCATCGTGGCGCGGGCCGACGGCATCCGCTTCTGGGACGTCCACGGCAAGGAGTACCTGGACGGGTTGGCGGGGGTGTACGTCGTGAATGTCGGCTACGGGAACCCCCGGATGCTGGAGGCGGTGCGCCGGCAACTGGAAACCCTGCCCTTCAACCCCCCCATGCACGGGACGAATCCCCGGGCCGTGGAACTGGCCGGCCTCCTGGCCGAGGTGGCCCCGGGTGACCTCAGCACCGCCCGCCTGGTGGACAGTGGCTCCGAGGCCACCGAGGCGGCCTTCAAGATGGCCCGGCAGTACCACCGGCAGACGGGCAACCCCGGGAAGTACAAGATCCTCTCCCGGTATCTCTCCTACCACGGGGCCACCGGAAGCGCCATGAGTGCCGGGGGCGTGGGCTACCGCAAGACCCTGTACGAGCCGGCGGCCGTCGGCTTCCTCCACGCCTACCCCCCGTACTGCTACCGCTGTCCCTATGAGAAGACCTATCCGAGCTGCGAGGTGTTCTGCGCCCGGACGATCCGGACCATGATCGAGTGGGAGGACCCGCGTTCCATCGCGGCGATCATCGTGGAGCCGATCAGCAACACGGGCGGGATCATCACCCCGCCCATGGAATACCTGAAGATCCTCCGGCAGCTCTGCGACGAGTTCAACATCCTCCTCATCTTCGACGAGATCATCACCGGTTTCGGGCGGACCGGGGCCCTCTTCGCCGCCAACACCTTCGACGTGGTCCCGGACATCCTCTGCTGCGGCAAGGGGATGAGCAGCGGCTACGCCCCACTCGCGGCCGCCCTGGTGCGCAAGCATGTCGCTAATGCCTTCTGGGGGGCGCCCGGGACCGAGTTCGCCCACGGCCACACCTATGCGGGGAATCCGGTCTCCAGCGCGGCTGGCCTGGCCAGCATCCGGGAGATCCTGGAGCGGAAGCTTCCCGAGAACGCCAAGCGGGTGGGGGCGCACCTCGTGAAGCGCCTGGAGGGCCTGCGCGCCTTCGGGATCATCGGCGATATCCGGGGCAAGGGGCTCCTCATCGGGGTGGAGTTCGTGAAAGACCCCTGCACCAAGGAACAGTTCCCGAAGGGGGTCAACATCGGCCTCCGTATCGGCAAGCAGGCCCTGCGCAACGGCCTCCTGCTCCGCTACGACCCCCACTGGCTCGCCTTCGGGCCCCCGCTCATCGTGACGGAGCAGGACATCGACCAGATGGTGGCCATCCTGGGACAGAGCATCCGGGAAGTGCTGCGGGAACTATAGCTCCTTTTCAACGGATCGAGGGTCTGCTTGACAAGGAGGAAATAGATGCCGGTGAATCGAGAACGTGCCCTGGCCATCATGCGGGAACACCGTCTCGACGCCATCGTCACGATGACGCCGGAGAACATGACCTACCTGACGGACTTCCCCATGCTGCACGGTTGCCTGGCGGAAACCAAGGTGTACGTCGTCTATCCGGCGGCGGCCGATCAGAAGCCGAGCATGGTGATCCCGCGGAACTCGGTGGACATGCTGACGTCGTCCTCTGCGACGGTGGACGACATCTGGCTTCACGGGAACTTCTTCCTGTTCGAGTTCGAGGGCATGGACCCGAAGACCTTGACCGAGGACGAGCGACGCCTGCACGCGGCGCTCCGTAGCCCGCACACTCCCTCCGATCTGGACGCGTTGCGGGCCTGCCTCAAGGCCAAAGGTTTGGAGGCCGCGCGCATCGGTTTCGACGAGAAGTCGCTCCAGAGTCCGGAGGTCTTCGACCAGATCGAGGGCTTGCTTCCCAAGGCCAAGATGGTGCCCGCCTACAAGATCCTGCGGAAGATCCGGATGGTGAAGACAGCGGAGGAATTGCGGCGGATGCGCGTGGCGGCCGCGGCCAACCAGGCGGGCGCGGCGGCGGTATTCGATGCGGCCAAGGTCGGCGTACGGGAGCTGGACATGGCGGTCGCGTACTACGAGGCGATCCGGAAGGCTGGAGCTTTACCGCACCACCTATGCATCAACTGCGGGAGGCGGGCAGGCTTCCCCAACGGAGAGCCCTCCGACTATCGCCTGCAGGCGGGGGACGTCATCCGGTTCGACGCCGATTGCGTCCATCACTATTACTTCAATGACATCGCTCGGAATGCCGTGGTTGGCTCACCGAGCCCCAAGCTGAAGACCTATCACAGGGCGGTCGTAGCCGGTCTCGAGGCCGCCGCCTCCGCCATGCGGCCCGGCGCGAAGGCTTCGGACGTCTTCCGGGTCTCGGTGGACGCAGCGCGGAAGGCCGGCATCCCCCACTTCGACCGGCACCACGTGGGGCACGCCATCGGCGTTGTCTGCTACGACGACCCGCTCATCGGTCCGAATGACCACACGGTCCTGGAAGAGGGGATGGTCATCAACATCGAGACCCCCTATTACGAAGTCGGGTTCGGCGGCGCCCACGTGGAGAACACCTTCCTGATCACGAAGACTGGCTGCGAGGCGCTGCAGACAATGTCCCTGGACTTGCAGCCGGTCGGCTGAACCCTGCAGGGAGAACTGACGACACTGAAGCGAAGACTTGGTGTGATGAGTTGGCCCGAGGGACCGCGACAAGGAGGAGTCGTCATGAAACGATCAAGGTGGGCAAGAATGCGGAACGTGGCGTGGGTCCTCGTGCTGGCGAGTGCCTTCCTGCTGGGCCTTGCCGCAACGGGGGAGGCGGCGGCTAAGCAGGTGTTGAAGCTGGGGACGATTCTCCCGACCGACAACATCCTCACGGAGAACGCCCAGGAGTTCGCCAAGAAGGTGAACGAGCGGAGCAAGGGAGAGGTCGAGGTCGTCGTGTACCCGAACTCCCAACTGGGGAACGAACGGGACCTGATGGAGGGGCTGCAGCTCGGAACCGTGCAGATGGCTGAGGTGTCGGGCGGGGTCATGAGCACCTTCGCGCCGGAGGCCGGGGTTTTCAGCCTGCCCTTCGTCTTCAACGGGTGGGACCACCTGGACAAGGTGCTGAAAAATCCGGTCGCCGACCGCCTGGGCGAGATCGTCCTGAAGAAGACGGGCATCCGAACCCTGGGCTGGATGGAGCAGGGCTTCCGGGTCACGCTGACCGTGAAGAAGCCGATCAACAGCTTGAAGGACTTCGAGGGGCTCAAGATCCGCGTGCCCGAGGACAAGGTGCTCATCCGCACCTTCCAACTGGTGAAGGCCGCTCCGACGGTGATCCCGTGGGGCGAGGTCTACACCTCACTGCAGACCGGGGTCGTCGAGGGCATGGAGTCCACGACGCCCGCCATGTACACCATGAAGTTCTACGAGGTGGCCAACTACATCGCGGAGACGAACCACCAGCACTCGGTGGTAGGCTTCCTCATCAGTGACAAGGTCTTTCAGTCGCTCTCCAGGGCCGCGCAGGATATCATCGTGCAGGCCGCCCGGGAGACCCTGGAGAGCAACTACCGGGATGCCCGGGGAACGGCGCAAAAATCCCTCGAGCTGCTGCGGGCCAAGGTCAAGCAAAGCACGACCCCGGACCTGAAGCCGTTCCAAGAGGCGGTGCAGCCCGTGTACAAGGAGTTCGCCGACCAGACCGGGACGGCTGACTTGATCCGCCAGGTGCAGGCGGTGCGGTGATGGCCGAGGCGGGACAGCGGCTGCAAAGGGGCGACGTGGGTTGGTGGTTCGATCGGATCATTGAGGGCGTCGTGATCAGTGCCTTCCTGGTATTTGTGGCGCTAACCTTCGGCCAAGTGGTCCTTCGCTACGGGTTCGGGCGGCCCCTCACCTGGTCTGAGGAGGTCTCGCGTTACCTCTTTGTGTGGGTGGTCTTTGTGGGGTCGGGAGTCGCGGCCAGGTATCAGGGCCACATCGCCCTGGACTTCCTGGTCAACCGGTTCCCGCCCCGCCCCCGCCACGGCGTGGCGATGGTCATGGGGGTATTAAGCCTGGCCATGCTGCTCCTCGTGTTCGTTTGGTACGGATGGGCGCTGACCCAAGTCTCTATGCGTCAAGAATCGCCCGCGACCGGTGTGCCGGTGGGCTATGCCACGCTGGCAATCCCTGTGGGGGGCCTGCTCACGGCCCTCAACACCGTTCGGGCAGTCCGGGAGCATCGCTCCAGCGAGATCGGCCTGTGACTCTCAGCCTGTTGGTCGGTGGGTTCCTGCTATTCAGTTGCCTGGGGATGCCAGTGGCGTACTCCATTGGCGTTACCAGCGTACTCTTGCTCTTGCTGGATGGGACGGTCCCACTGGTACTCGCCCCCCAACGAATGTTCGTGGTGGTGAACTCCTTCTCACTGATGGCGATCCCCTTTTTCCTCCTGGCTGGGGAGTTCATGAACACCGGTGGGATCACTCGTCGTCTGGTAAACTTTTCCGATACATTAGTCGGGCACATCCGCGGCGGTTTGGCCCATGTATGTGTGGTGAGCAACATGTTCATGGCCGGCATCTCCGGATCATCCGCGGCGGACGCCTCGGCTATCGGAGGGATGCTGATCCCGGCGATGATCCGGAAGGGGTATGACCGGAACTTCAGCGTGGCCATCAACTGCTCGGCCGCCTGTCTCGGGCCCATCATTCCGCCCAGCATCATCATGATCATCTATGGCTCCCTCACCGGTGTGTCGATTGGCGCGCTGTTCCTCGGGGGAGTGGTGCCCGGGATCCTGATCGGCGGAGGGTTGATGGTCGTGAGCTACGTGCTGAGCCTCAAAGGCCAGCTCATGCCAGCACCACGGGTCTCGGCGACCTGGCGCGAGGTATGGCAGACGTTTCGTGAGGCCAGTTTGGCCCTCCTTCTGCCAGTCATCATCCTGGGCGGTATCCTCTCCGGGGTATTCACCGCGACGGAGGCGGGGGCGGTGGCAGCGGTGGTGAGCCTGGTGCTTGGGGTATTCGTTTACCGGGAGATTGCGCCCCGGGACATCCCTCGCGTAGTGGTGCGCGCGGCCTCTTCCACGGCAGTGGTTCTCCTGCTGGCGGCCACGGCCGCCATCTTCGGTTGGATTCTGGCCAAGGAGCGGTTCGGCGACCTCGCCCTCGGGGCCATGCAGCGGATCACGACCAGCACGATGGGGATCATGTTTCTGGTTCTGATCCTTCTCCTGATCGTCGGCTGCTTCGTCGATACGATTGCCTCCACAATCATTCTCATCCCTGTGTTGCATCCTATGGCGGTCAAGTTGGGATTCGACCCGGTCTACTTCGGGGTCATCGCAACCATCCTGATTGTCCTGGGGGGTCTCACACCTCCGGTGGCCCCGCTCTTGTACATTGCCAGCACCATCGCCCACAGCCCATCGCTGGATGCCTTGCCGTTGGTGCTGATCCTCATGGCAGTGATGGTCGTGGTCATCGTGGTACTGATCTTTGTGCCGCCGCTGATCACCTTCCTTCCCCATCTGTTCTTCAAGTGAGGCGCCTGTCGTGCTTTTGAACCGAGACCGAGCGGAAGGCATCATGCGAGAGCGGGGCCTGGATGCCTTGATCGCCACCACTCCCGAGAATGTCATTTACGTCAGCAACGACGATTCCGACCGCCTGTTCCTGTTCATCAACATGCAGGTGGCGGCCCTGTTGCCCCGCGATGGGCTCCAGCCCTGCCTGATCGTTCCTGGGACAGAGTTGCCCTATCTGGCCGGAGAGCCGTCCTGGATCCAGGACATCCGGGCCTTCGGGACGTTCTTCGTGTCGCAAGGAGATGAGCGGCCGCTCAACGAGCTGGAGCAGCGCCTCCTCACTCTCATGAACAGACCGCGGGCGGGAAGCCTGGTAGAGGCCATCGCCGGCGCGGTCCGGGATCGGGGGCTGGATGGGGGAACGTTGGGGCTGGACGAGATGAACGTGCCTCCCCGGACGATGGAGGCGCTGCGCGTGGCCCTTCCCCGGGTCCGGTTCATGGAGGCATTCGACACGTTCCGGGAGATCCGGATGGTGAAGACCCCCGACGAGATCGCGCGTCTGCGCCGATCCTCGGACATCAACCAGGCCGGCCTGCAGGCCATCATTCGGGTTGCCGGCAAGGGCGTGACCGATGCGGAACTGAGGTACGTCTACTTCCGGGCTGTCACCGAGGCGGGTGCGGTTCCGCGGATGTGGGGGAGTAGTGCCGGACCTCGAAGCAGTTGCTTCTTCTCGGTAGGTCGCGAGCCGCTCGAGCCAGGGGATCTGATCCGCCTGGACATTGGCTGCCGCTACCTGCATTACTTTGCGGACACGTCCCGAACACTGGTCGTGGGTGAGCCGACGCATTCCCAGCGGCAGGCATATTCCGCCATCCGTGCGGGGGTCCAGGCGGCCTGTGACCGGATTCGTCCTGGCACTACGGCCTGCGAACTCTTCGATGTGTGCATGGCCACCATTCGGGCGAACGGCCTGCCCAACTTCGAGCGCCACCACTGCGGTCATTCCATCGGGTTGGAAATGTACGAGCCCCCCATGGTTGTGGGCGGCGGCCGGAATTCCGACATCTTCGCAAAAGGTCCGGACCGACCCCTGGAGCCGGGCATGTTGGTGAACATCGAGGCCCCGCTGTATCATCTGGGCTTTGGAGGGATGAATGTGGAGGATACCCTGCTTGTGACACCTACAGGAGCCGAATGGCTCACGACCTTGGATCGCGAGATGTATGTGGTGTGACGTCTGGGCGCGACCGACGGTTCAGCGCAAAGGAGACGCGATTCCATGAACAGCCACGGGATGCACGAGACGGGGGACGAGCCGTACTTCTACAGCAACTACACCTGGAAGGAACTCCGGGATCTCCCCGCCCAGAAGCGGGTCGTCCTGCTCCCCGTGGGTACGACCGAGGATCACGGGCATCATCTCCCGCTGGACACGGATAACTTCTTGGTCTGGTCGGTGTGCGTGGAGACGGCCAAGCGGGCGCCGGAGGAGGTGCTGGTGATGCCCCTGATCCCCTACGGCTACAATCTGCACCACGTGGACTTCCCCGGGACTATCTGCGTCAGCGCGGAACATTTCATCAACTTCGTGGCTGACGTCTGCAAGAGCATCGCCTACCACGGCTTCAAGCGCATCCTGATCGTGGACGGCCACGGCAGCAACGTGCCTCTGCTTGACGTTGCGGCCCGGCGCGTGATCTTGGAGACAGACGCCCTCTGCGGCTCCTTCATCTACACGAACCTGATCAAGGACGTCTGCCGGCGCATCCGGGAATCGGCGCACCCGGGCGGGATGGCGCACGCCTGCGAGCTGGAAACCTCCCTCTTCCTGTACCTGGCCGAGCGGCGAGTTCGGAAGTCGCAAATCCAGAAGGACATGAACCTCCCTCCGAGCAAGTACATCTTCCTCGACCTGGTGGACGGCCCCCCCATCCAGATGATGGACTGGTGGAGCACCTTCTCGAAGACGGGGGTCGTGGGAGACCCGACGCTGGCCACCAAAGAGAAGGGCAAGCAGATGTTCGAAGCCGTGACGGAGCGGATGGTGGAGCTGGTGCGGGAGTTTCGGGACCGGCCGCGGGCCCCGCGCCAGGACATGCATGCCGAGAAGGTGGTCGGGGACTTCGGCCTGAAGCCGTGATGCGTGAAACGTGAGGGGTGAAAGGTGAGGCGTGAAACGTGAGGCGTGAAACGTGAAGGGAAGGGATTACGGCACACGACGCAAGCGAAGAGCGCAGGACACGAGGAGGAGGCGGTGAAGGCGAAAGAGACGTACCTGTACAACAAGCTCACCTGGCCGGAGATGAACGACGCCATCGAACTGCAGAAGGTGGTGATCCTGCCGACAGGCTCGACGGAGCAGCACGGGCGCCACATGCCGCTGGACGTGGACCTCTTCCTGACGGAATCGGTCTGCCACGAGCTGGGGCGGCGAGCGCCCGACAAGGTCCTGGTGCTTCCCGGCATCCCGTACGGCCTCAACATGCACCACATCGATTTTCCCGGGACCATCCACATCGAGCCTCAGCACTTCATCGACTTCTGCCTGGACGTGACCAAGAGTGTGGCGTACCATGGCTTCAAGCGGATTGCCCTGGTGAACGGCCACGGGTCCAACCAGCCCATGGTTGACCTCATTGCGCGGCGGACGCTCCTGGAGACACCGTCTATCTGCTGCGCCTTTGGCTACTTCGCGATGGGGCGGGCCGAGTATGAGAAGCTGCTGGAGAGCACCGTCCACGCCCACGCCGACGAGATGGAGACGTCGCTCTACCTGCACTTTGCAAAGGAGCGTGTCCAACTGGACAAGGCGGTGTTCGGCAACGACCGCATCGGGGAGTACATGAGCTCAGACTCCACCAAGGTGGTCCGGTTCAACGACTTCTGGGGCCGCTGGACGAAGACGGGCGTCCACGGCGACCCCAGCAAGGCAAGCGCCGAGAAGGGCAAGCAGATCGTGGAGATCATCATGAAGCACATGCTGGCCTGGCTCGAGGAGTACCGGACCTGGCCCATCGAGCCGCGCTCGGACCAGCACCGGCTGCCGGCGCAGAAAGACATCCGCTGGTAGCCGGACCGTTCAGGCGCAACCACTTTCAGCGAAGGAGGACCGATCATGAAGCGGAGTAAGTGGATGGCATGGGGGATCTTGGGATTTGTGCTGGTCCTCGGAATGGCGGTCCCGGCGCCCGCGGGCACGGTCCTGAAGATCGCCGCCGACGGGGACATCTCCGACGTCGATCTCCACATGACGACCCACTATCTGAACCGGGTCGTCTTGCTCAACGTCTACGACATGCTGTTTGTCTTGGGTGAAGACATGGGGCCCAGGCCATCCCTGGTGGACAAGTACACCGTGAGTCCGGACGGCCTGGTCTACACCCTGACGCTGCGCCGCGGCGTGAAGTTCCACAGCGGCAAGACCCTGGATGCCAAGGACGTGGTGTATTCCATCACCAAGATGCAAAGCAAGGGACCGCGGTCCGGCCAGTTCAAAACGCTCATTAAGTCCGTCGAGGCCGCCGATCCGCTGACGGTGAAGTTTACGCTCAGCGAAGTGAATGCCGGCTTCATCGCCACGCTGGCAAATCCCATCGCCCCGGCGGTGATGTATCCGGACGGCGAGGCCGAGCGGCAGGGCGGCACGATCACCAAGCCGGTTGGCACCGGCCCATTCGAGTTCGTGGAGTGGAAGAAGGATAGCGTCATCCGGCTGAAGAAGTTCGCCGGCTACACCGTGGACGACCGCCCCACCTCCGGGTTCACCGGGAAGCGGCTGGCGCTGGTGGACCAGGTGGACTTCATCCCCATCCGGGACTCTTCGGTCCGGGCGGCGGCGCTGGAGCGGGGCGACGTGGACGTGGCCCTCGCCCTCACGCAGCAGGACGTGGAGCGGTACAAGGGAAAGCCGGATCTCACCGTCGCCGCCATACCTGGGATTTCCTTCTCGGACCTCCGTTTTGGGTTCAAGAAGGGCATCTTCATGAATAACCAGAAGCTTCGCCAGGCGGTGGCGTATGCCATCGACAAGGAAGAGATAGTCAAGGGGGTGACCTTCGGTCTGGGTAAGCCGGCGCCGGCCGGCATCCCCGTCGGGACGCCCTACTTCGGCGCGGTGCACGCCAACGATCCGTTTGCCAAGCCCAATCCCGAGAAGGCCAAGCAGCTCCTGAGGGAAGCCGGCTACAAGGGCGAGGAGATCATCCTGGACGCGCACCTGCAGCCCAGCATCTACCCGGACATCGCCGTGGTGCTCCAGTCGCAGTTCCAGGCCGTTGGGATGAATGTCCGCGTGCGCACGCTGGAGTCGGCGGCCCTGCAAAAAACATGGGACGGAGGCGAGTTCGCCTTCTTCCTCTCGGGCCTCAGCCCGCGCCCGGATGCCGAAATCTACTACTGCCAATTCTGGGAGAGCACCAGCACCTCGACCGGGTACAAGAATTCCGAGTACGACCGGTTGTGCCGGGCCGCGCGGACGACCATGAAGCATGAGGATCGGACCAAGGTCTTCGCCGACCTGGAGAACCTGCTCCGCACCGATGTGCCGTGGGTTCCGATCATGTACCACCCGCAGGTGGAAGGCTGGCGCAGCACGGTGAAGGGTTGGCAGCACTGGTCTGCGGGGTATGCCCGCGCGTGGAACGTGACTGTGGCGAAGTGAGCGCCGAGCGCCGTGCACCGAGCGCCTAGAACCGAGAGTTGAGAGCCGAGGGCCCCTCATCCCGGCCCTCTCCCGGGTACCCCACCCAGAGGGTGCCCGGTGCGGAGAGGGTTGGGTGAGGGGGATCAGCCCAGGGATAGCGATGCCACCGCTTGTCCGACAGATCCTGGCCCGCCTGATCGCCTTGATCCCCATGCTCTTCGCGCTCTCCATCGCCTCGTTCGCTCTGGTTCACGTCATCCCAGGCGATCCCGCCCTGGTGATGCTCGGGGGGGAGGGAACGCCGCAGCAGGTGGCAGAACTCAGGAAGCAGCTCGGGCTTGATCGGCCGCTGCCGATCCGCTACTGGGAGTGGCTCACGCGGGTGGCGCGCGGCGACCTCGGCGAGTCCCTGTACAACCGCACGCGGGTCGTGGACGAGCTCATCTGGCGGTTTCCCACCACGCTGACCCTGGTCTGCCTGTCCCTGCTGATTTCCGTCGTGATCGGGGTTCCAGCGGGGCTCCTCTCAGCGGTCTTCCGGAACTCGTGGGTGGACCACGCGGCTCGCCTGCTCACCCTGGTCAGCCTCTCGATGCCCAGCTTCTGGCTGGGCCTCATGCTGATCATCCTCTTCTCGCTGAAGCTGAACCTCCTGCCCATTGTGGGGTACACCTCTGTCGTCACCGACCCGTGGAGCGGGCTGCGGTTCCTGATCCTGCCGAGCTGTGCCCTGGGCACATATCTCACGGCTCTCCTGGCGCGGCTGGTCCGGAGCAGTGTCCTCGAAGTCCTGGGGCAGGATTATGTCCGGACGGCGCGGGCCAAGGGACTGCACGAGCGGGTTGTCCTGTTCCGCCACGCCCTCCGAAACGCGCTCATTCCCGCCGTGACCGTGCTGGGAATCAACTTGGGGATCCTCCTCGGCGGTAGCGCCGTGATCGAGACCATGTTCGTGCTCCCAGGGGTGGGGCAGCTCGTCATCACGGCCCTCTACAACCGGGACCTCCCCGTGATCCAGGGGCTGATCCTGTACATCTCGGTGCTGTACGTTCTGATCAATCTGGCCGTGGACCTTCTGTACACGTACCTGGACCCGCGGCTCCGCCTGGGGTGAGCCGGGGTATCGGAATCGCGAAAAGCGCTATGACTGAGGCCGTCTCCTCGACAGATTCGACCCGGGTTCCGCCGCCGCCCGCCCGGCAGAAGCGGCTTGGGCGCATGTGGCGGCAACTCCGGCGGAACCGACTCTCGCTCCTGGGGAGTCTCATCGTGGTGAGCCTGGTGCTCATCGCGCTGACGGCGCCGTTCCTCGGCCTGGTGAGCCCGGTCAAGCTGAACATCCCCCGGCGATTTCTGCCGCCGGGTCCAGCGCACTGGTTCGGGACCGACCAGCTCGGCCGAGACGTGTTCAGCCGGGTAGTCTTCGGGGCGCGCGTGAGCCTCATGACCTCGGCCCTCACCATGCTGGCGGCCGGCCTGACGGGGGTTTCGCTCGGCATCGTGGCAGGCGTGAGCACGGCCCGGATCTCCGGCATCATGATGCGATTGATGGACCTGCTGATGTCCTTCCCTCCGCTGCTGCTCGCGGTGGCCGTGGCGGCCGCCCTGGGAACGGGAACGCGCAGCATCATCATCGCGCTCAGCGTGGTGTACCTGCCGCGCATCGTGCGCGTCACCCGCGGCATCGCGCTCACCGTCGTCGCCCAGGAGTACATCGTGGCCGCCCAGGCGCTTGGGAGCCCCCGCTGGCGCCTGGTCCTCCGGACCGTTCTCCCCAACTGCCTCTCCGTCGTCGTGGTGCAGCTCAGTCTGTATTTCGCCGAGGTGCTGCTCGCCGAGGCGGCCCTGTCATTCCTCGGGCTAGGAGAGCCTCCGCCCACGCCGACCTGGGGCAACATTCTGCACGATTCCCAGAAATACATCCGGAACGCTCCCTGGATCGCCGTCTTCCCCGGCTGCGCCATCGCCCTGTCGGTCTTGGGGTTGAACCTGTTCGGGGATGCCGTCCGGGACGCCATGGACCCCCGCCTGCGGACGTAGTCGGTCTTGCCTCTTGTGGTGCCTTCCGGGTCTCCTCTGGAAGCCTACTCATTTGCCTCTTGCGGTGAATAACGGATCCAAGATGTGAGCACCCCGAGGTTGGTAGCACGGGAAAGACCCCAGCGTCTTGAGGCGATGCCCGCTCCTCAATTCCAGATGGTTCCGCGTGCGTCGTGCCGACGGATCCGTCTCGGCCGAGGGAGGCCACCTTTCGCCGTCGCCCTGACGGATCTGGGAATCGGCCAGGAAAATTTCCGGACAGAGAAAGGTTTCGACTTGACAGGCAAGCGGGACTAATGGTACTGGTGTCTAGACAGCTAGACCGATTTGGATCAGGCAACCTGGACCTATGTCAGCGGAAACGCGGCTGGGGCATCAGCGGGTTAGCCGTTCCTAGGAGTCATCATGAATGGTCACCTCAGGGCGCGACTTCCACGGTACGTCCGCGTTGCGGAAGCCCTGCGGGATCGACTGATCACTTCCTCTCAAGGCTCACCGTTTCAACTGCCTTCCGAGACGAAACTCGCAGAGAAGTTCAATGTTAGCCGGGAAACACTTCGGAGGGGGCTGGCCTTACTGCGCGAGGAGGGCCTAGTCTATTCGATGACGGGTCGCGGTACATTCGTGAGTCACGGCAGCAAACCCGTCGGTGTCCGGATCACCCAACCCATTCGAGAACCCTACGTTGCCGGCCGACCCAGCAAGCCAACTGTCCTGTCTCAAGGATTCGTGTCGGCACCGCGTCAGGTCGCGCAGGCCTTGGGCGTTCCGGCGAGCAGCACCGTCTACCTCTTCGTGATCCTTCGGACCATCAAAGGACGGCCCTTCCGACTGTGCCGAGTCTACCTGCCAGAGGACGTGGCCCGGAAGCTCGACCTTGAGATGCCACTGCGGCTAACGGTCTCCGAGAAGCTGGAGAGCGAGGGGGGGCTGCGGCTGATCCGTGCGCATCAGGACATTGTGGCGGACAGGATTCCCAAGGATGCAGCGAGGGTTCTGAAGCTGCCCCCAGGCACCCCGGTCTTGCGGTTTCGGCGCACGTATTATCAGGACATGGGCCGTGCGGTGGAGTGCGCGGAGGAATACCAGAACTCGGAGGCGTTTCCCTATGAGGAGACGCTGATCCGTTCTCCTCGATAGATGACGGCTTTCCACGTCCGACGAGGATGCTGGAATCTGGAAAGGGGGTGGGATTCTGAGAGCCAGGCTTGGCCGTTTCCGGCGGACGGTTGACTTGGCGGCGGGGGGACCACGCCGGGTTTCCCCCACGGAGATGGATTTGGTCAAGACGCCTGATCGTGTGCCAGGAGGAGTAGCCATGAGACGCCTTGGAATTCTTACGATCAGCCTGTTTGCGCTGCTGATTGCAGCCTTCGTGGCCCCTGAGGCCTTCGGCCAGCAGCCGCGGCCTGGGGGTACCTTGACAGTCATCACGCCCTCCGATATCTCGACCTTGGATCCGCACCTCGGCCACGGGTTCTCCATCCGGGTCTACGCCCACATCTTTGAGCCACTCTTCCGGAAGGACGAGAAGGGGGTCCTCCATGGCAACCTAGCGGAATCCTGGCGCTTCCTCGACCCGAAGCGTCTGCAAATCACTCTGCGAAAGGGTGTGAAGTTCCACAGCGGGGCCGAGCTGACCGCCGAGGACGTCAAGTTTACCTATGAGCGGCAGCTCAACCCGAAAGACCGCGGCGTGGACTCACAGGTCATCAGCATGATCAAGACGCCGATCACTGTAGTCGACCGCTACACATTGATTATCGAGACGCACGAACCCAACGCGGCGCTCGTTGACACCCTGGCGAATTCCCTGGCGACGCTGATCCAGGACTCCGCTGAGGTCAAGAAGTGGGGCAAGGAGTTCACTCTGCACCCCTCCGGCACTGGGCCGTTCAAGTTCGTGGAATGGGTGCGGGGGCAGTACATCAAGCTGGCCAAGAATCCCGACTATTGGGGCGGGGCGCCGTACCTCGATTTCCTGGTGTTCAAGGTGATCCCGGAGGAAGCAACCCGTGTCATGGCGCTGGAGAGCGGCGAGGCGGATGTCCTCTTCGAGACGCCGCCCAGTGGGATCAAGCCGTTACGCGCCAACCCAAGGATCAAGATGTTCAGGGTGCCGGCCCTTCGGGATGTGATGGTTCAATTCAACGCGCGGAAGGCCCCCACTGATGACGTCCGCTTCCGCCGGGCGCTGGCCCAGGCCATCGACGTCAAGAGCATCGTGGAAGAGATCGTGACCCCGGACTTGGGGATACTCTCCACGGGAACGTTCCCTCCGACCTTGTTCGGAAGCTGCGATGTCGGCATGCCGGTCTACAACCCCGAGAAGGCCAAGCAGGGGTTTGCCGACCTCGGATACCGGCCAGGGAGGGGCGGGATTCTCGAGAAGGACGGGCGACCGCTGGAACTCACTCTGGTCGTCAACCCGGCGCGCGACCCGCGGAACGGGGAGGTGTCCGAGGCCATCCAGGCCCAACTGCGGGCCTTCGGCGTCGATCTGAAGGTGCGGGCCTACGAGTTCGCCACCTACATGCGGATCCTGGCGGGCGCAGAGGGGGACTATAACCTGATATTCCACGGCTACGGCACCCCCTCGGGGGATGCCGACATGAAGGCGAGCTTCTTCCTGAGCGATTTCCTGCCACCCGCCGGGCAGAACAGCCCGAGGTTCGGCAGCCCGGAACTGGATAAGGTCATCCTGGATGCCAGGAAGGAGATGAATCGGGAAAAACGAAAGGAACTCTACTGCCAGTTCGGCCGGATCTACCGGGACCAGGCTGTGGGGTTGGCTCTCTACCACATGCATCGGAACACGAGCATGTGGGACTACGTCCATGACATGCTCCTCCACCCTGACGAATGGCACTCACACGTCTACCGGAAGGTATGGCTTGGCCCAAAGCGGTGACCCGCAGGGCCGAGACGACCTGATTGTCGCTGAACCCTCCGGGCCGGCGAGCCGCCCCGGCGCGTGTGACGGTGTGACTCGCCGGCCTTGACGGACCAAGGACACGTTGTGACCGATGGGAGGAGAGGGTCACGGGAAAGCAAACGCAAGCGCGAGGCGGCGGGTCCCCGGATGATGGAGAGGACCCGACCCGGGTGCGGGAATGGTAGGCTATATTTTTTTTCGGATCCTGGGCATGATCCTCCTGCTGCTGGGGATCACCTTTATTGTTGTCTGTATGATGTACCTGGCCCCTGGCGATGCCACCGTGATGATCCTGCCCAACATCGCCTCGATGGAGCAGATGACTGAGCTACGGAGGGAGTTCGGCCTTGATCAGCCATTGTACGTGCAATACGGGCGCTTCCTCGCGAGAGTCATCCGGGGGGACTTGGGAACATCCTGGATCGATCGGCGGCCGGTCATGTCCCAGGTCCTGGATGCTCTCTTCTACACCATCCGGCTCGCCGCCGCAGCGCTCACTCTCTCGCTCGTCTTCGGGACTATCGGTGGCATCGCGTCAGCGGTGAGGCACCACTCGCCGGTGGACGAAGCCGTCCTGACTGTGACGCTGATCGGCATCTCCACGCCAATCTTCGTGACCGGCCTGCTGTTGATCTATGTGTTCTCCTTCAAACTCGGCTGGTTTCCGACGTCGGGGGTAGGATCGGCGCGACACCTGGTCCTGCCTGCGGTGACGCTCGCAAGCTTCCTTGTTGCGTACATGGCCCGGATGACGCGCTCTTGTATGCTGGAGGTCCTCGGACAGGAGTACATCCGAACCGCGAGGGCCAAGGGGCTGAGGGAAGTGGTTGTCTTGTGCCGCCACGCCCTGAAGAATGCCCTCATCCTCATGGTGACGGTGGTCGGGCTCCAGGTGGGATTGTTGCTGGGGGGCTCGGTGATCACGGAGACCGTCTTCGCATATCCGGGCATCGGGTCGTTAGTGGTATCCGCCATCAGCGCCCGGGACACACCGCTGGTACAGGGCTGCGTGCTGGTGATCTCCACCGGGTTCATCTTGGTGAACCTGATCGTGGACGTCAGCTACGCGTTCATCGACCCGCGCGTCCGACTGGTCTGAGGCGGGTGGAGGCTCTCGTGCCTGGTGATGGGGTAGCCATTCGGCAGAAGGTGGCTGCGATCAAGCAGAAGGGTGAGGATCGCCTGAGGCGCCTGGCTCGGTTCGTTCGTAGGCCCCGGGCTTCTATCGCGATCGCCATCCTCGGTTTCATAGTCCTGGCCGCCGTGACGGCAGGGTGGCTGGCGCCCCATGATCCCATGAAGGCGAACCTTAGCCTGCGCCTCGAAGGACCGAGTCGGGACTACCCCTTCGGCACCGATTGGATCGGCCGGTGCCTCCTGAGCCGGGTCATCCACGGGATTCGCTTGACTCTGATCGTCGGGCTCGGGACGGTGGCCTTGGGCGGAGGCGTGGGAGTCGGGCTCGGCCTCCTGGCCGGCTTCTATGGTCGGACCCTCGAAATGATCATCATGCGGATGACTGATCTCCTCCTGGCATTCCCCTATTTCCTCCTGACCATCGTGTTCGTGGCGGTGCTCGGCCCGAGCCTGGTCAACGCGGTGATCGCCATCTCTTTCTGGACCATGCCTCATTACATCCGACTGGCTCGGGCGGCGGTGCTCTCGGTGAAAGCCCGCGAGTTCGTGGAGGCGGCGAAGGCGCTGGGGCGACCGGACTTTCGGATCCTGATTCACCACGTGTTTCCCAACTCCTTGACTCCTCTCATCGTCCAGTCGTCCATCTTCTGCGCACAAAACATGTTGATGGCAGCAAGCCTCAGCTTCCTGGGCCTGGGGGCCCAGCCGCCCTCCCCCGAGCTAGGCGCGATGCTCGGTACAGGACGCACGTACCTTCGGGCGGCACCTCAGGTGGTTGCCGTTCCGGCTGTAGGCATTTTCCTCGGGGTCCTCGGGTTCAACTTCCTCGGGGACGCTCTCAGGGACTTCTTGGATCCGCGGTTGCGAAGCTGAGCCCAAGCAAACGCGTGTCTCTGGCCAGTTCGCGGGGCTCAATCACCTCACGTCTTCCGCAACAAGCGCCGCGGATGTAGGAGCACGGCGAAGAACATCAAGCAGCAGGCGCGCTTTGCGCCCTGCGAAGAGGCTGACCGGCCTCCGGGCCTCATGATGCCATGAACGGCGGGAGGAGTTGTTATGGCCCTGTCTTCTCTGGGAATCAATGGTAGGGAATTCCCCGACTGGCCTGTCGAGAAGATCTGCGACCTCGCGGTCCAACTCGAGGCGCAATTCGTCGAGTTGGCATTGAGCCGGATTGCCGAGGAGGGGATCGCCAACGTCCAGACCGGGTTCGCGTCGCGGAAGCTGATGCTCCACGTGAATTGCGCGACCTCAGAGTTGGCCAACGCAATGCGAGCCGCGCGCGAGCTCTCATCACCCGTGATCATTGTGTTCGATGATGCCATAGAGCGTGTGGACTTGAGCCGTGCGAAAAGCCTCGAGGCGTTCCGCCGGACCGTGATCGATCTCTTGGAACAGCCCGGCAATGCCGGCATCCGGATCGCCATGGAGAACTCGATCATCCGGATGACCCGGCAGCCTGAAGACCTGATGGCGATCGTCACGGCGGTGAGCCATCCTCGGTTTGGGGTGAACTACGACCCTGACAACTACTACAACGCTGGCGTCGAGGGGTTCCCCTACGCCTACGAACTCGTGCGGCTGCACATCCTCCACATGCATGCGAAGGACTCGGCACGGTGGATCCCTCACATCCACGGGGAAGCAAAGCGGGTGCTCCACCGTGCCGGCGGGAACGTGGTGTGCGTCCCTCTCGGCAGTGGAGCGGTGAATTGGGCAGGCCTGGCCGGCCGGTTGCTGGCCGACGGCTACCGAGGACCCATCTCGCTCGAACCGCACAACCTGCCGGAGGAGATGGCCCCCGGGATGGTGGCGGATGCCGCCTATCTCCGCCGGATCGGGCTGGTGAACTGACGTCGCGAGACGCCATGCAAGCGTTTGGCAAAGGAGACGTTCATGCCGAACATCTCAGCGGAAGTGCAGACCTCGTTTCCCAGCTTAGTCGAGTTCCGTCGAGACCTCCACCGGCATCCCGAGTTGGGGTTCCAAGAAGTGCGGACGGCAGGGCTGATTGCGCGCCGCCTGGAGGAACTCGGCTATACGGTCCGAACGGGGTTTGGCAAGACCGGGGTGGTCGCATTCATGAAAGGAGGGAAGCTCGGGAAGACTGTGCTGCTGCGCGCCGATATCGACGCCTTACCAATCCAGGAGGAGGCAGAGGTCAGTTGGAAGTCACAGACGCCTGGGGTGATGCACGCCTGCGGGCATGACGCCAATACCGCCATCGGGCTCACGGCCGCCGCGATCCTGGCCAAGGAGATGCCCTCCCGACGCGGGAACCTGTGCTTCGTATTCCAGCCCGCCGAGGAGATCCTCAGCGGCGCGGCGGCCATGCTCAAGGATGGAGCCTTCGAGGGAATCCAGGTGGACGCGGCGTTCGCAGTTCACATGCAAAACGACATGCCTGTAGGGACCGTCGGCCTACGCACCGGTCCCGTGATGACCTCGGCAGACCGCCTCGAGTTGACGGTGGTCGGCAAGGGCGGTCACGGGGCCTTCCCCCACCAGGCGAACGATCCCGTCGTGGCGGCCGCCCAGATCATCACCGCGCTGCAGACCGTGGTGAGTCGGGAGACGCCACCCCTCGAGATGTCGGTTCTGAGCATCACCACCTTGAAGGCGGGCACGGCCTTCAACATCATCCCGGACACCGTCGAGATGTCGGGAACCTTCCGGTGCTTCGATGGCGAGCTTCGCGAGAGGCTCATGGCGAGCTTCCGCCGGGTGAGCGAGGGTATTGCTTCGGCCCTCCGCTGTAGCGCGCAGGTCCAGAACCATTGGCTCACCCCCGCCCTTGTCAACGACCCGACTATGACCACCGTGATGCGCGACGTGGCGACGGAGGTTGTGGGAGACCAGCAGGTCATCGAGATGAGCCCGCTCACTGGGTCGGACGATTTGGCGTACGTCTGGCAGAGGTTTCCTGGCTGCTACGCCTTCGTTGGGTCGGCCAAGACCGATGGGTCACCCGTCGCTCCACATCACAACGCGAAGTTTGACATCGATGAATCGGCGATGGCGACCGGCGTGGACCTGCTGGTGCGTGCCACCCGGCGGGTCCTCGGCTCCTAAGTCCGAGCGGCTGGCTCGGCGGACATCAGAATGGAGGACAAGACGATGATGAAACAAGCGGCAATTCAACCGGTGCGGTTCCTGCTGTTGTGGGTCGCAGTGCTCGGGCTCGTCGTGGTGACCGGTGGCCCGATACCGGTGTCCGCTGGCGAGCCGGAGGAGTTGGTGACGACCGTCTTCGGCGGCACCCTGGAGAAGGCCTGGCGGGCAAACGTCATCCAGCCCTTCGAGAAGCAGCACAACGTCCGCGTGCGCGTCGTGACCGGCCTGAGCGTCGAGAATCTGGCCAAGCTCCGGGCCCAGAAGGACAATCCGCAGATCGACGTCTTCATGTTCGACACCCCCATCGCGCTGATCGGGGCGAAGGAGGGGCTGCTGGAGACCTTGGATCCCGAGCGGATCCCCAATCTGCGGGACCTCCACGATTTCGCGATGGACAGCACGCGCCAGCACGTCGCGGTGTACACGGTGAGCGTGTTCCTGGGATACAACACGCAGTACGTGAAGGAGAAGCCCACGTCGTGGGCCGACCTGTGGAAGCCCGAGTACAAGGGGAAGGTGCTGGTGCCCTACATCTCCCAGATCACGGGCGCCTACTTCATTGCCATCCTCGGTCACGCCTTCGGCAAGGGGGTCTTCGACGCCGATACGGCATTCGCACGGCTCAAGTCCCTCCGCCCAAACATCCTGACATTCCCCACCTCGCATGATCAGACCGCACAGTTGATGAATCAGGGCGAGGGCTGGATGCAGCCGTGGTCAAACGATCGGATCGCAACTCAGGTGAAGGCTGGCGCGCCCATCGGGATGGCCATCCCAAAGGAGGGATCGGTCTTCGCCACCGGGGCGATGGGGATCGCCAAGGGGACCAAGCGCAAGGCCCTGGCCGAGAAATATGTGAATTTCACCATCGGCGAGGCGGCCCAGGCGGCCAATGCCGAGTCCATCTTCCTCGCACCCGTGAACAAGAAGGTGCAATTGACGTCGGAGGCGGCCCAGTTCGTCCCCTACGGGGACGTCTTGAAGCGGCTATTCGTTATCGACTGGGACGAGTTCACCAAGCACCGAGACCAGTGGGTGGACCGCTGGAACCGCGAGATCAAGTAGGCGATTCCGATGTCCGCCGCGCCCCGTGGAGGGGCGCGGCGGACGCTTGATTCCAGGGCAAAACATCGCCCGCCCGTTAGCTGCGGGCCGCCATCCCTTGCCTCAGGAGTGCCGTTTAGCCATCATGAGTCATGTCATCCTCCAGAACGTACGCAAGACCTTCGGGCGGACGCTCGCCGTTGACAACTTCAATCTTAAGGTCGAGCAGGGGGAATTTGTTGCCCTCCTCGGGCCCTCGGGGTGCGGGAAGACGACCACACTCCGGATCGTGGCGGGGTTCGAGCGCCCCGACGCGGGCGAGGTGGTCATCCAGGGCAAGGTCGCAACGGATAGGCCGCCGTACAAGCGGGATGTGGGCATTGTCTTCCAGAGCTATGCCCTGTTCCCTCACATGACGGTTCTTGAGAACGTGGCTTATGGCCTTCGGATGCGGAAGGTACCTCGTCCTGAAATTGTCGAGCGGGTCCGGTCCGTCCTCCAGCTTGTGCATCTCGAGGGGTTGGACGACCGGTACCCGCGCCAACTCTCAGGAGGGCAGCAGCAACGCGTCGCTGTTGCCCGAGCTGTCGTTATCCGCCCGTCAGTCCTCCTGTTCGACGAGCCCCTCTCCAATCTCGACGCCCGCCTTCGGCAAGAGATGCGGCGAGAACTCCGCCAGCTCCAACGCTCCCTGCGGATTGCCACGATCTTCGTGACGCACGACCAGGAGGAGGCGCTGAGCATGGCCGACCGGGTGGTCGTCATGAACGCCGGGCGGATCGAGCAGATTGGCACGCCTGAAGGGATCTACCAGACTCCGGCTTCCGCATTCGTGGCGGCCTTCATCGGAGAGTGCAACTTCCTCCATGGGGAGATCACGGCGGTTGAGGATTCTTCAGCCGTCTTCGCCGCCCAGGCCGGCCCAGCCTTCCGTCTCCCGGTCCGGCCCGACTTCCGTCCTGGTACGTACGGCACAGTGGCCATCCGCCCCGAGAATCTTGCGATCCTTTCCGGCGACGAGTCTGTCCCGCCAGGGTTCAACGTCGTTACGGGCACCGTTCAAACGGTCACCTACCTCGGGCCGGTCACCCAGTATCACGTCGCCCTCGACAGGGGGTATTCCTTGCTGATATACGAGCAGGGAGGCTTTGCTCGTCAAGGACGCCGGATCTCAGAGGGAGACCGGGTGCGGGTAGCCTGGCCACCGGAGGCAGGGGCCTTCCAGGGCGACACGGAGAGGGGGATCGGAGCGTGAAGCAAAGGCGCTGGGTCGCTATACTCCTTCTCATCCCCATCCTCTCGGTGCTCCTCGCCTTCTTTGTCTTCCCCGTGAGCATCCTCGCCCGCTTCAGCTTCTACATCGCACGCCCGGGCGGGGAAATGATCCCGGCCTGGGTCCTCCAGAACTACATTCGGTTCCTGTTCGACTGGTTTCACCTCGGTGTCCTCTGGAACACGATTGTGCTGGGCCTCTGGGTCACGGCGGTCTGTCTCGTCTTCGGGTATCCCCTCGCCTACTCGCTGGCGAGAACGCAGTCGCGTCGGATTCGTGGGATCGGTATCACCGTGCTGCTCATCCCACTCATGACCAGCGTGGTTGTCCGCTCTTACGGGTGGATGATCCTCCTGGCCTCCAGCGGTCCCATCAACAAGCTTCTCCTCGGCCTCGGCATCGTAGATCGGCCGCTTCAGCTCCTCTTCAAGCCCCAGGGGGTGGTGATCGCCCTCGCGGAGGTCCTACTGCCGTTCATGGTCCTCTCGGTCATGCCGGTGATCCAGGGGATCGACCCACACCTCGAGGAGGCCTCCCAGAGTCTGGGGGCAGGGCCCATAAAGACTTTTCGCCGGATAGTCCTCCCCTTATCCCTGCCTGGGGTGGCTGCAGGCTCCATTCTGGTGTTCGTGCTGACCATCAGCGCCTTCGCGACACCCCGCCTGGTGGGGGGAACGACGACACAGGTCATGAGCATCTTCATCTACGACCAGGCGCTCAGCCTGTTCAACTGGCCCTTCGGCGGTGCGGTATCAATCCTCCTGCTGCTGGTCGTCCTTCTCTTGACATGGCTGCAGGGGAGGGTGCTCGAAGAGCGGGGCATGGGCGGGGCGGCGTAGCGCGGCGAGGAGCTCAGGCTAATGCGGTGGCGGCTTCCATTCACTGGGATGCTGATTTTCCAGGGCCTCGTTTATCTCTACCTCTTGGCACCCATTCTCATCGTCATCCCTGTGTCCTTCAGCGAAGCGGCATACCTCGTCTTTCCTCCCCGCGGCTTCTCGCTTCGATGGTACGCCAACTTCTTTTCTCTTCGGGAGCTGACCGACGCTCTCGGACTCAGCGCACGCCTAGCCGTGACAGTTACAGTGGCCTCGACCACTATCGGGACGATGGCTTCCTTCGCCCTGGTCCGTTATCGATTCGCTGGCAAAGACGTCCTGCGGACCTTGTTCATGTCACCGATGGTGCTGCCTGGGGTCGTCCTCGGGATTGGCTTCCTCATCTTCTTCAGCCGCACACGTCTGATCTATACTTTCTGGAGCCTGTTCTTCGCCCACTTGGTCGTAACGCTCCCCTACGTCATCCGAACGGTCTCGGCCACGTTACAGGGATTCCCCCGAGTCCTCGAAGAGGCGGCAGCCAGCCTTGGAGCCTCTCCAATCGCCGTGTTCCGAAGCGTGACCCTGCCCCTTGTCAAGCCCGGGGTCATGGCAGGGGCAATCTTCGCCTTCATCGTCTCCTTTGACGAGCTGGTGATTTCCATCTTCCTCACCGGTCCGAGGCTCTCTACCTTACCCGTGCAGATCTACAACTACATTGAGTTCACGAGCGACCCGACGATCGCGGCGATTTCCGTCATCCTCATCTTACTCACCACTGGAGCCGTAGCCCTCCTCGAGCGATTTGTGGGGTTCGGCCGGTTCTAAGGGGGAACATCCCCGCGAAAAAGGGACGGAAGGACAAGCTATGGCGGATCAACACCGCCTGCGACAAATCCTTGCCGGAGCCTTTGCCACCCTAATTAGCCTGAAGCTGTTGCTTCGAGAGGTGTTCTTCGGGATACCTCTCCTGCAACGGCGTTCTTGTACTATCCACAGATTGCGGACTATACGAAATCGGGCGAGCGGAATTGGCGGGCTTGCCAGGTGGCAAGAGCTGACCCCAATCCGAAATTATCAACCGCCAAGGCGCCAAGAACGCCAAGACCGGATAAGCTCCTTGGGTGAGACAAACCAAGCTTCTGAAGGCCCCACGAAGGCGTTTTCGCGTTCTTGGATCGGGAGATC
>Ga0315285_10000735_pt1 | contig 34142 bp, 18 predicted proteins | sample YL17G09_36_MG_FD_203698 | JGI IMG/M metagenome (GOLD analysis project Ga0315285, IMG submission 203698) | Sediment microbial communities from Yellowstone Lake, YNP, Wyoming, USA - YL17G09_36 | ecosystem: Environmental > Aquatic > Freshwater > Lake > Sediment | place: USA: Wyoming | collected...
TCCCATTGTTTGGCAGACACATAAGTTTCCCACACGGCACCCGCCAAGCCTGGATCATTAGAAACTTTGAGATGCGTTGCGTTTTGTGCACTTAATATAAGATCGACCAAATGCTGATTTGTCTTGGCAGCATTGTTATTGATCATTATAGCCAATAGATGTCCAGGTGCTGGTACGATCAAGGGAACTACCATGATTTAGAGATCTCCAAATGTCTTGTGATTCATCAGTTCGCCATCCAAGAATAATTTCACCATTGGTGGTTGCCCATCATTAGTATGTAGCTTCCATGTACATGTAATCAAGTGTTCAGCTTCCTCAAATTTCGAGAAGCCACTTATGTAGCTAAACAAATAATAACCTGCCTGATCTACTGGATCAAATGTTATTGTATTTGTAACCTCGTCCCACTGGAGAGCTCGAATGTTCTGGATTCCACCATATCCATAACCATATCCATCTGACCTGACTCTATTCTGATTTACCTCTTGGAACTTTTCAAATTCTAGAAACAATCTATAAGACTCAAGAAGTGTCCTCCACCTCACCTTTCCTGCTCGCACAAGTGGATCCACTGTTCCGAGCCACTGGTCGATCAGAGTTATCTCGTAGGCGGTAAAGTCATTTATGTTGAATACCGAGTACCAAGTACTTACCATATCTGGTCTCGCTTTTTGTATTGCAGTTATTAAAGAATTGGTGATAGGTATAAAACTCTGTACAATCATCGGGTTATGTTGGAAATCAATGCCTGTATCACCTGGTAAGTACACCAACTGTCCAAGAGGATCACCTACCGCAAAATCTGACCCTGCAGATACCCTAAATACGTCAGTACGAATCGGTAGTGCCTCACCAGTTAGTGGATCAATATATGCACTAGCATACTCGAACCCCAACGCTGGAAATCTAGTTGCGAAATCACCTATTACATAGCCACCAGCAACCCCATCCTCACTATTCCCTCCAATACCGATATCGGCAAGTGCATTTCTTCTTTCAAGTACGTAAACATCCCGATCTTCATCTGTGATAACCGTTTGTGGGATATCTAAGAACAGATGGACATCATGGCCACGCTGGACTAGTTCCAACAACACATTGTCAAACTGTGCGCATCCTCTAATAAATGATAGCTCGGTCTGAATTGTTAGTTTCGCGCCATGTTTTTTGTATATATCTACCAGTGTGCGCAACTTGTTTGCAAGTCCACGTTGTGTTGCTTCAATTGCAAACAATGGGTCATCTGGAATCTGAATGAGTGTCGTAATATTTAGACCCAATCCACTGGGGCCACTAAATATTGGTGTGATTATAAATTCAGTACGATTGGCCTCAAAAATGTCTGACTGGTTGTTAGCATTGAAATCTACAATTGTATAAGCAGGTGAGTAGGGCAATTTAGCTGTGCTTCGTCCCTTCTTCAAGAAAATAATTTCATTACGGGGAATCCAGGTCACATCTGTTGTAACACGGTATAGATTAGAATCTGCATCATGTACCTCAAACACCAGTGAATTTCTTTTGTTCTTATACAGTGTAATTCGATTTGTAAACTCATCAGTACCCATCATATCTAGCAGCTGATGGGTTCGCCCATCATCACCATCCCATAGGGTACCAAGTAAAAAACTGAAGCTACCCTCTTCAACACGGAGATCATTCAAGGCGCTATATGCAACCCACGCATTGTTCTTGGCCTCTAACTCCAGCCCATTGTTGAATCTGCTCGGAACAAACTCGATTGAAGATGTACCATCTGAAAGTGGTGGTGACACAACAGGAGGCAACGGTACCAAGAAATCGCTATCTGTGCCGTTTGTTAGTTTGAACCCATCATTCAGCGCATCAACAACATTGGGAGTTAACCCTGTTAGTGTCCGCACCGCTCTTTCTATAGAAAGTGCAGTTGGACCTAATCTAAATGCTTCTAGTAAAGCCTCAATTGCCTGACGTAGTCTTTCTGTTTCAAAACCGGTAACTGGATATTCTACAGTATAATTTCCTGCGCTTATAATTGGAACAAAATGCAACATATTGCCACTAGGATCGAATCCTGTGATTGTACTGAGAGGCTCTTTATCTGGATCACCAGTCTTGAATATGAGTGCACTTGTTGGATTGTTGGGAGTAAACGATAATTGTACGCTGTTTTGTTTGGTGACCATATCAAATTGCTCAGCCCGTATTACAGTTCCTGTTGTGAGTCCCAACAATGAGGCATAATTATTGATCAACGCGCGTTTACGGGCACCATAATCGTATGTCACAAAATAACTAGTACCAGGGTCAATTAACTGATCACGAGATGTGTAATCAATAGTGTATGTATCATTTCCTGGCAGTGGATCAAATTGTATGCGTTTATTTAGAAGATCAACATCTACAATGTTAATATTCTGTATACTGTTATTGTCCCGTTTTCGATACATGCGTACATTCACATCAGCAGGGAACTTCGTCAGTGTAAGAAAACGAAGATCTTCAACCAGCTTTCTGACCTCTTGTACAGGTGCATCATGAAATGAGGGACTCCAATCAAGCGAATTGGTCCCATAATCGTAATCCACCACTACTACATCCTGTGCCACATTCACCTGATCAACAACAAACTCCTCTTCATCAATATAAATGATGCTGACTACCTGTAATGTTGTGATGTTACCTGTTTCCACACGAGTCAAACGGTGAAAGGTTGTATCTACGTTATAATCAACGCCCTCTTTGTAAACTACCGTGCCCGCTCGATTGGTAACAATAATAGTTGGATATACTAACTTGTCAATTTCCTGTTGCTTCTCTATGAACGGGCGCAACTTGACTAGTGGAGCGTTGCCGTCTGGGCTGAATGAAGTAACCTCGGAAATGTAGTTTTCAGTAAACACTAGGCGATGTTCTGTATCAAGAATACTACTACCTTCGTATAGAAATTCTTCACTGGTACGAAACGTCTTTAATAGTCGATAAAACACGCTATTTTTCTTGATTAAATTCATTCCAGCTGTTGTAAAGGTGATTGTAAGCGTCAATGCTTGATCATCAATTATAACTGAATAGTCAGTACCTTGAGTTAGGGTCTGTTTGGCCCTTCTCAAAATCGTGCTCCCTGTGATTATCTTGATGTTCGATATGTCAGGAGTAATTTCAAAGGTGTACGTGGTTTGAAGGATGTCTACATTGCCTTGTACCAGATACTTATAATCAGTCTGAGCTACAACACTTGTCGCAGAACTGATGGGATGCTCTTTTGCTGGCGTCAACTCTACTGGTAATGTGAGACCCACCGTATCGTGGAACTGACCATTTGAAAGTAGTCGATCTCGCAGTATAGCCTTCTGGTTTGTCAGATCGACCGTTCGTGGAGCCTGTATCCCATTTATTAGTATAGTGGTATTCAAGAACGATGTGACCGTGTATTCTTCACCCGTCGTTTTATTGAAGGCACGAAACACATCACCTATTGGACCATGAGCAACTGACAGTTGTAAAACATTACTGACGGTGGCAACTTCTCCAAATACTTCAATGTGAGCATCAAGAGTCAGTTCCTTTTTGAAATCCACTTGACGACTATAGGTTATATCAAAATGCAGATCCTCTGTTCCAGCTCCAGGAAGGATACCAGCTATCCCAGTTAACAAAATGTTTACTATTCCATTTTGGTAATCTATAGTATAGTCCCGATCACGAATCAGTGCATCAAACTGCCCACCTGGAACTGTGATAACCTCTGACCCGTAAACCAGATTATCGTGCTGTAGTTTTATTGGATATGAGTTGGTCATTCTTATATTCCACAAATAATAGTATAGGTACCACTTATTCCTACTGTTATAAAGATTTTATTTACGCCATCGTGCGTAATCAAGGTATCAAAGGCATTTGTCACATCTACCCCCTGATTTACACCAATTTGTCTAATCACCGATACCTGCGGAAATGCACCTAAATCATGTATAAAGGGTACCGCAGACCCCACTGTCATTGGGATGTTGGTAAATCGAGCATGTAGTGCTGCGATGGCTACTGAACGAGCGATTGCCTCATTCTGCACTTCGCTACGGATTTCTGTAATTTGTGTGTCGAGTACACCATCAACCAACCCTCGAATCACCTGTATTTCTTCCTCTAGTCCCAGAACGGCATTTTCAACCTTGATCCAGTTGTTATTGGTTGATAAATCCCAATCTGGAGCACCCTTCGGCAACAGCCTTAACTGTAAATATGGAGTAATGACTACGGTCGTCACATTCTCCGGTAAAGGATTCATCATTGTTATTCTCCAAAACCATAGTTACCAAAACCACCCTCACCAAAACCGATCAAGAATACTTCGGCAGGGACCACCAGGTCTTCCGTTTCACTTTTCACATTTCCTGTATCTACATACTGAAAAGTATACAATCCAGGCTTAGCCACACCCGCAACTTGAATTGAGTTGGTTGCCTCATCAAAATTTAATACTTGGGATACCATGATGCGATCGGAATCCTGACTGTTGAAAATTTGTATTGTTCGAAAATTTACAGGAACATAATTCATTATGATCGTAGTTGTGTTCTTTTCAATCCTATGCAACTCTTGCCGAACAAAAGTGGTAGGCGTGAACCCCACTCGCCCTATATTAAACACTCCCTCCTGGGAAAGATGGTCGAAGGCTGTTACACCTCTGGACACAACTTCATCCAAGATAACTGCCGATAGCACATTATCGTTTCGCAATGCGGAAATCTCACGATCCGTCAAACTCAAGATGGTAGCAAGCGCACTGTACAGCTTTTCTAAATTGGTGCCTGGTTCCTTGTTATAGAAATCAGAGAGTGTATCCTTCAAGGCCTGCAAAAAGGCCTGCTTGTCATTCGAGCCAGCTGCATTCGGAAGAACCATATAACTCCTTACACACTATTTGTTGTCAAAACCTGTGTTGGGTTACTAGCCAAAGCAATTGTCAAGAGTGGATTACCTGAGGCCAACACACCATATTCTCTTGCGGTCAAAACAATATCAATTACCTGGTTTGCTGGTGTCCGACTCAATACGTTTAGTTTTACACTCTGCACTCCAGTCACATTTGTCATCACTGCCTCAATGTCAGTAATCAAAATTGTACCACCGAAACTGGCACGACTTGTCAAGAAAGTACTCAACTCACTAGTGATGTCGATAACTATTGACGAACCATTGAACCCAGTGTCTATAAATACATTGGCCTCAATTCTAATCGGAACTGTTACGGCAGCACGCACCAATACATCAGAAGTGAGTACCTTTTGATTATCAACAGGCTGTGCTACACTTCGCACTGCATTATTGTAGGTGTAAGATACTGTGATTAGCTCACCATCAAGAGGAGCAGCAAATGTGTAATCTACTAAATATTGAGCACCTGGTGCAGGTTGATCTAGTGCCACAATACTGATTGTTTCAGTAGCAAGCTCTGCCTCCACTTTGTCAATTACAACTTGTGTTGTCACATTATTTACTGCATAGAAGCGGCTTGCCGTTACTTGTGTACCATTTTCGATAAACACTACCTCTTCACTATCGTCAAGATCCACAAATATCAAATCCGCCAACACCTCATCATTAGGATCAGGTGCAGATCGTTCTTGAATTACATTACCCTGAATCTTAATCTGAGTATCTCCTGCCGAGATAGCATCCGCTTCACCCATCACAAACTCGGCACTTTCCAAAAAGTCATCTACAGCCTTGCGCAGAATTACACTCAAAGCATCGTCAGTACCTACAGTAGTAAACGTGCTATTTCTGATACCCAGACCCTCGTTCTCACTATCCTCAATCAAAACTAGTGTTTTGTTGCTCTTTGTGTCATATCCTAGACTCAAAACATTATAGAGAACCTTATCTCGAGCAGGCGTCAAAAATAGCGAGAAATCTTCCAGCTTGGGAAAGAGAGGTGTTCGGTCAGCTGCAAATCCAGCATCATTTGTTGCCACGACAACCTCTATCTCAATTATGGAACCGCGTGGAAATATGTCAGTTCCAAATGACAAATCAAATGGTGAAGATGCATAAAAATCACCCATAAGTTGATCTGGCAAATCTGCCAAACTATTAGCCACCCTGAACCGCATTTTCACTTCCCCACTACCTCCAGTGGTACGCCAAACCAACTTGGTAAAATCAACCACTCGTTGTTCGTCAAATTGATATATTATCGATGTTGTCAATGGGAAGGGTGAAATGGCTGTACCTAGCGTTGTTGGCTTAAAATACAAGACATCGTAGATGCCCGCATTAGCGCCTGTTACTGGATTATTGAGCATCAGAGCCCTTGTGGTCGAATTAAAGCTAGCTGCTACTAGTCTTCTGTCTGGATTACTTGCCATCTGAATTATAACATCGGTGGGCAGACCAGTTGTGATTATTGGCAAAAAGTCGAGAATGATTGTCGATGTGCCTGCCGTTAGGGCAACTTCCTGTATGACTGGTGCACGACCTAAAAATACCAACCGAGGCTCTGTAGGATTGTAGGGGGTCACATACTTGACATAATTTTTACTTGCTGGACTATTGTCAGGAATTTCAAAATTATCAAACTCCGGCTGCCCGTAGAGTGGGTTATCAGAATAATTGGTTGTTTCTGGACCACCCACTGTGGCTGTTACCTCATGATCAGGATTGATAAAATTGTTCACTGCATTACCAAATTGCTCTACAATCAGTTTACGAGTTTCTGACAGTACCCAGAACGTATCAGTCAAATCCTGCTTGTACTGGAATCGATAGTAGAATGTCGAACTCCTGTCTACAGAGAACGACACGCGGAATGTGTTCTCTGCGATCTTCAACATTGTAACTGGTTCACGATTTGCCAAAGGTATACCACTACTCGAGACTTCTCTGATTTGGCAAAAGCCTCCTGGAACACCCGTAACTGTGAAAATAACCTTGATATGCTGAATTAATATTCTGGTACCTGATTCATGTGCAGCAGAAACAGTAGCATTGTATCCACGAGTTACTGAAATCCGATCGTTCAGCACATTTTGCACCTGCATAAACTCATCATCTATCTTGATGATGGCATTGACCTTGTAAAGAGTAGGTGTGATCACAACCAAAATTGTATCTGTAGCACTTGTGTCTTGTTTTAAGGTGTCTACTTCGGCAATTTCATTTTGTTCTGTATTCGTAATTGGCAAGCTCCACAAATCACTTGTCGATAAGTTTACTACCGACTTGGCATCCTGTAGAACCGGGGATATGGCATATCCCGTAATCAAATCATTGGTAGCAAAGACGTAAGATTCTTCGACTGTGATACCATAGAACTGATTATTGTGGATTGTGTTGTTACGGAGGGCAACGACCGACAATTTGTTGATATCAAATGCACTATTACCATTGTCGTTGACTATGCTATTGTTGATAGATCCGTTATCATATACAGCAAAAAAGTCTACAGTAATCACATTTGGATTGCCCGCTCTCAACGTAAGGAAATTTAAAGTCCGTTGGGTATTATAAAATGAAAGTAGGAATCCACCTCTTACCCTGTCGTACTCAATACCAAAGTCGGCATCAAAACCCGGGAATATTGGCGTGTTATCCACATAAACTTCATAATCTACACCGTAGTTGAAGTTTACCACATACTTTGAGCCAAATCCACTACGACCGAGAGCGTCAGGTGTAACAAGTTCTTCAAAACCTGCCTTTTCAAATGGAGGCATATGGCCATCAGCAGTGGCAAATAAATCAGTAAAGCTCAAAGACAATGTCCGGTCCGAAACTTCTGGTCCGTAGCCATAACCATAACCATTTGTATCAAAGCGAAGTTCAACATAGCTTCTTCCCGTTGGAGTGAAGTCATTACCCAACAAACGGAAATTAGAATCGGTAAATCCTCGCATTGGAAAATAACTCGACGTTGCAGTATAGGATCCATCTAGACACTTCTTTATAATACAACGATCCAAAAATGGGTCAGAAGTGTTATTTTGAACACCGATACGGGCATACTTGATTACACAGTTCACCAGGTAGCTTGTTCCAAATGGATTTCCCACTGCATTTGTGTGACTGGTTGGATCAAAAATAATGCCCTCCCAATCGCCTGGTTTTGCAGTGGCAGCTGTGCTAGTAAATACAATCGGCGTATTCTCTGTAACATCCGGCGATACTTGTAATGTTCCTCTAACCCGAAGTGAAAGCCTTTTGGTTACCTCGACGAAATACTCCACTATGTAGTTAGTCTCAATTGCCAAACTGCCAACTAGAAATACATTTCGATCCTGATCATACGAGATATCAGTAAATATTGCATCGGGATTTGTTGATTGGAAAAAGCTAAAATCATCTGTTGCTGTACCCGTAGTCCGTGGTTTGCTTGTCAGTGGTATTCCATATTGCCCCCTACCACCAATAAGATTTGTCTTGGAAAGGAAGCTTGTTGTATTATCTCCATTATCTCGTCTGTAGCCAAGGAATGTACCCATCGTTACTATGGCTGCCACCAGGCCATTCCCTGTTGGAGTGCCCACAAAGTCTATTGGCACCGGTCTATCATTGATATAATAGTCATACGACGTAGGCAGACTTGCCAAATCCCGTTGTGCAACCACCTTTCTAATCACATCACGATCGTAGTAAATTGTTATCGTCTCTGTTCCTGTCGTATTCAGAATAATGAAGAACGGCGCAGTACTATTGAGTGGTCGCTCAAAGACGTAGGCATTCTCAATAATGTTGGTTGCATTAGCAATATCATCAGACCCAATTGTATTGATCAGTATTGTCGACTCTTGAGTGGTTTGTACATTATTTAAAGACGCAGAATCTCTGAATTGTATTACGGTATTTGGTGAAATCACTACTAACACACCAGGTTCGATTATGACATCATCAGCTATCTCCACAATCCCCGATAAGATACCACTTGTTGAGATACTACCTGAAAGAATCGTAGGTGGTGATGTTACATCGTCTTCCTGACGCTTCACAGTAATTTGATCATTGCTAAAATCGGTAATAATTGCATCGTAAGTAGGCGCAGGATTACCAAGTATATTATTTTCAAAATCGTTCGTAGTCGTCCAGTGTCTCATCAACGACTTACGACTAAGTAGAATTTTGTCTCCAACATCTACATGTCTTGTGTTGAGAGTACCATCAAGTAAAAACTCACTATCCCCCAAGGCCTCTACCACACGTACTGTTGGATCAAAAATATTGGTATTCAGTGCCATGTTTTCCAAGCTGTAGACAAATCCTTTTGTAAGATTTCTCACCGCCACCACCCGGCCAAGACGAGACTTGGAAGCTGTAGCACTTTGTGGTATTAGTGCACTAAACCAAAAATCAGTTCCAAACAGGGTATTTGGCTTAAAGGTAACAACTTGATCTGTGGCAATGCGAGCCTTATCGCCATGGACTACCATATTATACTGGGCACGTGCTGTAAGTTGGTTAGCCTGCAACCCAAGATACGTCGGCATCAAAGGTTGAATTTGGAGATCAAGTGAGCTTTGCAGTGTTGTAACATCCAGTAATGTTAGACCCTTACTTTGCGGTCTTTCAAAGGGATCGCGAGCCCATTTTACAGTATCGCCTTGCAGGAAGTATTCGATATTCTGAAGATGAGATTCTCTCCAAGTGTAAGATATTTGAATAATATCACCAGCTTGAGGTATAAATCTACCTATCAACTGGATCTTTCCCAAGTTTGCATCTAGCAATTGGAAATCATAGTCAAATCCTAATCGAGAATGTCTAACCTGTGTAATCGTGACTACTGGCTGATGCTTTGTAAATATAGTGAATATGCCCTGACTCGTGCCCTGACTAGTAATGACGATGCTTTCCTTCGTTAAAATGACATCCTCATTCACCGCTAATAATTGTGCTACATTAGAATGAGCAAGTGTATCAGAACCGTTAAACTCACTTCCTCTGGAGATTCCTTCTTGATTTACTGTTGCAACATTGGTCAACCAGAAAATACTATCCAATCCAAGAGCGCTATTTCCCCTACCACTCGGTGCCACCTTTTCAATTAAAGAATATCTATTACTGATTGGACTAAGATAAGTAGCAACCTTAGTCTCACCTGTCGTATTGTCCCGAACTATCATTATAGGTGAATCACCTATCTCTTGTTCCATATCACTGAGAAGTACGTAATTACCCGTTAGAATTACATTCCCCTCACTATCAGTAATTGGTTGTCCCTTTTTGAAATTTGCACCACTAACTGACCCAGTTAGATCTAAGATTTCCTCTATGGGTTGCTTAGCAAATATATTAGTGTCAGAAACTGTATCATAACCTAGTACTAGATCATTTTGTGTTGTTACAGGTGTGCCATCGCTGTGGTCAACAAAACTGAGGGTTTCCGTGTTAGTGATAGGTAGGTCTCCTTTTATGTAGAGGTCTACCGAACGACCAGTGCCTGCCTTTATAAGATTGCCTTGAGCATCAAATTCTGATCCATCTCGAGTCATGAGAGGATCACCAGGACGAATTACAACAGCATCAGTTACAGCAGGATTTGATAAGGCAATGGAAGTTAATCCTTCTACAGTACCCGAACTCGATCCACTAAGAACAAGTGTAATCCTACGACGCAGTGAAGCATCAGATTCACCATCTACTCCACCTACTGTTGGACTGAGATTGATTACAGTACTGATCCCAGGGATGTTTCCTCGGATAATGGCGTAGGGTCCCACGTTTCCTGTGCTACCAGAAAATAACGCTTGAATAGGTACTGTGGCTACATATTGTGCATTAGTAATTCCAGCAAGTTTGAGACTGTTATTTAATCTTACCGCTTCAGCCGCATAAAAATCTTTATCTATCGGTCGAAACACATGAGTACCCATTATTGCAAATTCGACCGTATTGATTTTTTCATTCGTGGCAACAGTGGTGCCATCGTTAACCGTAATACTAACACTTGCGACAGAAGAAGTGAACACAAGAATCAGTTCACCCACTGCTGCCCGTCCGGAATCACGGGTTAAGCCAAAATTGGAGGCTAATCTATCTAGGTCTGATCCTGTTGCCTCCGCTATTGTCTGGGCCTGGTTAATTGTATCTAGTGCATCATACAATTGAGATATCTGACCCGCAGGTGGATTGATGAGCACCTCTCTTAACACACTACCTGGTAGAGTATTAGCATTGGGCAAAACTGCTTGTATCTCTTGTATCAAATCACTCACGATGAGCTCTAGTGGACGTCCAACCATTATAAACTCTCCTTAGAATCGCACAACCAATGCTATTGTTAACGGGGTCAAATCCCTCGAGATAGCATTTACTGCAATGTTAAACTGCCTGGGTTCTTGAGGATCCTGTTCCACAATTGGCGTCTCAAAATCAACTAACGTCTCTGCATCAGTTAGAAATTGAACTGCCGACTGAGCATTTTGTTGACTAATCAATTGTTCCAATGCCTGTGTGATTGTTATCTTAGTTTGATTCACCAAATCGGTCGCTGAGACGATGCCTGTTCCAATCTGATTAACTGTAAGTGTAGAACCATACCCTGGATTAACAGGATTAGTTCCAATTGGTGTGTTTAATAATTTTATGATATCTTGAGCTAACTTATCAGAATCTGTGATAATCGTAAGATCACCATTCTGACCTAGATCAACATCACCACTAATTGCTTTGATATCAAAAGACATAATTATGTACCTTGTTTAGGTTGTAGTATGTTTTTACAAGCTTTAACAATGTCGTCACTTGCCGTCCAATAGTCGTTATTGATTAGGCCCCACACCTCATTACAAGAGGCATTGGGGTCAGCTGGCAAACCTGTACCGTCGTTGGATGCGTAGGTACAAATGGCCCCAAAAGCTGTATTTTCTGTCGGCATATTGGGCACTAAAGCAGTAATCTGCCTTCCGTGTGAAAAAAACTTGCAATTCTTACATTTATACTCTAGTTTAGAGGTCAAATAAAATATGGCCCGCAGTAGAGTTAAAAGCGACAAAGACTCTCCCGTATCTAATACAGTTCCATCGATAATAAGTGCCGATTGTTTCTGGAGTTTTGTCAATTCTACACCCAGTGTTCTTCTGTCAGCAGCAAGTCTTCGATTGGTAGCCTCAAGTCCTGCCAGAGGAAGCTTGATGGTGCTTATCAGGGCACCACCCAACGGTCCAAGACTAGATTGTGGGATGCTAGAAATCAACATACTTACCTGCTCAATAATCAAATTATATAAACTCAACTGCAACGTGAGTTTCCCAGAACTTCGATTTATCTTGGACGTCTCTATTTCCTGTAATCCCTCATTGACTTTGCGTGCTACCTCTGCTATATTTACAGTTTCAATGTGGATTCCTTTAGCACCTGGATGAGAAACGTGTAATTCTATAGTTTCAATAGGTGAGGCACCAACTAAATTAGCGTCAAAAGGATCAAGTGGTATGTTCCCAATCAAGCGCTGAATTCTTCTATATTGTTGCCTTCTTTGTAAACGCCCCCACCTACTTACAAACGATATCAAGTTTTCGATATAGGCTGCAACTAGTTCCCGTGTAAATATCTTATTATCGTCCTGACTCTTGAAAAAACCATCTACCACTGTTTGCCCAGCTTGGCCCGTTGTCACTCTGGGGTCTTGGGTGTCACTTATATTATCTTGCACTTGTTGCTGGGTATGCCCAGACGAATCACCAGCCTGATTTTGGATTTGACTTACATCAATGTTGGGAGTGAGACCGACCAATCGTATAAATGCATCTGTGTAAGTTTCATTCATAAACTTATTTATTTTGAGTATTTCTATGATACTCAGTGTTAAATCGGCAAATTTCTGTCCATCAAGTGTCGCCATTATGGTTTACCAAAAGCCTTTCCTGCACTACCTATTTGCTTTACGTTGATATTAATCCCTGAAAACACAGTGCCGATCACTTTGAACTGCCCTTGTAATCCGAGTGGATTTGCAGCTCCAAATACTAATTCCATCCCTGCAAATGCCCCCATTTGTCCAGCAGCGCGTGGACTATTTGGATCTGTTGCATCTGTTAGGGCCCGGCTGCATGCATTGATGAATTGTATGTTGTTGGTCACAGTACCATCCAATCCAATTGTGTGCACAAACATCCCAGTTTGACCTATTGCAGTTACTAAATCCTGTACATCAGTTGCAAGCTGCTGAAGTCGCTGATTCAAGTAATTTACAGCTTGTGTAAGCTGACGAACACCGTTGGCTAATCCGTGCGCTTGCTGTAGTAGAGATGCACCTCCACCAACCAATGCACGCTCCGCATCCACTATTGCCTTAGCGGGGCCCTCTTTTGTTGGATCCAAGGCAGGGATAAGATCTGAAAGTCGTAGCGCAAACCATTTATTGAAAAGTCTTGTCTCGAATCCATCGAACTTCACATCTTTTGCATTGGTTACAAATTGATCTACTAAACCTGAAAATGGCTTTGCAGACACCAAGTCTACATTTTGAAGGTTAGAAAATGTGGTATCCAAGCCCGTGAGCGAACTCTCAATCGGTATTAGAAAACTACTATTGAATACGTCCGCTGTCTTCTTTCCCTGCTTCACAATGGTTTCCACAGCACCCTTAAATACAGGAAATATCGTAGCTAGCCTTTGAACTGCTGCTACCATTTCCTTGACATTAGGAGCACTGATTAAAATCATCACTCCACCTACTACTGCGAGACCTTCTCCTTTGAACATAGGCCGATTCTTATCAGTTGTGTCTGCAAACGTTCTTGCTATCTCTCCTGCAATTGCACTAGGCGATGTAGCACTAAAAATTGGATTCAAACCTAAAGTATGCATGAACACACCCGTGTTCACTGCATTACCAATCAAATCTTCTATTTGATTTTGTAGTTCGGCAATCTGGTCACCTAGTTGACCTACTGTGTTGAGTGTATTGGCCACAGCATCTGTGAGATTTGTTACCTTATTAAGATTTTGAGTAATACTAGATGAAATTTTGTCTATTTCACAATTCAACCTGTTAGCAGCTGACCCCTCTTTGTTGGGATCGAGTGCAGGTATCAGTTTACCCAGTGTAATACTCTGCCAATTAGCTCCTGTCACGGTCATTTGCTAGTTCCTTTCTTGATATTCTCCGCTTCCAGATACTTATCAGGTAGAAGGAAGGCTATTACATTAATCTTTTCCCATGCTGGAAGCACCAACTGAAGAAATCGAGTGATCTCACCCATTTCTTGTATATTAATCTCCTTATCGCAGGCCTGACTTATTTCGTCTACTGCTCCAAGTAAGTCTACTCGTTTTTGGGCAAGGACTTCAAACGGTGCAAGCTCATCACATTTTAAGGTATATCTAATATCTTGTATGGCTAATTCCAAAGCCTTGTAGAAATTATAAAATCCCGTAAGCGGCCCAAATTCAACCTTATCCCTCAACTCTTTGGGTTCTGAACTTGTGAAATATTTAGTATTAACAAACCCTCTCTCTTTCGAAGATGCTGGAACACCTGTTGTAATTATATACATCAATAAGGTGCCTGCAGGACGCTTGCCGGATTTATTCAATGGATTGTTCTTTAGGTTATATATTGCCTGGCCTGCATTTTCAAGATAGTCTCTCATCTCGCTAATCTTACTAGCCAGATCACGCCTCTTCTGTTGGCACGGGTCAGTTTCTTCTTTTGACAAGGCTGTTTGCTTTAATTGTTCAGTTTGTACTGTTTGTTGAGTGGTAGTTGATGGTTTGATTGTTGATGTCGGCGTACTGGCATTTGCAGGGGGTGGGATTGCCAAATTCGAAGGTGGTGTTGGTACAGATGCATTTACTGCTTTTGCAGGTGGTGGAACATTTACAGACAAAGGTGCTGTGGGTAGCTGCCCAACAGAAGGCTTAGCTAAGCCAGCTGCAGCAGGTGGAGCTGCTGCAAATGCAGATGCAACCTTACCAGCGAGCCATGTTGGCGTTTGTGTTACAGCTGACTTGGCCTCATTTACATAATTTTGTGCATTCTTTACCGCTGCTGCAGCCTCTGCCACCTTAGCATCGTTTCCTGCTCTTGTTTGTCCTGCTGTCTGACTAGCGTCTGTTTGAGCACTTTTAAGATCACCTTGTGCTGAATCCAAGGTCGCGCTGGATTGGGCACCAGGACCTTGTGTTATCGCTGTTGCTGCCTTACTTTGTGCCGAACTTGCCGCACTAGTAGCACCAGCTGATGCACTGCTGATACTGCTTGCTGCACCAGCTTGCGTGGCACCCGACGCTCCGACACCATTGGAAAATAGCGAAGATTGTGCTGCACCCACAGCTAAGGCACCGACAACTGCGACACCAGCGACAGCTGCACCTGCAGCCTTAGCTGCATCACCACCGCCTTTTTTGCAAGCCATAGAATCATTGTTCTTGTTGTTAGCAAGTAGCGATTCACCTTTTCCTAATGAAGAAAAATCGGACATGTTATGGTCTCTTTACTGGTCTACTAACCTTTGTTGCTATGTGTGCATTCTGTAATTGTTGAATACCTATTTCCAAACCCTCTCTTGTATCATCTCTAATGTCTTGCATGTTTTGCATAAATGTTTGAGTGGCAACACCACCAATTGCCACCACTAGAGCATTAGTATTGTTATTAATAGCATCTAAATCTACCTTGATGCCATCCAAATCTGTTTTCATACCATCAAAATCTACCTTCATATCGTCTAAGTTTACTCTTGCCAATTGTACATTGTCAACAATAGTACTATTAGTACCTAAAACACCAAATGTCACGGTTAGAATATCAATATCAGCCTTGATACCATCAAGATCTTCTCTCATTAGTTGAATACTATCCACAACTGGATCATTAGTCCCCACCACACCAATTGTAGTAGCGATCTGACCAATATTTGTATTTAAAGTGTCAAGTTTGGTGTCGATGGTTGTTAAAACAGCACTAATATTTCCCAGGGACACATCGATATCACTCAACGCACTATTTGTAACGTCAAGTGTAGCATTCAAGGCGGTACTTGAGTTATTAATAGCATCAACTATTGCCTGATAATTTGGATCAACTGGCATTTTTTACTCCTAAATTGATGTCGAGAATGACGACCCCGAAATAATTTGTCCAATTCCAGCGCCTACCTGTACCAAGTCTCCAATGCGAGCAATTTGGAATGCTGAAGCTCCTGGAGCACCTTGCACTGCAAATTGACCTGTAACACCCAAACTTCCAAGTATACTAACTCCACCGGGTGCATTAACATTGACTTTGTTTGTCAAAACATCGATTTTACCTTGTGTTATCACAATTGAGTCATCACTATATTTGCTTGCTGCAGTAATTGACGGGGCACTCAAATTGATAAATCCCTCAGCCGTCAAATCGATATTTTGTGCAGCGTGCATCTGTATGTTCGCAAGACTTTCAAATGACATATCCTGCTGTGATCTTACGTGACACTGACCCTCGGTCTCGACCATTATATTTCCAGTGGCACGTAGATGTACCACCCCTTGTGCATCAATATGTAATGCATAACCTGATTGCTGCATCGGTCCTTGGATCTGAATATCTATACCACCAGTTGTGGCAAGCTGCACACTTTGTCCATCGACATCCTTACCAAACGTGAATCCATTGCCGCCAATAGTACTTATTATTATCGACTGTTGTGTATCTTCGTCACTTCCAACTAACAATTCAATATTGCCGGCAAATTTACCTGTAAAACTCCTATCTTTACGAGTAGATGCTTTTGCAGCTAGAGTAATTGGGAAATTCCAGAAATTTCTTATATTGGCTGGTGTAACATCTCTGTCTGCTAGTCCATTATCTCCTTCTCTTCCTACCGACATCGCAATACTACCATCGGCCTGCATTATAATGCTCTGGTTAACATTATTATCTGCGCCAATCCATGCTTCTAGATTGCCCTCGAGATCCAGTGTTAGACTCCTGTCTTTACGACCATAGTTGGGATATTCATTACGGTTCAAAAAGAAATCAGTTGTAAGTCGCGGAAGTCCAAAATCACCGGTTGCCTTCTGCTTGCCAACAGAGATGGTTGCATCTCCATCCATATTCATCAGTAGGCTACGACCCTCTCTAAACGGCTCCAATGGATTACCCTTTGGGTCGTGCAAAGCTGTTGCAGCTGGAATGTTAATCTTCGTAAGACCCTCTTTGTCTACGGCTACTTCCCACAAACTCCCTGGGAAGGAATTTTGCAGAGCCTGTTCAATCTTACTATCATCTCCTGAGCGAAATGCAATAGCGAGATTTGTTTCAGATCTACCGAAATTGTCAACACCCTTCGTGTGCAACAAGTTTCTGTACAAAATAGCGGTAGGGCTTTGTTCATACGTATTCACCACCCACTCCGCCTTAACATTGTGTCCCGGAGCAGCGATACCAGCTGGCTTAACGGCTGTCGATTCCTTTAGAGTATTCTGTCTGTTAAAATGATGATCCCAACCAACGGCAAACTGATTTGTGTAAGTTGTCCATGCTCTGCCGTGTCCTCTGCTGTTACCATTATCGTCAGGTTTCCCAAAATAGTAGTCAAATCTAACCTGTCTTCCAACATCATTTACAACTGTACCAAATGTGATGTCGGCTAGTACATTTGGATCGATATGTCCTTGATGCCGAGCTTGGTCATTTATAATTGGTGGATCTACTCCTGGGTTACCGTCGCCAAACTCTAATATTTCCGTGTGCCACTCAGTCAGTGCAGGATTTAGCATGTCGCTTATATTTCCGCCACTACCTCGGCCATGTTCAATTGAATCTGGGAAGAAAGTATCTGCTAGACCCGGTATCATTGTATCATCAACCGAAGAATTAACACCCTTTCCTCCAGTGGCACTAACATCTGGGTATCTAGGGTCAACACCTATTGTTTCTGTGAACGTGTCAAAATCAAGTCCTGATTCTGCTTGGCCACCAAAGAGAATGTCCAGATTTCGATCACTAATGCTTCTTATGTCTCTTTGTACCACTCCTGCGATTGAGATTCCCACATCACTAATCGTCTCACGTTGTGAACTTTGTTGATATATCAAATCTGCAGCTTTGTTAATTTCTATAATGTTAGCATCAGGCGTCTCCAGAATGACATCACCAACATTATTCAGAGTGATCGCTGAATTAGGCTTGCTTTGTATTATTACTTCGCCCGATTGAACCTTTCTGTATGGCGATTCGTCAGGAGATACATCATCAAATTTATTAACATCATCACGGAAAAAGTGAGGCTGTGGCAAATATGCCAATAGACGAATGTCGCCACCTGTCTCCTCACCGATTAAAACTAATGATCCTGCCTCTACACCAGCTAAAATACCCCAACCACGACCAACATAGGGCTGCGCTAGATGTATGTTTTGTCGAGCACCACCAAACTTATCATAAAACCGAACCTCACACAGATTGGTGTCATAGTTTATGTTCGTTACTCGTCCTAAACGTATCTTGTTGAAATCGTGCGGAGCTAAAACCATACATTTACCTTATGTTTGCTTATTTGACTTACCTTGCTGTTGTTTCGTAAATTGTTGACGGGCAAGCAACTCCTCAACATCATTTTGATAGGTTTCTATCATAATTTTACCCAAAGCATCAAACGGGTGAGGTATTATCTCACCTATGCGACGCCCATAGGATAAAGCTAAATTTGTAGTATAACTACCACCATATGTCAGACTTTGTGAAACACTCAGTATATAAAAATACATTCCCAAACACTCTACAAATACACAATCTCCTACTCGGAACTTGCTATCACCTCTAACAGACGTGGAAGCAGTAAATATGCGACCACGTTCACGACCTAACATTGCTCGGATATAGGTGCGTGCCTGATCACCAGAATGGAAATATGCCTTTTGCATATTTTCACTTATATATCCATACTGGCGCCAATTGTCATAATCCACACCACCTGCCCAATAATATTCTGCTGGTGTAATCTGCACCAATTCAGGTGCACCTGTGACCTCCAAGTATGTAAAACGAGGTGGTGCCTCAGTAAGTTCATAGCTAATCATATCATAATCGGCGATTCTATGAATTCGACACTCATCAGTAAAGCGCTCTAGACCATCTACAAACGATTTAGCTTGTTGGCGTACACGCTCTCTTGTGCTGTTAGCTTGCGTGAGAAGAGAGTCTATTTGATGACTTAGTGTAGTGTATAGGTCTACCTTCCTTTTCAATTTTCGTTGATCCGCTATGAAGGATGTGTTGTTGATTTGTGATTGAATACTTGCAAGTTCTGAGTTGGTCTCCACTATAGTTGTTTGAAGCTTAGAAATCAGTTGTGGATTCTGTGGATCTGCCTCCTCAGCGTTCTTTAATTCCTCCTCTAGCTTTTGTAATTGAGTGTTTGCACTAACTTTATCGTGACCAAGATGAAACACATTGTCTTCCTCTTTTTGAGATTCAAGGTCTATATTGATATCTGTTAGTCCTCTATCCTCAGTAGTGTGAAGAAGCCGAATATTTTTCTGGGCTTCTTGTTCTGCCTGGATACTAGCCGATATGGGTACCCAGGCATTACGGTCGCAGACTGTAGAGCCGTCTTTAGTCTGTTGTACAGTTCGGTCCACCAATTCTTGGTAAGCACTTGTAATCTCTTCACTTTTCGCATACTGCAGAGACTGTGTGGTAGAGTTGGTACTATCTCCAGCAACATCTCCTTGAGTTGGAATGCTCCCCCGTTTTCTTTGAGCAGCTCTGCTTAGCTCTAGCGCATTCACGGCCGACAATCTCTTAGAACTGAATTCTACCTTAGTTTGATTCAAAAGTGCAACAGCTCTGAGTACTACACGTAAAACCTGACCATATGTCCCACCATAACGAATTAGTATGGCATTTCTTACATTGCGGTCTGTTTCAGAAATCAAGGGAAAATGTTCTTTGAGGATACGGTTATATGTGGGTGGTTTGAATTGTATATTACCGTTTTCATCCGCGTAGAACTCGAAATCGACCTGCTCTGCGGCTCTCCGACAAATAGACAGAGGTGTTTCCCACTCACTTTGCCACAATGCAAAATCCTGTCCGATTTGAGTTTGATATGCTTGAAGGTCAAAATCAAGCTCATATTGGTCTGAAATAATGAGAAAATTCTTTTTCTCTGCACGTACAATCTTTTCAAGAGTGGATTGAGGTCCATCTTTAATGTCAGCTTGTACACTAGCCGACTGACTCCTAATATCGTCTAAGTATTCGTGCAACGCTGGCTCGATACGAGCCAAGCTAGCCAAATTCGTTGATGCTATGGAAGCACTCACATACTCCTGAGAGAACCCAGCTTGGACTAACAAAAGTGATCTCACGAAGGGCATTAGGGCCTCTTGTGCTATTTTCAGAACAGCTTCTTGTTGTGCCCCTGGTACATTAGAACTAGTTGCCTGAGAAGGTCCGGTTCGCACACCACCATTTTTAGATGACTTTTCTACAACCTTAGCCTCCTCAATAGCAAGGTTAGCCATCACTTGGAATGCACCAATTTGTGTTCCTTTTAAAAGACTCGTTGTAATTATCGTAGCTACATTTTCAAAATTACTTTCTGTCCCGAGTTGCGTTCCTACAGCAGTTGATACCTGATTGGGTCCAGCCTGAAAACTATTATTGTTCATGGCTGCATCTGTGACGATCTTTGCCAATATATTCAGAATGAATGATGTTCCTTGATCAACAAAAAGGGAAAATTGATTTTTGTTAGTGTAGTGCTGAGCAATATCAATCTGTTTTTTGAGAACATCCTGGCTTAAAAGTGGCTGGAGTGCTTGTTCTACAACATCTAAGAAACCTTCTGCATTGTGAAAAGTAAGTCCTTCCTTTCTTTCCTGTAGACGTAGAAGAAATCGCTGCATCCTGTTGGATATATATGCTATGTAAGCGTTGTTCAAATCTGTCAGCGCCATTCCTTGAGCACTTGTTAACTGATCCTTCCGTATCTGGAAAACCTTAGGATCAAACTGATCTCCCGCCAAATCAATAAATGGCTCAAAATCCCCAAGACGATCATTTAGCTCGCCGATGCGACGCTTCAAAAACGCAAAGAACGACGTTCCCTCGCTGCGCTGATCAGTGGTACCATCTGTTCGTTGGAACGTCGTACGTCCTCCAAATGCTGCATTCTTCAAAAACAATCCAAAATTATATGGAAAACCTGTTATAATAAAGCTTACTAGATCCGCAGCATCTATCTTGGCAAATGGTAAACTAGTGACAAACGGTGTTACTCCCCCTTCCTTAGCTTCTTTTTCGCTTAGCACTTTCTTCTTGAGAAGATTGGATTGCACGCCAGCATCGATCGTTATGTTTCTATCCATTCTTGCTCGAACTTCATCATTTACAAATGCAAAATCAAGAACTACTATACCATTCTTCCAATTGCCTGCCAGCTCATTTCCTCGCCAAATCGGATCCTGTAGTAAGCCTGCTGGGCCTTGGTCTGCTCGCAGGGCAGGCTTTATCATTATACGGGACATGCTTAGAAATACCAAGTTGTCTCGACAGGAAACATGAATCTGATATTTGCCGTCGCTATAAGTCTGTTTCACGGTAGAAATGATACCCTGGAAAACCTGTAATCTTTCCTCTTCAATCCCTCCATAACGGGACTCATAGTTGTTTATAATTTGTCTTTGTTGTTGCGAATCCCTACCTAATCCCTGTGAAAATGGCAACTTATCGAGCGTGCGTGCTCCCGTCATTGTATCCGTGCTTGCAGCATTCTTTTGAACGACTCTTTTGGTTTCCTCTATTATGGGAAGCTCATTTGTGAGGCGTATAGCATACGTTTTTGCTTGTTCAAACGTCAATTCAGGACCACCTTCCACATAGCTTAGAAGGTTTGAATTAGGCTTAAATTTTAGTTTTCCCAGATTTGGTGACAAGGGTACAAGGGATGCTAACGCTGCAGGATTCTTTAGGTCCTGCAGTCTGAGTCTGTCAGGGCTTGTTACAGTGGTTCTGAAAAAATCAAGTAGTCTCTTAAATTCACCCTGCATCAGTTGAATTTTTTCTTCAATAGAACGTATCTGTCTACCCATCACAACCGCCGATGGATCTTCCAAGCCAAACCGGTCAGGATCCTGTCGATTTAGTCTAAATATAGTTCTCGTGGGACTTGTCATCCAGATATACACTCTATCCAGTACCTGAAGGATGGTCTTGCTGACGTAATATTTAACCAAAGTCTGTCGTATCAAGCTCATATTGTCTTGCTTTTGTGTCGCCTGGCTGCTTGATGCTATATCTTGATCCACTTGTTGTTGTGTACTTGCAGACAAGCTATTGTTTAAATTGTCTTGTTGTTTTAGAAGCTCAGCCAAATCTGCTTCGAGAGATGCTTTTTTAGATATCAACTGCTGAACATCCGAGTCATTCATTAATGTTCTGCTGGCTACTAGCTGGGCATTTATAGCACGAATTTGTTGGGTAATATCACTGATTTGACCGGCAATCTGTGTGGCCAGTGCTTGTTTGGTATTCAACAACCCTGTAGTATATCCCTTGCGTCGTAACAACATATCTACTATCTGGGGTGGATAAAAACGACCACGATAGTATACCATTCCATCTAGAGATCTTGAATCCTCCAAGAAAGGGAATTCAGATAGAGCCAAATCAACATCGTCTTGACTTATGAAAAGTAGATTTTGTGGATTTTCAATCGTAAAGTTAGCGCTTCCTTCACCTTCGATATTTATAGAGGTGGTAATTTGTGATACGTTTGCCAACTCGATAACGCCATTAAATGTCTCTTTGCCAACCTCAACTGCAACAGGTGCATCCAACTGCTGCGCTGCAAGTCTTGTGTTAAGTTTATCAAGTTGACGCCTGGTGTCAGCATATTCTAGTTGCGTCTGTAGTAGTTGCTCTTGTGCTCCAGCACGACCCGTCCGTGTCTGTTGGATAAGAGTATTAGATTGTTCGGTTAACTGCACCAATGTTTGTGACAGTTGAGCTCGCAATTGTCTTGCCTGTGCATTCGAAACATTCTTAACTATGGGCGATTTGTAATAACGAGTATATGCATTGCCACTAAACGTGGTGGGAGTGTATAATTGAACTGTGTCCGTATCATACGAATCAAGAGATGAATTCTGTGCCTTAGCAGTTGTTTCCGCTCGGCGCTTTTCCAATTCTTGAATACGTTGTTGATTCCCTTGGATGTAATTTTTACGCAACACTACTTCTTGGTCTATTTCTTTTTTATCCGAATTTAAATTTGTAAGTATTTCTTGTATATTTGGAGGAAGAGGATTCTTACGCCATTCCTCCACCATCAGCTTGTCTATGTTTTGCGAAGCTTGTTCTAAACTTTGGATTTCTTGTTGAAGCTTGGTATTTTGCTTTTCAAGAGTAAGGATATTCTCATCGAGCTTGGCAATTTCTTTGTCAATACTTTGATACGAGTCCTGTACTGCTTTGATCGCTTGACTCTGTCTTTTTAACTGAATTGCCTCAACACTTTGATTATAACTAGCTGTCACTTTTGTAAATTTTTCGTGATCAGAAATTAGATCAAGTTTCCTAGTAATGATATTAGCCAAAGCGCTGCGTATGTCAATTTGAGTAGTCTTTCCTGGAATTTGCGAAGACGACCCAGTTTGTGCCGCTACTTGTTCAGCAGCACTTATATCGCTTTGTAATTGCTCTATTTGCTTCTGTTTGTTCTGCTCGTCAATTGTTAGCTGCTTCTGACGATCTGAAGGTAAATCAAGAGAAAGTCTTTGTCTGATCTTAGTTAATTCTGCTTGCGCTACTTCTAAGTCAGATGACAAGACAGACAACTTTACCTTTTTAGACTGACCATCGCTCTTTATTGTAATTTCTGGATCGCTAATGACATATGTCCAGGTATCATCCAACCACTCTTTTTTTTGTATAAAGACCCATGCTTGAGGAGTATCTGCTGAACGAAACCCACCTTGACCTGGTACCACTCTTCGACCAAGTGAAGGGTCGATTTTTTCAAGCTCACCAAATCGGATAGACCGCTCCGCAGGACTGCTTCTATTGAGCAGGGAATCTCCCTGATCAAAACTAGAATCTATAAACCGATCTTGTTCGCTATTTCTATTGCTCATTATAAATTACTCATTGAATCTATTTTCTACCACATCAAGCACCCGAAGGATTTGGACGGCATACGCTATTGCAGGATTTACATCCTTGTCCTTACGATCAGGTCGAAGTATTGCAACCTCAACTACACCAATCTTTGCACCCTTAGCATTGATGATGTTTTGAGAAGCTAAATAAAACGGAGGTGCATTTAGTATGCCCACTTTTCTACCTTCTGCATAGCCTCCACCCGATATGCTCTGATTATGCGTCGGATCAAGATTCGGTGTCTCGGTAGTAGACCAAGGATGTCTGTGCCAAGGTAAGAAATTACGGCGTCGCTGACCCAAAAATTCTACAACCATAAAAGTTATGGTGTAATCAAGAGTTCCAAGTTTATCAACACCTTCTGTGAATGTCATATCTGTAAAATAGCCACGATAACCCTGTCCTTGATACCACATTACTACACTGGCAGCCAATTGCATCAACGATTGTCGTCGTTTATCTTCTGGATTTTGCTGAACAATTTGGGCAAGAGCTAACTGCTCACTCCTATACACATCTCTCAGAACATTTATTCCTTCAATAGCAGAGCTACCCGTTGTTCCGGTCATCGTGATCGTATCGAGATCCTCACCCCAATACTGAGCAAAGTATCCAGCCTTAGTGCGAACTCGATTGATTTCCTTGCGTGAACTAAATTGTATATTTTGAGGATTGAGATACATTTCAATAGTTTGATTACCACCCACATGTGGAACTTCCCACTGTATTAGGGAACGCTTAGTCAGAACAGCAAGTGCCGCTTCAGACCTATTCCTGAACACTAGTGCTTGCACAGACTGTACAAAAGTCTGTTCATCGACAGCTGCTAGTCTTAGCGATAGATCTCCAAATCTCTGTACACCCATATCACACCATTGTCCTACACAGCAGAATATCCTTCACCCGTATCACCGTGTGGATAGGAAGAGAAGGCTGCTGGTCCACCTGCAATCACACCTCCTGCGATGAGAAACCTAACTTGCTTATTTACAAAAAGACCATTCTTTTCCGAAATATCAACAACCACTTCTTTCCGAATACTCTCTGTTGGCGCAGCAGCGGTTTTCTTTTTACCTGCTGCATCGTTGGCTTTTCTTTCTTGTATAGCTTGATCAGCCGATGTGTCTCGCATAGCTTTCTGCGATTGCCGTTCCGTTGTTTGGTCGACCGCTGTATCTCGCATAGCTTTCTTCCACTTCCACTCTGTTATTTCTTGATCTATAGTTTGCAGTTCTTTTTCCTGAGTCGTCTTAAATGCAGCAACTTCGATTTTTCTAAGTCTTTCGAGAACTTCTTTGTCTTGCTGTCCTACCGCCTTCCATCCCTGACCTATAGTAGGCGCTGTCTTTGCTTCATTAAGAGCCGTCTGCCGCATAACATGACCTTTTGCTGCTTCTAGAACAGACTGGTACCTAGTGTCCCGCAACCTTTGCTCATCCGAAGAAAGTTTGTCTCCTCTCCTTATCTTTTCGCGCAACTGGTAGGCTTGCTCATTATTTAGACCGATAAACTTTTGTACGGATTTGGTACTCTCCTGTATGCTTAGTAGGTGCTTATTCATGGTACCAGTAATTTTTTCTTCTGTCTTTCGGCGCTCCAGAGCAGCTGCTTCAATTGATTTTGCAGCAATGGTAAAAGCTGTACCTACGGTTAGAGCTATCCAACCAACAGGGCCAATGGCAGCAAGCAGAGTACCTATTCCTCCTGCAAACGAGCCAAGTGCCCCTTTCAATGCTGGACCAAAAGCAGTAACATTCATTGTAAGTAGCCGTAGTACACCACCAGCTGCTTGTCCTTGAGTTGCTACCCCACGAAGAGCTTCACCAGCTCCTGCTCCTCCTTTTGCACCCCAGGCAGCCCATCCTGTCGCAGCAGTGCTGGCTGCACCACCTGCTACTGCACCTCCTGCTCTAAGTGCACCACCTGCTGCTGATTCGGCAAGACCAGCACCAGTACCACCAAGTCGAATCAATCTTCCAAGGAAATTCCCAAATGTGGCACCTAAACTTCTTTCTACAGTACCACCAAGAGCACGACGCAGCATGCCACCAAATGCGTCTCCTATAAATTTGGTTATTCCTACACCTAACAGAACTGTTCCTATTGCTGTTACCCAACTAGTACCGATCACCTTACCAATCGCTTTACCAACACCCTCGACTGTGGGGACAACAGTGTTGTCAATCGTATCAGTCAGCCCCTTCATCTTTTTTTGAAATACTTCTGTATCGAGACCCTTTCCCGTAGATATTGATGTCATTATGTCGGAAAAATCTTTTCCGAAGCCACCTGCAGCTCCAGCACCTCCAGCTACCCCACGGATAAAAGCCAGAAGCACTCGACCAACTAACGAACCAATCAGCTCCAGTATCCTTGCTATCTTTTCTTGAGCTGTTAGCGTCGCGGCACGATATTCCGCCTCTCCCTTCTCCATATCTTTCAGAGTCTTCTTCGTCTCTTCTGCTTTTTTCGAGCTGCCCTGACCAGTTGCGTTCAACTGCTCCATTTCCTTTACCAGATTAAGGTAAGCTCGGGCGTCGTTCTGAGAAAATCCGAATGTCTGCGCAGCAAACTTTTCTTGTCCTAGTCTAATAGACGCCAGCTGGTCATCTGTTGCTGCTTGTCCTTCAGAAATGATCTCACCAGTACCGCCCATCAACCGGCCAACCACTTGGCCGATCTGCTGTGCCATCTCGGCTCCACCAGTACCACCAGCTTTTTGGCGGAACTGGAACCCAGCAGCTAAACCACCACCCATTCCCATCTGTTGACCAAAGAATGCCATTTGGCCAAAATCCATCTGTGCCATTCCTGCTATTGCCTTACCCATCACTTCAACAGCAGCACCAGCACCTACTCCAGCCTTTTCTGCAACCTGACCAGCTTTCCCAATCATTTCTGCAGCAGCAGACGAATCTAGACCCAAGAATTTGAACGAAGACTGCATCGATTGCAATATAGGTAGCAATGTGGCTGTTGATAAACGAGACTTTCCAGCAGCTAAACTCAATGAAGCGAAGGATTTTACGGTACCTTCAACATTACCACCTAATGTCTTGACTTGCATCTGCAACTGACTGATAACTTGACCCTGCTCAAGGCCAGTAACTCGTGCAATACCAACCGAGGCAGATAAGGCACCCCATGTCTTGGCGTTTTTCCCAACCGCATCACTTAGGCTGGAAATCTTTCCTGTTTGTTTATCTATCCCCATTTCTTCCATGGAGAAGCCAACTTGACCTAAATTACCCGCTAATCTCTGAAGATCCTTAGATGCTATACCAACTCGCTGGCCATATTGTGCAAATCCTTCGCTAATCGCAAGAGTTGCACTATCTGCTAATTTTAGTCCCTCGGCATATCGACCAGTAGCAGCAGATAGATCAATAATAGATTTATTAACAACTTGGATTCGATCTTGGAACTTGATCGCTTGACCTACCACAAAGCCAAGGGCCAAGCCAAGATTCTTGGTATGAGGAGTCACAGCACCAAAGTGCTGAATAGCCTTGCCCAGATCCATTTCCTTGGCAAGGCTTTTTGCAGCCAATGCACCCTGAGTAAGAGCATTAGCCAACTTCTCGTGCTTTTCTTTTAACTTCTCTATCAGAGCAATAAGTGTCTTATTCTGAAGGGCCAGTGTTTCTAGATTGCGGCGCTCTTCTTCCGCACCATCTTTTCTTTCCTTCCGCAGCCCTTTAGTTGCCTCAATTAATCTATTTACATCTGCTAGTTCTGAAGCACTAATATTAGGGTCTGCCTTCATTCGATTGAGTTGTTCCAGAGTTTTACCTAAGGTTTGAGCATTAGTATTAGCGCTTGCTATTTGAGCACTTATGGCGTTTATATCATCTCTTAGTGCCACACCACTTCTCCTGTTTAGGTGTTAGCTTTCACAATATCTTGTCCAAGTTGTTGTATCGATTTCTTTTTTAGTTCTGGTGAGATGTCACTTCCAAGCCCTCTACCAAACATTCTTTCCAGTACGCGATTGAAACCTGCATCTGGCATTCCTTTAGAATGGCGACGAGCTTCCTGAACTTTCTCGACAGATTCGTTGTCCCAAAACCGTGCAAGATACTCAATCCTATCACGCCACATCTCTTCTTCATCCAGCTTATCCTTGTGTATGAGATGTGCGTAGGCCAACATTTGAATCAACGACATGGTCTCAAATATTGGATCGTCTAGAGTCTTTCCAAGTGCCTTACATATGTCCCAGCGGAGCCTCATATGAGGCTCCTGCATCAGTTTTTTAGTAATTCACCATCCTCTGCAGCTGATTGGAACACTTTCTCAGAACGCTCTAAAATCTTACCATACTCATCGAAAAGCTTCACTGTAAAGGCCAATTGCCATGACTTCAAGACAAAAAGACGTTTCTCAGTTGCTTTAATGGGAGAACCTTCAGGATGCTTGTCGGGACCTTGATACAGATTCTCAAGTGAAACACCATTTACAAGGCGAATGGCGCGTGCAAGAATCTGGAGCCGCAATTGTCCCAACTTCACCAAGTCATCACCTGATACCAGTGAAATCGCAGCAACAACATCGTCTTGCTCACCCGAAGTGAGAGAAGCCAGCTTAAACTTGAAACCACCAACAATAATATCTTCCTCAATACGACCGGCTGTTGTCAATAGACTAAGATCGGACTGAAGTTGTTGTGGCTGCACAACCAGTTGTGGTTGTGGTTGTGGAATCTCAACAGCAGGAACTTCAACTGCTGGTGTAGATGCGGAAACTGTAACTGCACTTTGAGACTCAAGCTCTTTACGAGTCATTTCATTTAGATCCTTCATTCTTTGGTAGGAAGCAGCGAACTTCTGCTCTGGTGGGGCTGGACCGCCTGAACGTTGTCCAGCAATAGCATTTCTAGTGGAAGGTCTTTGAGGAGCACCTCCACTCGTTTCATCTGTTTGATCATCAATACGGAGTACTTTTCTTTGTGCTTCTTGCCTTTCCATGAAACGATCACCTCCTAAAAAATTTAACAGGACTAAATGAGTGGTTAGCACATCTTAGCCATCTCACAAGTCCAAACTTTCTTGTTTGTAAATAGATGTGCAGAATATCGGATATAAATATCCGGTATTCTGCACGATCCGTCACTTACTAATTATTTACGGAGCAACACCTGGAATAGGTGGAGTAATGAACGACTCAGCCAACGTGTTAGCATAAGGCGAATCATTATGGCTACGCTCTGCTGCATCATCACCACCTGTTGCAATCTGACTGCCGATTGGTTGATCAAACACATGCTCTGCCTCAATCGTTGCAGTCTCTGTGATGATATAGTTATCAGCAGTAAATGGAGTGGAATACCTAGCAAGCCAACAATTCACATATCGTGTAGTTAGCATGAAGTTTATTGCCGTGCCAGGTGTTGTGCCGATTTCCCAGTAAGGATTGTAATCCTTGACCTGGATATCAAAAGGTATACGCTGTGAATGAATATGACGGAAGCCACGCTGGAACGCAGCGGGGAGTCTCTGATAATCAAACACAATACGGGTAACTTCCATTGTTACTGTTACGAAACTGGTAGGTGTAATCTCAATCACTGCATCCGTACCAACTTCGCCGATTCTCTGCAGAGGACGTGTCTCTGTTGGAGTCAAGTTCTGAATTGCACCGATTGTATAGAACCGACCATCGACGCCCTGTGCTTCGATAATGATTTGAGTAGATAGGCCGACTTGGAGTTTCTTGTCATGTAGTGGAGAATTCACTCCACCACTAGGAGTTACTCCTACCTGGCCCGTCTCTTCTCTACGCCCTAAATTTGTGATAGGCATGTATCAACCTCCTATTAGATTAGAGAACTCCAATACTAAACTGAATGAAGATCCAGTTCAATGGGAACACAGGTGCAACATCAAAGCCAACATTAATCTGGCGAGGTTCGATCGGATCGATCTTTGCCGATATATTTTGATAAGCCGTAATGATGCGCTGTGTAACCAATGACTCAAGAAGACTTCGAGTTACTTTTGCTACATTGTCAACTGTCTGTTCCTCGATGACTGTACCAACGAACCGCTCATCCAGAATTGTACGAGCAGACTGAGCAACATAGTCGCGAATACGTACCACTGAAGGTTCTTCCTCAACTGGATTGCCACTTTGAACTGTCGTAATACCATAAACGATCCTACCGCCCGAACTCAATGGATCGACAACGGTAAGACCTCCATCACCAAGTAGATTGAGCTGATCAATTGTATATTTATGATCCTTCTCAATATCAAATCCCACCAGACTCTTCCTGGTAAGAGGTGTTGGAAGATAAGGAATACCTGCAAGAAGACCAGCACCGCATGCAGCTAAGTATTGGCCATCAATATAAGCTGTCTCACCCGCAATAACCGTACGAATCCTCTCGGGGAAGAAATATACACATCTGAATGACTTACCAAACACTCTTGCAACACCAATTTGAGGATCCAGAACCTGATCGAATCCATATCCCTTATATGCACCAGCAAACAGCATTCTTTCTCTCCGCTGACGTATTGAAGACATGAACTCGCAATGAGCCAAAGCTACAGTTTGCACTGAAGCCACCAAATCAATGTCTGGCTCGTAGTTGGCCACCACATGATCACCATCGACCAGTGCCGTAACCAAATTGATTCTTGTTGGTTGTGTTGCACCTTGACATATATACTGAAGCGTATAATCAATGCCTCTTACTAAGAGCTGACCATTCTTGAATACCTCTAACCGAAGAGGACTACCCACTTCGTCACAGGCCAAAGGATAAATATTAATACCAGGTTGATCACCACCACCTGGCGTTTCCTGTAGGAATGTTCCATTGCCCGTGAGAGGACCCATGGTTACCATGTCAAACTTGTTGACAAGTACTTCACCAATCACATCTCTCTGAGCGAGTGGAACCACGAAGTTGATGTCTTCCTTCTCTAATGCCTTGAACGCATCACTCCAGAAGATATCTGTGATAAATCGACCAAACACTGGATCCTTTGTTGTACCAGCATGGATTGCACCAATCACAGGAGCACCATTCAGGCTTGCCATAAAAGCAGCTTGTGAAATCGTATTCTCTGGAGATGGGAAGCCATGCTTTGCGTACAAATCTGTGAGATCAAAGAACAATTCGAACTCATTCAGGTCGTTTTCAGGTAAGAAAATTGCAATCAACCTGTCCTTCTGTGTAAGTGCATGATCCAGAATAATCTGTCCTGTCTGGTAATCAACATAATAATGCTGACGCTCTGGAGCACCTACAACTGGAACGACATTGTATCGCCGACCAGCTGCTGTATTAAAGAAACCAGAACCATCATCAGTCCCACCGTAAGCATCGAGACCGAATTTGTCCTCATCGATCAATCCTGCACCATCGATCCCGTAGAGATCGTACGACACACCAAAATTGCCCTTATTGATAAACTCGCGGAACAGGATATCCTCGAGTGGATAAGCTGTTAGTATTGGCCACAATGTGACATCGCCATCATATGTGATCTCACCAGTTCCGCCAAATGAATTGGTTTCATTCTTTCCAATGGTGAAGTAATCAGCCGTAGGACCAAGTACGGGACCAGTACGCTCAATACTGAAGAAGTACAATTTTGACTCTGTTAGCTTAGCTGTCTGAGCTGGTATTGTCAGATCGAATGTTACATCGACCCAATGAGAACCAGGAGTAGCATATGCAAGAATACTTGCATTAGGAACCAATAGGGTGGCTAGTTCTGTACCAATACCTGCTGGCTTGTTTGCCCCATCGGCAGGCCAAATCTTCACGAGAAGATCGTCGACTGGAGTGCCAACCTTAGCCAACCATAACTGCAACTTAGCAAGACGGCCAGATGTACCAGGACGGAATCCTTGTACAACAACTGAATTGCTAGCTGCTGAACCAATATTCGCGTGGTTTTGAAGCTCGGTAGGTGGAATTGCAGAATCACCATTGATTCTGTCAATCTGTGTAACTCGACGAATGCCAAACTCGTCAGCCCAAGCAGACCCCTCGGTGGGGTCAGTAATTTCGATCATCGGAACATCTGTACCATCATTCTTTGGATTGAGATACAGAGCGACTGATCCGGGAACGACCGGAGCCCGTGTTAGCAAGAAGTGGCGACCATCAGGTTCAAGGCGAGGATCGAACTGCATTGGAAGGCCATCCTTACCTCCACCCTCTGCAGATTCGACCAGAACCAGCTCTCGCTGGCCTCGACCCATCAACGCTAAAATAGTCGGTCCCCCCGGCAATGTTACCGATCCCTGCCGACTCCTCACTAACGTGAAGACCCCTGGAATCATGAAACCAACTATGCCTGGAATATTGGGCATAACAAACCTCCTTATTATGTGTAGTTATATCTTTCCAACTTCTGTTATAAACTACATCTTCAACTGTTTGAGTACATACACCGTATCGTCGCGCCAATACATGAGTACCATGTGCGCGGCTGTATTGTCTTACACCGGTCCCGTCTTATTTATTAGGAACCCATTCTTTAGATAATCATTAATATTTGTTCTTACACCTTCTATAACTGCGATCTGGCCAACATCCGTCAGGGTGCTGACAAAATCATCAATCAGCTGATTGAGCCCCGTTGAAGACTGCCGCGCAACTGAATTTACATCCAACAGCACCAAAAAGAACTGAAATGCATCTAATCTTTGTAAAGTTGTGGCAGTAAATGGATTAGTCCAAGCATCAATATTTACATTTGGTTCAGTCTGAATCACATTGCCCTGTTGATCTACCTTCACACTCGACACAGGGAAAAATGCTGTATCATCTGCCTGCACGATATTCCCGTCTGGAAATACTACTGTATCATCCTCTGTAATCGTTGTCCCGTCGGTAAACCTGTATCTGAAACCGATTCCAGGTGAACCGCTTTTGAATGCTGACTTCTTGTTGTTTCGAAGTATGTGGGCTCGCTCCCTATAAAGTGCAGCAGCGTGTACCAACGCCTCTCTTAGTGAAGACCCAGTATTAATCTGTACTTGGGCCTCCTCAATCGTAACGCCACAATTCACCGTGAGAATCTGGTGCCAATCATCAGTTAGTACAAACTGACTTAATCCTATATCCCACTCCAGAGCATCTATTAGAACAAGTTGTGGACAAGTGCGAATCTCGTCTACCCACTCTATCTTGTCACTTGCTCCCCCAGACGATATGGTATCAACACCCATAATTTGGAGGTTGATAGATTCTAGATTTTCGCCAACTGGCAATCGATTATTCCAACCTGTTATAACTTCTACCGTAATTGGTTGAGAAAAGATCATCAACTCATCATTACCCTGTACATCAGTCTCTGTTTCACCACCAACTGACACAGCTTTTACATGTACCCCGAAATCTACATACAACTCGTCTCTTAGTAAATGTTTGAACAAGATTGCTATTCTTTGCACCAGCTGCTCACGGGCCATTGGATCCCAAGCGTGCACAATTAGTGTAACACTAGTATCGTACAAACCTGAGAATTCCTGCCACACTGGCATTAGGGTTCCTGTCTTGGGATCTCTCACATAGTTGTATGTAAACTGATTCTGATTGAAAGATACAGGGACCAAATTGCTGCTGTTTATTCTTACCGTGACTGCTGGCAAGAATTCAACTTCATAAGAAAATACATCGGTTATAACTATTCCTAAATTTGGATGATCAAAAGCTGGAAGAATGCCATCAGGTCCCTTAATATAAGTATAATCAGGGTCCCGAGAAAATACATCCCTTAGAACTTCAATAACCGTATCCTTGATATAGCTGATGTGGTCAATAGTCAGGATAGGAACCTTGATAGGTTCGTTCTCGATCCGCTCCTTGATTAAACGACCTTCTCTAGACAATGACCACTCCTAAACATCAAGTACAAGTTAAGTTCGCAATAATGTACAAGTTAGCTTATCAATATAGGCTTTTGTAATCGATACATAAATGTGCATTTCACCAAAAAAATCAGTACCTATTTAACTCCAATAAAAAACCCAAGCTACATGAGCCTGGGTTAATGAAAATAGAAAACCCCCAACGAGGGCATTATGTTAGTATGGTCAGCCTGGC
>Ga0315285_10000737_pt1 | contig 34051 bp, 25 predicted proteins | sample YL17G09_36_MG_FD_203698 | JGI IMG/M metagenome (GOLD analysis project Ga0315285, IMG submission 203698) | Sediment microbial communities from Yellowstone Lake, YNP, Wyoming, USA - YL17G09_36 | ecosystem: Environmental > Aquatic > Freshwater > Lake > Sediment | place: USA: Wyoming | collected...
ATTACGGTTATACAACTAATTTTTTGAGTTTTTCTTCAGGTTAAGAAGAAGATTAAAACTAATGAAAGATTAGTTAAATGTTAGAGGGCAGGGGAATCTGTTCCCTACAATGTGCGACATAAATGTCGCGTTACAATTACGATATTGAAGAGATTATGGAACCGAAGAAGATTTTGCCTATTCTTATGGGGCTAAGATACATTTTGAAGCATCCTTTTCGGTCTATTCTGATTTCGATAGGAATCGGGGTTAGTGTTGGGACTCTTGTATGTAGTCTTTCTTTAATTGAAGGTTCAAGGCAAAGGATTATTAGAGATTTTACAAAAAGAGGGGAAGATGTAATAGCTATTTTATCGGAAAAAGGCACCTTAAATGTAAAGGATTCTTTGACTATTGAAGATGGGGAGAAGATTAAAAACAAATTTCCACATCGGATAAAGGCAATTTCAATTCATAGAATGTTTCAGGGGAATGCTTATTATCAAGATAAAGAAATTGAGAAAGCAATCTTAAGTGGTGTAGATAGTTTTAATTTTTGGCTAACGCTTTTTGAGGTGAAGTATGGAAGATGGTTTAATGAGACCGAGATTAAAAATGCTGAAAAGGTATGTGTTATAACTGCGCCAGAAGAGCAAATCGAGAAAATATTTTCTACTGTAAATCCTATTGGCAAGACAGTTCAAATTAAAATAAATGAGAAAATCATCCCATTAAAAATCGTAGGGATTATTTATAATAACAATCCAGAAATCAAATATGTAAATTTCCCCATCACTCTTTCAGATCCCAATGATGACAGATTGGATGTTGTTCTCATTCAAGCAGATATTCGCAATATACGTGAATTTGTAGATGAATTGGATAGGTATCTTATATCGTTAGGAAAGAACTTCAATATTATTAAACGTTCTGATATTATTTATTACCTTCAGAAAAATTTGTTATATATCAGTTCTTTATTTATAGCAGGGACGTTGATATGTATTATCACTGGTGCTATAACAATTATTAGTCTAATGATTGTTTCAACTAAAGAGAGATTGAAAGAAATAGCTGTTAGAAAAGTAGAAGGTGCAACAAATTGGGATATCGTAGCACAATTTATCTTTGAAAATATGTTTGTTTGTTTTTTAGGAGGATTATTGGGGACAATTAGTGGATTACTAATGGCGAAATTTTTAATTTTTGTTATTCCGAGTCCTGTATTAGCTCTCGGTTATCCCTTTGGAATGTTTCTTCTGGGATGTCTCATTTCAATTTTTGTAGGAGTTACATTTGGAGTGATACCGGCTTATCAGGCAGTAAAAGTTGATCCAGCAGTTATCTTAAGATATGAATAGAATAATTTGAATTTATTATTGATTATATAAAAAAGTAGCCCGGAATCTTTTTCCAGATGCTGAATCAAGTAATGTCATACTGAACTTGTTTCAGGATCAGCATGACAGGAAGATTAAAATGTCATTCCGAACTTGTTTCGGAATCTCTGATAAAAGAGTCAGGGTTACAATACTGAGATAATTCCTATGTTATTGATTAATAGTATACGATTATCTGTAACAAATCTCATTAAAAGACCTATTGTAACGATGTGGATACTTGTTGCTTCGGCAATGGGCATCATTGTTGTTGTAGCTTATATAGCATTATTTATGGGTTTATATAAATCGGTTATGATAGATATTAATAAGAGTGGAATAGGAAGTTTACTCATCACAAGGAAGATTGTGACTCCTGCTCGCGTGACCCATTTCTTGAAATTGTCGGATGTTGATTACATTAAGAAAAATGTGGAGAAGATAGAAGAAGTGATTCCTATTATTTCTAATAGATATTCTGTTTATCCTGATAATGAGACAAAATCTACAACAACACAGGCTTTTGCCACCGATGAAAACTTTATGAATGTTTTTAATAGTAAGATTCTACAAGGACGAAGTTTTACAAAGGATGATGTAGATAATAAGGTGAATGTTTGTGTTATCGAAAAAAATCTTGCTTTGGATTTGTTTGGAACTTATGAAAAGGCTATGCAAAAAAAAATGAAGTTAAAATCGAGTTCTCGTGAATTAGAACTCGAAGTTATTGGTATAGTGGGATTGGAGGATTCGGAGCAAGCTGCCGCCATATCGGAATATTATAGTTTCAAAAATGTTATTTTTCCCATATCGCTTATTATTGATTCAGACCAGACACCAATTAATTCCATTATGGTTCGAGCGAGAAGTATTGATGATATACCTGAGTTAAAAGAAAAATTAGCTGTAGTTCTTGGAAAATTGGGGCGGTCAGTTAATGTTCATTTTAACCAACTATGGTTTGATAGGATGAAACTCCTTTTAAGAGTTTTTGGTCAGCTTGGATTTACATTGACCATAGTGTGTTTATTTGCAGAAGGGATCACAATCATTACAATTATGATTATATCAGTTAAAAGTAGATTTCGAGAAATAGCTATAAGAAAGACAGAAGGGGCAACAAAGTTTGACATCGTGAAACAATTTTTAACAGAAGGGGCTGTATTATCATTAATGGGTAGTTTTGGAGGGATTCCATTGGGGATTTTAATGGCAAGCGTATTGTCTAAATATACTGTTCATTGGCCCGTGATTATTTCTACAAATATTGTTCTTCTTGCTATTTTAGTTGCCTTTGTGGTAGGTACTTTATCGAGTATTATTCCGGCAATTAAAGCAGCTAACCTTGATCCGATTGAGGGATTAAAGTATCATTAATAATGAGTGAGATGATGATTGACTTAGTGGATATATCGAAGAGCTATTATATGGGAACAACTGCTATTGAGGCTCTTAAAAAAATTAATCTTGCAATTGGAAAAGGTGAATTCATTTCTATAATGGGTCCTTCGGGTTCGGGTAAGTCCACTTTGCTTAATATTGTTGGTTGTCTTGATAGACCTACAAGTGGGATGTATCTCTATAAAGGAAAAGAAACTAATAAACTTACGGATAGGGAATTTGCGAAAATAAGAAATAGTGAAATTGGATTTATATTTCAGAGTTTTAATCTTTTGTGGTATGAAACTGCTTTACAGAATGTTATGTTACCTTTGCTCTATCGTCCTGGAAATCTCAATGGGAAAAAGGAACTGGCTATTGATTGTTTAAGAAGGGTTGGACTTTATGATAGATTAAAGCATACTCCATCGCAATTATCCGGTGGCGAACAACAAAGGGTTGCTATTGCACGGGCATTAGTTAAAAATCCGGAGATTATTCTTGCAGACGAACCTACTGGTAATCTTGATACGGAATCAGGTAAAATTATCCTTGAAATATTCAAGGAACTTAATAAGAAGGGTATGACGATAATAATTATTACTCATGAAAAAGAAGTCGCAGGATATTCGGATAGAATCTTATTTTTAAGAGATGGTGTGATTATAAAATAGTATTTCTTTTTTGGAGTTTGTTGTCGATAAGATAAATAAATTTATTTTGATATAACAACCCCCTAAATCCCCCTTTTCTAAGGGGGATTATAATTGAGGAATTGAAGTATTAAGAGGTGTATTTTAGATGTCGCAGAGGGATTATTATGAAATATTAGGTGTTTCGCGTAATGCCTCAATAGAAGAAATAAAGAAAGCATATAGAAAATTAGCTTTAAAATGTCATCCTGATAAAACAAAAGGGGATAAGGAATTAGAGGAAAAATTTAAAGAAGCCTCCGAGGCTTATGAAATATTAAGCGACCCTAATAAAAGAACTACATATGATAGATATGGTTATGCAGGATTAAAGGGTGCTTTTAGTTCTGGTGGTTTTACCTGGGCGGATTTCTCACATTTTTCTGATGTTAGCGATATATTTGGTGGTTTTGAAGACCTCTTTGATGGATTATTTGGTGGAGTTTTTTTATCTGAAAGAAGAAGGAAAGCTTATAAGCGAGGCAGAGATTTACAGTATTCATTGAGCATCACTCTTGAAGAAGCGGCAAGAGGTGTCGAAAGAAGCATTACAATTCCTCGATTAGAAACTTGTGAGACTTGTTATGGTAGTGGGACAAGGGATGGTGCAGCTCCGCAAACGTGTCCCACCTGTAAAGGTTCAGGTCAGATAAGATACGCTCAGGGATTTTTTACAATTAATACCACTTGTGATCGGTGTAGGGGAGAAGGTAATGTAATAGTTGATGCTTGTAAATCTTGTGGAGGTAGAGGAAGGGTTGAAAAAAGAAGAACAATTAAGATTACTATTCCTTCTGGTGTAGACAATGATTCAAGATTGAGGATTTCTGGAGAAGGTGAAGATGGTCCTAAATGTGGTCCTAAAGGGGATTTGTATATAAGAGTCGAGATACCTGAACATAAGATTTTTGAGCGAAAAGGTCATCATTTAGGAATGACCTATGAGATATCTTTTTCGCAAGCAGCGTTGGGGGATGAAGTTGAGGTTGAAACTATTTTAGAAGAAAAAGTAAAGCTGACTATACCACCAGGCGCACAAACTCACGAAGTCTTTAAATTAAAAAGTTATGGGATGCCCAAATTGAATAATCAGGGGAGAGGAGATTTGCACGTTCAAGTCATTGTAAAAACACCTACAAAATTGACACAAAGACAAAGAGAGCTTTTACAAGAGTTTGCTGTAACGAATAATGAGAAACTTGCAAATGTCTCAAAGGGCATCTTTGAAAAAGTTAAAGATGCCTTTTCAAAATGATTTATTTAAATATCAGGAATAACTAACCTTTATGATTTCAGAAGAAACGAGGGAATATAATCGATGGCTAATCTCTCTGGAAAAGAGAGCTATTGTCCCTATCAAATGGTTTATCTTTTTAGTTAGTTTTATTAGCTGGATGTGGATGGAGCGGTGGGTCCTGCCTGAAAAAGTTGTTTTTAGCATCTTCCTTTTTTATTTTATGCAAAACATTTTTTTTACGTATTGTTTTTATTTGAATCGTGTTACCATTGAAGAAGTTCGGTATTTTAGTTACATTTCTTTATTGTTCGACACACTCTTTGTGACATTTCTCTTAATATTTTCCCATATTGTAACTTTTGGTAAGAATATTGAAATAGATTATTACATATTTTATTTCCTCATCATTTTAAGAGGTTTTGCTATATTTCGATATAAGAGCGAAAATCTTATTTTAGGGTCAGTTGTTTCGATATTATTTATTTTATCAGTTTATATGAGTGAGGAGAAATTCGACCCGGTCGTTTATACAAGCTATTTGTTAAAGTTTTTTTTGATTTGGGCAGTTATCTTGCTTTCCTGGTTTCTTATAGAGGTTATTAATAGACAAAAATCGGAGATTATAAGAATTAAAGAAAAGCTTATTACAAGTGAGGATTTAGCTACAGTGGGTGAAATTGCCGCTGGTGTTGCTCATGAAGTTAATAATCCTATCGGTATTATCTCTGCTTATTCTGAATATTTATTGGGGAAAACATCTCCAGATAATCCTCTCTATGATGATTTTAGAACAATTCAAACTGAGGCAACAAAGTGTAAGAAGATTATTGAGGAATTACTCAATTATGCAAAACCCTCAGTGGGTTCGTTACAATATTATGATTTGAACCGATTAACGGAAGAAGTTATCTCCTTTGCTTTTATGGATAAAAAGCAGGAGGATATAATTATTGAGAAGAATTTCTCAAAGGAATTGCCCAATATCTACGTTGATGTTATAGCCATTAAACAAGCTATACTGAATATTTTGTTGAATGCAAAACAGTCTCTTTTGAAACCGGAGAGGAAAATCAATATTTCTACATTGTATGATAAAGGAAATGAAATGGTTAATCTTGTTATAAGAGATAATGGAGAGGGAATCTCAAAAGATGCCTTAAAGCATATATTTGAACCATTTTTTACGAATAAAAAAGGTGGGACAGGTCTCGGCTTATCAATTACGAAAAGGATACTTGATGCGAATAATGGAACTATTACAGTAAGTAGTGAATTAGGAAAGGGGACAGAAGTAATCTTAACTTTACCTATTTCAAAGATTGCTGAATAAATTGACCACAGATTCTCACGGATTCGGAACCGATTACCGCTAATAAAGAGTTAATTCTTATTCAAATTTCATTTTCTAATTATAATCACTCCAAATCCGTATGCATCCGTATAAATTTGTAGTCTATTTTTGTTGACATAGAAATTAGATTTAATAAAAAATAAAGTGAATAAAAAATAATATTCGAGAGTCTAAATATAAATGAAAATATAAAATCGAGGTGGTCTACTATGCGTAAATACAGATTAGCTTCCTTAATTATTACTTTTATTATAATTTTTGTCTTTTCTAATTTACTTGTAGCCCAGTCTAAGTATAGGGAGTTAAATCCTTATGATACATCAACCCAGTTAAATCCGTATAATACAAATCAATTGGATAGAGTAAAACAGAATAGGGCTTCTTCATATTCTAAAATGCAATCGAGATATATCAATGAGAAAAATTCAAATATTAATGATTACTTTAATTACGAAACAGGAGTCGTAACCTATAATTCTAATCTTTATAATACGGATCACTTTGGGATGTCTGATGAGTTTGGTAGAAAGTATGATAGATTTTATGATTATAAAGCGGGTAACCAACTTTATGGCAAAGAGTATTATAATACAGATTATTTTGTTAGAACAGACAATTTTGGGAATAAGTATGATAAATTTTTTGATTATAAATCGGGGTCTGCAAGTTATGGTAAGGATTATAAAAACTTAGATTACTTTTATCAGACAGATGAGTTTAATGAAAAGAAAGATAAATTTTTTGATCTTAATGAAGGGGTGTATAAATATCGTGAAGATTTCCAGGCTGAGTCTGATTTTCAAAAATACGAAGGAGACCCACGACATTATGATAAACAAGTTATATCCCAAAAAGATTATGATATCGATTTAAGAAGGGACAAATTACAACAAGACAATTTTTATAAATATGACAGATATGGGAACAAGTATGATAAATTTTTTGAGACACCTGTGAATGAACAGAAAACAAAATATAATAAACAAAAAGATTTAATCCAAAAGTATGAAAAACCCGAGAAACCTGAAAAACAAAATGTTTACAGTGAATATCCCTCTATGGATAGAAGGAGACAGGGTAGAGTTCGTCAAAGTACTCCATATACAAAAGATCAGCGCGATAGAAATGCTATTATTATGAATGATAATTATGACCGGTACCATCCTTATGATTATTATCGTACTCGCAAATACCATCCTTATCGCATTTATGACCCTTACTATTATGATTATAGGGTAAGATATCATCCAAGAGGTCATTATCGATATTATTATCCATATAGATATTATACAAGGTATTATTATCCTTATAATTACTTCAACTTATATTATAATAGAGGCGGGTGGTCTTTTGGATTTGGTTTGAATATCGGTTATCCTTATTATTATGATGATTCTTATTACGATTATTATGATGATGGCTATGTGACCTATGATGATTACGATTACTATTACAAACCTAACCGAAGTTCTAATTCATTGTATAAAGGTGAATATTATATAGGTATAGATAAGTTTGATGCGAGGAAGTATTCTGAAAGGAATAAATCTACTTTTAGTTTGGATAAAAGGGAAAAAAGTTACAGTCCATTTAAAGAATCGCTTAAGAAGTCATTAGTGAAAGAGTAATTAATAGTTAAGTTAAATCTCATTTATATTTTAAAATCCCCTGATCCCCCTTTAATAAGGGGGATTTTTTTATGTAAGTAATCTGTGTGGTGCGAGATTTATCTCACAAAAAAATGCGACATAGATGTCGAGTTACGATATTTTAAAGGAATTCATTTAGAATTTGTTAAGAAGGGGAAAATTCATTTCCTGTCTTTGTGTGAGGTAAAGTTTTGCAACTCTTTTGGCGAGGTTTCTCACTCTTGTTATATAAGATGTTCTCTCTGCGACGCTGATGGCACCTCTTGCATCAAGCATATTGAAGCAGTGAGAACATTTTAAAACGCAATCATAAGCCGGCAAAACTAATCCAAGCTCTGCTTGCTTCAGACTCTCTTCTTCATACATCTTAAATAGCTTTAAGTACATTTGAACGTCAGCAGTCTCAAAATTGTATTTTGAATATTCAACTTCACTCTGATGATGTATGTCTTTATATTTTATATTATCCGTCCAGACCAAATCGAAGACATTGTCAATTCCTTGAAGGAACATTGCAATTCTTTCTAAACCATATGTGAGTTCGAGAGGAATCACATCTAATTCAATTCCACCAATCTGTTGAAAATACGTAAATTGTGTGATTTCCATTCCATCAAGCCAAACTTCCCATCCAAGACCAGATGCGCCTAATGTAGGCGATTCCCAATCATCCTCCACAAAACGAATATCGTGTTCCTTTGGCTCAATGCCGAGTGCTTTAAGACTATCAAGATAAATATCCTGAGAATCAAAGGGAGCGGGTTTGAGAATTACTTGAAATTGATAGTAATGCTGGAGGCGATTTGGATTTTCGCCATATCTTCCATCAGTGGGCCTTCGGGATGGTTCGACATAAGCTACTTTCCAGGGCTCAGGACCAAGTGACCTTAAAAATGTTGCAACATTGAACGTTCCGGCACCAACTTCTATATCAGTAGGTTGCTGAATTACACATCCGTAATCTGACCAGTATTTCTGCAAATTTATTATCACATCCTGGAACTTCATACTTAAATACTCCTTAAGATATTAGCCACGAAAAAACACTAAATAACACTAAATAACACGAAGAAAGACATTAAATAAAAAAAATTCACAATAAGCATTTATGAGATTTTTGTAAATATATCAAGGGTTATTTGCAATTTTGGGTTTATTTATTTCTTGGTTTCGTGTTTTCGTGGTTCAATACTGTCATTGCGAACCTTGTCCTGAGCAAAAAGCGAAGGAACTCCGTGAAGCAATCTCGTCTTTAAATTCCATAAATCCAAAAGCACACTTTCCTTGACAATCTTATAATATATTATTTAATAATTATAGTTTCATTAAATTTAGGGGAAGTATATTATGGCTAAAAAGAATTCTTTAGTTTGTCAATATCTGGAAAATATCTCTCGCAATGCGTTAGAGAAATATCAGGACATTATCAAAAAATATGTTAGTGACCGGAATGGAGTTTATGCGTTGTATCGTAAAAATAAACTATATTACGTTGGATTAGCTTCTAATTTACGTTCACGCCTTAGACATCATCTTACTGACCGCCATGCTGGAGTTTGGGATAGTTTTAGTGTCTACCTAACTATTGGAGAACAGCATTTACACGAATTAGAAACACTGTTACTTCGAATTATTGATCGAAAAGGGAACAAGCAAAGAGGAAAATTTGGCAAAGCCGAAGATTTAAAAAGAAAATTTAGAAGAGAATTAAAAAAGGCACAAAGTGAAGAATTAGAACAGCTTTTCTGCCAGGAATCTGAAAAGACAAAATCAGTTAAGGATTTAGAACCTGATAAAACAAAAATCAAAAAGTCTGTTTTGTCGCCTTTTGTTAACCGTAGATTTCATATTCGTTTTAGATATAAAGGAAGACTTTATATTGCACACGTAAGACGTGATGGTTCTATAACATTCGCTAAGGAAAGTGCTGAAGCAAGTCGGTTGCAAGGAAAAGTATATTTCTCTCCTTCCAGTGCAGCTCAAGCGGTGACTAAACACGGAATGAATGGTTGGGCTGTATGGACATACGAACGTGCACCCGGCGATTGGGTTTCTCTAAATGAACTTCGTAAAAAGTAGATAGTTTTTAAAAATAAAATGATAAATACTTTTGTGCTAATAAAACAATTTTTAACAATAGATTCTTAAAGAGGAACAAAATGGAAAATACTTTATATTACGGTGATAATCTTGATATATTGAGAAGATATATAAAAGATGAAAGTATCGACTTAATCTATCTTGATCCACCTTTCAAAAGTGATCAAAATTACAATATTCTATTTAAAGAGAAAAATGGAACAGATTCAATAGCTCAAATAAAAGTCTTCGAAGATACTTGGCATTGGGATAAAAAAGCTGAAGAAACTTATATTGAGATAACAGAAAAAGCACCTAAAAAAGTAGCTGATTTGATTATTGCTCTTAGAAGTTTCTTAGGCTCAAATGACATGATGGCATATCTCGTTATGATGACTATAAGAATTGTAGAACTTCATAGGGTATTAAAAGATACTGGGTCTATCTATCTTCATTGTGATCCAACAGCTAATCATTATTTAAAGGTTTTAATGGATACAATTTTTAGTCCTAAACAATTTAGAAATGAAATAATTTGGAGAAGAACTGGAGCACATAGTAAGTCTAAAAGATTTGCTCCTATTCATGATGTAATATTATTTTATTCAAAAACTGATAAATATAAATGGTATTATCTAAAAAAGCATTTTATGAAAGGACATGTTGAAAGTTATTTTATTAAAAATTCAAAGGGATACAAAACAAACTACTATGGGAATGTTTTAACTGGCTCTGGTATTAGAATGGGAGAATCAGGAAAAACATGGCGGGGTTTTAATCCAACTATTAAAAATAGGCATTGGGCGATACCCAAAGCATTATTAGAAGAATTTGATGAAGATTTAACAGAATTATCACAGCATCAAAAATTAGATTTACTATATGAAAAAGGATATATTAAAATAATCCCTGGACAAATGTGGCCTATCTATGAAAGATATATAAATGATAAAGATGGTGTTGCAATTGCAGATATATGGGCATATCAGCCTTATACTAATAATACAGTTTGGGGAACAGATAAAGGAATTGATGAAGATGTAAAATGGCTTTCACCACAAGACCAAGAAAGACTTGGTTATCCCACCCAAAAACCAGAAGCTCTTTTAGAAAGAATAATTAAAGCCTCCTCAAATGAAGGGGATATCGTTTTAGACCCATTCTGTGGTTGTGGGACCACAATTACTGTAGCAGAGAAATTGAAACGCAAATGGATAGGAATAGATATAACTCATCTTGCTATTTCTTTAATGAGACACAGATTAAAAGGTACTTTTGTAGATAAAGATAATTATAAAGTTATAGGGGAGCCTACTGATTTAAAAGGCGCTGAAGAATTATCAAAACAAGACCCATATCAGTTTCAGTGGTGGGCTTTGGGATTAGTCGGAGCAAGACCCACTGAAAGTGAAAAGAAAAAGGGTGGTGATAAGGGAATAGACGGATATATATATTTTCATGATACACCTCCTCAAATAACAAGGAAAATAGTAATTCAAGTTAAGAGTGGTCAAATTAATCCGGGACAGATAAGAGATTTGAGAGGTGTTGTTGAAAGAGAAAAAGCTCAAATAGGAGTTTTTATAACTTTACAAGAGCCTACTGCAGGTATGAAAAAAGAAGCAATATCATCAGGATATTATGATTTTCCTATGATAAACAAATATCCTAAGATACAAATTCTAACAATTAGAGAACTTCTTGAAAAGAAAACTATTGATTATCCAAAGACAACCATTACATTTAAAAAAGCAGAGAAGTATGAAGAAATAAAACACAAACCGACCGATTGGGTTGAAGGTAATGAATCTTAAATTATATTTTTAGATGAAAAATTCTACAAAAATAAAATAATATATTCGGAATCTACTATAAAGGAATTTAATATGTTAGTTATTAATTTATTAGTATTGATAACAGCAATAGTATCACTTATTATTATTCTCAAAACTTTTGAAGTACAAAGAAAAACATTTAATGTTCAAATAAAATCTTTTGAAGAACAAAAACGTCCTTATGTTTTTCTAAATATTGAGAAAAGAATTAAAATTATTCCTAAAAGTCAAACACAAATATTTGTATATACAGCTGTTTTAAAAAACAGTGGGTTGTTACCTGCTTTTGATATTAAAGTTTCAATTAATCCAGATATAAAATGCAAGTTTGTTATTAGTTTTTTAAAAATAAAACCATCTTTTATTCCTCCAAGAGGAGAGATAGAAACAGATATTAGTTTAACTGACCAATTTTATATAGACAATCCAGATCCTAATTTTTTAATACAAATATCATATAAAGATTATGATGGCAAATTATACGAAGATAAAGAGTATTTATTGTCACTGGATTATATGAGAAATGCTCTACACATAGGAGTTTAAAGTGTAAATAAGGTATATTAAAGTGAATCCATAGGACTGTACAGTTAGATAGTTTTGAATTTATAAAGATTTATTATAGAATAGCTATGAATTTAGGGGAACGAAAGGCGGGGGTTAGCGGTTGGGGATTGGGGGTTGCAGGTTTTAAGTTTCAAGTTATCCATAGAATGTCCAGATGTCTTTGATACTGGATTGGGTGGATTGTTTGATGAGGGAGACTTGGTCGAGATAAAAATAGGCGTTGGAACCACCTGAAGTACTTGTGTGTCCTGCTCGAGAGAAGAGTGTGATAAAATTTCCTGTGGCAGTAGCGGTGGCATTATATTCGACCCAGACATTGTCAGTTATGCCTGCTAAATCGGTGTAAACAACTGACGGAGACATTCCATCTGTTCCTCCTGAAAGGTCATAACCGAATTCAAGGAAGGTATCAGTAAAGGTCGATTGTCTTTTTAGCCAGGCATTGATGTTATAAGATGTTCCGGGTTTAACAGAGACTTTCTGATAAACACCACCTTTAATATAAGCAGTATCTCCCCTTGACCAGTATTGAGAATAGATTCCATCATGTTTATTGACAGATGCTTGTCCATAAGTAATTGTGTTCGAATCAACAGCTTGCCATTTTGTCCAGAAATTCCCAACTCCGCTTGTGAAGCCATTCTCAAAACTTCCATTCTGGACAAGATTTGTTGGTGTCTCACCCGAACCTAATCTTCCTGCAGAAAAATTATCTGAATAAGTCCCTAACATATTACTATTCGTTGTGAAATATTCGTGATAACCAATCCCACATTGCCCATATCGAAAAGTATTATCGGTTGTTTCAAGAATAGTTTCACTATTACAAATAAATTTTAGACTATTGCCAATCGCTTCAATTCGCATTGTTCGCCATCCTGTTGAAGCTTTATAAACAGGAGCAGGATTTAAATCAGTGATTGCTCCATTCACAGATTTGAAGCACCATAGACGACCATTATTCGAATCCCAGGCAAGACCATAACAATATCCACCACCGCCTGTTGTATGTTCAAAAGCACCGTTGCCATTATCTCTCAAGAAAATTCCCACGCGTTCAAATCCATCACTTGTAAGCTCAGGACGATAATTGCAATAAATATCACATTGAACAAAATAATCCATATCGCTCACATAAGCAATACGAGTGGTTTCCATTCCACCTGATGGGTCTTTTACGACCAATATATAGCCATCTCCACCTGGCGATGTGGGGCTGAATGCAGTAATTGTTGGAGAAGTAAATTTATTCGTCCAACTTGTGAGTTGACGACCTGTTGAAGTAAATGAATCAACGAGTGGCATAATTTCTGGAGGTGTATGAGGAGGATAATAAGGTTGTGCAATTACTGTTGGTGATTCATCGGATAATAATGGTGAAAGAGTCGCATCGGTTAAAACATTTGCAATTGTGGTTGGTGCTCCGTCAACTAACATTGAATTCTGAACTAATCTGATTCCGTGACTATAGTCTGCATAAGTGCTATCATGAACGCCTGAAAGTGATTGAATTGGCGTTCCATCCAATTGATGCCAACCATAAATTATTACTCGTGGAGTAGCATAAGCATAAATTTTATTTGAGATGACGACATCTTTTTTATCGCCACCGACTAAATCTCCTAAAGGATTAGTTGATAGCAAGGGTTGTCGTTGATTCCAAACCATTGTGTTATGATCATTAAAAACAGGAACAGTTGTCATATAATCACTCGGAGCGATTGGCGCAGGGGCTAATTTGACTTCTGCTTGAGTCCAGATGGCATTAACCATTTTTCGAGTTGGCATTGTGCAGTTTAATAACTCCACAACTTCTTGAGCAATAACTGGAGTCATTGGACAAAGAAAATAATTATCATCGGAACCGATTGCGAGATAATCTGGGGCGACATAATAAGTAGCAGTTTTATCCTGTCCACCAATATTTGCAGTGCTTGTAACAAGGCATAAGTTTCTATAAAAATTTGGAATATTTCCTATAGCGATTTGGTCATAAATATTATTCTCGCGTTCAGTTAAAGGCATTGAAGTGATGACAGTCACAAATTCACTTCCTGTGAGTGCATTAGCAGGTCTCGATGGGATGTTCAAGGTTTGAGCACTTAATGTAAAATAAGTCATTAAGAATATAATTAATGTAATCAATGATAAAATCACATTGGATATTTTTTTCAATTCAAAATCTCCTCCAAGGATTTTAAAAATGTATTGATAACAATCCTTGAATTAAAATAGTTTTTAGGATAATTAATTGATGATAAAGAATTAAGTCAATGATTTTGTATCTGTGAATCAATGAGAAAGTTGATAAAATCAGAGATTTTTGGGTAATTATAATCCGTAACAACTTAAAAATAGAAAACACAATATGAACGAGAATCTAAAATCTTTTTGGAGTATTCAGGCTGATGACATGCTTCGTCAACTTAAGACAACACCTCAAGGTTTGACTTCAGATGAAGCACAACAGCGATTAAGAAAATATGGTTCACATCTTTTGAAACCAAAAAAGAGAATAGATTCTCTGTCACTTTTGATAGCGCAATTTAAGAGTCCAATTATCCTTATTTTGATATTTGCAATAGGATTGTCTTTCTTCTTACACGATCCAACAGATGCTATAATTATTCTGCTAATTATTCTTATAAGTGGTTTTCTTGGATTCTGGCAGGAACGAGGAGCTGAAAACGCAATCCAAAAATTGCTTGCTATGGTTCGGATAAAAGCGGAAGCGTTACGCGATGGAAAGACCCAGGAAATTCCCGTAGAAGAAATTGTTCCTGGAGATATCATTCTCCTTTCCGCAGGTAAAGGTGTCCCAGGAGACTGTTTAATTCTCGATTCAAAAGATCTTTTTGTTGATGAAGCGACATTAACAGGAGAAACATTTCCCGTAGAAAAAACGGCTGGTGTTCTTAATGCTGGAACTCCTCTAGCACAAAGAACAAATAGTCTCTTTATGGGTACCCACATAGTTAGTGGTAATTCCAAAGCTGTGGTTGTTCGCACAGGTAAAGAGACTGAGTTTGGCAAAATTTCCGAGCGTTTGAAATTAAGACCACCTGAGACAGAATTTCAACGGGGCGTTAGACGTTTCGGTTATTTTCTTATGGAAATTACAATGTTTTTAGTAATTACTATTTTTGCTATCAATGTTTACCTTGCGCGACCAGTTTTAGATTCATTTCTATTTTCTTTAGCTCTCGCTGTTGGGCTTACTCCTCAACTCTTACCAGTAATTATTAGTATCAATCTATCTCACGGTGCTAAGAGAATGGCGCAACAAAAAGTTATTGTTAAGCGACTGGCTTCGATAGAAAATTTTGGTGTTATGAATGTTCTCTGTTCAGACAAAACTGGTACCCTCACGGAAGGTGTTGTGCGATTACAAACTGCTATTGATATTGATGGTAAAGAAAGTGAAAAAGTTCTTCTCTATGCTTATCTTAATGCTTATTATGAAACTGGGTTTATGAATCCAATTGATGAGGCAATCCGTACTCATCGCCAATTTGATGTCTCTTCCTATCAAAAAATGGATGAAGTGCCTTATGATTTTCTTCGCAAGAAATTAAGCATTTTAGTCTCGCATAATAATAATCCCATTATGATAACGAAAGGTGCTTTGAAAAACATTCTGGATGTTTGTTCTTTAGCTGAAACTTCAAATGGAACTGCTGTGGATATAAATGTGGTCCGAAAACAAGTTGACAAACGCTTTGAGGAATTAAGTCAGAATGGATTTCGCACACTGGGTATCGCTTACAAAGATGTTGGCTCTAAATTAATGATTCATAAAGAAGATGAAACAGGTATGACCTTATTAGGAATTCTTGTTTTGTTTGATCCACCGAAACAAGATATTATTAAAGTAATAAATCAACTGAAACACCTTGGTGTTTCGCTAAAGATTATTACCGGTGACAACATACGAGTTGCAACCAGTATTAGTCAACAAATAGGACTATCAAATCCGCAAATTCTTACTTCTTTAGAACTTCGCAAGATGAGTGATGAAGCACTGATGCACCAAGTAAATAATATTGATGTTTTTGCAGAGGTAGAACCCAACCAAAAAGAACGTATTATTCGTGCTCTTAGCAAAGCAGGAAATGTTGTTGGTTATATGGGGGATGGAATTAATGATGCTTCAGCCCTTCATACTGCCGATGTAGGCATTTCTGTCGATAGCGCTGTGGATATTGCTAAAGAAACAGCTGATATTGTCCTATTAGAGAAAGATCTTGGTGTTTTAGTACAAGGTGTTAAAGAGGGAAGGAAGACATTTGCTAATACACTCAAATATGTTTTTATGGCAACCAGTGCGAATTTTGGGAATATGTTTAGTATGGCTGGTGCTTCACTTTTTTTACCGTTTCTACCATTATTGCCAAAACAAATTTTGCTGACAAATTTGCTAACTGATTTTCCAGAGATGACTATTTCCACTGACAGTGTAGATGAGGAATTAGTAGAAAAACCTCGAAGATGGGACATCAAATTCATTCGGCATTTTATGACCACATTCGGTCTTATAAGTTCCTTTTTTGATTACTTAACCTTCGGCTTGCTTTTGTTTATTTTACGATCCACAACTGTACAATTCAGAACAGGATGGTTTCTTGAGTCGATTATATCTGCAACCTTAATTGTGCTCGTCATTCGGAGCCGTAAACCATTTTTCAAGAGTAAACCAGGGAAGTACTTATTAATTACCACTCTAATGATAATAGGAATTACACTTATTTTCCCCTTTACACCGTTTAGTAAAATCTTTGGATTTAGCTCATTACCTTTTTCTTTTATTTTCCTAATATGTTTAATTATTGCCCTTTATATTATTTCGGCTGAACTTGCGAAAAAGTTGTTTTATAAGGGTGCTCATTTGTAATGTAAGAATTTATGACTTTAAATTTGAATTAATAACGCAATTATGGTGAAAAAATTACTGCATAGTTTGAGTCCTATAATTGGAGTTATTCTTTTCGTAATTGCCTTATTGGTACTCCGTAATGAATTGTGGGAATATCACTTTCATGATGTCCTAAACCATCTCAAAGAACTTTCTGCTCAACGCATTCTTATAGCTTTTTTATTAACTATATTAAGCTATGTAACTCTGACTGGATATGATACTCTTGCTTTTCGATATATTAATCATCCCCTTAATTATAGCAAGATAGCATTCACTTCATTTATTAGTTATGCCCTTAGTCTCAATGTTGGACAAGCCCCGATTTCAGGTGGCTCTATTCGATATCGTCTCTATTCTGCTTGGGGATTATCGATTGAAGAGATAGCAAAAGTAATTGCCTTTTGTATTTTTACTTCCTTTTTAGGAATTTTTGCATTTGGTGGTCTTGTCTTTGTAATTGAACCATTACAAATCCCTGTATCACTTCATATACCTTTTACATCTGTGCGTCCAATCGGAATCATCTTCCTTATATTGGTTAGTTTATATTTATTGTTTAGTCTCTTAGGTAAAAAATCAGTTCAGATTAAGAAATTGGTAATCCCAATTCCATCTATAAAACTTTCTATTGCCCAAATTATACTTACATCATTGGATTGGACTATGGCGGGAAGTGTGCTTTATGCACTCATTCCTACAATGCAGGGCATTTCCTTCTTCAATTTCCTGAGCATATTTTTACTTGCACAACTTGCAGGTGTAGTGAGTCAAGTTCCGGGTGGTCTTGGTGTTTTTGAGACCGTTACCTTACTTTTATTATCACCTCAAATACCGGCTTCAGAAGCCTTGGTCTCCCTTCTGGCATTTAGATTTATATATTATATTCTACCGCTGATTATATCAGCTATATTACTTGGAACATACGAAATTCTCGAAAATGGAGCTTATGTTAAAAAATTAGTCCAGAACTTCGGTCAATTTATCAATATATTAGTTCCAAATATAATGGCGGTCACAACATTTATTGGCGGAATAATTTTGCTTTTTTCTGGTGCTACTCCATCTCTTAGACACCGTTTAGCGTTGATTAAAGATTTTCTTCCCTTACCCATAATGGAAATCTCACATTTTCTTGGGAGTATAGCTGGTGTCAGTCTTCTTTTACTTGCAAGAGGAATTCAGCGTCGACTTGATGGAGCTTATATATTAACAATAATTGCGCTTATCACAGGTATTGTGTTGTCTTTATTTAAAGGATTGGATTATGAAGAGGCAATAATATTAACAGTTATGCTGGTGGCTCTTATACCTTGTCGAAAACAATTTTATCGTCGAGCTTCTCTTATGAATCAGTCATTCAGTTTTGGATGGATAACTGCTATTATTATGGTCTTGTTGACATCAATATGGTTAGGATTGTTTTCATATAAACATATTGAATTTACTAATGAATTGTGGTGGCAATTTACTCTTCATGGAAATACCTCTCGATTTCTAAGAGCAACTGTCGGTTCATTCAGTTTCGTTTTAATATTTGCAATAGCAAGACTCCTTCATCCTATCCCACCAAAACCTGCCCTTCCGACTACAGAGGAGTTACAAAAAATCCGCCCTATTGTTGATGCATCCAGGAAAACAGCAGCCAATTTGGTTTTTCTTGGAGACAAATCAATTATGATGAGCCAAAACGAAAAAGCGTTTATAATGTATGGAGTTGAAGGACGAAGCTGGGTGTCAATGGGAGACCCAATTGGTCCAAAAGAAGAATTCCCCGAACTGGTTTGGAAATTTAGAGAGATGTGTGACCGTTATAACGGTTGGACTATTTTTTATGAAGTCGGGCAAGAGAATCTCCCTATTTATCTCGATATGGGACTAACATTTTTTAAATTAGGAGAGGAAGCACGAATTCGTTTAGATACCTTTTCTATCGAAGGTGGTGAAAGAAAAGGATTGCGGCATATTTACAATAAACTTGAAAAAGAAGGATGTGTATTCGAGATTATCCCAACCGAAGAAGTTCCAAAGTATCTAACAGAGTTTAAGTTTATATCAGATGCCTGGCTTTCTGAGATAAATACACGGGAAAAAGGATTTTCACTCGGTTTTTTTTATGAGAAGTATCTGAAGATTTTTCCCGCTGCAGTAATAAAACAGGAAGGTAAAATAATTGCTTTCTCAAATATTTTAATGGGAGCTGAAAAAGAAGAATTGTCTGTTGATTTAATGCGGTATCTTCATAATGCACCTCAAAGTGTAATGGAATATCTTTTTATTAAGTTAATGCTCTGGGGAAAACAAGAAGGCTATAAATGGTTTAATATGGGAATGGCACCATTTTCAGGATTTGAAAATCGTCCACTAACACCTCTCTGGAATCGAATTGGAGCATTTATATTTCGGTATGGTGAACACTTTTATAATTTCCAGGGATTACGTCAATATAAAGAAAAATTTAATCCTGAATGGGAATCTAAATACATCGCTTCTCCTGGTGGATTGGCTTTTCCACGAATTTTGACTAACATCTCTTCACTTATTTCTGGAAGTATAAAAGGAATAATTGCCAAATAATTATATTAGGAGGAACAATTATGATTTTTGGTGCAGGTTCATTGAGAGGACTTGTAAAAATGAGAGATGGACGAAGTAAACGTGTTTCGAGTTATGACAAATCAGGAGGAAATGCGGATTTCATAAAAATTAAAAAGGGAACAAAAGTCGTAATCGCAGACATCAAAGGAGCAGGTTGCATTCATCATATCTGGATTACAGTAAATTGTCCTGATAAATTTTATTTGAGAAGAACACTTTTGAAAATGTTCTGGGATAATGAAAAATTTCCGAGTGTGGAGGTACCATTGGGTGATTTTTTCGGTGTGGGACATTCTAAGGTTTCACATTATGTTTCGCTTCCATTGAATATGATTACTGGTGGAATTGTTGAGAAAGCCAACAATGCAGCAATGAATTGTTTTTTCCCAATGCCTTTTGCTGAAAGAGCCAGAATCGAAGTTGTGAATGAATGTTCAGAAGATATATTATCTTTTTATTATTATATAGATTATGAAGAGTTAGATAACCTTGAAAATGATATTTTGAGATTTCACTCTCAGTGGCGAAGGGAAAATCCAACAAGGGGATTGATTAAACCTGTAAAGGATAAATTTGATGTTAATAATTTTCTGAGAACTCGAAACAAAACAGGGAAAGAAAATTATGTAATTTTTGAAGCTGAAGGAAGAGGACATTATGTTGGATGCAATTTAAGCATTGACAACATCAATCCATTTACTGGTTTTTCCTGGTTCGGTGAAGGTGATGATATGTTTTTTATAGATGGTGAGAAATGGCCCCCATCACTTCACGGCACTGGAACAGAAGATTATTTCTGTGCTGCATGGGGTTATCCTGCAGGGAAATATTATGGTCCTTATCACGGCATTTCATTAGCTGGACCGACAGAAGGTGAATTAGCATATTCTGGCAAATGGACAATGTATCGATTCCATATTGAAGACCCAATAACATTCAGAAAATCAATTTTATTCTCAATCGAACACGGACACGGTAATAGTCAATCGAATGATTATTCATCAACAGCTTACTGGTATCAGACAGAACCACACAAAAAATTTCCAACGATGCTAAAAGCAGAACATAGATTACCAATTCCTGATAAAGAAAGCCTGAAAAGATTTTTTAAGACCATATAGTTTTATTAGATTTCGAGAATAACTACAGCGCAGGCGTGAGTTTGAATATGAGAAAGACTTACGTGGATTATTTTTATTCCGAGAGATTGAGCTAATTCTTTAGTTTTACCGTATAAGATAATATAAGGTGCGCCTGAATTTTCATTTCTTATTTCGATTTCTTTCCACTTCACTCCTCGTGCCATTCCTGTTTTTAGAGCTTTTGCAAACGATTCTTTAGCAGCAAATTTTCCAGCTAATTCAAGATGATAATTAGCTGAGTTCTTTTTCTTTTCGATTTCATAGTCGGTGAAAATGCGGTGATAAAAACGATTACCAAGCTTCTTCAATCCCTTTTCAATTCGTTCAATATCAACAATATCAATCCCAACTCCAAATATCATATAGGTTACTCCCAACGTTATTTAGAGATCCTGAAACAAGTTCAGGGTGACACAAGGTAAAAAATATATTCAAGGTGACAAAAAGCGTAAAATGTGTTCAGGGTGATAAAAGAATCGTGTCATGCTGAACTTGTTTCAGCATCAATTTTAATATATTATTCCTATTTCGTCGTTGTTCTTAGGTTTAGGTGTAGTAGATTTAATTGATTGAACTGATTGAGATTCAACGGGTGCCTGTTTTAGATTAGGATTATGCAATGTGCAATAGGAAGTAGGTTCAGTTCCTTTTTTGAAAGCTGCATTAGAGATGATTTTTGCCCCTTGTTTCACACAATTTTCCGTGGCTAACATACCAGACCTTGAGCATATATCAAGAACAATAATATCATCTGGTCGATCAAATTTCATTTTCCAATTATCTCTTGTTTTTAGGGCTTCTAATAAGAAGTCTCTCGCAATAGGTCCGGCTACAAAAGAACCAGCCATTAAAGGACCCAAAGTCCTCTTCGCATCAAATCCAACCCAGACAACAATTACAAGGTCAGGGGTCATTAAATTCATCCAGGCATCTGTAAAATCATTCGTTGTTCCTGTTTTTCCAGCAACTTCAGGGATATTCATACCTTGTATGTATTTGCCTATCGTATTATATCCTGTTCCGAAGGCGATAACGGCTTTCATCATATAAAGCATAATATAAGCAGTTTCGGGGCTGATAACGATTTTTTCCCTGATGGGAAACTTATCGATAGTTGTATCATTTTGGTCTTTTGTCTCGAGTATAAACCTTGGTTTAGTTCCTATGCCATTATTAACGAAAGGAGTGAAGGCGACTGCTAATTCGAGAGGAGTAACTTCGGCGGTTCCTAATACCATATTTAATTCAGTTTTTTTGAGTTTCCATATGGATTTATTGTAAGTAAAGTCAAATTTTTCTGCATATTCAGAGCCTTTTTTCAGACCAAGTGTTTGTAAAAGCTTAACAGCAACCACATTTCTTGAAAAGGCAACAGCTTCTTGGAGAGTTGTTGGACCAAAATATTCTCTTTCATAATTTTCTGGTTTCCATATCCCCTGGGGAGTAGGAAAAGAAATTTCTTCATCAACAATGATTGTCCCAGGAGTAAAACCTTCTTCAATTGCTCCGGCATAAACAAAAGGTTTAAAACCCGAACCAGGTTGTCTTCGTGCATAGCAGGCTCGATTCCATTTACCATTATTCAATTCATCGTAATAGTTCTCACCACCAATCAATGCGAGGACATCGCCTGTATGAGCATCCAGCACAACCATTGCTCCTTGAATGCGGGTCTTATCGTAAAGTTCTGCGATAAATGTTTTTTTCTTATCGTCTATTTTGTTGATTTGAACATCTAAATATTTGTTTTCTTGAATAATCTCTTTTGGATTGAAATAAGGAAGTTGGTCAGGTAGAGTTAATTCACCTATATAATTATTTAATTCCAGATTAACTTTTTTACCATCAATTTTTGTGATTTTTGCTAATCTGACATCACCCTCTTTGAGAGAAATACCTTTATACTGTTCTTGTTCTGCCCAATATCTCATCGGTTTTTGCAATTTCCAATCGGTTTCTGCTTGGATAAGACCTGCTTTTAATTTTTTTTCTGCTATTTTTTGGAGTTCATAATTGAGAGTAGAGTGAATTTTGATTCCATCTTTAAAAAGGGCATCAAATCCATACTTCTCATTTTTTTCTAAACTTCTGACAATTATTTCGTTAAAATAGGGAGCATCGTCAAGGGTGCTATCTGCTTTACTGAGTTTTAAAGGTTCATTGACAGCTTTTTTATAATCTTCTTCTTTAATGAAATTCAACTCATACATTCGTTTTAAAACCGCGTCTCTTCTTCTAATAGCCTTTGTAATAAATCTTCGTGGAGAATAGGCAGAAGGGTTTTGAGGAATTCCTGCAATCATAGCATATTCAGACAGAGTTAATTCTTCAACATTTTTACCAAAATAAGTTTTTGCTGCAGCTTGAACACCGTAAGCACCACTCCCATAATAGATTTGGTTAAGATAAAACTCAAGAATCTGGTCTTTTGTAAATTTTCTTTCTATTTGAAGAGCTAAGAGAAGTTCTTTAATTTTTCTCACAATTGTTTTCTTTTTTGTTAGAAACATTTCACGAGCAAGCTGTTGGGTAATGGTGCTTGCCCCTTGAGCCCGTTTTCCTCTTTTTATATCGATTAATATTGCTATTATGAGCCTTTTAGGATTAATTCCGATATGCTCATAAAATTTGTCGTCCTCGATCGCTATCACAGCTTTGATAAGATTTGCAGGCATAGCACTCAGTGGTTTTTTAACTCTTTTTTCAACATAATAAAGTTCCTTAATTACTTTCGTTCTTTCTCTATCATAGATTTTTGATACTTGAGGAGGTAGATAGTAATCAAGGGATTCTAAAGGTGGATTTTCTTTGATATAACTCAGGATAATTCCGAGTGAGATCCCTGAGAAAATAACGATGAATAAAATTAATATTGTTATGGCTATTAATATTTTCTTTTTAAAATTATTTACACGACTTTTGTTCATAATAATAACTATAAAAAATTTTTTAAGTTCTTTTTTATATAATAAAAAAAGACATTTTTATTTAAGTATATAGATAGAGGTAAAAGCAAGTTGATTTTTTTATTAAAATCTTGTTGACAATTATAAGGGAAATATTTCACTGATAAGCATTAAAATTCGGTCTTTTCCCTGATATTTAATTTTTTTTGTAAGAAAAATTTGGACTCATTTTTGTTACATAAAGGAATTATCTATGCAGAAAAATTTTTTTCCTGTATTTATCAACTGGTTATTTCCAGGAATAGGCTACTATTTCTTGGGTAAAAAAATTAAGGCTTTAATTTTATTTGTCTTATTGGAATTAACGTTTATAATTGGGTTTTTACTTCATAGCCAAGTGGCAATCCCGATGATAAATCCCTTTTCACTTGGTTTTAACTTAATTAATATCTTTACCTTTATTGTTCAGTTAGGTAATGGATTTTTCAGTATTGTTTCAATCATCAATGAGAGATTCCATTTAAATCTTTTCTGGGCTATCCCGTCTCATTCTACCTATGAATTAGGGGGTTACTATATGCTTGTCTCAGGCGCCTCCAATTATTTTATTACTATGCATATTTATGATACATTGTGTGGAAGAGTTAAGAAAAAGAAAGAAGAAAAGGAAGGTGTAACTCAGAAGGTAGAAGATAAAAGTAATTAACTGCTTATTTTCTTTATGTTTGGTGTGTAGGTATGGATGAAATTCAGGATAATGAAGATAAAAAGATAGAGGAAAGCGGTTCTCATCAAGAATTTCCCGAATCCGTGGTCCCCGAATCAAATTTAGATTCTGTTGAATTAAACCCGCCTTTTGAACAAACCTTGAAAGAAGATGAAAAGGTTCCCTCCCCAACTCCCTTAATAATTAAAGCGATTGAAAAAGCTATCAATCAAAGTTCTAATCTTTTATTTAAACCATTCAGACTATCTATATGGTTAAGGTTAATTTGTGTATGTATTTTAATTTTTACCTTTGCGTTAATTAATTTTAATACTTTTGTTAATCTATATATTGCTCTTCCTATTGATGTAAGAGACCAAATTAGATATGAGTTCGAATCTTTTGTTTTTGGGGGGATCTCAGCAAAATTAATTTTATTATTTTTATTCTTTATTGGATTGTGTGTTTTTATCTTCGCAGGCATTATATTTTATTCTTTCAGATTTGTTCTAATTGAATTGTTAACGGGAAGGAGAAAAGAAATTGCTGAGAGTTTTATAAGTAATTTTCGAAATGGAATTAAAGCATACATCTGGTCAATATTCATTTTTAGTCTTCAAGTTTTATATTACTCTTTCTTCATAATTCTTTTTGCCTTAAGGAGGAGATCTGATTTATTGAAATTTGGTACAGATTTTTTCAGTATGCTTTCTGATTTATCCTCTTTCATTATTTATCTCGTTCTTATTAGTTTACCCTTTATTTTTATCAATTCTATTTTTAAAGATTTTATAATACCTATTATGATATATAACAATGTAGGAGTTTTGAGAAGTTGGGGAAAGTTTTTTAAATTGTTTTTTAAGAATTTGCTTCGATTCATTGTTTATTTCATTTGCCTTGTAATTTTAGGACTCATTTTTATTGTTGGTTTGGGTATCACTTTTATTATTTTGCTGACCCTTTTTATACTCTTATTTTCGGTTGTTTCAGAACTTTCAATTATTATTGCCCTTTTCTTAGTTGCTTTAGTTTCACTAATGCTCTTGATTCCTTTAGTTTTATTTTTAATGCCAATAATTGCGTTTTTCAGACTTTTGCCGATAGCCTTTATGGGTCTTCTTGACCCGATATATAAATTTGATTAAACAGAGAACAAAAAATTGGACAATATCTGGATTCAAGCATATATATATTCAGGAATGGCTTTAATGTTGGGATTCATTTTTTATATTATCAAAAGTTTTATAAAAAGGAGGAAGAAAGAAAAAAACGAGGGAAAAGATTCTTTTCTTAAATCCCTTGAAGAAGAGATGAAAAAGCATAAAGATAAATAAAAGAGCTATTAAGAAATAATTGAGAATGAGTTGAATTCATAAATCAATCCCATTTTGATTAATAAAATGAGGAGGTTTTTTAAAAAAATATGTCCGATTTTATTAAACTAAAGCAAAGGCATTCTTTGAATTCTATTATACTCTTGGGATTTCTTTTTTGTCTCGCTTTCTTCACTGCCTTTCTTTTTTCTGCACCTATCATTGTTTCTGATGAATCTTCCGTCAAGACATCACCCGATAAAGTTCATCTTATTTTTTATGAGGAACTGTTTATTATTTTAGAGTGAGTACAACCAATGCTGGTGGCGAATCTTTTCCAATCCCTACAGAGATACACACCAATAACCCCTCACAAGAGGGGATTTGTTTAGCCCTGAACTTAATTTAGGGTCGGATTTAGAGTTTATAATTTAATTGTCGGTTTTCAGTTTCACATTTATAATTTTCTTAATTATCCTATTCATCCTTGTTAATTTCATTTTACAGTAATTGCTTTTTTGACCTTTCCTGCTTTTAGACATTTTGCACAAACGTAAGTCCTTTTAATAGTTCCTTTCTCATCAACAATTTTAACTTTTTGTATATTTGGCAAATAACGAGTTTTTGTCTTTCTTCCTGAATGACTGACGTTGTGTCCTACAAGAGCTCCTTTACCACATACACTACACTTCGCCATTTTATTATCCTCCATTTAGATGATGTAGTGCGAGATTTATCTCGAAAGAATGCGACATAAATGTCGCACCACATTTTTTCATATTTTCATTACGAATAAAGTGAGGAAAGACTTATCAAAGCAATTATTTTTGTGTCAATAGAATTTTTAATCTTAAATAATTCTCAACACTTTAGGAAAACTTGACAAAATTTTTGCACCTTCCTTTGTTACCAAAACTAAATCTTCAATTCTGACTCCTCCCAATCCCGAAATGTATATCCCCGGTTCGATGGTAATAATCATTCCTTCTTTAAGTGTATATTTACTCATTTGATTGAGATAAGGAGGTTCGTGAATTTCTAATCCCACTCCATGACCCAAGCCATGACCAAAATATTTTCCATAACTATAAGATGAGATTATGTCACGAGCACATTTGTCAATATCAATACATTTTTTCCCAGCTTTTACTTCTTTTAATGCAAATTCTTGTGCCTTGAGAACTATCTCATAAATTCTTTCCATTTTCTTTGATACTTTCTTAACAAAAATCGTTCGCGTCATATCGGAATGATAACTATTTATTATGCAACCAAGGTCGATTATAACTGAATCACCTCTTTTTATTTTTCTATTAGAAGATTTATGATGAGGTAGTGCAGAATTTGGTCCTGAAGCTACTATGGGGGTGAAGGAATCTTCCTCCGAACCCAGCTCATCAGCAATCCATCGGATTTTTCTAACAACTTCCTTTTCCGTTATACCTTCTGTTACATTGGTAATAATTCTTGATAAAACCTTATCAGCGATTTTTGCTGCCCTTTTTATGTTTTTTATCTCACTATTGTCTTTTATTATTCTCAAAGACTCAATTAAATTTCCATCCGAAATCAATTTAGTTTTAGATAGTATTTTCTTTAATTTCTCAAAAATATTAAGTGGTAAATCAGATTCTATTGCGATTATTTTTAGTTTCCCTTTTTCAACAATTTTCTTCAAATCTTCAAAGACATCATTTGATTGACGAATGATTTTAAATCCTGTTATATTATTTATTGCATATTCAATATATCTAAAATCTGTAATAAAATAATTTTTGTCTTCGGTTATTAAAGTATAAGAAGAAGTGCCTCCAAACCCTGTAAAATAAATGGTGTTAGCCCTATCATAAATTAAAAAGGCATTATAATTTTTCCTCTGCATTGATGTTCTAAGTTTTTTTAGTCGGTCTTTAATATAATTATTCATAAATTCCTTTTCCTGTCATAGTGATCCTGAATCAAGTTCAGGATGACATTACTTGTTTCAGCATCTCTTGTTTCCGTCATTAATGAGATTCCAAAATCATAGACCCTGAACTTGTTTCAGGGCAAGGTTCGGAATGACATTTTTCCCAGCCTACCTTTTACACTTAATTTTATTGACATCTTTACGATAAGATAAGATAGATATAATCAATACTATATCAATCAGAATATCAACAAAAATATGTAATGCGATCTTTGGCTCGCATTGGATATACGATATAAATGTCGCATTATAATTTTTTACAACTATGACCGAGAATAAAGAAAATAATACATTTTATGAATATGAAGTCTCTGTTGTTATGCCCTGTTTAAATGAGGAAAAAACGATAGGGGAGTGCATTAAAAAAGCATTTAAGTCTTTCAAAGACCATAACATTAAAGGGGAAGTTGTGGTTTCTGATAATGGGTCTATGGATAATTCTGTGAGAATCGCTGAGTCGTTGGGTGCACATGTTGTCCATCAACCTCTTAAAGGTTATGGAAATGCCTATTATAAAGGTATTTCTGAGGCTAAAGGTAAATTTATCATAATCGGTGATTCTGACAATACTTATGATTTCAGCGAAATCCATAAATTTATTGAACCGCTCAGAAATGGCTACGACCTTGTAATGGGCACAAGATTAAAAGGTAAAATTTTACCTGGTGCAATGCCTTGGCTTCATCGATATATTGGAAATCCATTCCTTTCAAGTTTTCTTAATATTCTCTATAAGACTGGAGTTAGTGATTCTCATTGCGGAATGCGTGCCTTTACAAAAGAAGCTTATAAAAAGATGCATCTTAAAAGCACGGGAATGGAATACGCATCAGAAATGGTCATTAATGCCTCTAAAGCAAAATTAAAAATCACTGAAGTTCCCATTACTTATTATCCAAGAGATGGTGAATCGAAACTTCGCTCATTTCAAGATGGCTGGAGGCATTTACGATTTATGCTCATTTATAGTCCAACACATCTCTTTCTTGTCCCAGGATTTCTTATTATGTTTTTAGGATTATTTCTTCTTATTATTCTTTTACCTGGTCCAATCAAATTTTTAGGTCATCGATTTGATGTCCATTTTAGCGTTCTCGGCGGAATCTTAACTCTGTTAGGGTATCAAATTATAAACCTTGGAATCTATGCAAAAGCTATTTCTTACACAAAAAATATATTAATTGATGATAGGTTCATAGTTAATTTTTATAAAAAATTCAGTCTTGAAAAGGGATTATATTTCGGGATAATAATATTCTTGATAGGATTTCTGATTAATCTGTTTATCTTGATAGACTGGATACGAGCCGACTTTGGAGAACTTCATAAAGTTAGAGAAGCCCTTTTGGGCTTCATTCTGATTATGATAGGAGTTCAGACTATTTTTTCCTCATTCCTTTTAAGTATGCTCAAAATAGATAGAGAAAAATAAGAAATTATCTACAAAAGAACGCGAATACCAAGAAATAATAATTCACAGAGATATACAGGATTAACAGGATATTTTAAAGAATTATCCTGTATATCCTGTTCATCCCCGTTAATTTTATTTTTGTATCTTTGTATTATTCTGTGACACAAATGATTATGTGTGAATAAAGGTATATAAATGGATGTCTTAGTCATTAATGAACCGTTCATAAAAGATTTTTGCAGGACGCAAAGATGGGCTGCGAGAACTCGTGGAAGAGTTCTACGGGCGCCTGATTGGCTTGCTTATGCTACGGCAGTTCTTGAAGAGGCTCATATCCCTGTTAAGCTCTATGATTTTCCTGCCGAAGGTTGGGATAAAATAAAATTAAGAGAAATAATTAAAGAGCATAAACCCCAATTTGTAATATTAGATTCCACAACTCCTTCCATTTATTCAGATATTGAATGTGCGAAAATTTGCAAAGAAGAAAGCGATGCCAAAGTAATTATGGTTGGACCTCATTGTTCTGCTGAGCCTGAAGATACCCTAAATATTGCTCAGGGAGCTGTCGATGTTGTTTGCATCGGTGAATATGATTATACAGTAAAAGATGTGATTCAAAATTTTAGTGAATTATCAAAAGTGGAAGGAATTTGTTATAGAGAAAATGGGAAAATAATCAGGACTCAAAAACGTCAACTTATAGAAGACCTTGATAAATTACCGTTTCCTGCCTGGCATCATCTGAATTTAATGCGATATTTTGATGGTGGCAAATTATATCCTTATATAGATGTTATATCAGGAAGAGGATGTCCCAATGTGTGCATTTTCTGCTTATGGCCCCAAGTAATGCACGGATTGAAATACAGGCTTCGCTCACCGAAGAATGTAGTTGATGAAATGGTGCGAGATATTGAGCTTTGTCCTGATGTTCTTAAAGGTGGTGAATTTTTCTTTGAGGATGATACATTTACAGTTGATAAAAATAGAGCGATGAATATTTGTGAAGAAATATTGAACCGAGGCTTAAAAATAACATTTTCTGTAAATGCAAGAGTTGATACCGCTGATGAAGAACTATTTAAAATGATGAAAAGGGCTGGTTGTAGAGAACTACTCGTTGGCTTTGAATCAGGAGATCAGGGTATGCTCGATAGAATGCATAAAAATGCTACTCTTGAAGATTCACGACGATTTATGGAAATTGCAAAAAAAACTAAATTGGATGTTCACGGGTGTTTTATATTAGGATTACCTGGTGAAACTAAAGAAACAATGAATAAAACTATCAGATTTGCCCTTGAACTTGATTTGCATACTGTGCAGTTCTCAGGTGCTGTTCCATTCCCCGGAACAAAATACTACGAGTATTGTAAAAAGGAAGGATTACTAACCGCAAAATCCTGGGCAGATTGGCTTCGTGAGGGTGAACAAGCACAAGTGGTAGATTACGCAGGATTAAGCAAAAAAGAAATTGATAGAGCAATTGATTTGGGTCTGAAAAAATTTTACTTTCGTCCCAGTTATATGATTCGTTTTTTATTTCAAACAAAAAGCAAAAAAGATTTGTATAGAAAACTACGGGGTGCAAAGAATTTTTTCTCTTATCTGATAACTGAAGGGAGACATAAATGAATAATAATTCTCCCTTTGTCTCAATCATTGTCCCTGCCTATAATTGCGAAAAAACAATATCGAAATGCTTGAATTCACTATTAGCTCTTGATTATCCCCAATATGAAGTAATTATTGTTGATGATGGTTCGACAGATTCTACACCAAAAATCTTAAAAGATTATGACGATAAAATAATTATTATTCAGACGAAAAATTTAGGTCCATCACACGCAAGAAATATTGCTGTAAAACAATCAAAAGGGGAGTATGTCGCTTTCACCGATTCAGACTGTATCGTGGATAAAAATTGGCTTATGGAATTATTTAAGGGTTTTGGGGATGAAAAAGTTGTAGGGGTGGGAGGTGACCAACTAAGTCCTGAAGATGAAATAGAATTCGGTAAAGATGTCCAAACTTTTATGAAAGCTGTAGGTTTTGTTTCAGATTATTTGAAGACGCACAAAAAAATTATCGAAACAAAACACAATCCTACCTGCAATGTTATGTATAAAAAGAATGTGTTATTAGAAGTTGGATTATTCGATGAAAATCTCTGGCCCGGGGAAGATGTTGAAATAGATTTAAAAATAAAAAAAATAGGATATAAACTTTATTACAATCCTGATGCCATTGTTTATCATTATCGTCCACAAAATATAGAGTCTTTTTCAAAAATGATGAAGCGATATGGTTGGGCTCAGGCTTATCTATTGCGTAAGCACGGATTGTTTAGGTTTATTCAACTCGAACCATTTTTATTAATTATATCTTTATTTTTGATTATTTTTTTTCTCGTTAAAAACATAAAAATTGGAATAGGTTTGTTAATTCTGTTTTCTCTTTTAACATTTGTTTGGCTTATGATAAAAGCAAAGAATATAAGGAAAGGTTTTATTTTTATTACACTATTTATTAGATTACTTTACTATTGGAATATTGGTTTTGTGAGCTATTTTTTTGTTGGGACAAATAAATAACTTTCACAATTCTTACTATAATGTGGTTTTGAGATTCCGATACAAGTTCGGAATGACATTTTTCTCTTCTTGTTATGCTGGATAACATTTTTCACATTCCTGTCATGCTGAATGACATTATTTACACTACTGTCATGCTGAACTTGTTTCAACATCTCTTGTTTCTGTCAGTTTATGGAGAAAGAAATTAAAATATTAGAATCTTATTATGAGCCGTTATTGAGTGGAATAACTGTTCATATCGGGCAAATTATTCAAGGATTAAGAAATGAGAATTTTAAATTTTATGTGTTGTGTTCAACGAATGATAACAAAATAAGTAAATACTATAAGAACTTAAACGTTCCATTTACAATTGTCCCAAAAGCAAAATATTTTAGCTTTAGAGGTATGATTGAAATTATCAAATTCATATACAAACAGAAAATTGATATTGTTCATATCCACAACCTTCAAAGTATGTTCTGGGCTAATCTTCCTAAGATATTTTTCCCTAAAACAAAGTTTTATTTTACTCCACAAGTTATCGATTTTGAAAATAAGTTGATTGAAAAAGTATTCTATTTGGTATGGAAGATTTTCTCTATATTAACAGTAAAGATTGTAGTCCTAACTGATTTTCAGAAAATTAGAATATTAAGAAAAGGAATTGGAAATGAGAAGAAGCTTTTAGTGATTCCCAATTCAATCCCTGATTACGAATCTACACCTAAAATAAAAACGGAAGAATCTTTTCATTTTGATTCTCACACTAAATATATTGTAAGTGTTATAAGATTGGAAAAGCAAAAAGACCCGAAGAAGATTATAGATATAGCAAGAGAGATTCAAAAGAAATATCCTGATGTTAAATTTCTCATTATTGGGGAAGGAGACTTAAAGAAAGAATTAGAAACTCTCGTTACCGAATACAATTTAAATCATTGTGTATCTTTATTAGGATATAGAAAAGATGCGATAACTTTTATCAAAAATTCTACGATAATATTAACCACTTCTTTATGGGAGGGTTTGCCGTATACTTTATTAGAAGCTATGTATTATAAGAAACCAATTGTTGCCAGTGATATCGAGGGACATAAATCGGTGATTATTGAAAAGCAAACTGGTTATCTTGCAAATTCTGTTACTGATTATGTTAACAAAATCTCCTTGTTATTAGAAGATGAAAATTTAAGAAATAAAATTAGTTCTAATACCTATAATCATTTTCAGAAAAATTTTTCTTTCGACAAATTTATAGAAAAGATTAAGTCGCTATATCTCGATTTGCATTAAGATATTGTGCGAGATTTATATTATGTAGAGAACAGGCATACCTGTTCCCTACAAGGCGGAATAAATGTTATGTTACAAAGAAAGGAGTAACTAAATATTGCAGCCTTTGGTTTCTATTGTAGTTCCGAATTATAATGGGGAGGGTAAGCTGAATCTTCTATTCGATTCAATTTTAAAGCAAGATTATCCACCTGATAAAATTGAAATTTCGATTGGTGATGATGGCTCCACAGATAATTCTATCTCAATTATAGATGATTATAGGAGTAAGGGGCTTAATGTTAAACTAAGAAGGAATGAAGTTAATAAGGGCAGAGCCTCTGCTACGAATCTTGCTATTAATCAGGCTGAAGGGGAGATAGTAATAATTTGCGATAACGATTTTGTGCTTCCATCTGATTTTATTAAAGAGCATTTAAAATCCCATATGAATGTTTCAAAAACAGTAGTCATTGGTGCGTTGCAGAATAAACATACATTTCACACTATTTATACTGACTTTGTCGATTATTATCAGCAGAAACAAAATTCCATTTGTTTAAAAAATAAAAACTCTCTCTCTTTTATTTACTTTAGAGCCAACTCATCTTTCAAAAAATCCGAATTCCAAAATCTAAAATTATCCAATGAAGATTTTAAAGGCTGGGGATATGAAGATGTTGAATTTGGATACAGACTCGCTAAGGAGGGTTTTAAATTTATTTATAATTCTTCAGCATTAGCTTATCATCATTTATGTGAAAATAATTTTTACATAAGATGTTCGAGAAACTACAACTGCGGAAAAAATAAAGCTCTCTTTGTAGCTCTTTATCCGCAAGGCAAGTATGATATTTTATCTAAAAAGATTTATAGCAAAAATATATTAGTTAAAATCAATTACTTTTTTAGATTTCTTTTTTGCTGGTTAATAATTAATAATCGAATATTTTCTGAAAGGACAATTCTTAATTTTCTTTATAAATTTGTTATTTTTTGGGAAAAAAGGAGAATGAAATTTCCGTTGTTTCAATTTTATCATATTGTATCAGGAATCTATCTTGATGTTGGATATTTCAAAAACTT
>Ga0315285_10000739_pt1 | contig 34024 bp, 31 predicted proteins | sample YL17G09_36_MG_FD_203698 | JGI IMG/M metagenome (GOLD analysis project Ga0315285, IMG submission 203698) | Sediment microbial communities from Yellowstone Lake, YNP, Wyoming, USA - YL17G09_36 | ecosystem: Environmental > Aquatic > Freshwater > Lake > Sediment | place: USA: Wyoming | collected...
CCTCCGCAGATTTAAAAAGAATAAAAATTAATGCAGAAATGGGAATAGATGTCCCTGAATTAACTATCGATATAGACCGGATTACACAAGTTGTTGTCAATCTTTTAAACAACGCTATAAAGTTCTCACCAGATGGTTCAATGATACATATCAAAACAAGAAAAGAAAAGGAAGATGTTTTGTTTGAAGTGCAGGATTTCGGGCGTGGGATACCAAAGAATAAACAAAATAAAATTTTTGAAAGATTTTATCAGGTGGATTCTGGTATAGATCGAAAATTCGGTGGTGTCGGCCTAGGGCTTACGATATCAAAAAAAATCATTGATACGTATGGGGGACAAATATGGGTTGACAGTACTATCGGTAAAGGTAGTTCATTTAAATTTTCAGTACCATTGCAATCAGCCAAAAATATCGAAGGAGACATACAAGAAATTTATATAGAGTCGCCTTAGAAAAAAGGGAATAAAAGCTCCTCCTTTACTTCACAGCATCAGCTATTTTCATAGCAACGAATTTCTCCTGTCGTACCACCTTTTAAGGGCAGACCTAGGGGTCTGCAACACTCGATAAAAACACCTAGAGTTTGAAGAATTCAAAAAAGGAGATACGGCTTTTCATCTGCGGGCCGTCCACCTAAATTACAGACCACGCAGCATTCCCAGCCGTAACTAATAAAAAATCCAAGTCGATTAAGGGTACCTGGATGGTAACTCAAAAAGAAAATTTGTAAAACATAATATCAACTTTTTACTTGGAGTAGTTAAATGAGAGATGAACCGGAGGTAGTAAAAATCTTACGAGAAGAAGAACGGACTGGGAAACTATACCAAAGATCATCTACTACATATAAAGAGATCGATTCAAATGAAAATATACCGGATACGATACCGGCTACTCCTAATGACTATAAAGAAATTAACGTAACCGCATCTATCCTCAGCAGACGTAAACAATCCATGGAACAAAATGAAAGTTGTCAAAAGACAACCGAGGAACAAATAATACAATTGAAAAAACTGGATAAGATAAAATCAAACTTTCTCAGCGTCACTTCTCATGAACTACGGACGCCAATGTCGGTAATCAAAGGATACATCCAAATGATTTTAAAAGGAAATCTTGGAACAATCAGCAATGAACAAAAAAAGGCTTTGGATATCATCTTACGGAATTCAAATCAATTGGATACTCTCATTCAAGATATTCTTGATATTTCACGGTTGGAATCTGGGACGATGAAATTTATCCCTGAGAGAACAAACGTGAAAAACATGCTAGAGCAGACGATTGAGACTATGCAGTCTATTGCTGATACAAAAAATATCAAGATAAGCACAAGCTTAGAGGAAAATACACCTGATCTGATTATTGATCAAGAACGGGTAAAACAAGTTATTGTTAGCCTCTTGAATAATGCGATTAAATTTTCGAACGAAGGATCTATAATTACTATCTTTGTCAGAAAAACTAAAGATTATGTTTTATTCGAGATTCAAGATTTCGGAAGAGGTATTCCTAAGGATAAACAGGATAAGATTTTCGAAATCTTTTATCAAGTCGACTCAGAAAGAGACAGAAAATTCGGTGGCGTAGGCTTGGGACTCGCCATCTCCCGAGGCATTATCCTCGCCCATGGTGGAAACATCTGGGTAGAAAGCGAACCTGGAAAAGGGAGTACATTCCGATTAACATTACCCATAACACCGGTTCAAGATCTTGAAGGGAAATTCAGAGAGGTTGATATCTTTAAATTAAAAGATTCTCAACGAGCGATGGAAAACGATTTAAGAGATAAAACCGTTGTATGGAATGAACCATTTGAAGGGAGAGGAGAAAAAGAATGAAAAAAATAATGATTGTCGATGATGAAACCGACCTGAGAGAAATGCTTAATCTCATGATCCGCAAAGAAGGATTTGAAGCATTAACAGCAGAGGACGGTGACGATTTCCTCAACAAAATCGATGATTTCCAACCAGACCTCGTCACCCTCGACGTCATGATGCCAGGACTCACCACCCGAGAAATCCTAGAAAAACTCAAAGAAAAAAAAACCAAACCAAAAATAATTCTACTCACAGTCGTACGATACTCAGAGGAAGAAAAACAAAAACTATACCAAAAGGGAATCGTCGACTACGTTACCAAACCATTTGAGCTAGATGATTTAACATTTAGAATACACAAGCATCTTGGCAAAGATAAAAGCTAATCATAAAAAATCTGTAATTTTTTTACGTTAGTATTTTATACAAGTAAATGATTCATTACCTACGTAATTCTTAAGCATTACAAATAATATCTAAAGGACAAGACGATGGATATGGAATTATAAAAAATATCCCAAAAACAAGGACTACGTAGAAACATATTTGAAATATAATTTAACGGAGAGAGATATGATTAAAATTATGATTGTAGATGACGAACAAGACCTCAGAGAAATGATAGAGCTCATGCTACGCAAAGAAGGCTTCCAAACTAATACAGCAGAAAACGGCTCAGACCTCCTTAATAAAATAGATGTTTTTCAACCGGATATTATCACTCTCGACGTCATGATGCCAGGACTCACCACCCGAGAAATCCTAGAAAAACTCAAAGAAAAAAAAACCAAACCAAAAATAATTCTACTCACAGTCGTACGATACTCAGAGGAAGAAAAACAAAAACTAGTCCAAATGGGAATCGTCGACTACGTCACCAAACCATTTGAGCTAGGCAACCTCATCAGCACGATCCACAACCATGTTCTCCGTAGTCCTGCTCTCTAAAACGAATAAGTTTGACTGGTGACGAGAGATACCAATGGAAGAACTTAAGGTAGTTCAGGTAAACTATTGGAAAGAAATACGAAAAGAAATCAATAAAACCTTTGAGAATCTCCACGGCTTGGTCTTACTCACCCATAACTCTATAGAGTTCTCAGACCTCGTTGACTTCTTAAATAATATACGCAGAAACCAAGAAACAACGGTCCTCTACATCTCCTTGATCAACAGTTATAATCATATTGAACAAACCCTCCAAACATATCCCCTCCCATCAAAGAAACTCTTCGTCGTCGATTGCGTCTCAGGCTTCATCCTTGAAATTCAAGATAAGGTCTACTGTGTGTACAGAAAACCGCCCCAAAACTTAGAGGAAATGAAAAACCTGATCATGAAAAACATCCAGTGGTCAAACCCTAATATTATTGTCGTCGACTCGATCTCACAATTCATTAATTTCACCACTCCAACAGATGAAGAACTCCACAACCTCTGTGCGTTCCTCCAATCGATGAAGGAAGATACTCTCGGCATCGCTCGTGATACCATCATCCTCGTCTACGATGACAAAATGGGATCGATGAAAAAACTCCCAACAATGTTCACCGATGTCATTATGAAATTAGAAGTCATAAAAGAAAAACCCGAGTGGAAAGATTAGAGAAAATCATATGATGGAAAATGAAGTAGAAATCAATTACTGGCGTTCGATACAGAATGAAGTAAATGAGGTACTGGAAAACCTCCAAGGAATCGTCCTCGTACTCCATGACTCCATGGAATTTACCCAATTTATTGATTTTTTCCAGAAAATTCAATCAAATCATTTCACCAATGTCCTGTACATCTCATTAACACGAAGTCACGATTATATGCGACACGCACTGGAACTGAAACCCTTTGACAGGAAACTAATCTATGTTATCGACTGCGTTTCAGGATTCGCGTTCCCGACTGAAGATTATATCGACAACTGTCTCTACCATAAACCACCACAAGATTTAGCCCAAATGAAAGAAATCCTCAAATTCGGCATTGAAAAATGCAACCCTGATATCATCGTGTTAGATTCACTCTCCCAATTCGTGAATTTTTCTCAATCGTCAGATAAGGAGTTGCGTGATCTGTCACTCTTTCTTCAAACACTGAGAAACGACGCACTTAATATCCGCCAGAAAACGGTTTTGCTATTTTACGACACTAAACTTGGTTCACCAAGAATTCACCCAGATATGGCGATTGACATGATGCTAAAAATTGAAGTCATAAAAAGAAAAACCTGAGTGAAAAACATAAATTGTTTTTAGATTACTAAGGAAATCACGCACATTGCCCAGCTTAAAGGAACACAAACAATTTCTGATCGTTTATTTGAATACCGTCGTATAGTGCAGAAGAAACTTGTTTTATCCCTTTTTGTTACCGTTGCTGTCATGGTCCTGGAACATTCCACAAAACAGACTCTTCTTTAACCAGCTCTCTTGCATAAAAACCTATTCTTCCTTACGTGAAATGATAGAAGAATAATCGTCTTATTCACAAAATAGTGCGGGTAGGGAGATTCGAACTCGTATTTGTTAACACATTTGTTGATTTCATATATGTTGAACAGTTTTTTCATTTTTTTGATTTTAGATACTCCGTTGGAAATCAGTATGAATTGGTAAATGTCCCAATATTTTATGAAAGTGATATTTAGAGAAGACCATTAACTTTTTTATTACCCAACGTATTTCTATATCATAAAAAAGAGAGGCATTGTTTTTTTCCGTTTCCAGCCTCACCAACCAGGAAACGAAGAAAGGACAGAGGCTGAACAGAAATGTCAATGCAAGCAGATGCAAAACAAATGAGGAAAAAAGTAAATCATAATCGAAACAGAAAAACCGTTTTTCAACCACTGACCTCTGCATTGTTCGTTATCGATATGCAACAGTTTTTTTGCGATCCGTCTTCTCACGCATACTTTAAGGGTTCAACAAAGATAATTCCCAATATCCAACAACTTATAACTGTCTATCGACAACAGTCCCTCCCTGTCATCTTTACCAGATATGCGCTTCTTCGAACAGAATCACCAGGATCAATGGGTCGATGGTGGAACGATGTTCTTTACGATGACGATGACTTCTCAAACGTTATATCTCCGCTTCACCCGCGCCCTAATGAACTTCTGATACGAAAAACACAATACAGTGCTTTCTTTGAAACAGATCTCGACCAGATTCTGAAGAAACTCAAAGTTTCGAATATTCTCATAACAGGAATATTGACCCATCTCTGTTGTGAAACCACAGCACGAGACGCATTCATGAGAAATTATGATGTGTTCTTCGTAACTGACGCTACCGCATCAGACAAACAGGATTTACATACTGCAAGTTTACGAACACTTTCCGATGGTTTTGCCACCTTGGTGACTACCAATGAGGTAATCTCATGGATCAGATAAGTGAAGTAACGATCGTTGGTGCTGGTCCTGCAGGTATTGCAGCATCGATATACCTCAAAAGAGCAGAGTTGCATCCAATTCTTTTGGAGAAAAATGAGCCGGGAGGTCTTCTCAGACACGCCTATCTCGTCGAGAATTATCCTGGTTTCCCTGGCGGCATTAGCGGATGTACATTGGCAGAACAGTTTGTTGAGCAACTTCATGCGGCGGGGGTATCAATCACGAAGTCAGGAGTAAAACATGTTCGTCACCATGATGACAAATTCCATATTGAAACAGATCAAGATTGCTTCGTTTCATCTGCGATTATCATTTCGACAGGAACCATCCCAAAAAAGTTAGAAATTCCTGGTTCTGTGTCAATCGAAGGTACACGGCTCTTTTACGAACCACGATCAATACCTCTACGAGGAAATGGAGTAAAAAAAAGAATCCTTGTTATTGGCGGAGGAGACATAGCATTTGATTACACATTGACCTTGTTGAATTGGGGGCACGAGGTGACTATCATATCCCGATCGAAACCGACATGTTTACCGCTTCTTCAAGAACGAGTCATAAAAAATGGGGGCATCATTCATACCGTGTGCGTTCCTGAGGAAATCGTAGAGCATCACGAGGACATTCTCCTTAGATGTCAACGGAATAACCACGTTGAAGAGCTACCCGCTGATTTTATTCTTGTGGCATGCGGAAGAGACCCTAACACGTCGTTTCTCTCCCCAACGCTTAAAAAATGCATCGATAACAACTCAGATATTCCTAAGACATGCATTCCGGGATTGTATTTTGCTGGAGATGTTATCCGTGGACCATATCGTCAGACTGGAATTGCTGTTGGTGATGGTATCCATGCGGCAATGATGGCGGAGCGCTATCTTAGAGACATATCGGTGAAACCATGAAGATTCTTGCTGAGTACGGACGAGATGATCTTGCAAAAGTGTATGTTGCACAAATGCGAGAAAATAAGCCACCAGGAAAGAACCACCATAGATATCTTGTCGAGTTTGTTGAATCGATTCAACCCCCGCTTTCCCGAGAAAAGAAATGGGTGCTGATTGTATCATCCATGTTTGGATGCCCGATTCAATGTAAAATGTGTGATGCTGGTGGTGATTTTTCAGGTTGTCTCACTGCCGAGGAACTTCTTACTCAAATTGATTACATGGTACGTCGGAGGTTTCCAGAAGGGAAACCAGTAACCTCAAAATTCAAAATCCAATTCGCACGGATGGGTGAACCCTCGTTAAATCCCGCTGTACTTGAGGCATTGGAGGAACTGGCGAGTCGTTATGATACACCAGGATTGCATATCTCGGTTTCATCTGTCGCACCTCGTACTGCAGCTGCACGAACGTTTTTTGACGAACTTCTGAGGATAAAAAACAGATGTTACCCTCAGGGTAGATTTCAACTACAATTCTCTATCCATACAACCGATGAACAGAAACGAGATGAGTTAATCCCTGTAAAGAAATGGTCCTTCGATGAGATAGCTGCATATGGCGAACGTTTCTCTCTACCACAACAGGGAGATCGAAAAGTCACCCTCAATTTCGCACCGATAGTTGGGTATCCTATTGATGTTGATTGCCTTCGTAACTATTTCGACCCTGATAGATTCCTCATAAAACTTACACCGGTGAACCCGACCTTACGGTCACAAGAAGCATCTTTGGTCTCAGCAGTTGATCCATACGACTGCACTACATCTGAAGATCTTGTTACGTTGTTCAGAAAGAGAGGATATGAAGTTATTTTAAGCATCGGGGCACTTGAGGAAAACCAAATTGGTAGTAACTGCGGTCAGTTTATTCAGCGTGCGCTCGGTATATACCAACGGCCTGAACAAAGCTATGAACTTGAGCGATATTCTATATCGGCATTATATGACGGAAAAAAATAATTTTTTGAAACAAATTTAATAAATATATTTGATAAATGTTATAATTTTACGCGGGGAGGGAGATTTGGACTCGTATTTGTTAACACATTTGATGGTATCATATCTGTTGAACAATAATACTATCTATTGATTTTAGATGCTTCCGTCGGGAAGGAAACACGAATTTGCCAGCAAAAATCATTATAAATTGATAGTATATAACTTGAAAGAAAGGGGTAAAAAATGGTAAAAATGAATTCATACAGAAAGACCGCGTTAATTGTAGGAGTATTATTCATAACTGCGACGGTTACAGCTATGCTAACTATTGTTTTTTTAGGATCTACTCTAGAGACACCATTAAATTTTACTAATGTTTCTTCAAATGAATTTCAAGTGATAATGTCAGCGATGTTTTGGTTAATTCTTGCTGTTTCAGTAACAGGTATTGGTGTTATGATGTATCCAATACTTAAAAAATATCATGAAGGTTTAGCTTTAGGATATGTTGGTTTTAGACTTATCGAATCTATTTGTATCATAATTGCTTCAGTCACTTTATTATCACTATTAACATTAAGTCAGGAGTATACCGCAGGAACATTGGATGTTACCAATTATCAACCAATAGGTTCGTTATTATTGGCATTACAAGTTTGGTCCTTTGAGATTGGAACTTTGATCTTTTTAGGTTTAGGAGGTTTGTTCCTTTATTATCCATTATATGAATTAAAACTTGTTCCTAGAGTGTTATCAATCTGGGGTCTTATTGGAGCCGCATTTGTTTTATTATACGGCGTGTTAGGTTTGTTTGGTCTTACTGCTGACTCGTTGATCTTGAACCTTTTAGCTCTTCCAATAGCCGTGCAGGAAATGGTATTTGCGGTATGGCTGATAGTCAAGGGATTCAATTCATCTGTAATCGCTTCCTAGTCTGTCCAACAGAGACAAAGAATGGATAAATGAACACATCTAAAACAACGAAGGAGGTAATATGGTGGGACTCACAGGGAATAGTAAAGCTTTAGTCGGGACGTTGCTCTTTCGTTTGCTTTTTGGAGGGTATCTGATAGGGATGGATCAATACAACTTTAATGATGTTGAAAGCGCGTTGACCGTCCTGTTGATATATGGCTTGATTGGCATCTTCGCAACCCTGTTCCTATTAGGCAAAAGATATGGACTCATAGGTATAATAGGCCTGGATGTCATTTTTATAATATTACAGTCTGTTTTCACAATCGTTACTTTAAGTCAAATAGTAGACCCGGGCTTGCATGACCCGCTGGTCAATTGGTGGGCCACATTGTTAATGTATCTATTTTCCCTGCTGACAATCATATTCTCCATCAGAGCTTACAGAGAAACCAACCTCCCCCGCACACACATTTCAAAATCTTCCATTAACTCTTAAAAAAAATATTATCAACCCTAAAAGTGACTAATGTTGAAAATGAAAGCGATTGTATATGAAAAATACGGACCTCCGGAGGTTCTTCAGCTCAAAGAGGTAGAAAAACCTACTCCGAAGGACAATGAAGTGCTGGTAAAAGTATATGCGACAACAGTACATCGGGGGGACTCTAGAATGCGAAGTTTTGCAGTCCCTCGCGGAATGTGGCTAATGGCACGAATAGCTCTTGGTTTCAGAGGTCCAAGAAAAAAAATACTAGGGATGGAGCTATCCGGGGAAATTGAATCAGTCGGTAAAGATGTAAAAAAATTTAGGAAGGGTGATCAGGTTTTTGCATCTACTGGTTTTGGTGGTGCCTATGCCGAATACAAATGTCTGCCCGAAGATGGGATAGTGGCAATAAAACCAGCAAATATGACTTATAAGGAAGCCGCCGCTGGAATTCCTACTGGGGGCGCTCATGCATTGAGGTTTCTTAGAAAAGGAAATATCCAGAGAGGACAAAAAGTCCTAATCTATGGCGCTTCTGGAAGTGTCGGTAGTTTTGCGGTTCAGCTTGCTAAGTACTTTGGAGCAGAAGTTACCGGGGTGTGCAGTAGCACCAATTTAGAATTAGTGAGATCTTTGGGAGCGGATAAGGTAATTGATTACACTAAAGAGGATTTTACAAAAAGCGGAGAACTCTACGATATCATCTTTGATGCCGTTGCAAAAATCTCGAAATCAAATCGTAAGAAAGCACTAACTCCGAAGGGAATATACATGTCAGTTCATGATAAGATTGGAGGCGAAAAGACTGAAGATTTAATTTTTCTCAAAGAGCTTGTTGAAGCGGAAAAGCTAAAAGCAGTTATAGATAGAACCTATCCTCTGGAGCAAATTGTCGAAGCTCACAGGTATGTTGATAAAGGGCACAAAAAGGGAAATGTAGTCATAACTGTACAGCATAATAACAAAAACTAACAACGTGTTGCAGATTATGGCGTTGGATATGCTGATTATATCTGCTTTCGAAAAATCAGGTTGTAAAGAAACCGTGATAAAAAATGGATTAAACAGAAAGATCGCAATAATTTTAGGAATATTATTTATCACTGCAATTATAGCCGGTATAATTCTAGATACATCAGATGATCTGGCTGATGTTTCAATGAACGAAAACCAAGGGGTGATGGGAACGCCCTTTGAATTTACTTTGGCTATTGCAGTTGTTGGAATGCCAATTTTGATGTATCCGATCTTAAAAAAACATAAGTTAAGTATGGCTCTTGGGTTCGTTGGCGGTCCACTAGCAATACGCAATTGGGGGTATGGTATGGTTGCACCTATCGTTTTTAGTCTAGGTACTCTAATGTTTTATTATTTGTTGTATAAACAAAAACTCATCCCTCGATGGTTATCAGGTTGGGGTCTTATTGGAGCTACATTGTTTTTAGCATCAGCCTTCTTACCTCTGTTGAGCTATGTTCCGAGCTCCACCCTCGTCTTTCTGCATCTTCCAGGTGCCGTGAATCAAATGGTTTTAGCAGTATGGCTTATAGTTAAAGGATTCAATCCATCCGTAATTGCTTCCAAGTCTCCTCAGGCGGAATAGTTGAATGACCATGGAATCCCAAGCGACAGGTCGAAGCAAGCGACAGACGTCAAACGAGTTCTACAAGAAGCTGTTCAAACTGACTATTGGAGGAGGAGTAGAATTCTGGGCAATTACCATCACATTTTCTCTGCTGCCCATCGCCGCGGAGTTCAGAGCTGAACAATATTTTTAATTTTCAATATAAGATTGATGCTTGTATCGGGAAGGGAACACGAATTTACCAGTAAATTCATAGCGATTAACCGTTGCAGTGGAAGGGATTTGAACCCCTGGAAATAAAAAATAGTCAGATCTTTCTTCTGTTTTAATAACCGTGCTAATTGTAACCGTGCTAAATATTTACGCGTGGAGGGAGATTCGGACTCGTATTTGTTAACACATTTGATGATACCATATCTGTTGAACAATAATACTATCTATTGATTTTAGATGCTCCTCGCGGGAAGGGAACTTGAATTTACTGGTAAATTAATACTCACGTCCGAATTTATGACTAACGGTTATAAATTCCTTGTTATTGAATCCTAAATTTTTTACTTTTCACTTATGTCCCAGTTTCTCTTTATAGCTTGTTCAAAGAATCGCCTCGCGGTTGACAAGATACTCAAGAAAACGATTGCTAACCATATCAATCCTGAAATTAATGAGAGATAAAATAAGTGATAAAAGAGAAACATCATAACCGTTGATGCTCCGAATAAATAGAATATTACTAACAAAAAGAAAAAGGGGCGGACCTTTAATGTCATAGGTGGAATATTCTTGATATAGTGGAAGGGCATCTCAAGGTTATCTATTAACACGAATAGAGACACATAGAAAAGAATCGTGAGAAAAAGAAGGGTTGCTTGTGCAAGCGTATCTTCTGTATTATTAAGCCGAGTCAACAGTAACGTGATTGATGTAAATATAAAACCACTGAAAAGTGATAATACGTGTGCGATAGTTTTGTTGTGCTCGAAATACGGCGAGTATAGCGCTTCATTTTTAGGCATTTCAACTCCTTCCAATTATTTCTTTTTATTAATCATGTTCATAAGATTGATATATGATGGATATTATTAACAATTTATGAATACATTGGTGAGTAGAATTGGGTTCTGGTCAGCAATATTGGTTACTATTTTTTTAGCAATATCAGGTATCACTTCCAGTGCTTCCATTTACCTGGTTTCAAATATTTCAGGGTTTATTTTAACCTCAATATTCTTAATTGTCATCACGTGTATTTACTATTCTGCTCCTGATGATAAAAAAATATTAGGTCAGATTGGTCTTTCTTTTGCTATTATCTATGCGACGATGATTAGCATGAATTATTTCATCCAATTGACGTTTGTCAAATTTGGTGCTTTTAACACCGATATATTTTCGATAACAAATCCTCAATCGATGATGATGACAATTGAAGTATTAGGATATTTTTTCATGGGTCTTTCTACGCTTTTTATTGCCCCTATTTTTCAATCAGGACGGTTGGAGAAGTCGATTCGATGGCTTTTTATTTTTAATGGCATCTTAGGTATTGGTGGTGCTATTGGTTTCGCGTTAAATTTAGATTGGCGTATTCTGATTGGTGGTCTTATTATTTGGACAATTGTGATGCCAATTACCACAGTATTAATTTCATATTGGTTTAAACAGAGAAATCAAATGATATCTTGATAGAATAATATACATCACTCACATCTTAAGAGAAGATTGGATTGTCTTAGCGAACTCATCAAGCTTTTTTTCATATCCTGTTTCAAGAGGACCTTTTATTGCCATAACCTTGAGTTTTAAACCCTCAGAAAGCTTGGAGATATTCTTTTTACTAAGAATTTCCTCCATCTGTTCAAGACCTTTGTCCTGACTGGAAGAGGGATCAAGACATGTATTAACGAGGATATAATGCGCAGATGAGTTTTGTATCTCTATCTTCTCTAAAAATTTTCTCATCGATCTGACTATTTTTCCAAATGCATTTGGTGCACTAAAAATATAAAGATTCGATTCAGGAAGTGAGAGCGGTTTGATTTCATGAACTGACATGATTTGCACAGAATACCCTTTTTTTCTTAGGATATTTTCTAAATACGTCATCGCTTGCTTTCCATTGCCATGTTTTGATTCATAGATAATACTAATGTTCATTTTTACTCACAATAACCGAAATCATTTTTTGTTATTTAAGAATTACTTAAGTCATAAGAATTGATTATAAAACCTGTGTTAAAACCGTATCAATGCTTCTGTTTTTAACAATACGTATTAATGCAGGGGAAGGGGATTTGAACTCTAATTTACTAGTATGCTCCTATTTTTTCTCCTGTTCATTTTCCATCATCATTTTTGTTTGAAACCTCGATAGAAGAGCAAAATAATATACTAGTAAATGTCCCTATTCCGCTGATCTAAGTATATTTTTACAAGTATTAATTGATAATCGTTCCAGTCAACTATCCACTTAGATTATGGCGTTCACCTATTTGTGAATACTGGAAGTAGTTTCATTAAGCGAAATGATATCAGATTAATGCTCCTGTCGGAATTTCGTGCCAAACTTTCAATGTCCCAAGGAGAGAGGATGTGGAGGTTCGTTATAAATTCCCTCTGAAGTATTACCGATTAGAGGTTAAAACCCCTTTAAAAAAGGGATACTTATCAAAAGGAATTTAGCCATAGGTTACAAAGCAGAAATCATGTATTTTTGTAAGTTTGTGCCATGTATTACCGCCATCTGTCGAATAGAACGCATCACCGTTAGGATAGGGATCTCCATGATAATTTGGATCATTATTATAATTTTTACCTGCATATGTCCATGCTCCCACGGAATCTGAATCGAAACGACAGACAATATAATACGTCTTATTAACAGCCACTGGTAAATCTGGGAAATCAAAGGTTGTCCATTTGATTTTTTGTAAATAGGGGAACATCTGTGATTCTAACACCATAGGCATTGAATAATTTTCAGTAAGATCTACCCCTGTTAAATTCTCTCGTATTGATACATGGAGTGGTCCTAGTTTATTCGAGTTTATTTTAGAAATTGCCGTTTCCAATGCAACCTTCGATAATACATTCATACTTGGAGAAAATGATTGAGCCATCCACACATCAGGTGAGATGGGACCATCATTAAAACATTGATATTGATATGTTTCTATTTGCTTTTGATCAATAGGAATTTCATCGGAAATAATGGTGACCATCCTGTCGATATACGATGGTTCAAATAAACTGACTCCATGTTCATCTTCGTCATCAAACCAGACATTATATACGCCATCAGAATTGAACATATGTGTTAATTGAACTTGTTCCCCGGATTGATGATATTGTGTCCATTCTTCCGAGTCATCACCCCAATCAATATAGTAGCGAATTTTATCTTCTTCCGGATCATTACTCCCAATCCAATACATAAGATCTATCCCACTCGTATTTATGATAGGTCCATTGCATGTGAGATTTGTCGGTGGTTGTTCAGAGTCGGTTAATTGTAGTCCCCCTGGATACTTATCATATAATTGAGGATTCTGTGGGAATTCAAACTCCTTTTGCATAAATGATTTTGTGCGGGGTGCAGCGTATGAAAAAGCATCCTCTGCGGAAACCTCTTCACCGGTCGATGCATTACCAACTCCAAGTAACCCTTCGCTGACATAATACCCGAAGACACATCCTAAAGAGAGTTGATCTTCCTCGCATGCCATTAATATAACCCTTCGGGAACCACTCAGTTCGGATGCAAACTCATTCATCCATTGAGTAGCAGAGACAGGGGAGGTTGTTTGCATATCCTGTTTCATACCTTTTCCCATAACCAAGGAAAATGAATCATTAAAACCTCCTGCATAACAGGTATTAAAAATAGCACATATCCCTTGAGCATCCAACCTGTTTAAAAACAGATTTATTTCATCATCATAGAGATAACTGATCCATGGGATAACAAAGTTCACATTATGTTTTTGATTATAAAACCGATATGAAGAATAAGTAATTAAACATTCATCTCCGTTAGGTTCATCATAGGGTCGAAAATCATTGGCAAACGTACCCGCATGCGTTGCGATATAAAATACACAAACATCATCTTGATCATCCATTTTATCAAGCCATCGTAATCCTCGAAGGATGTTTAACGATGAAGCATTCTTTCCTGTTAACACTTTGATATGGTCCGGTTGCCAATGATCTGATAAGAGAAGTACATCACGTAAATGTTCTGCGGATAAATCATTTCCTGGAAGTGCGAGATCAGAGCGTTTCATAAATTCGTTACAACCAACAAGCAACGCCCAATATTCCGTACCATCGGTTGATGATACATTGGTCTGAATAGTAGATGTATTACGCGATGCGGTGGCGTAAATACCAACACCTGGAGTGATTAAAAGCATACATAACAAAATACCTAATATTTTCTTTCCCATAGGAGTACCTCGAGAAATTCAACCGTATGGTGATATATAATCTTATTTTCATCTATTTTGTACAAACAGATATAAATTTATGAAATAATTAATAATTTGAATAGAATTAAGGTATTTGTTAACATATTTGATGGTACCATATTTGTTGTGAGATTTTTTTAATCAATTAAGATTGAAAGTGCAGGGGAAGGGATGTGAACTTTTAGAATTCTTTTATTCTTTCAAATCATAATTTTTTTGTATACATCTTATTCATTTTATGTAATAACCTATTTAAACTCATACAGACCTAGCGGGTTGAGAACAGCTCAATAGGAGAAAATCTCAATGAATTTTTATAATTTTATAGGATTTTAATTTTAGTAATTTTTACTTATTATACGCCTTCTATTTTCTTTATTGTCTTTAACTTAACATTTAAAAGAACAAGATAATAAACTTTAAGCCAATAGGTTGTTATAAAATTATAGATAAGTGGTTAAAAAATGCTATTTTATACAAAAAAATCAATAGGAAAATTTATATTAAAAATTATGATTTATTAATAATAAAGGGTAAAAATATGAGAAACAAAATCTTAGGGGTTTTTGCCTGTATATTGGTGATTGCCGCTAGTATTCCACCAGTAGCAGGAACCATCAACAAAAAAGAAAATGATAAATTTATGCTGTCCATTAACCACACTAGAAGACAGTTTGACTTGTATCATGATTTTGTGTATATAAAGTCCAATGAAAGAGGCAATCCTAGTAATCTCCCCAATGATCCAGATTTTAATAAGCAATGGTATTTACACAGCACAGGTAAAATATTTTGGGTTAAGATATTATTAGGAGAAAAAATTCCTATATGGTTTCCTTTCAGAGTTAAACCTGGAATTGATATTCAGGCTCTAGAAGCATGGGATATAGAAACAGGTAGCCCAGATGTGGTGATTGCTATCCCTGATACTGGCGTTGATTATTTACATCCAGACCTTGCAGCTAACATTTGGACGAATACGGATGAAATCCCAGGGAATAACATCGATGATGACAACAATGGTTTTATCGATGATGTGATAGGATGGGATTTTGCTTATGATGATAACGATCCAATGGACGACTCAGGTCATGGAACAGTATGTGCTGGTGTTGCTGGTGCAGTTGGTAATAACGGTATCGGAATGGCAGGGGTTGCTTGGAATTGTAAGATAATGCCTCTGAAAGTGTGGAATGAAACTGGTTCGGGTTCTTGGGAGGATATGGCGATGTCTATCAGATATGCTGCTGATAATGGTGCTGACATCATTAGTATAAGCGCCGCTGACTACGAAGTTCCAAATGTAATGTTGGACGCAGTGAATTATGCTTATAGCAAAGGTGTCTTTATTTGTGCTGGAGCAGGTAATAGAAATACAGACACCAAATTTTATCCTGCAGCATATGAAAATGTGACCGCAGTAGGAATGACAAACACAAGAAATAAAGCTCGAAGTAATTCCAACTATGGTGAGTGGGTAGATATTGCTGCTCCAGGTAATCTCATTTATACGACATGGCCCTCACAAGAATATTGCTTTGTTGGAGGTACTTCTATTGCATGTCCAATGGTTGCTGGCGTAGCTGCATTGTTGTTATCGAAAGATCCTTCGCTATCCCCTGATGAAGTGAAGACTCGTCTTTGTAACAATGTTGACCCATACTCAGGAGACAAATATGTTGGCACAGGGAGATTAAATGCATATAAAGCTCTCGCTGCTTTAACATTATCTATGCAATGAGCAGAATACATTGTTAAGAGAATTGCGATAGTAAGATAACTCATAATGAAAGATGCAGGGGAAGGGATTTGAACTCTTGCAGATTAAAATCCATCCAACTTTCTTCTGTATTTTTAACAGTGTTAATAATTACCATGTTAAGTATTAACGCGGGGAGGGAGATTCGGACTCGTATTTGTTAACAAATATGTTAACATCATATCTGTTGAGCCGTTTTTTCTATGCTCCCTTCGAGAAGGGAACACGAATTTACCAGTAAAAATCATTATAAATTGATAGTATATAACTTGAAAGAAAGGGGTCAAAATGAATTCATACAGAAATAACGCAATAATGGCGGGAGCATTATTTATTATTGCAACGGTTACAAACATGCTGGGTAATCTTTCTATAAAACCTATCCTGGATGCCCCGGATTATCTTATCCAAATCTCTGCAAATGAAAACCTGATGTTAATAGCATTGCTTCTTGTTTTAATCTCGGCTTTTGCATCTGCCGGTATAGCGATTTGTCTGTATCCAATCCTAAAGAAGCATCATGAAGCTTTAGCCCTGGGTTCTGTTGGATTCAGGGTTATGGAGGCTATGCTCTATATTGTTGGTGTGGTTGGCCTGCTATCACTGCTTACATTGAGTCAGGAATATGTAACGGCAGGAGCCTCGAATGCTTCCTTATATCAAATTTCAGGCACTTTATTACAGGCGGTAAAAACATGGGCCGGCATGTTGGGAGTGATCGCTTTTGCCATTGGTGGTCTGATGTATTATTATATATTTTATCAATCAAAACTCGTTCCTCGATGGCTATCAGGTTGGGGTTTTCTGGGAGCTGCATTATCGGGTGCATCCGCCGTGTTAGTGATAGCTGGCCTGTTAAATTCTTTGTCGACGGTTTTCATTGTATTTAACCTTCTAATACTCGTGCAAGAAATGGTTCTTGCGGTATGGTTGATAGTCAAAGGATTCAATACATCCGTAATTGCTTCCAAGTCTTCTGATATGGGGTAGTTAAACAACCATGGAACCCCAAGCCACAGGTCGAAGCAAGCGACAGACGTCACACGAGTTCTACAAGAAGCTGTTCAAACTGACTATTGGGGGAGGAGTAGTATTCTGGGTAATTACCTTCGCAATTTCCCTGCTTCCCATCGCTGCGGAGTATAGAGCTGCGGAGTCAATTTCTAATATTCAAACGGTTTGGGTTGGTGGTTTGCTTGTTGGTATGATTATCGGATGCTGCGTCAGCTATTCTTTGCTTCGTTTTTTTGATAAGATTCCAACAAAGAATCCAATTCTAAAATCCGTGATACTAAGCTTCATCGCCCTAGGCATTGTCATGATCCTGCTCGAAGTTCCCGCAAGTTTTAGGGCGAGTGATGCCTTGCATGTCTTCCTCATCGGTGCAATGCTTAACTTACCAAGGTTTCTCTTTCTTGGAATAGTTATTGGCTATCTTTACAAAAGGCTGAACGGATCGGAGAGTATCTTATGAAGTCTTTGATAGTTGTGTATTCTTATCATCACAAGAACACCCTGAAGGTAGCGGAAGTTATGGCAAAAGTGTTTGATGCACAGGTGAAGTCTCCACAAGATACTGGCTTTGATGAACTGAAAAAATATGACCTAATAGGTTTTGGTGCAGGGATAGATAGCGGAAAACACTACAAAGAAATACTTGACTTTGCCGATGCACTGCCACAAGTCACTGATAAGAAAGCATTCATTTTCTCAACCAGTGGAATTACAGGAGAAAAGAAACTCGCCAAAGACCACTCTGCACTTAGAGGAAAACTGCAATCTAAAGGTTACTTGATTATTGATGAATTTCAATGCAAAGGGTTCAACACTAACAGTTTTCTCAAATATTTTGGTGGAATAAACAAAGGACAACCTAACAGCGAAGACCTCAAACACGCGGAAGAGTTTGCTTCAAAAGTTAAGGGGCAACTATTGACCCTTTAACTCCTGTTTTTGTTGGTCGTATTCGGCTCTACTTTTTACCTCTTTTTCCCAACGCAGATTTTTGTCTTATCCCGAAAATCCACCGTTTTCCGTGCTAATCATAACCGTGCTAAATATTTACGCGGGGAGGGAGATTCGGACTCGTATTTGTTAACAAATTTGATGGTACTATATCTGTTATAGGAGTTTTTTCGATCAATTAAGATTGAAAGTGCAGGGGAAGGGATTTGAACACCAATTTAGTCATAAAAAATAATGATTTCTCCTATTAATGTAAAGGCTCTGGTGGCACACCTTCAGGTAAAAGAGGTTGAATATCAGGCGTTCTCCATTCACGCAGATTATCAATGTTTACAAGAAGGTACATGAAAACTGGAAGGGTGGTTTCCATCCAATGAACAAGATGGTCATGTTTCGGTGGAAGAGAATTATAATACAGTGATAGAATTTCAAACATAAATGTTGGAATGCGAAATTCTTTAAAACACCAATCCGATGAACTACCACTTGCCTTATAAAACAAATTAGAGTCATACTTTTCATATTCTGTATTCTCAACAACCCATTCTGTTACATAATCAAAGATATATTGTTCCTGTTTTGATTTCTCAAAAGGAGGTTTAAAAGCACCCCAAGGCGCTCCTATACTATGCATGGCTGTATGACAATTTACATAAAAAGAAAAATCATTATTCTCAAGTTCTCTCATAAAATCCCTAATCGCTTGAGTTTCAGGTTCAGAAAAAGGATGGCGACCACAATTATAAAGAAATGGCGGAAAACTTGGGAACCATTTATGCAAGAGTGTGAATTCTCCGTAATTAGAAGGGATAGAAGGGATTTTTATACGACCAAATAACTTCCCTAAAGGTATACTGGTTCCTCTTAATCTACCGAAATCAATATCAAAATTACGACCCAAATCTATACCATTGTCATTATATCGGGAATCATCCTGTCTACCATCAGGATTTACTAAAGGAACGATGTACACTTCAGATAAATTGAGAATATGAGCAATTGTTTTATTACCATCAAAGTTAATGAGAAGATACTCAGCAAGATACAAACACGCCTCTCCACCTTCCCATTCATACCCATGAATACACCCATCAATAAGACAAGACAACTTTATCGTATCGTTCTTCTCATTGGTTACCCTGATACACCAAATATCCTTTCCAAGAACACTTTTACCAATAGAGAACACCTTTACTAAATCAGGGTATTTATCATTAAAACCATTCAGCAGTTCTATGGTGCCGTAATAATCATAGTATTCTCCATCTGTCCAATTCGGAAGAACAGAAGGTTGATCTAATGTGACATCTGGTAGTAATGTTTCTGTAGATACCTCTGATTTTTGTTCCTCAGTAATACATCCACTAAATATTACAGTAAGTAAAAGAACAAAGAGAAAAAGAGTTATTAAATAAGATATTTTCTTATTCATTACTTTCCCCCAATAAATTACTATAAAGGTTCTGGTGGCACCCCTTCAGGTAAAAGAGGCTGAATATCAGGTGTTCTCCATTGATTCAGATTATCAATATTTACAAGGAGATACATAAAGAATGGAAGGGTAGTTTGCATCCAATGGACAAGATTATCGTGTTTCCCATGCCCCATCCATGGGTCATAATCCAGTGATAGAATTTCAAACTGAAATGATGGAATGCGAAATTCTTTGAAACACCAATCTGATGCCATACCGCTATTATAATATCTTTTTCCGTTATAAATATAAACTGATACTGGTTCATATTCTGTGTTTTTTCCCACCCAGTTCAATACATAACTGAATATATTTGTTTCTTGTTCTGTCATCTTAAAAGGAGGTTTGAACACAGCCCAAGGAATTCCTATACAATGTTGTGCTGTATGACAATTTACATAAAAAGAAAAATCGTTATTCTCAAGATCACTCATAAAATCCCTAAGTGCTTGACTTTCTGGTTCTGAAAAAGGACGGCGACCACAATTAGTATGTAAAAACGAATGCGATCGACCTGGGTCGATATAAGGAATTTTAATAAAACCAAATAGTTTTCCAAGACGGAGCGAACCTCCACGTAATCTCCCAAAATCAATATCAAAATTACGGTTGAGGTCGATACCATTCTCATTCCATCGTGTGTTTTCTTGTCTACCATCAGGATTCACCATAGGAACAATATAAACTTCAGATGAATTGAGAATATGAGTGATTGTCTCATTGGCATCAAAGTTAATGAGAAGATACTCAGCAAGATACAAACACGCCTCTCCTCCTTCCCATTCATTTCCGTGGATACACCCATCAATAAGACAAGACGATTTTATCGTATTGTTCTTCTCATTGGTTACCCTGATACACCAAATATCCTTTCCAAGAACACTTTTACCAATAGAAAACACATTGACTAGATCAGGGTATTTATTATTAAAACCATTCAGCAGTTCCATGGTGCCATAGTAATCGTGATATTCTCCATCGTTCCAATCTGGAAGAAAAGAAGGTTGGTCCAATTGTACTTCTGGCAGTAATGTTTCTGTAGATACTGCTGGTTTTTGCTTCTCATTGAAAATGCTGGTAAATCCTACAATAAGCAGAATACAGCAGATGAAAACTGTGATTAAATACGATACTTTCCTATTCGTTTTCTGCCCTCCCTGAATATCAGCAGCCTATGAATAATTATACTGTGATTGTAAATATAAATGTTTTGAAACAAAGAAAAGTGCAGGGGAAGAGACTTAAACTTCAAGTTCAAATCTCTTTCTTACTCTGGAGTTTTATACTTTTTCATTCAATTAAAGGAAGTGGAGAGGGAGATTCGTACTTCATTTAACTTGTAGGAAATTATTAGGTAACGATAATATTTGATATTAAAATGAAATTATTGTAAAAATATAACTTTTTTTGATTTTGCTAAGAATATTTATATATCTCCACCGTATTAAAATATCTGAAATTTTAGGGAAAATAGAGTATGTTCCAGAAGAGAATTGCTATTGGAATAATAATAATATTTATTGGATCAAGTATTCTACCTTCGATTAATGGTTTGAACAGAATTGAAAATAACATAAACCCTGAGAAAGGAGAAATTATCCCTACTGAGGGAGTTTCCAGCAAAATTAAAGGTTCAGACGGTCCACTGGGGGAATGGCCGGATTTTACTCCTATCGGGTTCATCACGGCTCCAGATCCAGATAATCCCCAATACCAGACACACCTATATGGTGACTGGGGAGGCATTGTCGGTGAAGAATTTATTTTTTTACAAGAAGACAAAATTAAACTGCTCTACCATAGCTATCATGAAACCTATATGACCGAGAGATTGCACGAGTACGATATACTCGATAATTGGACGCTTGGATACGACCCAGTAACAAAGATCAAATACACACCCCTCGTCAGCCCCGGAGGACCAAATCCAGGTCCTGCATGGGAACACACCGATACACCTGCTTACATTCAACACCCATTAACTGGAGAACATCTCATCTATAATACCGTATGGCCTGGGACAAAATATTTACATCCGGAGTGGGAGGGACTCCCTGGGTGGGAGGGCGCTATCCAAGTTGCGACCAGCCAGACACCCCCGACAATTGCTGTTCCATTCAATCAGACCTATGAGAACATGCTGGTTCCTGAATACTGGTGGGAACAAGGTTGGAACCAGAGTGGTGTAATAAAAGGTGGTCTATCAGAACCAAGTGCTGTCTGGGATCCTCATCTAGGAACTCAAGGGAAAGTACGACTTTTTTACCGCGGATTACATGGTGCCGTAGGCTCCTACTGGTACTGGCGGATCTCTTATGCAGATAGTGAGAATGGTAAAACCGATTGGATAAAAAATCCGGTGCCAACATGGGATCCTTCAGATCCAAATAATCCTGCGTATCAATGGGCGCCATTTCATGGTGCATGGCAGGCTTCTTGTACAGGTGATATACGTGCTGATGGTGTTCACATGGTCCTCATAGTCTCGAATCAGAACTACCCAGGCGGTGGAAGGATTGCATATTATTGGTCACCTGATTGGGGGGACACCTGGATTGGGCATCCTGACAATCCAATTATCATCCCAGGTGAATTCCCCAATGGAGTACCTTCCGATGGGTTCCAACGAACACCAACCCTCGTTATTGATGAGGACTATGGTCGATACATACTTGCGTACAACGCAGGTCTTGATGTTAACCAATATTCGAAAAGGCGGACGTATCTTGCAGTAGCTTCACGTCCGACAGTTAATAATCAACCCGATATACCTATAGTTGATGGCCCAATAAGTGGCAACGCAGGGATACCATATGAGTATAATTTCACTGCATCTGATCCTGATAATGACACTATTTTTTATACAATTGATTGGGGCGACGGAACCACCTCGAATTGGATTGGACCATATCCTTCTGGTGTTCAGGTATCACTGTCACATTCCTGGAACACCTCTGGAACGTATATGTTGAAGGTGAAAGCAAAGGATGTTCATGATGCGGAAAGTGGTTGGTCAGTACCTCTTGATGTTGATATCTATAATCTTAGTATTACAATCACCAGTGGATTAGGGGTCAAGATGCAAATTAAAAACAATGGACTTACTGATGTAACTAATGTAGATTGGATGATTACAGTACAAGGAGGAATTCTTAAATTTATCAATCGTAGGGTGAACGATACAATAAGCAATATTCCTATTGGAGAATCAGTTTCTGTCGGTACAGGATTGTTCCTTGGACTGGGAAGTATCGATATTAATGTGAAAGTAAATGATGTGGAAGAGACCACATCGGGACAACAGATTATTATCTTCTCCTTTGTGAAGAATTAGAAAAATCTATCTCTTAGTATATTCCCTTTTCTTTTATTATATTATAGTAAAAAGATTTTTGTCAATATTTTTTTATAAATTTTTAGATTCAAATCTCTTTTTTTTCAGCACAAGAAAATCATAGAAAAAATAATGTATTTTTTCCTGTTGGAACCATGTGAGTGAAGGGGAAGGGATTTGAACCTGTGTTTACCAGTACGACAAGGATTGTCAATGATTGAACTCCAGGAGAAATCGAAGTAACGGAAATGCATGAGGGAATCGCTCTAATAATTGAAGAAAGGTTAGATAAATTGTCTGTTTACTTTTCGAAATTACTACGTTTAGATAGCCCCAATCGCCTATCGCACCATGCGTATCGTTGGCTCTCGCCGCAATCCTGGCTGTCATTTTCATGGAATAGGAATGACTCAGTGTTACTTCTTCACCAGATGTAAATGGTCCAATCCATTTTTCTATAATACCATCTCCCCAATCAATTTCATAAGATATGTTATCACCATCTGGGTCTATTGCTTTGAATCTCCATTCGTGTGGTCCAGGTCGAGTAAACGTAGGACCAGTTATCTCCGGTGCGTTTGGTGGGCGATTATCCATTATCGACTTGCTGTAAGATGCCACGGCTACCCCAATTCCACTTAGGACAAAAATTCCTATTATCCATATCGTAATAATTTTCTTCATTTGTTTCCTACCCCATAGAAAAATAAACAATCCTTCGATATTTAAATCTTCTTTCAGGGAAAAATTATGCAGGGGAAGGGATTTGAACCGTATTTTACTGGTAAAACTAATAAAGTAATTGAGGTAAAGTGTTCCCATTTGGATGTGTACTGTAATTTACTAGTAAAGGAGAATAAATATAAATTATAATTTCTCTAATTTTTTTCCATTTATTACAATAAAAAGATCCATGCGGATTAATTATCTATTTTAACATTCTCTATTTTTATTAATCCATCAGCCCTTATAGGCAAAGAAAATTCATCCCTGACAACACAATAACCTTTTAGAATGTACAAAGGAACACATACTACATCTTCCATTGCAATAGCAAAACCCTCCTTCATAAGATCTAATCTCACCACTGGATTCATATTATAAGAAATATCCTCAGCTATCTCATCTATCACTTGATTTGAGTAATTACCAAAATTAGATAAACCAAAACCATTCTCAAAATCAACACTTCTCAATATATTATCAAATATCTCTCCCGCATCAGCTGAATCAGTAGCCCAACCAAAAAAATAAAATGAACTCTCCCTATTCGAAATCTTAGAATAAAAATCACTACTTGAAAGAATATTTACTTCCACTGTGATATTTATCAATGAAAGCTGATCAGCAATCATTCTAGATGCATTTTCCCTTATTTCACTCTCTCGGCAATCTAGAGTAATCTCAAATCCCTCTTCATAACCCGCATCTTTCATATATTGACGGGCTTTTTTAAGATCATAAGACAATCGCTTTATCTCAGGATTGTAACCAAAAATATACTGAGTAACAAACTGTGAAGCAGGTTCAGCATAACCATCAAGAGCATTTTCGATGATTTCATCAATATTAATAGCGTGATAAACCGCCTTTCTAACACGTAAATCTAAAAAAGGGTTATTTTCAACAAAATTAAAACCTAAATAAGTTACAGTATTAAATGTAAAAGGTAATATTTTTACCCCAGGTATTTTTGATAGATTATCATAATCATTAGGATCAATACTATTAATAATATCTACATTTCCTTCAAGAAAATTATTAAGTTGATCTTCATAATCATTAAAGAATTTAAATGTGACTTTCTGAAACTCTGGTTTTTTCCCCCAATATCTTTCAAATCTTTCTAATACAAGATAATTATCCTTTAAATATTCTGAAAACCTATATGCCCCCGTACCAATAGGATTACCATTAGATATTTCTTCATGGTTTTGTTTTGAAACCATAAAAATATTAACAAGTTTATTCAACAATAATGAATAGGGTTCTAATGTAACAATATCAACGGTAAAATCATTAACAATAATAACTTCCTTCACCATCGTTAAGTAACTGTACAGAGTATTATTCTTATCTCCTTTTATTAGTTCAATTGAATATTTTACATCATCAGCTGAAAAAATATCACCATTATGAAATTTTACATCCTTTCTCAAATAGAATCTCCAAGTAAGTTTATCAGGATTATTCCAACTTTCGGCTAGACTTGGGATAATTTGATAACGCTCGCCAAATTCTACCAAACTGTTGAATATATTTGAATTTATAGAAAGTGTTTGTTGATTAATAAAACCCACCCATGGATAAAAACCATTGAATACATCTTGACCATATGCTATATTAAGATCAAATCCGTCTGTCTTATTTTCAATTTCTTCATCTATACACCCAGATATTCCTAAAAAAAACAGCATTGATATAATTAAAATCGAAGTTTTATTCAATATAATCAATAAGATTGTAACATGTATAGATTTATTATACTTACTAGTAAAAATATGCAGGGGAAGGGATTTGAACTCATGATTACCGGTATTATTCTGAGTAATGGATAATAATTCTTTTTATTGTTTTGTTTTCTAATTTTTTAGAATACGGTATCAGTTCCCGTAGGTAACAAAGGAAAAATCATGAACTTTGTTGTATATAGACCATGTACTCCCGTTGTTAAATGAAGTAAATCCTTGACCATTCGGATACGGATCATCATAACTTGCACCCGCATAGGCCCAACCGTAGAGAGAGTCGTTGGAAAATATCGGACGGCAAAGAATATAATACGTTTCGCCAGGGGTTACCTGAATATCTGGGAAGTCGAATGTCGTCCAGTTCAGTATCGGTTTATAGAGATCCATCGGTGGGAGCAGTACCGATGCTTGGGCGAGATCTGGTCCGGTCAGATTTTTTCGTATTGATACGGTGATTGGTTGCACATTCCCTTTCGCGATGAGCTCGAGTTCAATCTTTGATAACTCACTTTGGGTTGGTACAAAGGATTGCGCATACCAGTTATCAGCAAATAAGCCATCGTTCAGGCTTAGTCCATCGTACAGTTCTGTTTGTCGTTGATCAACGCTGTGATCATCCTCCATTGTTACTACTATTCTTGTCCGAGGGAAGCTATCCTCAAAGAACCACATCCCATGCTCGTCATAGTTGCGAAGGAGCACGTTGTAGGTGCCTTCCTTATTCCATGTGTGTGTGATTGTTACTGGTTCATCTGAGGGAAACAGTCCTGTCCATACTTCTGTTGTATCACCCCATTTGAAATGATATTTTATTTGGTCTTTTTCAGAATCAGTTGCATTGAAGACATATGTTTGGTCGGTGTTCACATGGCCGACTAATGGGCCAGTGACAAGGTTCGTACGGGTTGGTGGCATTTCTTTGTCAGTTAAGATGAGTTCACCAGGGTAGCTATCATAGATTTGGGGATGCATAGGAAAATTATATTCGTTTAGCAGTATCGATTTCGTTTTTGGGACACTATAATTAAACGCTTCCTCTGCAGAACATAGATTATCTTTATTTGCATCACCAAATCCCTGTAGTCCTTCCATGAGGTAATAGCCAAAAAAGTTACCATTGCTCAGCTCATCGTCTTGACATGCCATCAGGATGACCCGGCCAGGCCCACTCAGTTTTTGTGCGAACCGATTCATCCGTTCTGAGACTACCGAGGTTGTCTGACTGGGGTTATCGAGACCACCTGCATAACACGCTTCAAGAATCACACACACTCCTTTGCATCTGAGATTAGTAATCCACCTATTGATGGTATCATCGTACAAATAGTATAATTTATTCGGAAAACACCAGTATATACAGTCGGGCCATTTTCCGATTTGTGTTCGATACGTGTCATACATCCAAAGCATGGTGTCATAACCTCCGTTTTCATCACGAGGAGGCATATCATAAAATGGTGCACCATGGGTTGTAATATAAAAGAGACAGATATCGTCTGCATCTGCCATTCTATGCATCCAACGAAAACTTTTGAAGACATTGAAAATCGAGGCGTTCTTACCAGTTAACAATCGGATATGATCTGATTTCCAATGATCTGAAGATAGTAAGAGATTGTAGAGTTCTGTTGGTGGAATACCATTAGAGCGTGAAATATTGGTCATGTATGGTTGATTTTTGAATTCATTGACACCCACGAGGAGTGCCCAATATTCTGTGCCATCGTTTGATGGTTTGGTCTGAGTAGCAGATTCAGTGCGAGTTGCGGTGGTAAATGCACCAAAACCTGGAATAATCAAGAGCATACATACCAACATACCCAATATTTTCTTTCCCATATTATTACCTCAAGAAATCGAACCTTATCATGATATATAAGAATTTTCTTATCTATATTGTACAAATAGATACAAATTTATTAAATAAATATGAATTTTGACAAAAAAGAGGTTTTTTTATTTTTAACTGAATGGCTTTTATTACTTAGTCAGATCCGAGTCTTAAAATTGGGAATATGAAAAATAAATCCTTCATTCATCAAACTGGTTTAACAGAACAAAACAAGAAATGGATGAGGTTATTTTTACTACGATTGCAAATATATGAATACTTAAAAATTATATTTTGTACAATTTTCTCTTCATAACTATTAAATATGCTTTTTATCATTTTTAATAATAGGTAGAAACAATGAACGAATTTGTCATTGGCTTTGTTATCGGTATCCCCATCGGTACATCACTTGGTATTGCTATTGAGATTGCGATAGGAATACAACAGAAGCCGTGGTCAGAGCTTTCATATAAAGAAAAAAAGATGCGAAAAAATGCTATTATATTAGGTATGATTACTCTTTTATTAGGAATCATTGTATTTATGTGGCTTGTATTAACTTGAAAAAGCTAATGTTGTATTCTCAGATCGTTCTAATGAAATTGATCTAATTAAACTAATACTAAATATTATTGTATCATTTGAACAAATACTGGTAAATATTTAATTTTGTACAAAATTTAAACAAAAACTCATATATTTTTTGGAAGTGTATATAAATGATACTACTACTACTACTCATATAAAGGACAAGCATTAACACGGTTATGAACTCATGTTTTTATGCAATCAAAAACAACCTTATTGAAGAAATCTATAGATTCTGAAACTCATATCATCGAATTTTTGAACGAATGGAAAAAAAATTACGAAAAAATAAAAATATATCCGTAAAACTAACCAAATGTTTTTTAGGGCAATAAAAAGAATATAATTATTGGGGAGTCTAATGTAGATAACCTAGAGCTTTCCTTCTCTTCGTATCCTCCTTTCCTTTCGGACTCCCCATTTACTTATTATTCAAAAGAAAATGACTTTTTGAAATTTAAAGCAATAGGAGAGACTTGGATAAAAATTATTTTTTTGTGAAAATATTGTCTCTTTGTACAAAAAATTTAAGGATACCTTCTAATTCTCTGTTAATACTAATAGATATATAGAGGGAATCACATTGAAATCCCCAATACCCTCAGTGGAAACCATATTTGAGTATCTATAAGGAGACCATGAAAAAAATATTCGGATTGACAATAGGCATCATACTTATTACTGTTGGTTTTTCAGGTTGTATCAATCAAGCAGAAGACAAGAATCAGAAACAAATTGAGTTACTGACTATTGGGATATCGATGGATCCTTTTGGTTTCTTTCCATGGATTGAGAGCTATGATACGAGCACCTTGGGGATTAATTTCAATATCTTTAATCCCTTAGTGGAATTTGACAATAGTTTTAAGCTATTTCCGAAACTTGCGAAATCATGGAATAATCCAGATAATTCTACATGGCGGTTTTTCCTTAGAAACGATGTCAAATTCCATAATGGATACAATTTTACAGCGGATGATGTTAAATATACAATTGATCTTATTAAGAATAATAAAAGCCATGTGCTATGGGACCTACTAACAGAAATTAAAGAAGTTCATGTTGTAAATAATTATACGGTCGACTTTGAAACCTATCAACCGTTTCCAACTCTTTTAAACAAATTGACGAATATCCCGATTGTCTCCCAGAGATATCAGCAAGAAACAACAGAAAAATGGCCAATCGGAACCGGTGCTTATAAACTTGAGAAATATGTTCCAAAGGACCATATTACTTTAGTACGCTTTGATCAGTATGCAATGGGACAACCGGTAGTAAAGAAAATCATTTTTAAGGTAATTGAAAAAAGCGAAGATATGAAAAACGCACTCATTGCAAAGGAGATTGACATCATGGAGCATGTCCCTGAAATATATGTTGATGAGATTCTTAATAGTTCGGGGATTATGATTAAAAAAATCTCAAATCCAACGGTGTGGTACCTCGGGTTTGATTTTCGGGAATACAATAGTAGTGGTTTCCCTAGAACGAAAAATCCTTTAGCAGATGTACGGGTCAGGGAAGCATTGTACCATGCGATTAATGTAGACCGTATCATAAAAACCTCAAATTTAACTGCAGAGCCTGCCTCACAATTCTTGTCGCCGTTAATTTTTGGCTATACTCCTGTAATAAAACGCTTACCGTGCAATTTGAATCTATCCCGGCAGCTTCTCAAGGATGCGGGGTATGAACACGGATTTAATTTAACATTAGATTCCCCAGGAAATTATCCGCAACAAATTGAGATTTGCAAAGAGATATCACGACAGCTTTCACAGGTAATAAATGTCAGTGTCAATCTCGTTTCTACTGAACAGGAGTATTATACGAAATTATATATGGGGAACTACTCTATTTATCTTATGGGTTGGATCCCAGCGACAGGGGATGGTGGTGAGATATTTGATTATCTCTTACGATCAGAGAATCATCCACTCGGAAGAGGATCATACAATTTCGGATATTATTCGAATCAAACCGTTGATGAAATCACTTCAGAAATCAGCTACACCATGAACCAAAAAACACGCAAGGAGCTAATGCAGGATGGATTCAAGGTTGCCATGAATGATATTGCTTGTGTTCCTCTTTACATTAGTGTCTGTAATGTAGCTTTTCCCGAGTATCTTATATGGAATCCACGATCGGATCTTAGTACACTTGTGGAAGAAATTACTGTTAAATAACAGAGGCAAGATACATGATTGTTTGGTGCAACAAGGAATGAAGAAATTCCAAAGTGTAAAACTAAAAATTTTTTTTCCGCTTCTTATTATCCTTCTTGTTGTTTTTCTCACTAGCTCTATAGTGATTATTGACCGAGAATCAAAAGCGGCAAAAGACACAATCATCAATACTGCAAGCTCGTTCTCCAGCCTCTCTGCCGTTCATGTGATCAATAATTACATTCTTTATTATGAATCTGGTTTTTACAAATTCACAGAAATCATTGATAATTTAATGAAATTGAACAATAACATCGTTGAAATACAAATCGTTGATGTGAACGGAAAAATCCTCTTTGACTCTACAGAGATAATAAATGGAAAATATGATGATACTACAAACGGGGAGCGATCCCTGGAAAATGCGACGTTGATACAACGAGCGGGAGATCCGATATCATCCCTCTTTCTTAATGAAAAAATACGACGAGTAGATATCATTGAACCGTATTTCGATGAAACAGGAAGACATGATTATTCAGTACGGTACATTTTTTCACTTTCAAGTTTAGATACGATGACACAAGAGATGATTATCACCATATCTCTCTATTCTGGTATTTTCGTCATCGTTTCTTTTCTGCTCATATTTTTCCTTTTTAATTACTTCGTTTCTGCACCTATCGGGGAATTAACAAAAAGCGCTCGTCACATGAGCAAAGGAGAACTGGGTTATGAAGTAACAATCAAATCAAAGGATGAAATCGGTGAGCTAGCGACCGCGTTTAATATGATGAGTGCTGACCTGAAAGGCTCCAGAGATGAGTTAGAAACATATAGTAAGAACCTCGAGAAACTTGTTGCTGAAAGGACAAAAGAATTAGAAGAAAAAACGAAGCGTCTGCAACAAATCAATCAAGATTTAACTGTCGCACGAGAGGACCTCAGTACGTTAAATAAAAATCTGGAAGTGCGAGTACAAGAACGAACAGAAGAAATAGAGAAATTACTTAAGCAAAAAGACGAGTTCATCAATCAACTTGGTCATGATTTAAAAAATCCTTTAGGTCCGTTGATAAATTTAATCCCGCTGCTTGAAGAAGAAGAAGAAGATACCGCTAAAAAAGAGATGCTTAGTGTCCTTCATCGAAATGCTGATTATATGAAAAATCTCGTGGTTAAAACACTTGAACTAGCGATGTTAAACTCTCCGAATACAAAGTTTTCGATAGAGACCATTAATTTATTTAAAGAGGTTACTCAAATCATTAACAATAAAAAAATCCTGTTTGATGAAAACAACGTAAAAATTTCCAACAACATCAATCGTTCCTTGTCGATAAAGGCGGATCGATTACGACTTGAAGAGCTACTGACGAATATCTTAGAAAATTCATCAAAATACTGTCAGAACGACTGTAAGATAACCATTGATGCAAAACAAACAAATGATTTTGTCACGATTTCCATCAAGGATAACGGTATTGGTATGACGACAGAGGAGATTGACCGTATCTTTGACGAGTTTTATAAAGCAGATTCAGCCCGGCATGATATTCAGAATACAGGATTAGGAATGTCGATTTGTAAACGTATTGTTGAAAAACACGGGGGACGTATATGGGTAGAAAGCCCAGGTCCTGGAAAGGGTACATCAGTGTTTTTCACTTTGCCCATTGGTTTGATTACATAAAAACCTAAATAAATATTAAAGACTTCCTTGATATATCACGAGAGGCAGAAAACATCATGAAAAAAATCATGTTAGTGGATGATGAAAAGGATCAAATCTATTATATTAAAAAATCTTTTGAGAATAAATTTGGAAAGGAGTATACTATTATTCCAGCTGAAAGCGGTGAAAAATGTTTTGAATTATTGCAGAATAACGAAATCCCACATCTTATTCTGCTCGATATCATGATGCCAAGGATGAACGGATGGGAAGTGTTTGACCGAATACGTGCGAATCCATCATGGAAGGATATCCCTATTATTTTTCTCACCGCTCGAACCGATGAATTTGCTGAACATGCTGGTGGGCTTATCGCAGAAGATTACATTAAAAAACCTATTGAAATTAAAGAGTTAAAAGCACGCATCGATACGGTGTTACGGAAGGTAAAGAAACAATAATACAAAAAATCCATTAGTTCTTTTCTTCGAATCCTTTTCATTCAGCTGTGAGAAAACACTAAAATTTTTCAGGGAGGATGTTTGATTTGAATACCTCAGTAACATAGAGATAATCGTAATTTGCGATGTCATTTGGGAATTTTTTTCTTAGGTCTTCCATTACTCGATTAAAATGCTCAAAGTTTGTCGCGTATAACGTGATTTCCAAATCATATCCACCAATCGCTTTGTGGATTTCCCAGAGGAATGGGTTATCGCTTAGATAGGTGATGATCTGATTTTTCTTGTTATAATCGCGAAGAGATAAATTCACGATGAACTCACGTAAGCCAAGTTGATTAATGTCCATTGTAATAGAATATCGTTGGATCACCCCTGATTTTATTAGTTTTGTAAGCCGAGAGTGAACAGTCATCGTTGATACATTAGTCTGATTTGCGAGATCAACGCTATTGATCCTTGTGTTTTTTGCGAGTAAATTTAAAATCTTATAATCGACTAAATCTATATCAACGGTTTGTCCATCATCTCGATATTCATATGCTCTTTCGTGGCTAATCATCGGTTCATTGAGTAACATGGAATGTTTGTATCCAAATGTTTCATACAGCTGGGAAAAGAATATTTCTTTGAAAAAATATCGATAATGTCGTAAGGTGTCTTCGTAGAATGCATAAAAATAATTTGGGGATTTTACCAAGATGGTTATAATTAAATCGTATCGTCCTTTCGTCGATGCGATGCTCCAGGTATTATTATGGTTGACAAAATGGGAAATGATTTCCTTTTCTTTATCTGGTGACGCATATTGTAAGACGATATTGAGGCGGTAGACTGAGAACCCAAGTTTAAAAACATCGATCATCGTATTAAAATTTTTTATAATCCCTTTACTCTGCAGTCGATTAATGCGGTAGTTTACAACGCTTTTTTGAAGACTGACTTTTTTTGCTAGCGATGTGAGCGATTGCCTGGAGTTCAAAAAGAGATGGTATAAGATTTTATGATCTTTCGAATCCAATTCTCGCACAATAAAAATCATCGTCTATAGGACTAATAAATTTTTCTAATCGTTCCAATGAAAAGAAAACGTTATAAAAAAGAACAATAGGGTTTGATAGAATTCATCAAAATACATTTATAACCCAAAAAGAAATTGCTAATACAACGGAGGAATAGGTTCATATTGAAAAAAAGTTGGGAAAACAGGAATCTGTTTTGTGCTAAATAGGAATAAATTGGAGGAGAAAAACATTATGTTGATAATTGTAAGATTGTATCCAAAAATAGATATCAATATGATATGGGACTATGTGCAAGAATCACATAGGATACAAAGAACGGATGAACCACGAATCGTTCGATAGTATATCCCTTGATCAGACCAACGAGAGCATGACCAAGCTCATGTAGAGCAAGAAACAGAATGAACGAAAAAGAATAGGCAAAGAAGAGCAAGAAAATAGAAGGAACGACAGGGCTGATATTTTTCTTCATGATTTATCTCCTATTTTCATGGAATCATCGTTCGATGTGGTATTTCAAAACAGATTTTTCTTTAAAAACATATTCTTAGAAACGAATGTTTTTTATGCGAATCAAATGATAAAAAAAGAAAAAAAGATGGCATGATAATTCTTGAGTGAGTCTCGTGTTGCATACCACAAGGTGATGCAACATGAAAAACACAAAATATTATATCGGACTGGATGTCCATAA
>Ga0315285_10000740_pt1 | contig 34012 bp, 33 predicted proteins | sample YL17G09_36_MG_FD_203698 | JGI IMG/M metagenome (GOLD analysis project Ga0315285, IMG submission 203698) | Sediment microbial communities from Yellowstone Lake, YNP, Wyoming, USA - YL17G09_36 | ecosystem: Environmental > Aquatic > Freshwater > Lake > Sediment | place: USA: Wyoming | collected...
TGCAACTCACGGCGGGTGACGTCGGCCCGGTCAGACTTGGCATAAATGAGTAAAGGACAGGCGTTACAACTCACTGATGACCCGTTTCCAGTCCGACATGGGGACGGCCGCAGCCTGCACCTGAACAATCAACCGTTTTAACTCAACCGCTTCGGCAATGAGGACATCTTCGGGCTCCGGCTCACGGTTGAGTAGATTGTCCAGGATTAACTCCAGCCGCTTGAACGTCTCCAGGTCTACCACGACCGCCGTGGGCTGGCCATGCTCGTACAGGACCGGGAACTCGTCAATCCGCCAGGGGAACGTCTCTTGAGCCATTGCACTTTTCTCCATTGGGTGTCCATACATAGTATACCCCCACATTCACCACCAGGCAAGGCACGACGGCGTGGTTGACACTTCTCCCACACCCCGGCGGAACCGGTCTTTGCGATGTTGGATAGGGCCGAGTCAGTGTAAAGTCCTGCCGAGAGATGAAAGAGCGCCGCGCACCGGTCCCGGCACCAGCGGCGCCAGCATCTCCCGCTCCTCAGGCGTGAGTGCGCGGAGGAGGATCAGTGCGATGGGGTAGACAGCCAGCGTGGCCAGGAGCGCCAGCGGGCGGCTATAGAGCGCCACCGCCCAGGCCGTCGCCCCCATCGCCAGCCCCGCCAGCACAGGCCTGGCGAACGTCTGTACCCACCCCACCGGCCCCACGTGGCGGCGCAGGTCGGCGTAGAACAGGAGCACCAAGAGCAACTCCCCGCCCACCAGGATCCACGCGGAGGCGACGTAACTGAAGGTGCGCACGACGAGCATGTTCGCCACGACGGTGAAGAGCACACGCGCGCCGGAGGCCAGGAGCACGTAACGCTGGCGGTTGAGCGCGATGAGCACATAGTTCGTCAGGCTGTTGAGCCAGCCGAAGACGATGGACCAGATCAAGAGTTGCAGCGCCACCGCGCCGTGGGGCAGGAACTTGCCCCCGCTGAGCAACCCCACCAGCACCGTCGCCAGCAGCGTGACGAGCACGGCCACGGGGAGCGTGATCATCGTCAGCAGTTTGACCGACAGGCGATACGAGCGCTGGAGTCCAGAGCGATCCTGGGCCGCCTGGCGCGCCATGACGGGGAAGACGGCCAGGGTGAAGAACTGCGGAACGATGTTGAGCGCGTCCACCCACTTGCGCGCGGCGTCGTACCAGCCGAGCGCCGCGTCGCCCCGGAAGGTCTGGAGGAGCAGCGCGTTGACGCCGGGGAAGAGCGCCTGCAGCAGGAGCGAAGCCATCAACGGCCAACTCTCGGCCAGCATCGTGCGCTGCCAGGTCCACGCGGCACGCGCCCGTGCCGGTGGGAGCCCGGCCCAGATCAGCCGCCGCGCCAGGAGTGCCAGCAGCGCCAGCGTCGCCACGTTCGTCAGGATCGAGGCCCCCGCCAGCCCCACGATGCCCATCCCCCCCACCAGCACCAGCACCCCCAGCGTGACCCTGATAATGGTCGTCGCGGTCTGGATGGCGGCGGGTATTTCGTGCTTTTCGCAAGCGCGGAAGAGCGCCGACAGGCCGTTGGCGACGCTCCCCGGCAGCAGGCCCAGGTAGAGCAACCCGACCGCCCACACCGTCTCGGCCGCCAGCGGGTCGCCCAACGCCTGCCGCCCGGCCAGGAAGCCCACCAGCGCCGGGAGCACCGCCAGGAAGAGCAGCAGGCGCAAGGCCGTCGTGTTGACGAACACCGACCGCGCGTTGGCGCGGTCGCGGGCCACTTCGCGCATCAGGACCATATCGAGGCCAAAGTTGGTGACGATGTCGAACCAACCAAAGATGACCGTGGCAGTGGCGTACCGGCCGTTCCCCACTGGCCCCAGGATGCGGGCCATCAGCGCGGCAAAGGCCATGTCTATGATGGCCCGGTTGAACAGGTTGAGGACGATGGGGGCAATCGAGTTCTTGGCCACACGCCGGACGGTGCTGGCATCGTCCTCCTCGCGGTAGAAGAAGCGCCACAGGTAGAAGCCGGTCAGGAACAGGACGACCATCCCGGCGATGAAGGTGACGAAGGCGCCGATCTTTACGCTGTCGGGGCTGTACTTGAAGCGCACCGTCCACGCGCCTGGCGACAGCAGCACCCCCCGGAAGTTGCCGTCCACGCGGTAGATCTCGACCTCTTGCTCATCCTCTCCGCCAGCCCCCTGCGGCCGTACGAACGCCTTCCAGCCGGGGAAGTAGGAGTCGGCCAGGACGAGCCAACTGGGCTCGGAGGCGGTGGCGTCTACGGTCACTTCGTTGCGCCCATAGCTGGACACGCGCTGTGCAATGCTTGAGGCCGGTTGCGGGTTGCGTGTTGCGTGTTCCGTGTTGCGTGCGTCCACGATGACGTAGTGGTGGAGGTCGTATTGCTGGACAGCGGCGGCAAAGTTGTCGGTTTGCACGGTCGCCGAAGTTGGGAGGGTGAAGGCGCGCGGCATGACGCCCAGATTCTCGTACACCCGCACCGCCGCATCCTGGTAGGCCAGCCGGTACCTGGCCGGGTTGGGGATCTCGACCTCGGTGATGACGTACTTCACGTTGAGCAGGTCAATGAGCGGGCTATCCAGGCTCGACCACGTGCGGAAGGAGGCAATGCGGTTGTACTGGAGTTCGTCCTGCTCTTCAACGAGTTTCATGTAGTCGGCGTACTGGCGGGAGAAGAGGGAATCGTACCCGGCCACCGTCTGCAGGTCGTAGAACATCCCGGCGTTGGCGTTCATCGTCTTGGTCGTGCCGGGCGGGGTGAACGTGGCATACCGCCAGAGCGTGGTGTCCTGCCGCAGGAATTCGACCACCGGTGGGGTGTAATTCAGGAGCGCCGGATCTACAGCCGGGTGGAACCCTGTGCCGAAGGCCACAAAGTCCAGCACGAGCAACCCCACCGCCAGGAACTCCCAGACAGGGCGACGGCGAGCAAGAATCGGGCACCTGCTCACGCGCAGGACAATGCCAGTCCCGGTCAGCAACAGGCCAAAGAGCGCGGCCCACTTGAACTCGTAGGAGTAGAAAGCACGATAGTCAGGAAAAGCGGTGGGTGCCTTCGCCAGCGACTGGAACACCTGTGCCACCAGCGGCTCGATCTGGACGAAGAAGGCCCGGCTGAGGACCAGGCCGGCCAGCGTGACCACCCCACCCCAGAAGGCCAGGGCGGCGAGCAGGGTTATGAGAGAGGGAGAGGAGTTGAGCAGGAGAATGGAGAATGGAGAATGGAGAATGACGAATGGCGAATGGCGAATGGCGAATGGCTTCCCGCCCCCCTGTCCCTTGTCTACCTGTTCCTTGTCTCCCTGTCCCCTTGTCCCCTCGTCTCCTTGTCCCCCTGCCTCCTCGTCTCCCCCTCTCCCCTGCCCCCCTGCTCCCCCTCTCCCCTGCTCCCCTGCTCCCCCTCTCCCCTGCCCCCCTGCTCCCCTGCTCCTCCGCACCGCCTCCACGCCAAAGCCCGCCAGGAGCGCGACCGCGAGCGCGAGGGAAAAGACCCAGCGGAAGGGCGAATGGGACTGTCTGAGCAGCGGCAGCGCATACACGAGCGCATAGAGCGGCGTGCCGAAGATACAACCCAGGGAAAAGAGGGACAGCAGAGTAAAGAACGGGATATAAGGGTGGCGGAACCAGGCGGTTAATTTGTTAGTTGGTTGACTGGTTGGCTGGTCGGCTTGCTGATTTGCTGATTTGCCGATTTGCTGATTTGCCGATTTGCTGATTTGCTGGCCTGCCAGAACCGCGATGAACGCCAGGAACAGCGGCAGCAGCCCCAAATACGCCCCACCCTCGACGTAGTTCTTGATGCCCCAGTCAACGTACTGGCCGTCGGGGAACGCCAGCGCGGGAGCCCAGCGCCAGGCAAAAAGATCAAAGTAGCCGTGATGGGCCGGATTGCCGAAGAAGTTGGGAATGGCAAAGGCAATCAGCCTGCGCCAGGGGTAGGCCCACCCCAGGACCTGCTGGAGGCTCGCGGCCGCCTCGCCGCCGCGAAAACTGCCCGCCACCACCTCCGCGAGCGGCACGAACTGGACCGCCCCTAATGCCAGCCCCAGGATCAACAAAATCACTAACCACGCTACTGCCCGGCGAGAATCAGCCAACCAGCAAACAACCCGTCGCCACTTTGCCGATTTGCCGATTTGCTGATTGAGGAGCCGCCACACCACATAGGCTCCGGTGACAAGCCAGGAGAAATACGTGTTCTCGGCGTGGCCGGCGAGCATCTGGCAGCCCAGGCCGAGTGCGCCCAGGAGCGCCCAGGGCAGCGACGCGGGCCGCCGCCCCAGCGCCGGGCGCTGCTGCACGACCAACTCGACCATCGCCAGGATGAACGGCAGCCACGACGCGCCCGCGATGACCATCGGGTGGACGACCGACACGACCATGAAGCCGCTGAACTGGAAAGTGATCCCAGCAATCAGCCCGCCCAGGCGGCGGATTCCCAACACGCGGGCGAAGAGGTACGTAAAGATGCCGGCCAGCCCCAGTTGCAGCCAGGCGAAGACCCCATACGCCCGCCACAGCGGGAGGACGTAGAAGACGATACTCAGCGGATAGAGCGCCGAGTGCTGCCCGTTGGCCAGGAAGGGGTGTCCGGCGAAGATGTAGGGATCCCAGAGCGGCAGTTCCCGGTTGTGGAATGCCTGGACGAGGAAAAGCTTCCAGGCATAGTTCTCCAGAATGAGATCGGCCAGCAGGTGATTGTGAGGGTATGCGATGCCGAATTCGGCGGCGGCGGCCCGGTAAGGCTCGAACGAGAAGAGTACGTCGGCTGGCAGGAGCGTCTTGGGCCCCAGTACCACCGGCGCAAACAGCAGAAGCGGTAACAGGAGCAACAGGACGAGGATACCCAGGTCAGGTAGCAACTTGCGGATCATACGATCACACGGTCGCCCGGCCGCAGTTGGCGATGGCGGAGACGCACCTCCAGCACCCGCAGCGCTGCCTCGATTTTAACCGGCATCGTCATCTTCGAGTGGCCGATGCGCCGGTCCTCGAAGTAGATGGGGAGTTCCAGCACACGGTAACCCAGCCGTTCAGTCACGTAGGCCATTTCGACCTGGAAGACGTAGCCCTGCGAGCGGATGCGACGCAGGTCAAGGCCCTGCAACGTCTCTCGACGCCAGCACTTGAACCCGGCCGTAACGTCCTTGACTTTACAACCCAGGAGCAGGTGGGTGTAGAGCCTGTTGGCCCACCAGGAAAGCAACCAGCGGCCCCAACTCCAGCGCTCGTCCGTCTTGCCGCCCGGGACGTAACGGGAGCCGACGACGACGTCATAGTCCTGGACGTGTTCCAGGAATTGGGGAATGTACCGGGGCGAGTGGGAAAAGTCACAATCCATCTGGACGACGAAAGCGGCGCCGTGCTCCAGCGCCCAACGGAATCCATCTACGTAAGCGCGTCCCAGGCCACGTGGACCTGCGCGATGAAGCACGTGCAACCCACCTGGATGCCGGGCAGCCAACTCGTCGGCGATACGACCGGTGCCATCGGGCGACTCATCGTCCACGATCAGCATGTCCAGGCCAGGGAGGCCCAGGTCAAACAATGCCTCGGCCATCGGCCCGACGTTTTCGGCCTCGTTGTAGGTAGGGATGACGACGGTCAGTTTGATCAGGGATTTCCCGGCTTCAGCCGGGCCTCCTGTTCTGTGTGGCGCCGGGCACTATCCTGCGCGTTGAACGTCCAGGATGGCCTGTCTCAAGTGCTCCAGGCTGGAAAAAGGGCCGGCCGACGGCGTGAGCACACCCAGGACGACGTCTATGTGCGGCAACCCAGCATGGGAGTTCGTCTGACCAGCCTCCCAATCTGCACGGGGGTAGAAGAAAGACAGCGCTTCTTTCAACCGCACCGTGAGCGCCTGCTGCATCTGCTGTACCTTACCCGGCGTGACGACGACGAAGAAGTTGGTATCGTCCAGGTGTCCCACGAATGCCTCGGGTTGGTTGATCTCGTTGACCACGTGCCTCAACATGAGCGCGACAGCCCGCATGACGTCGTCCCGCGCCACAAAGCCGTAGACTTCAGCAAACTCTTTCAAGCCCCGCAACCTGGCCGAGAGCACCGCCCAGTCCGAGGAGGTCAACAATTCACACAGGCGTTCGTCCGCCAGCGACGCGGTTGGCAGACCGGTGATCGGGTGAGACAGGCGGTCCAGGCTGGAGCGGCGCAACACGTTGCGTACCCTCAGGCGCAATTCCTGGACGTCGAACGGCTTCGTGACATAGTCCACAGCGCCCATTTCCAGCCCCGTCAATCTGTCCCCGCGCTCCCGCTTCTCGGTCAGGAATATGATCGGGACGTGTTCGGTACGCCGATGGGCGCGCAGGTGACGGCATATTTCATAGCCGTCAATGTCCGGCAGACGTATGTCCAACATGATGAGGTCAGGGACCGTCTGTTCGATGAAAGCCAACGCATCGTTTCCCCAACCTACCGAAGTGACCTCGTAACCCTGAGCCTTGAAGTAGGAGGTCAACATTTCGGCCGTGTTGGCCTGGTCCTCGACGATGAGAATATGAGGAACTTCTGCCACGTTCTTACCCTCCACCCTCACCGACGCGAGGGATGGACCCGTTCAATCGCATCTACCCGATCGGCTCCTTGTAGATGGCGTACGTACAGGCCGGCCCGCCCATGGCCACACATTCGATCTCTTCCACGCGGAACTTGCGTCCGCCGCTGACCCAATGCAACCCTTCCTCCAGGAGTCCTTTTCCCGCAAAGCAGATCGGGCGGTCAGCCGTGCGCCCCCAGCAGACAGGGCAAGGAGACATCGCGTACGTGTAATACTCACCGCTGTCCCCGACTGTGCTCCGCTGGTCGCTAATCTGGGTAAAGACTTTCGCCATCGCCGGGATACCGGCCTTCAGTTTGGCAGTCAACGGGAGTACTTTGAACGCCAGGTCACCGACGCCGGAAAGCGCACCCAGTCCCTGGAGGCCCCTGGCGAACGAAGCCCGGCCGGCCCGCAACTGCAACCCACGCCCACCACGTGGCCCATACATCTCCTCCAACGCTCCGTTCAGCGCAGAGTAGTCCGCAAATTCGAACTCCTTGTTCAGGTTGACGGGCGGGTAATTATCAATCAGGTGCACAAGGCCAGACAGGTTCAGAATGGCGTTCAATCCGTTCTTGCCCATAATCTCCCCCATTGCCTGGAGGTAGACACGGGCGACGATATTGGGGTAGTAATAACCACTTGGTGCAATGCGCGGCACTTTAGGCCCTCCTTCTGGTGTTTCGTCTGTTAGTCTCGCAGGATGACTGCCAGGTCTTCGGACGCACGGCGCATATCCAGAAAGAGCAAACCCAGCTTGGTCTGCTGGCGGGCCAGCACGGTCAGGACCGCCTCCTCACCCACAGCGCGGAGAACGACGTACCCGTGCTCGCCTTTCACGTATACCTCGTCCAGCACACCGCGCCCCAACTCGCTGGCGATGCGCTCACCCAGAGAGAGCATCGCGGCGGACATCGCGGATACCCGATCCTCTTCGACGCCGGCCGGGAGAGAGGAGGCCATCGTCAATCCATCCACGCTCACAACGGCCGTCGCTTCGACATCCGGCGTATTCATCTGCAATTCCTGTAACCGCCTCACCAGGCGTTCGGTACGGGGTCTTTCTGCCACTGCTGCCTCCTTGACGTTTACCTTTGGACTGACTGACGTCCTTCAAAGTACACGGATGTGAGGGTACCACACATCATGCAAATTGTCAAGCAGTTGTCACCTCTCTCCGCTGATGGTATAATCGCGCCCTATACTTCGTTGCACAAGGGGGCGCACGCAAGTGGAAGCAATTGAACAGGCTATCGTGGCATTCCTGGAGACGGTCCTGCACACGATTCGCTGGCCCGGCGTGGTCATCATCATGGCACTGGAGAGCGCGAACATCCCGATCCCCAGTGAGGTGACGATGCCGCTGGCCGGCTGGATGCTGGTGCAGGAACGTGGCCTCAGTCTCTGGTACGCCGTCCTGACAGGAGGGCTGTACGGCGCACTGGGTTGTACACTGGGGTCGATCGGTTCTTACGTGCTGGGCTACTATGGCGGCCGGCCCTTGTTGGAAAAGTACGGGCGCTACATTCTCGTCACCGAACACGACCTGGAACAGGCTGACCGGTGGTTCGGGCGCTGGGGTGATTGGGCTGCCTTCATCTCGCGCCTGTTGCCCATCGTGCGCACGTTCATCTCCTTCCCTGCTGGGGTCGTGAAAGTTCCCCTGTTGCGCTTCACTGTGCTCACGTTCGTAGGCTCCTTTATCTGGTGTGGGGTGCTGGCGGCAGCCGGTTACTGGTTCGGCTCCCAATGGGAACTCATCCGCACGTACATGCGCCCATTCGACATTCCGATTGCCATCGTGTTGTTGGGCGGCCTGGCCTACTACGTCTACCGGCACATCAAACGGGGCCAACGGATAGGGAACGGATAAACGGATGGGCCATCAGGCCAGGTAGCGCTCGAAGAAACCGATGACCCGCTGGCGGTATTCGGCGGGCCGGCATTGGTCCACCTGCCGGTGCCCGGCCTCGGGGACACGCCACAGTTCCTTGGGCTCCCCCGCCGCCGCGTAGAGCGCTTCTACCTCGGCGACGGTGACGTACGGGTCGCCGTCGCCGTGGATGAAGAGCACAGGCCGCGGGGCGATGTGTCTCACCCAGCGGAGCGGGTCGGCGCTGGAGAGACGAACACCCAGCCGCCATCCAGCAATTGTGACGACCAGCCGCGCCAGCGGGAGCACCAAGGCGCGCGGCAGGTTCGTCCGCTCCCGCACCCAGCCCAGCATCGCGCTCTCCAGCCGCGCAAAGCCGCCATCGGAGATAACAGCACGGATGGCCTCGCTCTGCGGGGCGGTGATGAGCCCGACGACGCCACCCATCGAAAAGCCCAGTACACCAACATCCATAATGCCCCGCGCCTGCAGATAATCTATCGCTCCCAGCAGGTCCCGGCGTTCAAAGTACCCTATGCTCACCCGGTCGCCGTCACTGCGGCCGTGAGCGCGGAAATCGAACATCAGCACGTTGAAGCCAGCCTCGTGAAACCAGGGGACGTAGATGACGTCGGGGTCCATACTGCCGGCATGGCCGTGGCAGAAGATCACGGTGCCCCGCGCAGACTCCACCGGGATGAACCAGCCACGCAGCGTGACGCCATCGCGGCTGGGAAAACTCACGTCTTCGTAAGCCAGCCCATAGTCAGCCGGGCTGGTCTGCACGTCGGGCGTACGGCGTGCGATCAACCGGCTCGCCCCCGCCCACGCCAGCCCGGCGAGGACAGCCAGCAGCAGGACCACGATGCCCAAACACAGCCAAAGGACAGGCATAATACCCCCCGCTGTGGCCGGTCTCCGACCAAGCCACTGGACGGGCACGGTCAGGAGACTGGCCCGAGCTCTAGGGCTGAATCCTGGGACTGCTCCACCCGAGCGGCCAGCCTGCACCCGACGAGGGGCAGCGCAACCATAAACGCCACCGTCAGCAACCCCAATAGCCCCAGGAGCGCCAACGCCCCCAGGCCCGCCAGGGCCAGCCCAAATCCATCTCCGGCGTGCGCCAGGGTGTTGGCACTCAGGAGCATAAGCCCCACAGTGGCCGCGTTCCACAGGCCGTGAACGGTCACAGCCGCAACGTAGGACGCCAGCAGGCGCAGCGGGCGCCGTGCGGTCCAGAGTTGTCCCCACCCCCAACCGACCAGCCCACCGGTGAGGCAGTGCATGATCGTTGCACCAAAGCGGGCCACCGCGCCCGGGGCCCAGGTTTCCACGCCACCCAACGCGCCATTGCACAGGTTCTCCGTCAGCGCGAACCCCGCCCCACCCGCCACACCCCACAGGAAAGCACGCGCCGGGTGAGGGCGAACCCAGCGGGCCACCACACCAGCCGCCAACGTCTTAAAGGCCTCCTCGATCAGCGGGACAGGGATAGAGAACAATCCCAAGGCAGAGATAGCGATGGCCGGAGAGAGCAAAAGCCGGAGCAGGTTGTCCGGATCGGCCACCCAGGCCGGATCTTGCAGATTGCTCATCAACGCTGCGATCCGTTCCGCCCCGCCGGGCGTCATCCAGACGATGGCAGTCGCTACACTGGCGAGCACAAAAGCGATCACCGCCTCACTGACCAGTGAGATCCCCAGACCCAGGTAACCGCCACCGGCCATCCCGGCGACGACCTCGCGCCAGGAGCCCCCCACCCCGCGCAAGCCCTGTCCCACCAGCCAGAGCACGGTCAGCGGCAGCAGCGCCATCGCCAGGACGTGGACGGGGAGCAATACCATGTCCGGGGCCAGAGACAGCGAGCCGACCACGATCTCCAGGCCGACCAGAAACGCCAGCGCAAGCCCCATCCACCAGCCACGGGATGGGCTGAACGGGCGCGAGGGCCGCGCCAGCCAGCCAGCCCAGCCCTGGAACGTCAACGGAACGCCCAATCCGAGGCCCACCGCCATCATGCCTGCCACGGGCAGGGCCTCGGTTGTGGTCAGCAAGCCTCTGCCCACCAGGCTCACCGCCAGCACCAGCAGTCCGCCTCCGAAACCGAGCAGAATCAGAACACCACCTGCGATACCGACGATGAGCCACAGTGCACGGCGTTCCACGCTTACACTTCCTCGTTACTACGGACTATTCTTCCTCGATCAGGATCGTCTTGATGACGTCGGGCGACGGTTGGTCCGGCCCCGGTTCGGTCTGCGTGAGGCTCTCGGCGACGTCCATTCCCTCTACAATGCGGCCAATGATCGTGAAACGCCCGTTAAAGTCCGGCTGAGGCGCGTAGGTGACGAAAAACTGGCTGCTGTTGTAACCGGGCGATGGAGTGAACAGCGCCAACATGCCGGCCTGGTCGAAGGTCAGATCAGGCCTGATCTCGTCGCCGCAAGAGTAACCCGGATAAGAGAAGCCCAGGCCGACGTTGGTGGGATCACCATTCTGAGCCACAAAACCCGGAGCGACGTGGAAGAAGGCCAGCCCATTGTACCATCCATCCTGCGCCAAGAAGACGAAACTGTTGACGTTTGTGGGGGCCTGAGCGGCAAAGAGTTCGACGACGATGTCCCCTTTGCCCGTGCGGATGGTGGCGGTATACTTTTTGTCCGGGTCGATCCCCTGCGGTGGCACCTCAGCATACTGGCGAGGTGGGTTTGTCACCAGGTGAACGAAGGCGTTAATGACGACCGGGTTGAGGCTCAGTTGCTCTGACGGATAGATCACGCCATTGACGACGTACGTCGGGGTGCCTGGGAGGCCAGCCTCCATGGCGGTCTGCGTATCGGCATTGACCCGATCCTGGTAGACGTGGGTATTCAGTTCCTGGGAGAAGCGGTCGGTGTCGAGCTCAAGTTGCCCAGCGTATTCGACGAAGCGGGCCGCTAACTCTTCCTGGGACGCAAGTGCACTCCATTCCTGCTGGCGCTCGAAGAGCAGGTCGTGCATTTCAAAGAACTTGCCCTGAGCGCCGGCGGCTTCGGCGGCTTCAGCAGCGAGGGCAGCCTTATCGTGGAAGCTCAGTGCAAAATGGCGAAATACGAACCGTACGTTTTGACCGTATGTATCTTCCAGATACATGCGCAGCGAGGACATCGCCGCGCAGCCTGGTCACTGGAAGTCGGCATACTCGATGAAGGTGATCGAAGCGCCAGCGGGGCCTTCGACGTGATCCTTATCCGTCACCGATGGGATGCGAGATTCGACCGGAAAGTCGAGCGGTGACGGCACGCAGGTAGCCGGGCCGGTGGGCGTCGCGGTCACGGATGGTGCGGCCGTCGGCGGAGCGGTCGTGGGTGGAGCAGCCGTGGGCGAAGGCGACGGGGTCGGCGATTTACCACCACATCCGGCAACCAGCCCCAGCGCCAGAACGAGCAACAGTAGCGCAGGTTTGCGCATCGTGGCCTCCTTAATGTTTGGTAATAGGATATTCTACCACAAACGGGCAAACTCGGCTACTGAGCATTTGGCAAGCACTGGTATTTGGAGTACAATGCTATGGTTGGTACGTGCGGGGAAGGAGGATCCGAAGATACCAACGTGAGCAAGCCACGGAAAGGAGCAAGCCATGCACAGGACCGGAATAATCCTGAACCTGGCACTCACCCTGCTCAGCGCGTGCACGGCGTTCACAACCTCAGCGCCATCCAGCACGCTGCCACCTGTCACATTGTCGCCTACCACCGCCCTCACTCCCACGCCGCTGACGCCGGGCGACGAAGCAGATTTTGCACACAAAAGGGAGCGAATGGTGATCGAGACGATTGAGAGACGCGGCGTTACCGATGAGGACGTGCTGAATGCGATGCGCACCGTCCCCCGCCATCTCTTTGTGCCCGCAGACGAGCGCGACTATGCTTACGGTGACTATCCGCTGCCCATCGGTTACGGCCAGACGATCTCCCAGCCCTACATCGTCGCGCTGATGACCGAGTTACTCAAACTCAAGGAGGGGGACAAGGTGCTGGAGATCGGCACAGGCTCCGGCTACCAGGCCGCCATATTGGCCCACATCCCGGGCCTCGAGGTCTACACGATCGAGATTGTCCCCCAACTGGCCGAGAGTGCCCGCGCACGACTGGAGAGCCTGGGGTATACCAGCGTCCACTGCAAGCAGGGGGATGGCTACTACGGCTGGCCCGAGCACGCGCCCTTCGACGCCATCATCGTCACCGCCGCTCCCGATCACGTGCCGCAGCCGCTGGTGGATCAACTGGCCGTGGGTGGACGGATGGTGATCCCGGTCGGGCCGCCGGGCGGCTACCAGACGCTGTGGAAGTTTGCGAGGCAGCCAGATGGGGAATTGCAAGCCCTCAACATGGGCGGGGTCGCCTTCGTCCCGCTCACCGGCGAGGGGATGAAGGAGAGTGAGGAACACGGATGGCCGCCACCGTGATCCATGCCCCCAGGTAGCAGGCCGCCCCCACCACCAAAACAGCCGAGAATCCAAAAGAGAGCGCCAGTAACGCCGCCAGGATCGAGGCTACCACCGAAACTGCGCCGTTGACGCCCCAGGCCCAGGCAATGAGTCCAGGGGCCCGGCACTCCAGCAGCGCCAGCCCCTGCGGGAAAGGCATTCCCATCAGCGAGGCCAGTGGGGCCAGCGCGGCCACCGCGACGATCAGCCGGCCTGCCAGCGGCGCTGCCAGTGTCGCCGCAAAGAGGGCTGGCAACCCCAGCACGTACACGCCCACGAGCACCGGCAGCAGGATCAGCACCAGCCACAACGGCACGCGGCGCGAGAACAGGCTCCCCAACCCCGAAAACAGGAGCAGCGCGAAGAGCACGGTCGCCATCGCGTAGGCCGGATGGCCGAGGAAAAGGATGAACCGCTGCAGGAGTGGGATTTCGACACACAGGTATCCCAGTCCTAGCAGCGCAAAGTATCCCAGCAGTGCACCTGATGCACGTCCACGCCCATCGCTTTCCCGTTCGCGCTGAACGAGGCCCAAGGACCTGCGCGCGGCCAGCGGCAGCAGGATCAGTACCCCGGCCGCCAGCAGCGCCAACACCAGCAGCGCCAGCAGCACCAGATAGCCCGCACCGCCAAAGGGCTGCCAGGTGTGCCCGGCCATCGCCAACACCTCAGGTGCCTGGCGCCACTTGAAAAAGTGGCCGAAGAAGGGACGATCGTCATCGGGCGGCTGGACGTCGAAAGGGTAAGCCCGATACCAGGCGTCTCGATCCTCTGCCCCCAGCAACGCGACACAGGCGCGGTAGTAGGCTGGCTCCGGCAAGACGTTGTAGCGGTTCACCTCGTCCGGGCGAATGCCGGGCAGGTAGACCAGGTCGAACGCGCGCGGCGCGGCGAACGCCCGGACGGTCGCCAGTTCTTCCTCCGTGAACAAGCCACGCCGGACCAGGATGAGCATGTGCTGGTAACTGCGCAGCGCGACGATGGAGGCCTGTGGGTCGCCGCCGGCCCGCTCGACCGCCTCCACCGCCAGGGCGAAGGCGCGGATTTCCTCGGAGGGTGGCACCTGCAGCCAGCGCGTCACGACCAGCAGGCCGCCCTCGTCCAGCCGGGCCAGGTAGTCGGCGAAAGCCTGCACGGTGTAGCGGTAATCCTCGGCCAGGCTGTATGCGCCGGAGGTGACCGTGCGCTGTGGCGCGGTCAGCGCGAGCACCACGACGTCGTACTTTGCCTGTGCCCGCCGCGCGTAGGCCCGTCCCTCCTCCAGCACGACCGTCACGCGGGGGTCGTCGTACACACTCCCGGCCCACTCCCGCTGTGCCCGCACGGCCTCGGCGATGAGTGGGTTCGCCTCCACTGCCGTGACCGCGCGGGCCCCCTCCGCCAGTGCCACCAACACGTCGAAGCCGCCACGGGGCTCCAGCACCAGCACGCGGGGCTCGGGGCGCAGCCGGTACGGGAGCGCGGTCAGCAGACAGTCGGTGAACTCAAGCGTTTGGAAGCCAGGCGTGACGTGGCTGATCGGGCTCAGGTCGTCCCCGTCCACGGTGAGGCCCATCTGGGGCGGCGGGGGACTGGAACACAGAAATCCGCTCCCGGGCAGGCTGCGGATGCTCGCAGAGCGCACGACGTCCACGCGCGAGAAGCCGTTCCAGCGCCGGAAGACCAATTCTGCGTCGGGGTAGAGCAGCGCGTAACTGAGGCTCTTGTAGGGAGAGAGGCGGATTTGGAGAAAAGAAGGGGCCCATAGTGCGGCGAAGATAAAGACGAGAGCGAGAACGACCGGCGTGATGCGTAATGCGTAATCCGTAATCCGTAATCCGTAATGCGTAATGCGTAATCCGTGGGCGGCGGGCGGCGGGCGGCGGGCGGCGGTACGTGCAGGGGGAGGCTGGAAGGCGAGGGCGGAGAGGAGGCCCAGGGCAGCGGAGAGCAGGACGGTGCCTTCGCCGCCTGCCAGCGACGGGGCAGCGACGGCCAGCAGGCAGCCGGCGGCCGAACCGGTCAGGTTGGCCGCATAAGTGCGGTTGGCTTGCTCGGGCTGCGCGGCCAGCAGCAGGGCGATGGCGGTGCCGCTGCAAAAGAACGGGGTCGCCAGCGCGACGTAGTGTAGTGCCAACACGACCGCCTGGCGCCAGTCGTGGGCGATGCGGAAGGAATCGAAAGGTACGTAGAGGGTAAGCGCGTAGGAACCGACGCTCGTGAGGGCAAATCCCCAACTCAGCCAGGGCAACGTGCGGGCGGAGTCGCGCTCCTGCAGGCGGGGGAAAAAGGTGAGAAAGGTGCCACTGGCGCCAAAGCCCAGGAGGGCCAGGCTGACGATCATGAAGGCAAAGTGGTAGAACTGCGCGACGGAGAAGATGCGCGTGAGGTTGACTTCAAAGGCAAGCGTGGCCGCCGAAAGGAGGAAAAGCCCTGTGTACGTCACCATTCCCTTGCTCCTGACCCCATTGTACTCGACAATGACCGTCCAGGCCAATCAGGAGCCAGGCCAATGAGGTAGCGCTTGACATAAGACACCCCCGAGACGGGGGCTGCGAGCCTTGTGAGCGGATGGGATCGTAGTGGCGACTTTAGTCGCTTCTTCTGCTGCAACAACGACTGAATTCGTCACTACAGGTTGCTGGCTGGAGCCGTTATTCCGGGTTGCTACTACAGGAGCGCGGCAGTCCCATCACGACCAACAGCAGTGCGACCGGAATCAGCGTCAAAGAGGCGATAAAAGGGTAGGCCGGGCTGCCAGCATACAGCCAGCCCGCCGCGTAGGGAGCGGCGATCTGGGCAGCAGCGATCGTCGTATCGGTGGCACCCAGCAACAACCCGCGCTCGGCCTCGCCTCCCAAGGCGGTCGCCCGCGCCTGGGTCAGCGAGCGGCAACCCAGGTAAGCGCCGCGCAGCAGGTAGGCTGCCGCCAGCACAGGAAAGGCTCCGGTTAACAGCAAAAGTAGCGCCGAGCCCCACACCAACGTCTGCCCGACCGCCAGCCCTCGCACGCGGTGGCCGTCACCCAGGCGCCCTAGCAGCAATGTCAACAGCATCATGCCCAACGCCTGGAACGAGCCCAGCGCGCCGATGCGGGCCACGTCCCAGCCCCGCACGTCGGCCAGGAAGTTGGGGGCCAGCGGGAACCCCACGTGCATCGCGGCGAACGCCAGCCACACCAGCGCCGCAAAGCGCAGGAAGCGCCGGTTCAGCACCGAGCGTAAGCGCCGTCCCTGCCCCACCCGTGCAGGCACGGGCTGGGGGGAGACCCCCAGAACAACGAGCCCTGAAGTGGCAAAGAAAACGGCGGCTGCGAAGTAGACGGTAGGCATCGTCGTGATTCTGGCCAGCCAGCCGCCCACCGCCGGCGAGATCATCCCGCCAGCGGCATAACCGGCGAAGACGGTCGTGAAGGTACGCTCCAGGTTGCGCCCGCCCACCGCATGCGCCAGGTAGGCATTGATGGCCGGGACACAGTAGGCAGAGAAGGCGTAGAGCAGGAGGCCGGGGACGAGCCTCTGCCAGGTGCGGGCCGACCCGACCAGGAGCATCGCCGTCACCCCCAGCATCCATCCTCCCCACATCACCCACTTGCGCGGCAGCCGGTCGGCCAGCATGCCGGCCGGTATGAAACTCACCGCACCGGCCACCGCCATGGCCGAAAACAGCCCGCCGATCTGGACCGAGTTCGCGCCCAGGTGCGCAAAGTAGAGCGGTTGAATGTACAGAAACAGCCCCTCGCCAAAGCCCCACAAGAGGAGCGCGAGCACCATCAGGCGAGTGTCGCGGTTCATCGGGTGCGCCCGTGGCCTAACCGTGAGCCTGGACGAAAGCGTAGGCACGGGCAAAGACCGCGTCTTTTTCGAGGTCCTCGGTGACGACGTGCCCGCTACGCTCCACCCACATCATCTCTTTATCGGTCGAAGCCACGAGGCCGTGGACGTAGGGCATGTTGTCCGGTAGCACCATTCCGTCCAGGCGCGAGTGGATGAGCAACAAGGGCACGCGCACGTCGGGCAGGTCGTCGTGCAGATGACGGCTGAATTCGAACAGGCTGGCGATGCAGCGCAGCGGCTGGCGGTCGTAACTGATGTGCCACTCCTCGGCCACCCAGCGGTCCTGGAAATCATCATCCTTATCGGGCGGCAGGAAGCGCGCCGCCTCGCCCAGCGTTTCGGGCACCCACAGGTCGGTGGTGCTCATGGGCTTGCCGGGCGCCGACATTGCTACCAACCCTGCCACTTCAGGGTAATGAGCACCTATGTGGAGCGTAAGCATCCCGCCGAGCGAAAGCCCCATCACGAAGACCCGCTCGCAGCGCCGGTCCAACTCCGCATACCCCTCCTTGACCGAGCCCCACCAATCGCGCCAGGTGGTAGGCTCCATGTCCTCGGGGGTCGTGGCGTGACCGGCCAGACGCACGCCGAGCACGGTCAGGCCCTGCCCGGCCAGATACTCGCCCATCCAGCGCATCTCGCGGGGCGTGCCGGTGAAGCCGTGAACGAGCAAAATGCCGGTCGGCCCACCTTCAAAGCAGAAAGGCTCACAGCCAGGGATGAATTCAGCCATCGTTGCCTCCTATCATCCCAATTATACCGCAACCGCTGTTCCAGGCAAAATACAGTTGTTGGTGTGGGTGCATCGTCTGGCCATAACCGTACAAACCAAGTTTCTGGACAAGCGTGGTATAATCACATCAGGAGCAACGACGATGGGACGTACGCTGTTATTGACCGGCAGGCCGGGCATCGGCAAGACGACGGTGATCAAGGCGGTGGCAGAGGCGCTGGGCGCGCGGGCAGGCGGCTTCTACACCGAGGAGATCCGTGGCCCTGGCGGGCGCAAGGGCTTCCGACTGGTAACGCTGGACGGCCAGGAGACGGTGATGGCCCACGTGAACCTGCGCGGCCAGAGGCGGCCCTACGTGGGTCGCTACGGGGTGGACGTGGGGGCCATCGAGCGCGTGGGCGTGGCGGCGCTGCGGCGGGCCATGCAGAAGGGGCAAATCGTGGTGGTGGACGAGATCGGCAAGATGGAACTCTTCTGCGGGCCGTTCAAGGAAGCCGTACTGCAGGCGGTGAGCGGACCATACACGGCCGTCGCGACGGCGATGGCAAAGCCCAACGCCTGGGTGGATGCACTCAAGGCGATGCCCAACGTGACCCGCTGGGAGGTGACAGCGGAGAACCGGAACCGGCTGGCGGAACAGATAATCCAATGGTTGAATCAATGAGACCTGAAACGGGCTTTGACGGTTCATCCAATTGGCGGTAGAATAGGTCTACATCGCACATCATTATCCTGCCCAGGGAGTGGGTCAGGAATCAGTAGGGAGGTTCAGAAAGTGGAGAAGGAAGTTGGTACCGAGAAGGTCAAGCGTGGACTGGCGCAGATGCTCAAGGGCGGCGTGATCATGGACGTAGTCAGCGCCGAGCACGCCCAGATCGCTGAAGAAGCGGGGGCATGCGCAGTGATGGCGCTGGAACGGGTCCCGGCCGACATCCGTGCGCAGGGCGGCGTGGCCCGCATGGCCGATCCGGAGAAGATCGTGGAGATCATGAAGGCGGTCTCTATCCCGGTGATGGCCAAGTGCCGCATCGGCCACTTTGTCGAAGCACAAATTCTGGAGGCACTGGGGGTAGACTACATTGACGAGAGCGAGGTGCTCACCCCCGCCGACGAAGAGCACCACATTGACAAGTGGAAGTTCAAGGTACCCTTCGTCTGTGGCTGCCGCAACCTGGGGGAGGCGCTGCGGCGCATCGGCGAGGGTGCGGCGATGATTCGCACGAAAGGAGAGGCCGGCACCGGCAACGTCGTCGAAGCCGTGCGTCACGCCCGGGCCGTGCTGGGGGAGATCCGCCGCCTGACGACGATGGCCCCCGAGGAGATGATGGCCTACGCCAAAGAGATCGGCGCGCCCTACGACCTGGTGGTCGAGACAGCACAGTTGGGGCGGCTGCCGGTGGTCAACTTTGCGGCCGGCGGCGTGGCCACCCCGGCCGACGCCGCGCTGATGATGCAACTGGGGATGGACGGCGTGTTCGTCGGCAGCGGCATCTTCAAGTCCGGCGATCCAGCCCGGCGGGCCCACGCGATCGTCCAGGCGGTCACCCACTACAACGATCCGCAGATCCTGGCCGAGGTGAGCCGGAGCCTGGGCGAGCCGATGGTCGGCATTAACATCAGCGAGATTCCCGAAGTGGAGCGGCTGGCTGTCCGCGGATGGTAAACGGCATCTCAATCCGGCCAGCCACGCCGGACGACGCTGACATCATCGCCCACCATCGGCGGGCGATGTTTGACGCGATGCGAGGGCCCATCGCCCCGGAGGACATGGCGGCGATGGACGCCACGTTCGTTCCGTACGTGCGGCGGAGTCTGGCCGACGGGTCGTATCGCGGCTGGCTGGCCTGTACGGACGATGGGGGCGCGGTGGCAGGTGGCGGGCTAATCGTGCACGAATGGCCGGCGCGGCCTAGCGATCCGAATGGACGCCGTGCGTACATCCTCAACGTGTACACCGAGCCGGCCTACCGTCGCCGGGGGATTGCGCAATGCATCATAATAGCCATCCTGGAGCAGTGCCGCGCCGAGGGGTTCAAGACGGTGTTCCTGCACGCCAGCGCCCACGGTCGCCCGCTGTACGAATCGCTGGGGTTCGAGCCTACGAACGAGATGCGATTAAGCCTATAGAGAGTCGAAAGACGATTCTATGATAATTGGTATCCTGGCTCTCCAGGGAGCCTTTGTGGAACATGAGAACATACTACACCGTCTCGGCGTAGAAACGGTCGAAGTGCGGCTGCCAGAGCACCTGGAGGCGCTCGACGGCCTGATCATCCCCGGCGGCGAGTCCACGACGATCGGCAAGGTGGCCCAACGATGGAACCTGTTGGACCCCATCCGCGACTTTGCCCGCTCTGACCGTCCCCTGTGGGGCACCTGTGCGGGGATGATCCTGATGGCGAAAGAGGCGGTGGATGGCAAGCCAGGCCAGCCCCTTCTTGGGCTGATGGACGTCACAGTCCGTCGTAACGCCTTTGGCCGCCAGGTGGACAGTTTCGAGGCCGACCTGGAGGTGCCTGTGCTGGGGGAGCCGCGATTCCATGCCGTCTTCATCCGCGCCCCGCTGATCGAGCGCGTGGCGGAGGGCATAGAGGTCCTGGCCCGCCTGGGGCCTGCCCTGAGCGAAGCCGAAGGGGAAGGAATAGTGGTAGCGGTCCGGCAGGGCCAGATGCTGGCGACCGCCTTCCATCCTGAACTGACGGAAGACGATCGCTTTCATCGCTATTTTCTGAGCCTCTGTGACTGCTCGCACCCTTGTGCACGCGTCATTCCGAGGAGCGATAGCGACGAGGAATCTCGCCTACGTGGCGCATTTCGACCAGAAGGGTGAACGCATGACCCAGGCAGAGCGAGAGGAACGGGCCCAAACCCTGGCACGCCTTTGCCGGGAGTTCCAGGTGGACATTCTGTACGCCTTCGGGAGCCGGGCACATGAAGTACAAGAGTGGTTGGAGGGCAGGCGCGCCAGCCTGTCACCTGGCCTGGCGGACGTGGACATCGGGGTAAAGCCGGCCCGCGAGGCCCGGCTCTCCGTCCACGACAAGGTCCGCCTGGCCCTGGCACTGGAGGACCTGTTGGGGGTGACGCGGGTAGACCTGGTCTCCCTTTCCGACGCCGATCCCTTCCTGGCTGCCAACGTCATCCGGGGGGAACGTCTGTATGCCCGCGACGCCTACGAGGCCGACGAGTATGAGCTGTACGTCCTGCGCCGGGCCGGGGACCTGGCTCCGTTCGAACGGGAACGCATGGCGCTCATTCTGGGAGAAAGACAATGACTCCTGATAGGCTGTCTAAACGGGTGGTGAGCGACCGGCTCTCTTGGGTCGAGCAGATGATCCGGGAGATACGAGCGTTACCCCTGGAGGATCAGGAAGCATTCCTGGCCGACCGGCGGAACGTGTGGGCGGCCGAGTCATGCTTGCGCCGGGGGTTGGAAGCGCTGTTCGACCTGGGACGCCACATCCTGGCGAAAGGCTTTGGCGCAGGCACAAGCGAGTACAAGGAGATAGCGTCTGGACTGGGCGACCGCGGCGTGCTTTCTAGCGAGGAGACCCCACTTCTGCGCATCCTGGCTGGTTACCGCAATCGGTTGGTCCACTTTTACCATGAGGTGGGGCCGGACGAGTTGTATGAGATCTGTGCCCACCGCCTGGCAGACCTGGAACGCATCGCAGAGGCCTACCGGCGATGGCTGAGAGAACACGAGGAGTGGCTGGACGAGACTCTATAAAGGCAGGGGCTATCCGCTAGTCCATAGCAGCACCAGGGGTTATCGCCACATATCTCTCAGCTATTGGTTAGATAGAACCCAAGCGGTGACGAACGAGAAATCAGCTACCAACGGTTTGCCCACTCAATACGTACAGGTTGTTGTTTCCGTACAAGACGGAGGAGCCAACCTGATTCTTTCAGTTGATGCCTGGAACAGTTGCCCGTCAGCGGTCGCAAGAGAGGAAGGACGACTATGCAACGAGTGCGAGTTTTGGGGTCGAGAGGTTCAAGGCATTGACTGGTCTGAATTCAGTCTATGCCTCTTTGATCGGAGATCCTCCGACAGCGACAAATCTATCGCTTGTTGACCCAGGTTGCGCAGGAGCGAGGCAGCCAGGTCATTGCTGCCAGCTGAGTATTGCCAGTGGGCAGCCCATAGAATTGAACTGGTCGAGAATTGGCCAGAGGAGTTCATAGCAGGCAAATGAATTACTACAACCACATTACAGATGATCTGGACGCGATGTTGTCCGTCCTGCCGGAGGACATCCGGGCTGCCTTGCAGCAGATCGGGCGGCGGGACGAACTGCTGGAGGTGATCCTGGACCTGGGCCGGGTGCCCACAGCCCGTTATACCGACGGGGAGGTCGTGCTGCGGGAACAGGAGGTCGCCCAGGCGGAAATTCAGTACGTGGTAGGGCGGGTGGGCGAGTTCGACGCCGACAACCGGGCCGGCATCGCCCGCACACTCCACCGCATCGCCGGCATCCGCAACCGCAAGGGCGACGTCGTCGGCCTCACCTGCCGGGTGGGCCGCGCAGTCTACGGCACGATCGCCATCATCCAGGACATCATCGAAAGTGGCAAGAGCGCGCTCCTGCTGGGACGGCCCGGCGTGGGCAAGACGACGATGCTGCGCGAGGCGGCCCGCGTCCTGGCGGAGAAGAAACGCGTCATCGTCGTGGATACCTCCAACGAGATCGGCGGCGACGGGGACATCCCCCACCCTGCCGTCGGCCGCGCCCGCCGCATGCAGGTGGAGATGCCCTCACTCCAGCACGAGGTGATGATCGAGGCAGTGGAGAACCACAACCCCGAGGTCATCATCATTGACGAGATCGGGCGGGAACTGGAAGCGGAAGCAGCGCGTACGATCGCCGAGCGGGGCGTGCAGTTGATCGCCACGGCACACGGGAACACGCTGGACAACCTCCTGATCAACCCCACCCTGTCCGACCTGGTGGGCGGCGTCGAAAGCGTGACACTTTCCGACGAGGAGGCTCGCCGCCGAGGTACCCAGAAGACAATCCTGGAGCGGCGCTCACCACCCACCTTCGACGTACTGATCGAGATTCAGGACCGGCAGCGGCTGCTCATCCACCACAGCGTGGCGGAATCCGTGGATGGGCTGCTCCGGGGCCGGCCGTCGCAGGCGGAACTGCGCTACCGGGGTCCCAACCAGGAGATCCACACAGAGCAGGTCACTCCGCTCTCATTGGAGGAACGGGAGAGCAGGCGACCCGGCACTGAGCCGGCCGGCCCTGTACCTATGGTGACGGAAGCGTTGGAGCCGGTACGTATCTTTCCCTATGGCATCGCCCGCGACCGGCTGGAACAGGCCGCCCGGCGCATGCACGTGCCGGTCTACCTGGTGAACGACCTGGGGCAGGCCGAAGTGCTGATCACGACCAAAGGTTTCTACCGCAAACGGCCGCGTATGGTCGCGGACGCGGAGCGGCGCGGGTTGCCTGTCTACGTCCTGCGCGCCAACACCGTCGCCCAGATGGAGGCCTGCCTGGGCGAAGTCTTCAACATCGAGAGCGGAGCACCTGACTCGCTAAGCCAGGCACTGCGCGAGGCCAAGGATGCCATCCGGCATGTGCTGGCGGGCGTGCCGGAGGTGGAACTTGCTCCCCAGAACGCCTACGTCCGGCGCAGCCAGCACGAACTGGCGCACGCCGCCGGCCTGGCCTCCGAGTCCCGCGGGAAAGACCCCCACCGCCGGGTGCGGATTTTCCGGGAGGAGTAAAGCGCCGTGTTCATCACGTTCGAAGGCCCCGAGGGCGGCGGCAAGACCACCCAGGCACGGCTGCTGGCGGAGTGGCTGTGCAAGCAAGGGCATGAGGTGGTGCTGACCCGCGAGCCGGGCGGCACCGACATCGGCGACCAGATCCGCGCGGTGTTGCACGACCCGCGCAACACCGCTATGGACGCCCGGACGGAGATCCTGCTCTATTCCGCCTCGCGCGCCCAGCACGTGGCCGAACGGATCCGGCCCGCACTGGCGGCCGGCACGATCGTCGTCAGCGACCGCTACGCCGACAGCACGTTGGCCTATCAAGGCTACGGCCGGGGGCTCGACCTGGATATGCTGCGGAAGGTCACCGTCTTCGCGACTGGCGGCCTCACGCCTGATCTGACCCTATGCCTTGACGTTCCGCCTGAGGAAGGCCTGCGGCGTCGCCGGGTGGGCGGGGTCGAGTGGAACCGCCTGGACGCAGAGGCACTGGAGTTTCATCAGCGGGTGCGGGCCGGCTACCTGGAACTCGTCAGGCAAGAGCCAGGGCGATGGATAGTGATAGATGCCGCTCGCTCGATAGAGGAGGTGCAAGCCGAGATCAGGAACGTGGTGCAGGTGAGGCTGGCCCGGTGAGACGTGATACGTAACACGGAACACGCAACACGTTTCACGTTTCAGACTTCATCCGGCCCAGTAAAGTCCCCGCCGTCCCCCTCGCCCATCAGTTCTGGCATAGATTTCTCGATCTCTTCCGGGTTTTCGCCGGCCTCCAGCCGTCCCACGACCTCAGCGAATTCCGGCCCCAGGTCTTCGCCGGTCTCGGCACTCATCTTGCGCATCCAACGCCCCAGGCTGCGGGGGTCGTTCTCGTCAAAGTCGGGCAAATTACCCGGGTCTGCCAGGTCGTCCATGTGGCTTTCCTCAGAACGCACGAGGCGCACGCGGGAGACCAGGCGGGTGAGATTGGCCCCACCACAGCGAGGGCAGACCGGCGCCCCCTCCTCCGCCTCGGAGAAGGTGCGCCAGAAGAGCGAGACACGGCGTCTGCAATCGTGACAACGGTACTCGTAGATTGGCACAGCCACCAGTATACCAGTTTACCAACCATACCGCAAGCGGGAGTTACCTTTGGAAGAACACAACCTGTACCATTTCGAGCACCATCCGCTGTTGATCGTCATCTCTGGCCCGGCGGGAGTGGGAAAGGACAGCCTGATCCAGCGCATGATGGAGCGTGGCTATCCAGTCCACTTTGTCATCACGGCCACGGACCGCGTGCCGCGTCCGGGCGAAGTCCACGGCGTGGATTATTTTTTCCTCACGACTGAGGAATTCCTGCGCATGGAGCGGGAGGGGGAACTGCTGGAACACGCGGTCGTGTACGGACAGCACAAGGGGGTTCCGAAGCAACAGATCCGCGAGGCACTGGCCTCCGGCCAGGACGTCATCATGCGGGTAGACGTCCAGGGAGCGGCGACGATCCGTCGCGTGGTGCCAGAGGCCACGATGATCTTCCTGGCCGCCTCCTCGGAGGAGGAACAGGAAAAGCGGCTGTGCGGGCGGGGAGGCGATTCGCCCGAGCAACTCCAGCAACGTCTCGCCATCGCCCACGAGGAAATGAAACGGCTACCCGAATTCGACTACGTCGTCGTCAACCGCAACGGGGAACTGGAGCAGGCCGTGGACGACGTGGCCGCGATCATCCAGGCCGAGCATTGCCGTGTCAAGCCGCGCGTAGTCAAGTTATGAGCAGACAAGCGCCACTGGAGATCCACGTCGGCGACAAGGTGCGTATGCAAAAGCCCCATCCGTGCGGAGGGTATGAATGGGAGGTGACGCGCACGGGCGCTGACATCGGGCTGCGCTGCCTGACCTGCGGGCGGTGCGTGATGCTCCCGCGCGGCAAATTTGCGAAGCGGGTGAAAGCAGTACTGGGCCAGGGAGACAATGAACCGGCACACCAGGCAGCACCTGGCTGCAGATCATCCTGAACTGGCGTGACGGTCAATTTGTGCTACAATGTCAAGTACTTGTGCGTACTTCAAGGAGGCAGTCTATGGAAAAAAAGTTCAAAGTCCTACGGCTCATCGGTACGATTTGGAAGATTCTGGCCTGGGTCGCGCTCGTCCTCGGCCTGCTCTCCTCCATCGGCATCCTGCTGGCGAGCGTTCTCGGGGGAGGGATCATGGGCCAACTCGGCCAGCAATATGGTGGGGCGGCTGGACCTGCGTGGGCCTCCGGCCTGCTAGGAGGCATCGTCTTGTTCATCGGCTCACTGATCTTGACGATCCTATACTTCCTGGCACTATACGCCGTCGGTGAACTCATCTACCTGCTGCTGGCGATCGAGGAGAACACACGCCTGGCAGCACAGTGGATCCAGGCGCGCTCCGCACCTGCGGCCTACCCCGCCGCACCGCCAGCCTATGCTCCCTCAGCGTACCCAACGCCACAGCCCTGAAACGCCCTGAAGAGTACAGCCCCGGCCACACCAGGCCGGGGCTGTGAACATCCCCAAGCGCACGGGCAAGCCGTGCCCCTACACGATTACCTGTTCCCGGTCGGGGCCTACACCGATGAACGTGGCAGGTACACCCACCCACTCCTCGACCCGCGCGATGTACTGGCGCGCAGCAGGTGGCAGTTTGCTGCGGCTGCGCACGCCGCTGATGTCCTCTGTCCAGCCAGGCAGTTCTTCGTAGACCGGCTGCCATTGCGCCAGCACCTCCGCGCCGAATTCGGCCGGAAAATACCAGGTGCGCTCTCCATCCCGTTCGTAGGCCACTGCCACCTTGAGCCGCTCCAGCCCGCTCAATGCGTCCAGTTTGGTCAGCGCCAACTCATCCAGGCCGTTGACCCGCGCGGCATAACGCAGGATGACGAGATCGAGCCAGCCACATCTCCGTGGCCGTCCCGTCGTCGTCCCGTACTCTGCGCCGACCGTCCGTATCCGCTCACCAACCTCGTCCAACAGTTCGGTTGGGAACGGCCCTGCACCCACCCGGGTGGTGTAGGCCTTGGCGACGCCGACGACGCGAGAGACGTGCCGGGGCCCAAACCCCAGCCCCGTCAACGCACCCCCGGCCACGGTCGAGGAACTGGTGACGTAAGGGTAGGTGCCGTGGTCCAGGTCCAGCAGCAACCCTTGCGCTCCCTCGCACAGCACCGTCTGTCCGGCCGCCAGCGCCTCGCCCACCAGGGCTGATCCATCGGCCAGGTGGGGTGCCAGCCGCCGGGCATACGCACAATACTCGGCCGCGATCTGCTCCGGCGAAAGCGGCTCCGCGCCATACTGCTCCCGCAAGATGCGGTTATGAGCCCGAACGGACTCGGCCACGCGTTCGGCAAAATGCTCGGGAGCGGCCATGTCACCTGCGCGCAGATTGACACGGGCTGCCTTGTCGGCGTAGACAGGGCCGATACCCCGCATCGTCGTCCCGAGAGCCGTCCGGCCACGAGCCACCTCCCGTGCCCCGTCGAGTGCACAGTGAGTGGGCAGGATGACGTGAGCGGCCACGCTCAACTTCAGCCGCGACGGTCCTACGTCCACACCGAGCGCCGCCAACTCGTCCATCTCCGCCACCAGCCGCTCCGGGTTGACCACCACCCCAGCACCGATCAGACAGGTCAGACCTGGACGAATAATGCCCGAAGGCACCAGGTGTAGTCTGTACGTGTGTCCCTCAGCGACGACGGTATGACCCGCGTTGTCGCCACCGTTGAAACGGGCGACGAGGTGGGCCTCGCGCGCCAGCCAGTCCACCACATGCCCCTTTCCTTCATCTCCCCACTGGGTCCCCACCAAGATGATAGCAGCCATCGCGCCTCCTCTCCTCTTTAATGCGATCTCCTGACACAACGTCAGGCGGTGCAAAGAAACCGGCACCGCCTTCCCCACCAATCATACACGAATATGGGTCGGGTGTCAACTGCGGCTTGACCAATTGCCCTCGTGGGTCTATAATTAGAGGTTGTTATCCAGGGGATCGCGTAGTAAAGCGAGATGCTATCTTTCGCTGGCGTGCTGCCCCACCGGCCGACGCCAGCGGACTTTGCAGGGTGATCGCGAGATGCGCAAGTAAAACAGTGAAGGAGGCAACCGAACGCTATGACTCAACGAACCAAGTACATAGCCGTGCTACTGGCGACCCTGATCGCAATCACAGGCTGTACACGCGCGGCACCACAGAAGGAAGAAGCAACACCTACCCCCATCCCCACGCCGATCGTACCGGTCAAGCCCACCTACCAGGTACAGCGCGGGGAAGTGGTCAAGTCTATTCAGTTCACCGGACGCATCGCCCCCGTCGTCGAGGAAGAACTCTTTTTCCGCACCTCTGGCTACGTCGGGACTGTCTACGTGAAGCGCAACCAGCAGGTAAAGACCGGCGACCTGCTGGGCGAACTGGAGACGACCGACTTACAGAACCAACTGGCCCAGGCGCAGGCCGAGTTGGAGGCCATCCAGATCAGCGCCGGCAGGCAGATCACCGAGGCGACGGCCGCCTTAAAGATTGCCGAACTGCGCCTGGCCACCATCAAAGCCGAAAACCCCGACTTGCAGGTGGTCTCTGCCGAGGTGGGACTGGAATGGGCACAGACTGGCTTACAAGATGCGAAGAAAGCCTATCAGGAGGCAGTGGATCGCTACTGGGAGCCGGACAAGGTGCGCGAGGCTGCTGCCCGCGGGGTGCGTGACGCGGAACTGAACCTCCAGGTCGCCGAAGCCCAGTACCAGCAGGCACTCCAGGCCCGCCTGGCCCACAGTTACAACGTCCAGATTCAGGAGCAGGAGGTCGCCCTGGCCCGCCTGCGGCTGCAAGAGCTCCAGGCCGGGTTGGACATCCAACGGGCTCAACTGGCCGTGCAGCGGCTGGAGGCCCAACTCGCCGATGCCCGCGTGGTCGCTCCCTTCGACGGGTTGCTGCTCTCGCTCAGCCTGACGGAGGGCCGTCTGGTGGAGGGGTACAAGCCTGTGGCAATCGTCGCCGACGTCAGCGCACTGGAGCTGAGCGCCGACCTGACCGACAAACAACTGCAGGAGCTGACCGAGGATATGCCGGTCACGATTGTCCCGCTCAGCCGGCCCAGCGAGGAGTTCAAGGGCACTATCCGGCGTCTGCCGTATCCTTACGGCGGCGGTGGCCGTAGCACTGGCGTCGAGGACGAGGACAAGTCCACCCGCGTGACGTTGGAGACACCGGCATCCGAAGCCAGGTTCGAATTGGGTGACCTGGCGCGCATGACGGTCGTGCTGGAACGCAAGGACGACGCGCTGTGGCTGCCACCGCAGGCCATACGCACGTTTGAAGGCCGCAAGTTCGTCGTCGTGCAAGAGGGGGATGCCCAATTGCGCGTGGACGTCAAGGTCGGCATTGAGAGCGAGGACCGCGTCGAGATCCTGGAGGGGCTGACCGAGGGCCAGGTCGTGATAGGGCAATAAGCGTATGAGTGTACTACTTCGTATTTGGGCCATCTTCATTGTAGCCGCCAAACGCCTCTTGTCTCAGCGGTGGCTGGCGCTGGCGACGACGTTGGGGTTGGTCGCTTCAGTGGGACTGACCATGAGCGTCCCCCTGTACGCCGATGCAGTCTACTACCGTGTGCTGCGTGAGGAGATCGCAGGGGGACCATCTGAAGCAGGGGCTGAGGCAAAAGCCCACCCGCCGTTTGCGTTCATGTTCCGTTACATCGGTGCCTGGACCAAGCCGGTGCAATGGGAGGATGCGCAGCCCATCGACGCCTACCTGTCCAAGCATGCCGGCTCCGCGTTGGGGTTGCCGCAGAAATCTCTGGTACGCTACTTTAAGACCGACAACTTCCAGATCTTTCCCCAGGAAGACATCGCCTACGCGGATATCAAGGATCCACTGGCCTGGATCAGCATCGCTTTCGCCAGTGACCTGGAGAATCACGTCACCGTTCTGGAAGGCAGCCTGCCAGTGGTAGCAACTCCCATGCAAGACAGCACTGTCGAGGTGTTGGTGAGCGAACCACTCGCCACGGAGTTAGGGCTGCAGATCGGTGAGACGTACATGGCCTTCGCTCGTCGCAAGACGGCAGAAGGGCAGGAGCGCACCACGCAGATCCCGGTGCGCATCGCGGGTGTATGGAGAGCGACCGACCCACAGGAAGAGTACTGGTTCTACAATCCCCAGGCGTTTGACGATGTGATGTTCGTGCCAGAGGAAACCTTCGTGAACCGCATCAGCCCGTTCCTGGACGACGAAGTTTACCTGGGGATGTGGTACCTGGTCATGGACGGCTCCGACGTCCATGCCAGTGATGCGGCCCCACTTCTGGCGCGGATCACAGCGGTGCAACAGCGAGCGGCCGCGCTCCTACCCCACACCAGACTCGACGTGTCACCGGCGGAGGCGTTGCATAAATACCAACGCGCAGCCGGCTTGCTCACCATCCTGCTCTATGCCTTCAGTGTGCCGATCATCGGCCTGATCCTGGCGTTCATTGGGCTGGTGGTGGGGCTGGCGGTGGGGCGGCAGCGCAACGAGATCGCTGTGTTGCGCAGCCGAGGTGCCACGGCAATTCAGGTCGTCGGCATCGCAGCGCTGGAGGGTCTGCTGTTGGGCGTGCTGGCGTTGATCATCGGCTCACCCACCGGCGGGGCAATCGCTCACGTCATCGGCCGGGCGCGCAGTTTCCTCAACTTCACCGCCCCATCCGATCTGCGCGTGGGAATCACGATGGCCACGTTGCGGTTTGGGGTGGCCGCGGTTGGCCTGGCGCTCGTGGCCCAGGTGGTGCCGACGCTCAGCGCTGCCCGCCATACGATCGTGACCTACAAGCAAGAACGTGCGCGCGCACTGCGGCCACCGTGGTGGCAACGCGCCTGGATAGACGTCCTGTTGTTCATCCCGGCCGCTTACGGCACCTATTTGCTGCGCAAACAGGGCAGCATCGCCTTGCCTGTGGCCGGCGGGACTACGGTTGGCGATCCCTTCCAGAACCCGCTGCTCTTTCTGGTACCGGCGCTGGGCATCTTTGCACTGACACTCTTCATCCTGCGCATCCTGCCATTGCTGATGGCAGGCATCACCTGGATCGCCTCGCACGTGGGCGGCGTGGGTGTCCTGCTGGCGGGCCGCCACCTCTCGCGCACGCCCGGGTTCTACGCTGCACCACTGATGCTCTTGGTGCTCACGCTCAGCCTGTCTGCGTTCACCGCCTCGCTGGCGCAAACGCTGGACCACCACTTGTACGACCAGACGTACTACCAGATTGGCGCAGACCTGCGCCTGGTGGAGTTGGGCGAGAGCACAGAGACATCAACACCCGCCGGGATTTTTGGTGGCGGTGAAAGCGCCGCCCCAGAAGCGGAAACAGAGGAAGAAGCAGGCCCGCGTTGGCTCTTCCTGCCGGTATCGGAGCACCTGAAGGTGCCAGGTGTACGGGCGGCCGCCCGGATCGGGCGGTACAAGGCGACCACCCAGTTGAGCGGGGGCTCACAGGAAGGCACGTTCGTCGGCATCGATCGCGTGGACTTTCCGCAGGTTGCGTTCTGGCGGCAGGATTTCGCCCCGAACAGCCTGGGGACGCTGATGAACGCACTGGCCGTTACCCCGGATGGGGTACTGGTGCCCCGTACCTTTATGGGCCGGCATGCGCTTCGCGTGGGCGATACCTTCCGCATGACCGTATACACCTACGGGCAGCCCAACGAACTCGATATGAAGATCGCAGGCGGTTTCGACCTGTTCCCCACCTGGTATCCGGAAGAAGACGGACCGCTCTTCGTGGGCGATCTGGATCACCTCTTCGAACAGGCAGGAGGACAGTTCCCCTACGACGTGTGGTTGAAGACCGCCACGGACGTGGATTATGAACAGGTTGTAAAGGGAGTATCCGACTTGCGGCTGCGCGTGATGGACTGGGACGCTCCGCTGCTCAAAGTAGCCGCAGAGCAACAACGTCCGGAACGTCAGGGACTGTTCGGGCTACTCTCTGTGGGATTTGTGGCCGCTGCGCTCTTGACCGTGCTGGGCTTCCTGCTCTACGCGCTGTTCTCCTTCCGCCGCCGCTTCATCGAACTGGGGATCCTGCGGGCCATTGGGCTGTCGTCCGGGCAAATGACGGCATTCCTGGCCTGGGAACTGGCGTTCCTCATCCTGGTTGGAGTCGGCGCTGGCACAGGCCTGGGTGCGTGGGTCAGCGGGATGTACATTCCCTATATGCAAGTGGGCACTGGTGCGGCGGCACGCACTCCGCCCTTCATCGTGGAAATCGCCTGGCCGGCCATCTTCCGCATCTATGCGCTGTTCGGATTGCTGTTCGTGGCCGCACTGGGAGGGCTGGCAGCGCTGCTCCTGCGCATGAAGATCTTCCAGGCAGTCAAGTTAGGGGAGACGGCATAACATGGCACAAGAACCTTTCGACTTCGCTCAAGGCAGGCCTTTCGACTCCGCTCAAGGCAAGCCTTTTATCATCTGCGACAACCTGGTCAAGATCTACCAGATCGCCGACCTGGAGTCCGTGGCGTTACAGGGCCTGGACCTGGTCGTCGCCGCTGGCGAACTGATGGGCATCGTCGGCCCCAGCGGCAGCGGCAAAACGACGCTGATGAACATCCTGGGGGGCATCGATCGCCCCTCGGCCGGACGTGTATGGGTGGGCGGACAGGACCTGCTCAAGATGTCGGATGCGGCGCTCAACCGGTACCGTCGCTCCAAAGTGGGATTCGTCTGGCAACAAGGCAGTCGCAACCTGATTCCCTATCTGAACGCACTGGAAAACGTCGAATTGCCCATTACGCTGGCGGGCCAGGATGGGCGCAAGAAACGCCAGCGTGCCGAGGGACTGCTGGAAGCGATGGGATTGGCCGACCGGCGGCATCACTATATGACGCAGTTGTCCGGCGGTGAGCAACAGCGGGTCGCCATCGCCGTCGCGTTGGCCAACAATCCCATCCTGCTCCTGGCAGACGAGCCCACCGGCGAAGTGGATTCCGCGACAGCGCTCACGATCTACGAGGCGTTTCAGCGCCTCAACCGCGAGTACGGACTGACGACGCTGATCGTCAGCCACGATCCCAACATCGCCCGCCACATGGGCCGGGTGGTGGCTATCCGCGACGGCAAGACGGCCACGGAGACGGTGCGCCAGTCTACGTTGGTGAGTGCACCGGAGGGCGAATCGGCATCCGAGAGCACTGCCCAGGCGGAGGAAGAGGTTTTCGAGGAGTTAGCGGTGTTGGATTCGGCCGGTCGCCTGCAGGTGCCCAAGGAATACCTGGAGCACTTTAGCATCAAGGGGCGCGCGCGGCTGGAGGTGGTCGAGGACGGCATCCTGATCCGGCCGGCGCCCCAGTCTGTCCATGCGCAAATGGCTGAGACATCGGCTGCCAACATGGTGCCGGTACCGGAGACGCGCCGGTGGCGCGGCCTGAAGGTCTTGTCTGCTGCGCTGCAAACGACCAGAAACCGCCTGAGCCGCAGGCGGCGTGGCGCTGGTGAAGATGGGAGGGAACTGTGATGGCAACGGACACCGGTTCCAATGGTATCGTCATCGAGACCGAGAATCTATGGCGCGTGTACAAAGTCGGCGCGCAAGAGGTACCGGCGTTGCGTGGCATCAGCCTCAAGATCGGAGCAGGGCGCTTCGTCGCCGTGAAGGGGCGCTCGGGCAGCGGCAAGACGACGCTGCTGAACTGCATCGGGGGACTCGACCACCCCACGTCTGGCGCTGTGCGCGTGTTCGGGCGCGATCTTGCAGAGATGAGCGAGGAGCAACTTACGCAATGGCGACGGGAACGTGTGGGGTTTGTCTTCCAATCGTTTGGCCTGCTGCCCACGCTCTCTGCTTACGAGAACGTGGAGTTGATGCTGCGCATCGCTGGCGTGCATGGCAGGGAACGCCGTGAGCGGGCATTGCATTGCCTGGACCTGGTGGGGCTTGGCCAGTGGGCGCACCATCGCCCTTATGAGATGTCGGGCGGGCAGCAACAGCGCGTGGGTATCGCCCGGGCCCTGGCCAACCGCCCCCACCTGATCCTGGCCGACGAGCCGACAGGCGAACTGGACAGCACGACAGCGCGGGACACGTTTGCTCTCTTCCGGCACATCGTGGAGGAAGAGCACGTGACTTTGCTGATGGCCTCGCACGACGTGCTCGTGGACGAATACGTGGATGAGGTTCTGCAACTGAGAGACGGCCAGATCGTTCAGCCGGACTAGGCAGATTCAAATTTCAGACCTGATGGGCCTTACAAGACCCGTCAGGTCTTCAGTGAAGCGGGCAATGGACGATTACTTCCCTTCTGCTTCTTCTGTCTCCGGCGTTTCTGGCCCCTTCAACTCGTACCTGCCCTCAATGACTGCTGGCGGTTCGCCCTCCTCATCCACCACGCGCCACTCTTTGATGCGCGCTCCCAGCGCCAGCAGGTGCTCGTGTACCACGTCCGGCGGGGCCAACTCGATGAAGAGTTTGACCCCCAACAACAACACGGCGAGGTCGTCCAGTTGGCCCAGCCCCACCACCACGTCGGGGATGAGATCGATAGGGAAAATCAGGTAGACCAGCGCTGCCGGCGGAATCAACTTGGTCCACACCGGTACACGCCGATCCCAGAATAGTCGCCAGGCCAGGCGGGCCTGGCGTGCCACATCCTGAAGCCACGCCACCACTGCACTGGTGTCTTCTGGCTTGACAGGCACCGGCCGTTGGTCTTTGCTCATCGTTTCACTCCTTGGGGGTATGCACTACAGCGCAATTATAGCCTCTTCATCTGAATACGCAACCCGTGCGCCTCAAGTTGCACACAAACAACGTGCCATTCACCATTGTTCATTGTGCATTGTCTCATTGTCCATTGTTCCATTGTTCATTGT
>Ga0315285_10000744_pt1 | contig 33905 bp, 26 predicted proteins | sample YL17G09_36_MG_FD_203698 | JGI IMG/M metagenome (GOLD analysis project Ga0315285, IMG submission 203698) | Sediment microbial communities from Yellowstone Lake, YNP, Wyoming, USA - YL17G09_36 | ecosystem: Environmental > Aquatic > Freshwater > Lake > Sediment | place: USA: Wyoming | collected...
AGGCTCCCAGCACCCCGGCGATGGCGCCGCTGGCGCCGATCATCGGGACCGGCGATCCCAGGCTGAAGCCGATCTGCAGCGCCGCCGCGAGCAGCCCGCAGAGCAGGTAGAAGACCAGGAAGCGGAAGTGCCCGAGGACGTCCTCGACGTTGTTCCCGAAGATCCATAGGTACAGCATGTTGCCGCCAATGTGCATCAGCCCGCCGTGCAGGAACATCGCGGTGAAGATCGTGAGCCAGATCGGCTGAAGGGGCGTGATCGGTACCCCGTATTGGCCGGCGGCGGCTACGACCTGAGAAGGCAAGACCTGCGCGAGCTGCGCCTTGCCGAGCAGCACCACCGGGATGGCCGCATAGGTGTACTGGAAGATCAGCCCGCGCAGGTCCGGCAGCGCCCACTGGTAGAGATAGACCGCGACATTAGCGGCGATCAGGCCGATGGTCACTACCGGAAGGGTGCGGGTCGGATTGTCGTCACGGAGCGGGATCACGCAGGCCTCGAGGCGCGCAAGCTGGGGGCGATTCTAGCACCGCGGCCGCGGTCGGGTCAAACGGCCGGGCTCCGGGCGCGCATACCCCGCGCTGCGTACCGGTCCGGCTCAGTGACGTGGCCGGCACCTTTCCTTTTCGTGGCGGCCGAAGTACAATGCGCAGGCGAGCACGAGACAATGAACCCAGTGCAGGAGGGAATGGCAGCCGATGACCGAGAGGTGCTCTCACTCCTGGCTCGGGGCAACTGGGCAGGCTCTGGCCGCGGCCGCTCTAGCCGCGACCGGGTTCCTGCTCAGTAGACTGCTCTTCCGAGTCGTTGACCCCACTGCTAATCTGCTCCACGACGCGATGATCACTGGCGTCGCGGCTGGGGCGGTCGCGCTCATCGTGAGCAGGTTATCGCGGAGTTGCGCCCTGGGGTGTCTCCCGCTCGCGGCGATTGGCGGGCTGTTCTTCTGGATTCCCCTCCTAGGGATCATGGTCACGGTTACGCTGCTTCTGGTCACCGCGACACCGCTGCTCGTGCAAGCATTGGCCGGACCACGGCGACCCCTGCCTCGTATCTGGCAGGCATCTCTGCTGGTTCTGCTGCTTGCGGGGGGAGTCGCTGCAACGGCGTGGCCAGGCCGCTTGCCACGCACCGAGGTACTCCAGGTGGCAGTGACGCAGGCGGGCACCGTCTACGCTCTCACTGCGCAACTGCTGCGCCATCAGGCGGGCAGCGACCGGTGGGAGCGAGTAGAGCTGCCGGTGTCCGGTCACTCGCAGCGATTCCTGATTGCCAGAGTGGACCAGCCGGATGAGGCGCTGTGCATTGCGGGAGGGCAGCTATGGTCGCTCGACGGCCGGGGAAACAGCACGTCCCTGGGGGACGTCCCTGGCTACATGAACGGGTCTCGATTGGTTTCGGGGAAGGGGGGCATCTATGCGGTGGCTAGCGAGGCGAGCCAGGACTCGTACCGCTACTGGCTGCGCGTTTGGAGTGGGACTAGTGACCGCTGGAAGGACTACCCGCTGGTGTCTAAGGGACAACCACTGGAAGTGACTCCGCCTCGTTACCTCGCGGCGAGTCCAGACGAGCCAGGCGTTGTCGCGATCTGGGGCATTGTAGGCGAGAACCGGGTGCTGTGGCTGAGCCGGGACTACGGTCGATCATGGGAAGCCGCCAACATTCCACCGCGGCTCCAGCTTGGCGGCAGCCGCCCCTCCATCGCGGACCTGGCGTTCGTGCCCGGCCGCAGGGGGACCCTTGTAGCGGCTGTGAGCGACCAAGTCCCTAGTCAGATCCTGTTCCGATCTGATGACTACGGCAAGATTTGGCAACCCCTTGCTGCTCCCACCAGCACGGCAGTGTACGCGCAGGTGGCGGTCGCTCCGTTGAACCCGCCAGCCATCTACTACCATGCCTACCGCTACTCGCGTGTCTCAGACGATTTCGGCAAGAGTTGGCGCTCGCTTGCCAATCGGTGGCTTCCGGAGGTCAGAGACGGGCCGATCTGGATCAGCATGGCCGTGGACCAGCGCGACCCGAAGGGCCTCTATGTGTGCTCATCGCTGGGGGTCTACTACACGCACGATCTGGGCCGGTCATGGCAACGAGTGCTATAGCGGACTCGCGCGTTTGCGTTGCTTCGGTAGCTTGCTGCCGGAGCCTGCCTCGCAGGTGCGGACTGGCCGGCGGGCATCGGGAACGCCCGCCCTACAGCTACACAACCAGCCCAAACGCCCTCGCCATGTACACCGCCATCTGGTCGCGCGTGCAGAGCATCTCCGGGTGGTAGAGCCCGTCGGGATAGCCCTGGGTCACGCCCCTAGTTTTGAGGTAGGCGATGTGCCGGCAGGCTGGGTGGTCAGGCGGGACATCAGGGAACGGCGCCGTGTCGCCGTCGCGGGCGAGCGCCTCCGTCTCTCCCGTCTGCTTTGCCAGAGCGCGGGCGATGAACACCGCCATCTGACCACGGTCCAGGTTGAGGTAGGGCCTGTACTCGCCATCCGGGTAGCCCTCGGCGATCCCGCTGGCGTGCGCGTACTCGATGTACCTGAAGGCCCAGTGATCGGCCGGCACATCCCGAAAGCTTCCAGGCCCCGGCGTCTCCGGCACATGGTCATCGCCCCCGGCCAGCGCTCGCGCGAGAACCATCGCCAGCAGGGCGCGCGTGACTGGGTAGCCGGGCCGATAGCTGCCGTCCGGGAAGACCGGCAGAAGCCCAGCCCTGGCGCAGGCTTCGATCTCGGCGAAGGCCCAGAAGTCGGGGGCAATATCCGCGAACGCGCCCGGCCGCTGGTGGGCGCCTGCTGACGGGACCTCCGGAGGCGCGACCCCTCGCCCTACTGCCGGGCAGAACGACGGCGTTTTGCCCGTGGCTCGGGGGGCGAAGCGCATGAGGGCGTAGGCCCAGTGAGGGGAGAGATCGTACGCCTCCAGGTGCTCCCTCTCCCACCCGTAACCGTGGAACACCGAGGTCAGATAGGACACGGTCTGGCCCCAGGTCCACCAGGTAGTCTCGAACCAGCCTACGGCTGGCTCCCGGGACCAACCGGCGCATCGAATCATGTCCTTGAGTTCTTCCGGGTAGAAGAGCAGGTTCACGCACCCGCTGGGCAGCCGGAACACGCTCTCCTTCAGCACTGGCTGGGCCACGCATACCATCCGCTCAGTCTTGCCGGTAACGTTCTGGATGACCTCCACCGCCCGGTCCTGGTGCAGCAGCACGTCGTATAGCACGGACACACCAACCGGCCTCAGCGCATCGTACAGAGAAGGACGCCGGAAGTCGGTATCCCTCATCTCAACAGTGATCGGCAGATCGCGCCGCAGCCGCTCCATCCCCTCGACGAACTCCGCGTCCGCAATGTTGTCCACCATCTGAGCGTAGCTGGCACCCAGCGCCCGCGCCCCCTCCAGCAGGTAGAGCCCATGGACCCCCCAGACTCCGCCGAAATCCCGGATCGAGTCCGCCCGGCCGATGTCCGTGATCAGCTTCAGCTTCCTCGCCACGCGCTCATCGGCCCCGAGCGGAGGAGCGATGTCATATCGCTCGAGGAAGCGCGCGAACTCTCGGTCCTCCCGATCCGGTGTGCCAGCCACTGATGTCCTCTGCCGGGGCCCTCTTGACTAGTCGCTGCACTAGCCGCGGCTCTGCCCGCCCCGGGCGTCCGATGATACGGGATCGCCAGGTAGGTTGGCAAGCGCGGCGCTGGGGCCGCGAGCCGCGCAGTTGACACACCTTATGGGCTGTTGTAGAGTCTCCTTGTGGGCCGTTAGCTCAGTCGGTAGAGCACCGGACTTTTAATCCGGGTGTCCTGGGTTCGATCCCCAGACGGCCTATTGCGCGCCAGCGGGGCCCGCGAGGGGAGCGGGGAGGCGAGCATAGAGGGTCACTGTGAGGTTCGTCTGTCGGAAGTCCCAACTGCGTGGTGAGGTGCGCATCCCCGGGTCGAAGTCTCACACCATCCGGGCGGTCGCCATCGCGAGTCTGGCCGAAGGCGAAAGCGCGATCCGGGCGCCGCTTGTCTCCGATGATACGGTAGCTGCGGTGGAGGCCTACCGCGCGCTGGGCGCTCAGATCCGGATGGATCCGGATGTCTGGCGGGTGAGCGGGACCGGCGGGGAGATACGAGCGCCGGACAATGTGATTGACGTGCGCAACTCAGGCGTTACCCTTCGCACAGCCCTCGGCACCTGCGCGCTGCTGCGAAAAGGGATGGCGGTGCTGACCGGGGATGAGCAGATTCGCCGCCGGCCGGCCGGGCCTCTTGCGCAGTCACTGAACGACCTCGGCGCGAAGGTGCGCTCGACCCGCGGCACCGGCGTCGCCCCCTTCGTGGTGGAGGGGCGGCTGCACGGCGGCGAGACCTCGATCGAGGGCACGACCAGCCAGTACGTGACCGGGCTGCTGATCAACGCGCCCCTTGCCGACGGCGACTCCACCATCCGGGTGCCCGTGCTAAACGAGGCGCCCTATGTCGAGATGACTCTCGAATGGCTGCGCAGCCACGGGATCAGGTTCCAGCAAGACGGGCTGCGCGAGTTTCGCGTGCCTGGAGGCCAGCAGTACCGGCCCGTCCGGCGGGCCATCCCGGCCGACTGGTCATCGGCCACCTTCTTCCTGGGCGCGGGGGCGCTGGCGCAGGGCGGCATTACTCTGCTTGGCCTGGATATGAGCGATATCCAGGGTGACAAGGCAGTGGTTGATTACCTGAAGAAGATGGGCGCGACCGTCGAGGTCGCGCCCGACCGGATCAGGGTAAAGGCGAATGAGCTGGTTGGCTGCGAGCTGGATCTGAACGACACGCCGGACGCGCTGCCCACGTTGGCCGTACTCGGCTGCTTCGCCAGGGGCACGACGCGGCTCGTCAATGTGCCCCAGGCGCGGATCAAGGAGTCGGACCGGATCGCGGTGATGGCCCGGGAACTCGGGAGGCTCGGAGCGCGCACGGAAGAGCTCGCTGACGGTCTCGTGGTGCACGAGAGCAAGCTGAAAGGCGCAGAGGTCAACGGCCACGGCGATCACCGGGTGGTGATGGCGCTCGCGGTGGCCGGGTGCTTCATCCCCGGCGAGACGGTGGTTCACGGCGCAGAGGCGGCGGCGGTGACGTTCCCCGAGTTCGCGGACTGCATGTCGGCGCTTGGGGCGCAGATGAGAGTCGAGCAGTAGCACACAGCGGAGGTCGCGTGAATGCTCGGATGTGACATGGGCACGCTGTTCAAGGTGGCGGTGGCAGGCGGCTCGTACCAGGAGGGGCTGACGGTCCACCTGCAGGGGACGCCGCCCGGATTGCTGATCACCGAGGAGGAGATCTACCGCGACCTGCTGCTGCGGAAGCCCGGCCAGGGAGAGCTTACCTCGCCCCGGCGGGAGCCCGATATCCCCATCATCTATAGCGGCGTGAACGCGGCCGACACCATGCCGGGCTTCAGCAATGCCGGCTACACCAATGGCACGCCCCTCGTGATCCTGATCCCGAACCTGGACCGGCACTTCGAGCACATCGAGCAGTATCAGGCGACCAACCGGACGCCGCGCCCGGGGCACGCCTCCTATGCCTCCTACTGCAAGTACGGGGAATGGGATGACGCGATCGGCGCCGGCTTCTTCAGCGGCCGCTACACCGCCACTATCGTCGCCGCAGGCGCGGTGGCGAAGCGAGTGCTCGGTGAGCACGGGATCGAGGTGGTGGGCTATGTGAAGGAAGCCGCCGGCGTCCGCGCGCCCGAGCTGCCCCTCGATACCATCCGATCCAAGGTGGCGGCTTACAAGGAAGTGCGCCGCCAGTATGACCCGGTGTACGAGGCGATCTTCGCCTCGGGGCGGGTCAAACCGGGCATGTGCTTCCTGGAGAAGATGGCGGTGCTTGCCGAGTTCGAGCGCGATATCCCGCAGCTTCGCTGGCGGGAGATGGATGAGAAGAAGATTCGCGCCGAGCACGGCATCCACCCGAAGCTGAACTGCCCGGACCTGGCGGCGGCCGATGAGATGTACCGCCGCATCCTGGAGATCGCGGAGGCGGGAGACTCGAGCGGCGGCGTGGTGGAGGTGATCGCGACGGGAGTCCCGGTCGGCCTGGGCGAGCCGGTGTTCCGCAAGCTGGATGGCGAGCTGGGCCGGATGCTCAGCATCGGCACCGTGAAGGCGGTCGAGATCGGCGACGGGATCGCGGCGAAGGATAGCACCGGATCACAGTTCAACGACGAGATGTACGTCGAGGGCGGCGAAGTGAAGTTCCGCTCGAATCACGCCGGTGGGGTCACGGGCGGCCTGGCCACCGGCCTGCCGATTGTCGTGCGGCTCACCGTGAAGCCGACGCCCACCATCGCGAAGGATCAGCACACCATTGACAAGGTGTCGCTGGGGAACCGCGTGCTGCAAGCGGTGACCCGGCGCGACCCCACCATCGTGCCACGCGTGTGGCCGGTGGCGGAAGCGTTCGTCGCGCTGGTCTTGCTCGACCAGTACATGATGCACCTTGCATACCGGGGCGTGACCCCAGCGCGATCGGAGAAGCAGTAGCGGGGGCGTGATGGCAAGATCCCGTGGCAACGCTTGGGCCGGACACTGGGTGTTCCGCGGGCCGGGCTGGCGGGCGCGGCGAGTCCGCCTGGCGATCGCTCTCGGGGCGTGCCTGCTGATAGCCGTCATCTGTTGGGTGCAGTCATCGTGGCCCCTGCTCGCCGTGGCCGCGCCGCTGCTGGTCGCGGCTACCTGGCTATCGCAGGCAGGCCTGAGCTGGGTGTTGCTGGCAGCCGTGCTCGTCGAGGGTGGCTGGCTCCTGCGCGCCGGGCTTGAGGGCACGGCGCCAGTCGCACAGCTCGCCCCCTCGTGGGCCGCTACCGCGGCCCTGCTGGTGCTCCTACTGGCACTGATGCGGGTTCGCCGCAGGCAACCTCCGCCTCCAGACCCGCGTCGGAAGGGAGGCGGCGGGCGAGGCCCACAACCTGACCCTGTACCGGCCATGCCGCTTGCGCCGCTCCGCACACTTGCCGCCGGGGCGGAGGCAGAACCGGAGGAGGAGAGCGCGCCATGAACGACAGCAGTGTCATCGCCGACGCTGCGATGGCGCTGTCAGTGGCCGTGCTCTACTACGTTCTCTACCACTCGCTGAAGCACAGAAGCGCGGCGGACAAGGCCGGCAGACACGTCCCGCAGTGCCTGGATTTCCTGATGCGTCATCGTGGCCGAGGCGTTCGCGTCGCCGTCCATCTGTGCTTCGTCCTGCTAATCGGGTCCTACCTCGCCGCCAGGCTGCTCTGGCTGCCTCCCGAGTCGCGGTGGGTTTTGGCGCGCGGACTGGCCCGCGACTACGGCCTGGTGGCCGCGGCGCTGGCGCTCGTCTTCGGCGTCGGCGCGCTGGCCATATGGGTCGTGAGGCGACGCGGGGAAGGCGGTCGCGCCTAGTGCCCGAGGCTGCTTCCGCTACGCTTGCCGTCTGCATCGTCTCCTGGCGAAGCCGCGATCTGCTCCACACCTGCCTCTCTTCCGTGGTCGGGCGGCCCGAGGCGGGCGAGATCGTGGTGGTGGACAATGCCTCGGCGGATGGCACCGTCGAAATGGTGCGCCAGGAGTTCCCTTCGGTTACTCTGATCGCGAACGATGCTAACCTCGGCTTCGCGGCGGGCAACAACCAGGCCATTCGCGCCACGCATGAGCCCTTCGTGCTCCTGCTCAACCCGGACACGGAAGTGCAGGCGGGGGCGCTGGGCGCGCTGCTGGAAGAGTTCGGAGAGGACGAACGAGTCGGCGCGGTCGCAGCGCAGTTGGTGCTGCCAGACGGCTCCATCCAGCCTTCTTGCCGGAGCTTCCCTGAGCCCAGCGCGCTCTTCTCCGATGCGCTCGGGCTGGCTCGCCTCTTCCCTCGGAGCACCACCTTCGGCCGCTACCGCATGACCTACTGGGATCACGACAGCCGCCGGGAAGTGGACCAGCCGATGGCCTCCGCGCTGGCGCTGCGCCGAAGCGCGCTCGGGGAAGTTGGCCTGTTCGATGAGAGCTTCCCCCTCTACTTCAATGACGTGGATCTCTGCTATCGCCTGCGACAGGCCGGGTGGAAGATCGTCTTCGAGCCGAAGACGAACGTGATCCACTACTATGGCCTGAGCAGCACCTGGCAGGTGCGCCCCGCCGGGATCGTCGAGTCACACCGCAGCCTGATCCGCTTCTACCGGAAGCACTACCGCGGGCGGGTCTGCTGGTGCGGTTACATGGCCGTCATCGCGAGCTCCTGGCTCACGATGTGGCCGCGCGCCGCAATCGTCTGGCTCTGGCAGAAGGTGCGTCCGCGCTAGCGGGAAGGCACGGCGGCACTTCGCGCTCGATCCTGGCGATCTCGGCGGCGGTCAGGCGGTATGCCCGGTAGACGGCCAAGTCCAGCTGGCGCACCAAGGTGGCCCTTCGTGCCTTGTCCGCTTCATCCAGCAGCTTCGCGGCCAGCTCGGCGAGCCCATCCCTTCCGGCAGGTGGCACCGGCAGCAGCTTGAGCTTGCTCACTTTCACCTGGGCGAAGGCGCGGCCGACCTCGGGCGCAACTGCCCGGTAGAGCGCGGCAAAGGCCCGGGAGTTGGAGATCGCCACCAGCCGGAGTAGCTGGCGCTCACCGGGACCTGTAAGGGCGATGACGCTCCGGCCGAACCAGACGCCGCGACGATCGAGCGTCGCGATGGGGCGGTCGGCAGTCTGCCGGAACAGCAGCTTGGGGACCACGCGGTAGATGCATTCGCGGACCGACACCCGACCGGCGGGGCCGGTCCGGCGTCGCCAGTCATGCCTCAGCCACGCAGAGTGACCGACGGAGGTGAAAGGCCCGAAGTCGCGCCCGCGCGTGACCGGCCGGTCGTCCGGGTGCTCGCGCTTGCCCGCGTACAGAGCAGCGCGGCCGATCTCGGCCCGCGGGTAGTTGATGCCCACATCGTGGAACTCGAACCCCAGCGCCGGATCGCCAAGGGCCGGCATGGCGGCAGTCAGCCTCCTCAGCAACCGCCGAAGCCAGGCCGGCGGGGCCAGAAAGCTGGAGTGGGCGGCGGAGAGGGGCGCATCGCAAGGCGTGGGCGAGCCCGCACGTGACATCTCTCCTTCGAGCTGGTCGCGGGAGACGCGCCGAAGGTCAGAAGTCGGGAAATGCCGCGGTGCGAGCGCCCTGCCGGACAGGCAGAGCAAACAGGCAGGCGCCGTCGCCCCCGGGAAGATGCCATCTCCGAGCAGCGTGACTCTCAGCGGTCGGAACCGCTCGAGCAGGAGGCGCCGTATCCCTTCATATCGCACCTGGGAGAGGATGGTGTCCGGGAGCAGAAGGCCGATCGCGCCGTCATCGCGTGCCGCCTCGGCCGCCAGGTGCAGGAAGAACAGGAAGCTGTCCCGGTGCCCTGACAGCGCCTCTGGCGCGGCCGCAGCCAGCCTGCTGGCCTGACTCGCGGGCAGCGTGACACCCCAAGGCGGATTGCCCAGTATGACATCGAAGCTCCGGGCCTCAGGCCGGTGTGACAGCGCTTCTGCCACCACGATGCGATCGGCCGGGATAGCGGCGGGTCGGCCAGGCCGCGAGGCGCTCAGCCACAGGGCCAGCCGGCACGCGTCGGCTGCCAGTCGGCGCCGCTCGCACCCGAACAGGCAGTCTCGGGCTGCGGCCCTCCGCGCCGCGTTCTCGCTCCTCCCCTCCCCCGCGGCGGCGGCTGTCGCCTCGACCGCCGCCAGCGCGAAGGCGCCGGCGCCGATCGCCGGATCGAGCACCCTGAGCGCGAGCGCTTGTGAGGTCGCGGCGCCCCTCCCCGCGAGCACGCCCCGGATGGCGGTCTCCGCGATCTCGTCGGCCAGCCAGGGCGGCGTGTAGTAGCTCCCGGTCGTCTTCCTTCGGCCCCGGAGGAGCGCCTCGCAGAAGCGGCCCAGTCGGTCGCCGTGATCGCGAGGCGAGCCCTCCTCTCCCCACGACTCGAGCGCGGCGCGCACTGCGCGTCCGACTCGGTCAGCGGGCGCAACGGGCCACCCGACACCTTCGAGTCCCAGAGTTCGTTCGGCATCGAGGAATGCGTCCCTCACGTGCGAGACGAGTGGCGCGAGGCCGGTCTCGCGGGCCTCTCCTTTGGCCGCCAGCTTTCCCACCAAGCGCGCCAGGGCCGGCGGCAGCAGTTCGAGCCGCAGGGCGGACAGCAGGAAGTGCATCCGAAGCGCAAGCGCGGCAGACCGCGGGTCGCGCGGAGACGCCTCGGTCACGTCGGGTTGCACGGGCGTGGGCCTCCGCGGGCTGCGAGCACGCGCTCGGCCGCGGCGCCGAAGTCCGATGACCCGGCCGCGAGGAACTCGTGGACCAACTGCCAGCCGAGGTAGACCCCGGCGCGAGAGGGCCATTCCCTGCGCTCCCCCCGACCATAGATGACCCGGCCGGCCAGCCCCTCATCCTCTGAGCCGAGAAGGGGCCTGATCGCCTGCCAGAGAGGTCCCTCATACTCCCGCAGCGCGGCGAGCTGCCCAGGCCGCATCAGGAGATGCTCGTACACAGGCCGCTCCGGAAAAGCGCGGGCTGAGACCTCCACGGCGAACCCCTCGTCCACCAGCCGCTGGCCCAGTGCCCGGGGCCGCCCGAGCTTGCGCCGGTAGCAGTGGCCGTACTCATGCGCCAGCAAGACGGGGACCAGACGGAGGCTCCCCAGGCGCTCCATGCCAATGCCGATCGCCCATCGCCCCTCGACCTCGAAGACGAAGCCCTCCGGGCTGAAAAAGCCGACCAGGTAGTAGACCTCGGGCTCCAGCCAAAGCGGCAGGAACGAGCGGCAGCGGGTCAGCGCGCCCTTGGCGATCTCTGCCAGATCCCCGTCGCGGCAGAGGTCGCGCAGCAGCCCGTAATCGTTTGGGCGGACGCTCCGCACGCGATCCTGCCACACCGGCCTCGGCCGCCCGATGCATTGCTCCCACCAGGCCTCCAGGACTGCGCGATTGGGGCGGAGGTAGATGTCCTCGTAGAGCTGCCAGGGGTCGGCCGTGCCGGCGCCGAGGGCGTCGAGGAAGCGGAGGAAGTCTTGGTAAATGAGATGCGCGCCCAACCTACCGATCCCTCGCGAGCTGGCTGCGACTCATCCCCACTCTACCGGCGTCTCCTCTACGATCCCGGCGGCGCGCCGGAGGCGCTCCGCCAGGTCCACTGGCACGCGCGCCCGGAGGTCCACACCGTCCGCCCCAGACTCCTCGGACAGCACCCGGCCGCGCGCATGGGCCTCCGAGACCAGATCCTGGGACGCGAATGGGATCAGCAGCTCGACCGGAACGAGGGCCTGCTCCAGTCGCTCGCGCACGAGCACAAGCAGATCGTCCAGACCCTCACCGGTAACGGCGGAGATCGCCGCCCCCAGCGGCTCGCGCGCGAGCCGCTCTCGCAGCCAGTCGCGATCACCGACCAGATCACACTTGTTGAAGGCGAAGATGGTTGGTTTGTCGGCGCACTCCAGCTCGGCGAGCACCCGCTGGGCGGCCACAATCTGGTCTTCCATCTGCTGATGGCTGGCATCTATCACATGCACGAGCACGTCGGCCTCTATCACCTCCTCCAGTGTGGCATGGAAGGCCGCTACCAGCTGATGCGGCAGGTTGCGGATGAAGCCGACGGTGTCAACCAGCAGAGCATCGCGGCCGCCCGGAAGAGCGATGCGGCGGATGGTAGGGTCGAGGGTGGCGAAGAGGCTATCCTCGACGAACACCTGCGCGCCCGACAGCGTGTTGAGGAGAGTGGACTTGCCCGCGTTCGTGTATCCCACCAGGGCGACGACCGGCATCCCTGCCTTCCGCCGCTGCCGACGCTCCAGAGAGCGCCGCTCCCCCAGCTTCTCGACTTCCTTGCGCAGTGTCATCAGGCGGCGGCGAATCTTCCTGCGGTCCGCCTCCAGCTTGGTCTCGCCGGGCCCTCGCGTGCCAATCCCGCCGCCCAGCCGGGAGAGCTCGGTGCCCTTGCCACTCAGCCGCGGCAGCAGGTAGCTGAGCTGGGCCAGCTCCACCTGGAGCTTGCCCTCCCCGCTGCGGGCGCGCATGGCGAAGATGTCCAGGATGATCGCGCTCCGGCCCAGCACGCCGGCGCCCGTGGCGTCCTCCAGGTTGTGCTCCTGGCCTGGCGTCAGCTCGCCGTCAACCAACACCAGGTCGGCGTGCAGCTCGGCCGCCAGTCCGCGTATCTCGTGCGCCTTCCCCTTGCCCACGTAGTAGACGCGGTCAGGCTTCTCGCGCTTCTGGCTGATGGAGCCAACCACCTCACCGCCCGCGGTCTCGACCAGCCGCGCCAACTCCTCCAGGGAGTCCTGCCACCGCGGGTCATGGCCCTCTAGCGCAACCAGGAGCGTGCGTTCTCGCGAGTGGGTAGTAACAGTCAACTCAGCCTCACCTTCTCCTTGATCCGTGCGACCGCCTCCGCGATCCCCTCCTCCGGCCGGCCGCCCTGGATGGTGAGCGAGAAGCGCACGAATCCCTCCCCACACTGGCCGTAGGCGCTCCCTGGCGTCACCAGGACGCCGGCCTCCTGCAGCAGCGTCTCGGCCAGGCTGGCCGAACTGTAGCCCTTCGGCACAGGCGCCCACACGTAGCAGGTCGCCTTCGGCTTCGGGATCGCCCACCCTATCCCGGCCAGCCCGCCAACGAGCAGGTCCCGGCGGCGCTGGTAGACCGCGCGCATCTCTTCCACGCATTGCTGAGGCCCGGTGAGGGCGGCCACCGCCGCGCGCTGGATCGCCAGGAAGGCGCCTGAGTCCACATTGGATTTGAGCTTCTCGAGCGCGTCCAAGGCCTGTGGGTTACCGACCGCGAACCCGATCCGCCATCCCGTCATATTGTAGGTCTTGGACAAGGAGTGAATCTCGATTGCCGTGTCCTTCGCGCCCTCGACCTGGAGCAGGCTGTCAGAGCGATGGCCATCATAGTAGAGCTCGGAGTAGGCCATGTCGAGGCAGACGAGCAGGCTCCGCTCCCTGGCGAACTCCACCAGGCGCCGGTAGAAGTCCGCCTCCGCCACCGCGCCGGTGGGCATGTTGGGATAGCACAGATACATGAGCCGGGCGCGCCGCAGTGCGTCGGCCGGGATGGCGCCGAAGTCCGGCAGATAGCCCGACTCCTGCGAGAGCGGCAGGAAGTGCACCTCCGCCCCTGCGAACATGGATGCCACCTTGTAGACTGGATAGCCCGGATCCGGGATCAGGGCCACGTCTCCCGGGTTGAGCACGGCCCAGGCCAGATGCGCGAGCCCCTCTTTGGCGCCGATCAGGCGTAGCACTTCGCGGTCGGGATCCAGGCGCGGGCCGAAGCGCTTGCCATACCATGAGGCAACCGCCTGCCTGAACTCGGGCAGCCCCTTTCCGGTCTCGTCATACTGGTGGGTGACCGGATCGCGGGCGGCCTCGGAGAGCGCCGCGATGATGTGGGCGGGGGTGGGCTGATCCGGGTCGCCGATGCCGAAGTCCACCAGGTCACGGCCCTCCGCCCGCGCCTGCGCCTTCAGTCGCGCCAGCTCCGCGAAGGGATAGGGCGGCGTCTTCAGCAATCGCTCTGCGATCTGCATCCTGACTCCTCCTCGGGATGGCCTACCTCATCGGCGTCACAGCGACTCGTCCAGACCCGTCTCGCCCGTGAACACCTCGGCCGCCGGGCCTTCGATGAAGACGTGATCGTTCTCAGGATTCCAGCTTGCCTGGAGGTCTCCCCCTCGCAGGTGCACTCTTGCTTTGCGCGGCGACAGGCCGTTGAGCACGGCCGCGACCAGCGTGGCCGCGGCGCCGGTCCCGCAGGCCAGGGTCTCGCCCGCGCCGCGCTCCCAGACTCTCATCCTGATCTCGCCGCTGCCGACGATCTGGGCGAACTCGACGTTGGTGCGCCGCGGGAAGAGGTCGTGGCGCTCGATGGCCGGGCCGATCACCTCCACCTTCGCGCGCTCCACGTCCTCCACGAACAACACGCAGTGCGGGTTGCCCATGGAGACGGCGGTGACGCTGTATCGCTGCCCTCCCACGCGCAGCCGTTCACCCACCACGCGGGGCTGATCGGGCCCTTTCATCGGGATGTCAGAGCGGGCCAGCCGCGGGGCTCCCATGTCCACCTGCACCCCTGTCACCTTGCCGTTCCGCACGCGCAGGTGCGGTCGGATGATCCCGGCCAGCGTCTCCACCTCGAGCTCGCGTTCCCGCGTGTAGTTCCGTTCGTAGACAAACTTGGCGAAGAGCCGCATCCCGTTCCCGCACATCTCGGCCTCGCTCCCGTCGGAGTTGAAGATACGCATCCGGAAGTGCGCGGCGCGGGACGGAAGCACCAGGATGAGCCCGTCGGAGCCGATGCCGAAGTGCCGATCCGAAAGCGCCTTCGCCAGAGCGGCCAGCTTGCCCTCTGGCGGCGCTTGCTTCAGCGCGTCGATCACCACGTAGTCATTGCCGAGTCCATGCATCTTGGTGAACTTGATCATCTGCCACACCTTTCTACTAGCCCAGAAACACAAGGGCGCCGGTGGGACGCTCTGCGTCCGCTCCGGCGCCTGCACTCGCTTCGTTCCGCTTGCACTCCCTCAGACTCGGGCGACCTCCCGACGGGGCGCGTGACGAGGCGAGGCGGACCGGAGCGGCCCGCCGCCGCGCTTGGTGCGCTTGCTCGTCAACGTGCCCCAGCTCATTCTTCTTGCCATCGCTTCCTGATCACATCCGCCGTCGGCCCGGGCCCACCCGTTTCGGCGACATCCAGCCACTCGATCCGCGGGTCGGCTCGGAACCAGGTCAGCTGCCGCTTGGCGAACCGCCTGGTGTCCCGCTTCAGGCGCCGTACCGCCTCCTCGAGGGTCCACTCGCCCCGCAGGAGCGGGATCATCTGGGCGTAGCCCAGCCCCTTCATCGAGACCAGGCTTTCGCTGTATCCCCGGCCGAGCAATCCCCTGACTTCCTCAACCAGGCCCTGCGCGACCATCGCGTCGACCCGGGTCTCGATCCGCCGGTACAGCTCAGCCCGCGGGAGCATCAGCCCGAACTGGCGCGTATTGTAGCGCGCACGCCGCTCGCGGTCAAGCGCCTGCAGATGAGAGATCGGCTGGCCAGTGTGAGCGTGCACCTCCAGCGCGCGGATGATCCGCCTGGCGTCCCTCACACCGATTCGCGCCGCGGCCTCTGGGTCAACCGCGGCAAGCCGGGCATGCAGGGCCTCGATGCCCTGAGCCGTGGCCTCTTCCGCCAGGCGGTGACGAAGCTCCGGGTCCGGCGGGGCCATGGGGAAGGCCAACCCATCCACCACCGCGCGAACATAGAGGCCGCTGCCCCCGACCAGGATCGGCTGCCGGCCGCGCGCGCGGATGTCGGCGATCGCCTCCTCCGCTCGCGCCTGGTAGTCGGCGACAGAGAAGGGTTCATCAGGAGAGATGATGCCGACCAGATGATGGGGGACTCGGGCAAGCTGCTCCGCGGTGGGCTTGCTGGTGCCGATGTCCAATCCGCGGTAGGCCTGCATGGAGTCGGCCGAGATGATCTCGCCGTCGAGCGCCTCGGCGACGAGGACGCCGACCTCGGTCTTGCCGCTGGCGGTCGGGCCAACGATCGCGAGTAGCCGCGGAGCCATGGGATCAGCGGTTGAACTTGCGGTCGATCTCGAAGTTCGAGATCGTCATCACGATGGGCCAGCCGTGAGGGCAGGTGTAGGGCCGGGCGGTGGCCGAGAGGGCCTTCAGCAGCTCGACGCTCTCCTCGTAGCCCAGGCTGTCGCCCGCCTTGATCGCCGAGCGGCACGACAGGCTGACCAGCAGCCGCTCCCGCCGCCGGTCCAGCGGCTGCCCTCCGGCCTCGGCCGCCAGGTCCTCGCCCAGATCTCGCACCAGGGTGGCTGGATCCTCCTTTGCCAGCGGCGCAGGTACGGCCCGGACCAGAAACGCGTCGCTGCCGAAGGCCTCCAGCTCGAAGCCGAGAGCCGACAGCTCCGGCATCCCCTCCGCCACTGCGCTCGCCTCCCGCGGGCCCAACTGCACCACGACCGGTTCCAGCAGGGCCTGCGCGGACTTACGTTCCGACAGGCGGGCCTCCGTGAACTGCTCGTAGAGCACGCGCTCCTGGGCCCGGTGTTGGTCAACCAGGAGCAGCCCCTGCGCGCTCTCGGCCAGCAGGTAAGTGTGACGCAGCTGGGCGAGGGGACGCAGCTCGATCCCGCCGTGCGTGCCCGACTGAAATGCCGGCGAGAGCACCCCTGGCGCTGCCAGCGTCCCGGCCCATCCCATGGGGAGCTGCCCCGGCGAAGAGGCCGGAGGCCCCTCGGGAGGCGGCCCGGCAGGTCTGCTGGCTTGCGTCAGTGCGAGCTGCGCGGCCGCGCCATCCGCACCCAGGGCCTCCCGCACTGCCCGCGAGACCAGATGGTGCACCTCCCATTCCCGGCTCAGGCGAACCTCGGCCTTGGTGGGATGGACGTTCACGTCCACAGACCCCGGCTCGACCTCGAGCAGCAGCACCGCCGCCGGGAACCGCCCCTCTGGCAGCGCTCCACGAGAGGCCTCCTCCAGGGCGTGGCTGAGGGCCCGGTTCCTGATCCACCGGTGATTGACGAAAAGCATCTGCCGGCTCCGGCTGCCTCGATGCAGCGAGGGCCGCGAGACCAGGCCGCGCACCGCCATTCCGGGCAGAGCCAGCTCGACGGGAAGCATCGCCTCGGCCAGCTCCCGGCCCCAGGCGGCCAGCACGGCCGCGCCCAGGCTAAGCCCGCCGGGGTACGCGACGATCTCCCGGCCGTCTCGCGTGAGACGCAGGGCTGCCCCCGGGTGGGAGAACAGGAAGCGAGTGCAGACGTCAACGATATGTCCGGTCTCGACTTCGTCGCGCTTGAGGAACTTGAGCCTGGCCGGAGTATTATGGAAAAGGGTATGCACGGACACCTCGGTACCCGGGGGAGCCCCCACCTCCTCCAGCTCCACCACCTCTCCTGCCACCGCGACCAGGCGGGTGGCGGCATCGGCCGCGGGGGTTCGAGTCACCAGAGTGAGATGAGAGACCGCGGCGATGCTGGGCAGGGCCTCGCCGCGAAACCCGAAGCTGCTGATCGCCAGGAGGTCCTCGGCGCGGCGAATCTTGCTGGTGGCGTGCCGCTGGAGAGAGAGCACCGCGTCCTCGCGGGTCATGCCGCATCCGTCATCCCTCACCCGCATCAGGCTGCGCCCGCCCTCCTGAATCTCCACCTCAACTCGCTGCGCGCCGGCGTCCAGCGCGTTCTCGATCAGCTCTTTCACCACCGAGGCGGGACGCTCGATCACCTCCCCAGCGGCGATCTGGCTCGCGACGGACTCTGGGAGGATGGCGATGCTCACGCGCGGTGACTTCGCCGGAGGAGAGGCCGGTCCTGCCCGAGTGAGGATGGGCCAGGAGCGCAGGTTGCCGGCCTGCGGAGTCAGGAGCCTGCGGAAGTCAGCAGCGGGTCGGCCGCCTCGGCCGCGCTGAGATAGCCCTGGGCCTCAAGCTTGAGGAAGGCCCGCACCAACTCCGGGTCCCATTGCTGGCCGGCGCCCAACTCCAGCTCTCGCAGGGCCCTGGTCCGACCCGGGGGAGTGCGGTAATGTCGGTGCGAGATCATGGCATCGTAAGCATCGGCGATCGCGATGATGCGGGCGGAGATGGGGATGTCCTCGCCGGAGAGACCGGTCGGATAGCCCTTACCATCATAGCGCTCATGATGGTAGAGAATGCCTGGGAGCGCGCCCGAGAGGTTGAGGCTCCTGCGGGCCAGCGACTCCCCGACCGCGGGATGGCTCTCGATCAGCGCCCTCTCCTCCGGGGTCAGAGCTCCATTCTTGATTAGCACGCGGTCGGTGATCCCGATCTTGCCCACGTCGTGCAGCAGCGCGGCGGCGCGGATCGCGTCCACGTCGTGGTCTGCGAGCCCGATGGCCCGCGCCATTACCACCGCGTAGGCGGTGACGTTCTTGCTGTGTCCGCCGGTGATCTGGTCCCGCGCGTCCACTGCGGCCACCAGCGCCTCCAGCGCGCCCCAGTCGGAGTTCTGGAGGAACTGGTAGAGCTGATAGGGGTCAGTCACCTCTTGCGCGCCGGGCACCCGGTTGAATGGGCAGACCTTGTTCTTCCCGGAGTACTTCGCCATGTACATGGCCACGTCCGCGGCCATCACCAGGCCGTTCTTGCGAACGCTGTGCTGCGGGAATGTGGCCACGCCGATGCTGACCGTCAGCCGCGCCAGCACGTCCAGCTTCTGCCGGGACAGCCCAGGCAGGCGAAGCTCTCTCTGCTCCACCTCGGAACGGAGCTTGCCTGCGACCTGGACCGCACCCGCCATGCCGGTCTCCGGCAACAGCACGGCGAACTCATCACCACCGTAGCGGCAGGCGAGGTCGGTGGCGCGCACCGCGCCCATGATGACTTCCGCGCACTGCCGCAGCACCGCATCTCCCGTCGCGTGGCCGTGGGCCTCGTTGGTGTGGCGGAAGTCATCGAGGTCTATCATCAGGACCGAGACTTCGTGATCGTAGCGCTCCGCGCGCCTGATCTCCTCGGCGAGCCGCTCGTGAAAGTGCCGGTGGCTGCCCAGCCCTGTGAGGGGGTCCACGTGCTCCTTGCCGCCGACCCGGGGCCGGCTCTGCGGCAGGACGGCAAGCAGACGGTTGAACCATCCCGGGAGTTCGTCGGCCTCATCGGGAAACCGCCGGGGCTGACGACCGACGATCCGCACGCGGGGCTTACCTTCCACCGCGCGCTCCGCCGCCTCGCGGGCTTGCACCACTACCGTAGACAGCCTCCCCATCAGGTCCGCGGCCGCCAGCACCGCCACCAGGGAGCAGGCCGCCCCCACCATCAGCCAGGGCGCTGGGACGCGCTGGGCCAGGGCCGCACCCCACCCGCCCAGCGCAGCAACGGCGAGTGCGACCGACAGGGCCACAGTCTTATGCCGCAGCCCGCCCAGCCGGACGGCGGCCCTCCGCTCGGTGTCACGCAAGAGGGAGTCTCTCCCAATCGCCCCTGTGGGAGGGCGGAACCAGATATGTGCCGGCTGCGCAGCAACACCCGCGCGTTCCCGAGCCGGAAATGCGCGCGCAACGGCGCAGCTCAGCGCCGGCTGCGCACCAACGGCGCAGCCTTAGGGGTTATTCCACAATCCCGCACCCCCGCCGCCGGGGCCGCCGCTGTTCTGGGGGATGCGGGCGGGGGCGCTGGGTCGGGCGGGCTACTCCTCAGACCACTTCCACTGGTAGCACGGTTTCTCGCCCCGCAGGGAGCCCTGGTAGATCCCCTTCTGCCGCTCGTAGACGGCCCGGATCGCCTCCGGGGTGGTGGCGAGCCCGCCTGCTGGATAGGCCTGCAAGGCCGGCGGGCTGGGATCAAGGATCACGCCGTAAGCGTCGGTCCGACGGAGCTTGAGGTGCCGCTCGCGATGGTCTCGCACGCCGCTATACAGGTACTCCCAGTAGTTCTCGGGCCCCAGGGTGGCGCGGGCGAGGTCCACATCGGCGCTCACCACAGCCCCGTCGTCCTGGCCCGCGTCAGCCAGAATCCTCGAGTTCGGAGCCGCGATCCGGGAGCCGAACTTGGTGGAGGTGATGTAGAAGACCTGCGCGTCCATCGCCCGTGCCCGCACGCGGTAGTCGGCCGGGCTGGCGGCAGAGGAGTGACAGATGATGCGCGCCCCGTTCAGCGCGCAGCAGGAGGTGGACTCCGGCCACATGTCGTCGTAGCAGACGATCATGCCGACCATCCCCATGTTGGTGTCGAAGGCCGGGAAGCTGTCCCCGGCCGTGACCTGCCAGGTCTCGTAGACCGGCAGATGCACCTTGTGATAGCGGCCTATCACCTTGCCGTCCCGGCCGAAGAGCACCGAGGTGTTGAACATCCTGTCATCTTCGCTCTCGTAGAAGTTGGCGACCAGATGCATACGGTGCTGCCGTGCGATCTCCCCGAGCGCCTGGTGCGCATAGGCCGCCGTCTCGTCAACCAACGCGCGGAAGATCGAGGGGTCGTCGAGATAGGTCAGCGCGTAGGTCAAGGAGGCGATGTCCTCCCCCGTCACCGCCAGATCGGCGCCGGCTTCGCCGGCCCGACTCAGGAGCTTCGCGTGTTCGTCCACCTGTTCCCGCGAGTGCCGCTTCGCCGCGTCGAGCGAGAACGCGTCACTGTACGGCATAGCTTCCAGCGGTGTGTCACGCCACGCGCGTTGGGTGGTCGCCAGCCGAACCGTCCTCGACATCGTCACCTCCCCTTCTTGGGATGCGAGCAGGCCCGGTCGCCCCTCAGTGAAGGCCATGTGCTTCACGCGGTTCCCCCCTGCCCCCTTGCTCTCCTCGCGGAGCACAGCTATGATGGCGGCGACCATGAGGGCCCAGCCCGACGAGCCAGTGCCAGTCGTGACGGCATTCCTTCACCGCGACGGCAAGGTGCTGGTGCTACGTCGCAGCGGCCGCGTCGGGACCTACCGGGGCAAGTGGGCCGGAGTCAGCGGCTATCTCGACCGCCAGCCCCTGGCACAGGCGCGCCTTGAGCTGCGCGAGGAGGTGGGCGTCTCGGCCGGGCGCGCGGCCTTGCGCGGAATCGGCGTGCCATTGCCGGTCGAGGACCGAGGCGCACGGCGCAGATGGCTGGTCTTCCCGTTCCTCTTCGACCTCACCGGCTCTGCTCGCATCGCCCTTAACTGGGAGTCGGTGGAATCAGCCTGGGTGAAGCCGCAAGAGCTGGCCGATCTCGACACCGTCCCAGGGCTGGCGGAGGCGCTGCGCCGGGTCTGGCCGCCGTGGGGAGCAACCGGCTTCTGGAGAGAGATGGAAGTGATCGCCAACGACCGCGTGCACGGGGCGACCGAGCTTGCCCTCCGCGGTTTGCGTGCCGTCGGCCCTCTCCGCGGAGAGGCGCGGCGGCGGGGCCTCCGCGCGCTCGCCGCGCTCCATCCCTCCATGGGCGTCTTCCCCCATCTTGCCGCCCTCCTTCTGAAGGGGCAAGCCACGGCCAGATCGCTGGCCGCGGCGCTCGAGCTGGCGACCGGGAACTCCGCGCGGCGAGCGGCGAGGGCCCTGCGGCCGTTCCGCAAGGTGCTCACCCACAGCGCCAGCCAAGCGTGCCGACAGACACTCATCACGTGGGGGAGCGAGGGACGCGAGGTGGTGGTGACCGAGTCTCGGCCCGGCCTGGAGGGCGTCGGTCTCGCCCGCGAGCTGGCGACCGCGGGGCTCAGAGTCACACTCATCACAGAGGCGCAGATCGGCCTGTTCTTGCCGCGCTGCGACGCGCTCCTGGTCGGGGCAGACGCGATCACCGACGACAACCGGTTGATCAACAAAGCCGGGACCTGGCTGGCCGCGCTGGCTGCGCGGGAGGCGGGCGTGCCGGCCTACGCGGTCGCGCAGACCTGCAAGATCGCGCCTCCCGGATGGCCCACAGTGCTGGCACCGCAGGAGCCGCCCCTCGACTGCGCTCGGGGTGTGCCTTGCGATGGGGAGGTGGGCGACCCTGAGCCTGCCGAAGGGCCGCAGGATGTGGTGGGGCAGGTTCGTGGCCCGCGGCTCCGCACTGGCGTCCGCGTCGCCAACATCGCCTTTGACAGCACGCCGGTGGTCTGGTTCGACGGCATCTTCACGGAGCAGGGGCGGTTGACCGAGTCACTGCTTGCGCGGACGAGGCGCGCAGTCACTGCCGGGGCGAAGCTGCTGATGGTCCGCGGCTGATTCGCGCCGGCCGGTCAGTCGCTCCCCCGTATCCCCTTGTACGCGATCGTCGCCATCACCAGCAGCATCCCGCCCATGATGAGGAAGGGCACGCGCAGGCCGAAGGCAGAGGCCGCCCATCCTCCCAGCATCGGTCCTACCGACCAGCCCAAGGCCGAAGCGGTGGTGGTGATGCCGTAGGCCTGCCCCAGTCGGTTCCGCGGCACGAAACTCGCGACCATAGCGTTGATGGCAGGGACCATCCCGCCCGCACCGAGGCCGAAGACAGCCCTGATGACCAGGAGCTGGGCAACGTTCTGCGCGGCCGCCTGCGGGAAGCACGTCAGACCGGCCAGCGCGGTGCAGGCCACAAGCGCTGCCCGCCGGCCGGCCTGCTCGCCGCCACCCCCGGGTCTCTGTCCATAGCGATCGCTCAGCCGCCCCACCATCACAGCGGCAAGCGCAGAGGTGACGCCGGTCACGGCCAGGATGAGCCCGGTCTGGGCTGCCGCGCGCCTCGGGTCCCCTCCGATCTGCTCTACGAACAGCGGGAAGATCGGGCCGACAAAGGAACCGCTCAGGTTGATCAAGGTGTAGACCGACAGCACCATCACGAAGCCCGGCGCGCGCAGCAGCTCTCGAATCGAGCCCGCCGCCGCGTGTTCCTCACGCGTCGGCCGTCGGAACCGCTCCTTGGCACCGAAGAGGACCAGCAGGCCCGCCACCAGCAGGAGGCCGCCGGTGATCAGAAACGGAGATCGGTAGCCGTAGTGCTCCGCGGCCGCTCCACCCAGCAGCGGCCCCAGCGAGTTCCCGGTGAAGACCGACATCTGCATCAGCCCCAGGCTATAGCCCATGTAGGCGGCCGGCACCACCGTGGAGACCAGGGCCACAGAAGCCGCCACCGTCCCGGTGAAAGCGCCCTGTAGAACTCTCAGCGCGAGCAGCTCATGGACGTTGCGCACGTAGGCCATCAGCGACAGGATCAACGCCCCGCCGAACATCGCCCTCTGCACCATCAGCTTGCGGCCATAGCGATCGGCTACCCAGCCCCATAGTGGTGCCACCAGGCTCATCGTGACGCCGCTTCCCGTAACCATCAGCCCGGCCCAGATCGGCACGGCACGAGGATCGGTTACCCCCAGCTCGCGGATGTAGAAGGGAATGAAGGGCATCACGAAGGCGAACCCGATCATCGCCAGCAACTGCGCCACCCACATCGTGTAGAGGGTGACGCGCCAGCGAGGAGGGCCATCATGCTGGGGAGAGACCGGTTGGTCTCTCGGTCCGACGTCCGCGAGCGCCGCGGGTTGCAGGTCCTCGCTATCCACGATGTCCTCTACTTCGCCTCCCCCAGGGCGATCTCATTCCCGCGCCCCCGCCGCCGAGAACGCTGTTGTTCTCGGGGGTGTCGGCGGGGGCGCTCGCGGCCTTAGAGGGATTGCCTCGGAAGCTGCGAAAGACCTACCGTCAGATGGGAGGACTCGCGGTGTTCCTGGACGTTCTCGCTCGCCGCAACGCAAGACTTATCAGCAGCGCGATCGCGCTGCACCAGGCTGGTGAGCTGCCGCCCAACTGCTACGTGCTGGACCTGGACGCGATCCGGCGCAACGCGCGCCTCATCAAGCATGCGGCCGATGCCGCCGGCCTCCAGGTCTACCCGATGGCCAAGCAGGTCGGGCGCAACCCCCTGTTCGTCCGTGCGGTGGCGCGCGCGGGCATGCCGAGGCTCGTCTGCGTGGACTGGATGGGCGCGCAGCTCCTGGCGCGCCAAAAGGCACGGATCGGGCACGTGGGACATCTCGTGCAGATCCCGCGGCAAGAGGCCGATGCCATCTGCGCCCTGGAGCCGGAAGTGTGGACGGTCTTCAGCATCGCCAAAGGGCAAGAGGTCTCGGCAGCGGCCCAGCGCGCCGAGCGAACCCAGGACATACTGCTGCGCGTCGTGGCGCCCGGCGACACCTTCTACATCACTCACGATGGCGGCTTCGAGCTCAGCGACGTCGTGTCAGCCGCGCGCGAGTTGAGCAAGCTGTCGGGTGTCCGCATCGCCGGGGTCACCAGCTTCCCCACGCTTCTCTTCGACCCCGAGAAGACAACCGTCGCGCTCACGCCCAATATGCAGACCATCGTGCGGGCGGCGGAGCGGCTGCGAACAGAGGCCGGCGTACAGGTGACACAGATCAACGCGCCGGGCACCACGTCGGCTGCGACCATGGCCTTGCTTGCCAACGCGGGAGCGACTCACGTGGAGCCGGGCCACGGGTTCACTGGAACGACCCCCTGGCACGCCTATGCAGATCTCCCCGAAACGCCGGCGATGTGCTATCTCACGGAAGTGTCCGGTGTGCGGGGCGACCAGGCCTACGTGTTGGGCGGCGGCCTCTACGTTGACCCGGTGGTCCCGCCCTACCAAGTGCGAGCCTTCGTCGGCAGAAGTGGGGATGAAGCGCTTGGCAACCGGGCTGAGGCCGACTTAGGATCGCCGGCCGGCATTGACTACTATGCGCTGCTCGATCGCCGCTCGGCCCGTGTGGAGATCGGCGATTCGGTGGTCTTCGGCTTCCGTGCGCAGGCCTTCGTCACCCGGGCGTATGTGGCGGCGGTGCGAGGCATCTCGCGTGGACGCCCGCGACTGGCCGGGCTCTACGATGCCAGCGGCAAGAGAGTGCCGCGGCGAAACCAGAGGGGAGTGTGAGCCGCGTGGGCGCGGCGAGGTAGCTGAGGCGGACTCGTCTGACACCTGGCGGGAGGCGCGCAGGAGATGGCAGGCGCGGACCTGGCTGTGGGCGTGGACGGCGGGAACACAAAGACCATCGCGCTGCTCTGCGACGTTGAAGGGCGGGCGCTGGGCATCGGCCGCGGGGGATCCAGCAACTGGGAGATGCAGGGCCAGGAGCAAGCGGCGGCGGTTATCATCGCGATCATCGAGCAAGCGATCTACATGTCTGGGACGAAGCGTAAGGACGTGCTACATGCGCACATGGGCCTGGCCGGTGTGGATTGGCCCGAGGATGAGCCCCGCATGCGCACGGCGCTGGTCGCGGCCGGTTGGCAAGCCGGCCTCACCCTGGAGAATGACGCCTTCTCGGCCCTGCGCGCGTGCGCGCCTGAAGGCTACGGCGTCGCGGTGACGGCCGGCACCGGGGTGGCGTCGGGGATCGTCATGCCGGATGGAACGAAGTACTTCTACGGCGCTTACACGGACCTAGGCGGAGGGTTCGACGCGGCCGCCCAGGCCCTGCGGGCGGTGATCCGCGCGGATGACGGACGGGGCCAGCCGACCGCGCTCACGCAGGCCGTCCTGGAGAAGTCCGGCTACGCCAGAGCGCATGACCTAGTCTATGCCATGCATCGGGGCCAGAAATCGGTCCCCCGGGCTGTACTCGACCGCGTGCTCTATGCCGCCGCCGGACGGGGGGACGCAGTGGCGGTGGAGATCGTAACGCGTTTCGGACGCGAGCTGGCGCTGTGCGCCACCAACCTCATTCGCCGCCACCGCCTCACCGAGGCCGACCCCGCCGTAGTGGCCTCGGGATCGCTCTTCATGAAGACCGGCCCCCTGCTGTTCGAGGTTTTCCGAACAGAGGTGCTGGCGGTGGCGCCGCGGGCACGCTTGGTGCTGGCCGACCAGCCGCCGGTGATGGGGGCCGTGCGGGGAGCGCTCTCGGCTTGCGGCAGGGATGAGCCGGAGGTTTGGGTGAGGGTCAACCAGGAGGTGGCGGAGAAGGGGTGGCTGCGTGAGGAGTCGGGGCAGGCAGCGACTCGTGCCACGTAGCGAGCTGCTTCGCAGAGTGGCAAAGGAGAAGGCGATGTCTAGTGCAGCGGGACGCAAGGTCGCAGTCATCGGCGGCGGCAGCAGCTACACACCCGAGATCATCGAGGGTCTGCTCTCGCGCCAGGCCACACTGCCTCTGCGCGAGGTATGGCTGGTGGACATACCAGAGGGACAGGAGAAGCTGGAGATAGTGGGAGCGCTGGCCAAGCGCATGGTGCAGCGCGCGGGCGCCCCCTTCGAAGTGAAGCTAACCCTCGACCGGCGCCAGGCCCTGGACGGGGCCGATTTCGTGGTGACCCAGATTCGCGTGGGCGGCATGCGCGCTCGCATCAAGGACGAGCGCATCCCCCTCCGCCACGGGGTGGTTGGCCAGGAGACCACCGGGCCGGGCGGCTTCGCCAAGGCGCTGCGCACTATCCCGGCGATTCTGGACATCTGCGCCGATATGGAGGAATTGGCCCCCACCGCCTGGCTGGTCAACTTCGCCAACCCCAGTGGCATCGTCACCGAGGCCGTGAGCCGGCACAGCAAGACCAATGTCGTCGGTCTCTGTAACAATGCCATCGGTCAGGAACGCTGGGCGGCGAAAGCCTTTGGGGCTAAGCAGGAGGAAGTGCTGCTCCAGTTCGTCGGATGCAACCACCTGCTGTGGATCACCCGGGTGTTCGTCCGCGGCGCCGATGTGACTGACGATGCCATCGCCAAGGTGGTCGCCGATGGATGGTGGCCCCGGGAGCTGCTGGAGTCGCTCCGGGCGATCCCCTGCGGCTATCACCGCTACTACTACATGACGGACGAGCAACTGGAGCATCTCCAGAAGGCCGACGCAGAGGGCAAGCCCACGCGGGGAGAGGCGATCCTCGGGATCGAGAAGGAGCTGTTCGACCTCTACCGCGACCCGAACCTCGCGGAGAAGCCGGCGGCCCTCTCGAAGCGAGGCGGTTCGCTCTACTCCGAGGTGGCGGTGCGTCTCATGGACTCCATCCACACCGATCGCCGGGATATCCAGTGCGTTGACACCACCAACCGCGGCGCGCTCTCGGATCTGGCGCCGGAATCGGTGGTGGAGGTCAACTGCGTGATCAGCGGCCAGGGGCCTATCCCTCTGACGGTGGGGCCGCTGCGCCCGGAGCTGCGGGGGCTGCTTCAGCAGGTGAAGGCCTACGAGGAACTCACCATCCAGGCGGCCGTGACCGGCGATCGCAAGGCCGCGCTTCAGGCCCTGCTCGCCAACCCCGTGGTGCCCTCATTTCGCGTAGCCAAGCCGCTGCTGGATGAGCTGTTAGAGGCGCACGCGGACTACCTGCCGCGGTTCGCGCGCTGACGGCAGCAGAAGGGCTTCGGCAGCCCGCCGAGGCAGGTCGAAGCAATCGTCATGAACATCCTCGAGTTCTCGTTGGTCCTATGGGCCGGGGCATTCGCGGCCGGCCTGGTTGGCTCGCTGACCGGCCTGGGAGGCGGGGTGGTGATCGTGCCCCTGCTCACCTTGGCCTTCGGCGTGGACATCCGGTACGCTATCGGCGCCTCCCTGGTCTCGGTCATTGCCACCTCCTCCGGCGCGGCGATCGCCTACGTGCGGGAGGGGTTTACCAACATCCGGGTGGCGATGCTGCTCGAGGTGGCCACCACGGTGGGCGCCAGCCTCGGGGCACTGGTGGCCACGGCTATCTCCAGCCACGTGATTGCAGTGATCTTCGGGCTGGTCCTCCTCTCGTCGGTATACCCATCGGGCCGGACCCGCGCCCCTTCCCGAGAGGGAGAGCCGGACCGGCTGGCCACGCGTCTCCGGCTGCACGGCCGCTATCCCGCTCGGGAGGGGGATCAGCGTTACCAGGTGCGCTCGGTGCCGCTGGGCTTCGGCCTGATGGGCATCGCTGGCGCGCTATCCGGTCTACTGGGGATCGGGTCCGGGGCCATGAAGGTGCTCGCCATGGACCAGGCGATGCACCTTCCCTTCAAGGTCTCGACTACCACCAGCAACTTCATGATCGGCGTCACCGCCGCGGCCAGCGCTGGCATCTACCTCAACCGCGGCTATCTCGACCCCGGGCTGGCCATGCCGGTCATGCTGGGCGCTCTGCTTGGTGCGCTCGCGGGGACTCGGCTGCTCGGGCGCGCCAGGAGCCGGGCTCTGCGCCTGCTCTTCGGCGCCGTGATCCTCGGGCTTGGGGCCGAGATGATCTTCTACGGACTCACACGAAGGATGTAGGAATGCCTGGGACTCGCGCCTGGACAGACGAACAGATCGAGGCGATCATCAGCAACCTCCTGCGCGCGGCGATTGCAGTGGTCTCCGTGATTGTCGTCGCCGGCGGAGTGCACTACCTGCTCCTGCACGGCGCCGAGTCTCCCCAGTATCACATCTTCCGGGGCGAGCCGCCAGAGTATCGCTCGGCCGCCGGCGCCGTAGCCGCCGCCCTTGCCCTGAGGGGCCGGGGTATGATCGAGGTCGGCCTGCTGCTGCTGATCCTGACGCCGGTCGCGCGGGTGGCGTTCTCGGCGCTCGCATTCGCCCGCCAGCGAGACTGGACCTACGTATCCGTCACGGCGACCGTGCTGGTGATTCTGCTCTACAACCTGATCGGCGGTTACAGGTAGGCCCCCGAGAGGCGGAGGCGGCGGTCTGTGTCGAATAGAAGGGCAACCTCACGATCATCCTGAAGGCTGGGAGGCGATCTGATGCTGAAAGCAGGAGTAGCGAAGCTTGAGGTCACACCACCGGTGGGCGTTCGGATGGCCGGCTTCCAGGGTCGCGTCTTCCCCTCGCTCGCCGTCCACGACCCACTCTGGGCGCGGGCGCTGGTGCTGGACGATGGGAAGCGGCGGGCCGCGGTGGTCATCGCGGACATCATCGGCGTCTCGGCCGAACTCGTCGGACAGGTGCGCAAGGCGGTCTCGGCCTCGGCCGGGATCGCGCCGGAGGGATGCCTGATCGCTGGGACGCACACCCACTCGGGGCCGGCGCGCTACGGCGACGAATCCACTGACCAGGAGAAGGCGTACTGGGACTCGGTGCCCGGCAAACTCATCGCGGTTTTGGAGAAAGCGGCCGGCGCACTCGCCCCCGCCACCATCGGCGCCGCCAGCGGCTGGTGCGCGATCGGCATCAACCGGCGAGAGAGAGTACCGGGCGGACAGATCGTCTTGGGCCGCGAGCACTTCGGCATCTTCGACACCGAGCTGGGCGTGGTTCGCATTGACCGGCCGGACGGCGCGCCCGTGGCCGGCCTCATGAACTATGCCTGCCACGCGGTCTGTCTGATGGCCGACAACTACCTGACCAGCGCCGACTACCCCGGGTTCGCCTGCCACCTCTTCGAGCAGCGCATCGGCAAGGGTGTGATGGGCGTGTTCGCCAACGGCGCCTGCGGCAATGTCAACCCGCGGGAGGCCGCGGTCAACCACGGCTACGCCAGCGGCGGCAGCTTCATGATCGCGCAGCGGGCCGGGGAGGCGGTCGCCCGGGAGGCGGCGCGGGTGTGGCAGAAGGCCAAGCCGGACGGAGAGGCGAGCATCGTATACGCGCAGCGCGAGATCGCCCTGCCCACCAACCGAGCACGCGCCATCGGCAGGGCCGAGGCCGGGTTGAAGGAAGCGGAGCGCGGCGCCGCAGGTCCACCAGAGGAGCGGACGCCCTACCACATCTGGTACACTACCCCAAACCCGGAGGGCGCGCGCAAGCGAGTCGAGCGCCTGAGGGCCGAGGGCGACGCCCCCATCAGATGCGAGATCCAGGCGATCAAGGTGGGCCCGGTAGTCTTCCTGGCCTGGCCCGGCGAGATCTTCTGCGACCTGGGCATGGAGGCGAAGCAGCGCTCTCCCTTCCGGCCCACCTATGTGATCGGCTATGCCAACGGCTCCATCGGCTACGTGCCCACCCCCGAGGCATTCCCAGAGGGCGGGTATGAGGTCGAGACCGCCTCCCACCTCGCGGACAACGTCGGCAGAGTGCTGGTCGAGGAGTCAGTCTCGCTGCTGAACAGCCTGAAGGCCTGAGAAGCCCGCCTCAGCCTTGCTGTCAGGGCCGGCTGTGAGCCGACTCGCTCCGGGCCGTGGCCGGGACGAACGCGCGGTCCCGTGCGAAGTACGACTTGAACAGCCGCAGCAGCGGCGTGTCGGGGTAGCGCTTGTCGTCCTTCGGGTCGGCGGTGCGCTCGATGTCCATGACGTTCCATTCCCGGAATGCCCAGTAGGCCCACGACCAGCCCCATTTCTCGTAGAGGTCCATCTGGTCGCGCAGCCACTCGACCGCGCCGGGGGCGTACCGCGCACAGCCGAACTCTCCCGCGAAGATCGGGACGTGGTACTTCTGCTGGAACCGACGCACGTAGCCCAGCTTCTCCTCGATGGTGTGCTTGTCCCAGGCCTGGTCCGGTGCGTCGGGATCGCGGAAACCGGGATAGGCGATGCTCTTCCCAGGCCGCTGATGGGTGTAATAGTGCGGCTGGTAGAAGTGCACTTCGTAGACCGTGCGCTTGTCGCCGGTGGGTTGCAGGCGGTCGAAGTCCTCCGGGTAGGCCCAGCCGGTCGAGTTCACCAGGATTGGGGTATCGGGGTCAACCACACGGATCGCCTTTGTGATCCGCTTCGCAAGACCGTTCCACGTGCCGGCGTCGCGCCCTTCGGGATGCGGCTCGCACATCAGGTCATAGCCAACGATGCTGCGGCGGCCGCGGTAGTGCTTCGCCAGGTCGGCCCACATGCGGGCATAGGCCTCTTGCGCCTCCGGGGTCGTCCAGATCTCCTGGCTGCTCTCGAAGTCGGCCCGCCCGGGGCCGGTCCGGCAGGTCAGCACCACGAACAGGCCGGCCTGCTCGGCCGCCGTCACGATCCGGTCCAGCTTTGCGAGTTCCTCGGGCCGGAATTGGTAGGGCGGCTTGGGATCGTATATCCCCATCACCGGTGCCTCTGCCAGGTTCGCGCCCCACGAGCGAAGCACCTTCAGATCCGCGAGCGTGGTGCCCGGGGGAAAGACGTTCGCCCCGCGGAATGCGCCTTGCCGCCATAGGTCGAAGGCATCGCGCTGCTGTGCGGCTAGAACCGCGAGGCCCGAACCAGCAAGTGTCGCGATCATCAGCAGGCAGATCGTGAGCCGGTGCATGGCATGACCTTCCGGTGCCGCCTCTACGCGCCGCCCGGGAAGACCGTATCCCCGGCGAAGTAGGACCTGAACACACGCAGCAGCGGGGTGTCGGGATAGCGGTTCTTGTCCGCAGGATCGGCCGTCATCTCGATATCCATGACCTCCCAGCCGCGGAGGTCCCAGTAGGCTGAAGACCAGCCCCATTCGTCGTAGAGATCCATCTGATCGCGGAACCACTGCACCGCGCCCGGAGCATAGCGGGCGCAGCCGAACTCACCGGAGAAGATGGGGACGTTGTGCTCCTGCTGATAGCGCCGGACCGGGCCGAGCTTGTCCTCGATCACAGCCCTATCATAGGGCCCGCCTCCGGCGGGCTCGTCCGGGTCCACGAATCCGGGGTAGGCGCGCTTGTCAGGGGGCTTCTGGTGAGTGTAGTAGTGAGGCGCGTAGAAGTGCACGCTGTAGACGGTCCGCGCGTCGGCCACCAGGTCGAGGTAGTCGAAGGTATGGGCATAGGCCCAGCCCGTGGAGTTCACGATGATCGGGGTATCCGCGTCCTCCTCGCGAATCGCCTCCACGGTGCGGCGGACGAGCAGGTTCCAGTCGGCCGGTGTGCCCTTGACCTTCGTCGCGAACACGGCCGGTGACGCTTCCCGGCCTGAGAAGAGATCCTCCGGGTGCGGCTCGCACATCAGGTCGTAGCCGACGACTATCTTTCGCCCGCGCAGGTGCCGCGCGGTCTCGCGCCACATGCGCACGAAGGCATCGTGGTACTTGAAGTCCGTGAACTGGGCGAGATCGGTGTTGAACTCCTTGCGGCCGGGCGCGGAGCGGTAGTTCAGGGCGGCGAAGACCCCGGCCTGCTCCGCGCGGCCAACCGCGGTGTCAATGTCGGCAAAGGCGTCCGCCTTGAGCGCGAATGGCTCCTCGAGGTCCAGCACGCTGTTCAGCCCGAACGCCGCCAGGTTAGCGCCCCAGCTGCGCAGCGCAGACAGATCCTCCACCGTATGGCGGGGGAAGGCATTCGCGCCGCGCAGTCCGCCGGTTCGCCAAAGCTCGAAGCGATCCATTCTTGCACCTCTGGCTGGATGGTAGTGACGGACGGAGGTTCGACGCGGAGTCTAGCGCGCCTGCCCGCAATACGTTAGCCGGGTCGCCCGAGGGGCAGGCAGGAGGCACGCTCCTGCCCCGCAGCGCGGCCGGGCGAGCCTAGCCGGTGAGGGTGGCGCTGAGCAGGAATCCGTCGAAGACGATCAGCAGCGCCGCGATCCCCCAGCAGAGCACCTGATAGGGGCGTGAGATCACCAGTTCGCCCATCAGGCTCCGGCGAGCGGCGAGCAGGAGCATGAGAACGAGCACGGCCGGCAGCAGGACGCCGTTCATGACCTGTGAAATGAGCATGATCTGTAGCAGCGGCGCCCTGGGTAGAAGCACCACGCCGGCGCCGATCACGATGAGGCCCGTGTAGAGCAGGTAGAAATGGGGCGCGGCGCGGAAGGGCCGGTCCACACCTCGCTCCCACCCAACGCCTTCGCAGACACTGTAGGCCGTGCTGAGAGGCAGGATGCTGGCCGCAAAGAGCGCGGCATTGAGCAGGCCGATGGCGAAGAGAGCCGAGGCGTAACGCCCGGCGAGAGGCCGGAGCGCGACCGCGGCCTGGGCGGCGTCGGTGATGTGAACGCCTTTCGGGAAGATGGTGGCGGCGCAGGCCACCATAATGAAGAAGACGACGATGATGGCGAAGATCGCTCCGATGATCACATCCCACTTCGCGAACTGGTATTGCGAGGCCCGCGTCCCCTTCTCCACCACCGCAGCCTGGAGGTAGAACTGCATCCAGGGTGCAACCGTGGTGCCAACGATCCCCATGGCCATCGTCAGCGTGGGGAGGTTGAGGGGCAGGCTGGGCTCGAACGAGCGCGCCAGCACTGACCCCCAGGCCGGGTGTGCCAGCACCCCAGAGATCGGATAGGCCAGGTAGACGAGGCAGGCGACAAGGAAGATCCGCTCCACGCTCGCATAGGTGCCGCGGACGATGATCAGCCAGACGACCAGCGCCCCGAGAGGCACCGAGACGAGGGGCGGGAGCCCGAAGATGCGCGCCCCCGCCGCCAGCCCCGCAAACTCCCCCGCGGTGTTAGCCAGGTTCGTCACCAGCAGGGCGACCATAAGGATCAGCGTGACCTTGACCCCGAACTCCTCGCGGATCAAGTCCGCCAGGCCCTTCGCGGTGGCCACCCCCATACGGGCGCAGATCTCCTGAACCACGATCAGCACGATGAGCGTGGGCCACAGCAGCCACAGCAGAGAGTATCCGTAGTGCGCCCCGGCCACCGAGTAGGTGGCGATCCCGGGCGCGTCGTTGTCCACGTTGGCCGTGATGAAGGCCGGGCCAACCACCGCGAAGAGTGCGATGATCGGGAGGAGCAGGCGTCGCCGCAGGAGCAGGATCATCCAACCCCTCCCGCGGCCTAGCCCGAGAACACCTTCGGCAGGCGCTTCTTCCAGCGCGTCGGCAGCACGGCGTCAATGGCGTCGTCCACTGTCACGATCCCCAGAAGTTGGCCCGCGTCGTCCACCACCGGGATCGCGAGCAGGTTGTAGCGCGAGATCAACTGCGCGGTCTCCTCCTGCGAGACCAGGGGCTGCACGGCCATGACATCCCGCACCATGATGTCATCAATGCGTTGGGCCGGCGGAGCGATGATCAGATCGCGAAGCGAGAGGACGCCGACCAGGCGGTTCCCGTCGGCCACGACGTAGCAGTAGTAGATCGTCTCTGCTTCCTCGCCGACCTTTCGCAGGTAGTCAATCGCCTCCTGGGCCGTCATGCCGGCCGGGATCGTTACATAATCCATAGTCATCAGCCCGCCGGCCGAGTCATCGGGATACTTGAGCAGCTCCTTGACGTCGGAGGCCTCCTCCGGCTCCATCAGCCTGAGCAACTCATCGGCGCGCTCTTTGGGCAGATCGCCAACCAGGTCGGCGGCGGCGTCGGGGGCGATCTCCTCCAGGATGTCGGCCGCCTTCTCGTCCTCCACCGAGTCGAGCACGGACTTCTGAAGGTCGAACTCCATCTCTTCCATCGCCGCGGCCGCGGTCTCGTCGTCCAGGGAGGAGACCACCGCTGCGCGATCGAGCGCGCTCAACTCGCCCAGGATGTCCGCCAGGTCGGCCGGGTTGAGGCGCTGGAGCTTGTCGCGCTCCAGCCCGAGGCGAAGCTGCTGGGAAGTGGGTTCCACCGCGTGCACGTGTTCCCAGCTGATCAGGTGCTCGTGCGGGCGGCGCCCGAACCAGCTCCAGACGCGCAGCGCCAGGCCCTCGAGGTTGAGACGCCGCAGCAGGCTGCGCGTCCCCACCCCCGCCGCGACCAGCCGCACCTGCCCCTGCACCGAGCCGAGCTTCAGGTCGTTCACCCGCACCACGCGCCGGCCACTAACGTCCACAATCT